>ERZ779623.204-NODE-204-length-28487-cov-20.730445_pt1 | contig 28487 bp, 22 predicted proteins | sample MGYA00514189_ERZ779623 | MGnify/ENA primary metagenome ERZ779623 (study PRJEB29562, sample SAMEA4376712) | mouse gut metagenome | isolation source: Cecum | study: EMG produced TPA metagenomics assembly of the A DSS colitis mouse model was used to assess the... | reverse complement strand
GCGGCAGCCCGGCTCGTCCATCAAGCCCCTGTCCGTCTACTCCCCCGCCATTGAGATGGGGCTGATCACGCCCGCCTCCGTGGTGGACGACAGCCCCCAGCTCCTCAACGGAAGGCCGTGGCCCTACAACGTGTTCCCGGTGTACGACGGCCTGACCACCGTGTGGGACGGTCTGACCGAATCGCTGAACACCGTGGCCGTCCGGGTGCTGGAGAAGGTGACTCCCCAGGCGTCCTTCGACTTCCTGGAGCAGAAGTACGGCATCACCACCCTGGTGGACAGCTATGTGGACAGCGGGGGGCAGACCCACTCGGACATCGACCGCAGCCCCCTTGCCATGGGCGGCCTGACCCGGGGCGTAACCACCTTTGAGATGGCGGCGGCTTTCGCCACCTTCCCCCGGAACGGGGCCTTCAACCCCGCCACCACGGTGCTGGAGATCAAGGACGCCTCGGGCAAGACCATCGTGGACCACCGCACCACTCCGGAGCTGATCATCAGCGAGCGGACGGCCTACTATATCAACTCCAACCTGTCCAACGCGGTGACCTCCCCCATGGGCACCGCGGGGAAGGCCCGCATATCCGGCCAGACCGTGGCGGGCAAGACGGGCACCACCAACGATGTGTTCAACTACTGGTTCTGCGGCTACACCTCCTACTACACCGCGGCGGTGTGGACGGGCTACCGCTACAACGAGAAGATCAACAGCAATTACGTCAATCCCTCGGTGACCATGTGGCAGAAGGTGATGGCCATACTCCACGAGGGCAAGGAGAACGCCCCCTTCCCCGTCCCCGGGGAGCTGGGGACCTACGACATCTGCAAGGACTGCGGCAAGCGGGCGGTGAGCAACTGCGCCAACGACTCCCGGGGGAACCGGGTGCAGTCCTTCCGCCTGCTCCGGGAGGACGCCCCCGCCGAGAGCTGCGTGTGCCACGTCCCCGTGCAGATCTGCACGGAAAGCCCCATCCTGAAGGGGGACGGCACCCCCAGCGGGTTCTTCCACGCGCCGGGGCCCTTCTGCCCGGAGGAGACGGTGAAAACCATCTGCTATGTGGACTTCCAGCGGGAGGTGGAGGTGCCCTCGGTGTCCGTGGGGGACACCAACGCCCTGCTGAGCACCTACCAGAGATGGGCGGGCGGGGAGGAGGGGGCGTCGCCCTGCGACGTCCACACCGAGGAGCCGGTGGAGAGCGATCCCCCGGTGGACCCCAGCGTCTCGCCGGAGCCGGGCACGTCCGACCCGCCGGTGCCCACCGATCCCTTTGTGGATCCCACCCTGCCCCCGGCGACGGGAGAGCCTACCCTGCCCCCGGTGGATCCCACCGCGGAGCCGCCCGTTGAGACGCCGCCGGACGAATCCTATATCCCGGCGGTGGACCCAAGCCCCACCCTGCCGTGACCCGCGCCGCCCGCCGCACCTGCGGCGGGCGGCGTTTCGCGCTGGCGGCTATATGATTGTGCCGAAGAATGGCGGCGGGGACGGGGCAGGTTTGGCACATTTGCGGGGAGAATCGGAATTGCGCATAGTCCGTGTGTGTGGTACAATAGACCACAGTACAAAGACAGCCGGGAAGGGGTGGGACAGGATGGACCAGGAGCGGGGCCCCAGATATTTTATTGTGGAGGCAGGCGTACTGCCGGAGATCTACCTGAAGGTGGCGGAGGCCAAGCGGCTGCTGGAGACGGGGGAGGAGCGGACGGTGAACGCCGCCACCCGCCGCACCGGCATCAGCCGCAGCGCGTTTTATAAATATAAGGACGCCATCCGGCCCTTCCAGGATATGCTCCACGGGCGGATTGTCACCGTCCAGATCCTCCTGCGCAACCAGCCGGGGGCGTTGTCCGGCGTGCTGAACCTGCTGGCGGACCGGGGGGGCAATGTGCTGACCATCAACCAGGCCATCCCCGGCGGCGGCGCGGCGGCGGTGACGGTGGGCCTGGAGACCAGCGGGCTGTCCGGGGGACTGGAGGAGCTGCTGGGAGAGCTGCGGGAGCGGCCCGAGGTGATCCGCTGCGAGATCCCAGCGGGCTGAGAGCCTGTTTAAAATCTGGCGGAATGCCAGACAGGGGCGGATTTTTTCGCTGGGCAAGGCGATTTGACGCAGGAATACTTTGTGTATTTCAAGTCAAGTCAATGCGGTCCAGCGGAAAAAGATGTGCCGGGATGGCGTTTTGATAGATTTTAAACAGGCTCTGAGGGAAAGGAAGGACGGTATTATGGTAAATGTGGCGATTTTGGGCTTCGGCACCGTGGGCTCCGGGGTGGCGGAGGTGCTTACCGGGCACGAGAGCAGCATAGAGCGGAAGGCGGAGGGCCTGATCCGGCTGAAGTATATCCTGGACGTGCGGGATTTTCCGGACAGCCCCTTCGCGGGCCGGTTTGTGAAGGACTTCGGGGTGATCGAAAACGACCCCGAGGTGGACATTGTGGTGGAGACCATCGGCGGGGCCGGGGTGGCCCTGGACTTCACCCGGAGGGCGTTGGCGGCGGGCAAGAGCGTCGTCACCTCCAATAAGGAGCTGGTGGCCGCCCACGGCTACGAGCTGACCCAGGCGGCGAAGGAGAAGGGGGTGTGCTACCTCTTTGAGGCCAGCGTGGGGGGCGGCATCCCCATCATCCGGCCCCTGAGCCAGTGTCTGGCCGCCAACGAGATTTTGGAGATCTACGGCATTTTGAACGGCACCACCAACTATATCCTCACCCGGATGATCCGGGCGGGGCTGACCTTTGACGCCGCGCTGGCGGAGGCCCAGGAGAAGGGCTACGCCGAGCGGGATCCCTCCGCCGATGTGGACGGCCACGACGCCTGCCGGAAGATCTGCATCCTGGCGGCCATCGCCTTCGGGCGGCACGTCTACCCGGAGCAGGTGCCCACCCAGGGCATCGCCGGGGTGACCCTGGCCGACGTGGACTACGCCGAGAGCGCGGGCAAGAAGATCAAGCTGCTGGGCCGGGCCATCCGCCGGGAGGACGGGCGGGTGTGCGCCTATGTGGCCCCCCACCTGGTGGACCAGTCCAACCCGCTGGCGGGGGTGGAGGACGTGTTTAACGCCATCTCCGTCCAGGGGGACGCCATTGGGGACGTGATGTTCTACGGCCGGGGGGCGGGCAAGCTGCCCACCGCCTCCGCCGTGGTGGCGGACGTCATCGATGTGGCCCGGAACATGGGCCACCGGAAGGCCCTGTCCTGGGAGCCGGGGGGCCAGGACGCCGCCTGCGGCACGGACGAGCTGAAAAGCCGCTGGTATGTCCGGGCCAGGGCGTCGGTGGACGGGCTGCGCGCCGCCCTGCCGGGGTGCAAGCTGCTGGCCCGCCGGGAGAGCGGCGGGGACGAGTCCGCCTGTCTCTCCGCCGAACCGCTGACCCGGGGGGAGTTGGATCAGGCGTTGGCGGGGCTGGAGGTGCGCTCCGCGCTGCGGGTGCTGGATTGAGCAGGAAGCGCGGAGGCGTGCGGAGCAGCGGGCTAACTCCGGAGCGGAGCAAAAGCAGGGGAGGCCCCAGGGGGGCCGGAGGGCTTTTGCGGAGTCGGAGGAGTTAGAACCGCGTGGCGCAGCCGCCGGAGCGTGACAACAGCAAAGCGCGGATGCTCCGCATAAAATGGAGTGCCGGGCGTTGGACCCGGCCGCGCAGAACTGCATGGAAATCTCCATGAGAGGATGAATGGAACTATGGCATTGATCGTACAAAAATTCGGCGGGTCCTCGGTGGCGGACGCGGACAAGATCCGCAACGTGGCCCGCATCATTACCGATACTTATCAAAAGGGAAACCGGGTGGTGGCGGTGCTGTCCGCCCAGGGGGACACCACCGACGAGCTGATCGACAAGGCCGCCGAGCTGAACCCCGCCGCCTCCAAGCGGGAGCTGGATATGCTGCTGTCCACCGGGGAGCAGATCTCCTGCGCCCTGTGCGCCATGGCCATTGAGGGCATGGGCTTCCCGGTGGTGTCGCTGACGGGGTGGCAGGCGGGCTTCCGCACCAACTCCGGCTACGGCAACGCCCGCATCAAGCGGGTGCAGGGGGAGCGCATCCGGGCGGAGCTGGACAAGCGGCGGATCGTCATTGTCACCGGCTTCCAGGGGCTGAACAAATACGACGACATCACCACCCTGGGCCGGGGCGGGTCGGACACGTCGGCGGTGGCCATCGCCGCGGCGTTGAACGCCGACCTGTGCCAGATCTATACCGACGTGGACGGCGTGTATACCGCCGACCCCCGGCTGGTGACCAACGCCCACAAGCTGGATGAGATCACCTACGATGAAATGCTGGAGCTGGCGACGCTGGGCGCGCAGGTGCTCCACAACCGCTCGGTGGAAATGGCCAAGCGGTACGGCGTGAACCTGGAGGTGCTGTCCAGCTTCCAGAATAAGCCGGGTACGAAAGTGAAGGAGGTTGTCAAGACCATGGAAAAATCCCATATCAGCGGCGTCGCCAAGGACAAGAACGTGGCCCGTCTGGCCCTGGTGGGCTTGGAGGACACCCCGGGCATCGCCTTCAAGATCTTCTCCCTGCTGGCGAAAAACAACGTGAACGTGGATATCATTCTCCAGTCCATCGGACGGAGTGACACCAAGGACATCAGTTTCACCGTAGCCAAGGGCGACATGGAGCACGCCCGCCAGCTGCTGGAGGAAAACCGGGACAGCATCCAGTTTGACCACATCGACGTGTCCGACAACATCGCCAAGGTGTCCATCGTGGGGGCTGGCATGATCAACAACCCCGGCGTGGCCGCCGCCATGTTCGAGGCCCTGTTCAACGCGGGGATCAACATCAACATGATCTCCACCAGCGAGATCAAGGTGTCGGTGCTGGTGCACATCAGCGACGCGGACCGGGCGGTGCAGGTGATTCACGACCGGTTTTACGATGAATTTAACGGCGCACAGTAAACAGCCGGGAGCCGGACCCTTGGGTCCGGCTCCTTTTTTGTCTATTCTGCCAGGGGAAAAGGGTTGACTTTAGTATGAAACCGTACTATACTAAGCGAATACGATTTCATACCAAAGGAGGCGGAGTCCATGCCCCACGGCTCCAAGGCCCTGCGCCGCTTCAATCACCTGTTCAGCGAAACCACTGAGGCGTACCACGACGCCTCGGTCCGGCTGGGCCTGTCCTACAGCATGATGCAGATCCTCTATACCGTTTATGACTACGGCGACGGCCGCCGCTGTCCCCTCCGGGAGGTGTGCGTCCAGACCGGGATCAGCAAGCAGACCATCAACTCCGCCCTGCGGAGGCTGGAGGGAGAGGGGATCGCCCGCCTGGAGCAGACCGGGGGCAAGCGGAAGGACGTGTGCCTGACGGAGGCGGGGCTGGCCCTGGCCCGGCGCACGGTGGCCCGGATCATGGCGGTGGAGGACGGGGTGTTCGCCTCCTGGCGGCCGGAGGATGTTGAGACGTACCTGACCCTCACCGAGCGGTATCTTACCGCCTTCCGGGAGGGGATTCAAAACCTTGAACCAGAACAGGAGCATCAAGAGGAACCATGATACAGCTATCCGATCACTTTGACTGCAAGCGTCTGCTGCGCTTCACCTTTCCGTCCATCATCATGATGGTGTTCACCTCCATCTACGGGGTGGTGGACGGCTTTTTCGTGTCCAATTACGCGGGAAAGACCCCCTTTGCCGCGGTAAACTTCATTTTCCCGGTGCTGATCATCCTGGGCTGTCCCGGCTTCATGCTGGGCACCGGAGGCAGCGCGCTCATCGCCAAGACCATGGGGGAGGGGGACAAAAAGAGGGCCAACCAGATCTTCTCCCTGCTGATCTACGTGGGGGCGGCGGCTGGTGTGGTCCTGGGGGCGGCGGGGATCGCCCTGCTCCCCTCGGTGGCCGTCCTGCTGGGGGCGGAGGGCCGGCTGCTGGCGGACTGCGTGACCTACGGGCGGATCATCCTGCTGGCGGGGCCGTTCTTCATGCTCCAGATGGAGTTCCAGTGCCTGTTCGCCACGGCGGAAAAGCCCAAGCTGGGCCTGACGGTTACGGTGGCGGCGGGGGTGACCAACATGGTTTTGGACTGGCTGCTGGTAGGGGTTTTCCGCTGGGGGCTGGTGGGCGCGGCGGCGGCTACCGCCGTCAGCCAGGCGGTGGGCGGGGTGATCCCGCTGATCTACTTCGCCCGGGAAAATTCCAGCCTGCTGCGGCTGACCCGCTGTCCCTTTGACGGGGCGGTCCTGCTGAAAACCTGCGCCAACGGCTCCTCCGAGCTGATGAGCAATATCTCCATGTCGGTGGTGTCCATGCTCTACAACGGCCAGCTCATGGCCAAGGCGGGGGAGGACGGCGTGGCGGCCTACGGCGTGCTGATGTATGTGAGCATGGTGTTTCAGGCCATCTTCATCGGCTACGCCGTGGGGACGGCCCCGGTGGTGGGCTACCACCACGGCGCGGGAAACCGGGGGGAGCTGAAGGGCCTGCTGCGGCGCAGCGTCCTGCTGATCGGGGGCTTCTCCGCAGCCATGTGTCTGGCGGGGGAGACCCTGGGACGGCCCCTGTCGGTGATCTTCGTGGGCTACGACCCGGAGCTGCTGGACATGACGGCCCACGCCTTCGCCATCTTCTCGGTGGCCTTCCTGTTCTCCGGCTTCGCCATTTTCGGCTCCTCCTTCTTCACCGCGCTGAACGACGGGCTGACCTCCGCTCTGATCTCCTTCCTGCGGACGCTGGTGTTCCAGTGCGCGGCGGTGATCATTTTCCCCATCCTCTGGGGGCTGGACGGTATCTGGTGGTCCATTGTGGCGGCGGAGGTGATGGCGGTGGCGGTAACGCTGGCCTTTTTGACCGCCAAGCGGAAAAAATACGGGTACGCGTAAAAAACGGGCGGCAGGTTTTCCCTGCCGCCCGCCCGTCTATGTACGCACTTAAAACTCGGAGAGGGTGATGGTCCGCCCCCCGTCCAGCCGGGACGCCTCCGCGGCCAGGGCCATCACGTGGCTCTCCACCGAGGCGTCCACCCCGGTGAGGCTCTGGGCCCCGCCCTCCGCCATGAGCCGGCAGAAGTCGGCCATCAGGCCGAAGTCGCCGCCGCCGTGACCGGAGTACGTCCCCTCCTCCTGGTGGAGGTCGATAACCTCCTCCGGCTGGCCGAACCGGCGCAGGTAGAGGACGTTTTCCTCCATGTCCCCCTGGATCTCCCCCCGGGTGCCGGTGATCTTGGTGGTGCGGTGGCAGTCCTGGGTGAAGGCGGTCATGGTGAAGGTGGCGTGGATGTGGTTGGCGAACTCCAGGTTCACTGTCTGGTGGTCCACCACGTTGTTGTCACAGTGGAACACGCACCGCCCGTAAGGCCCGGTGCGCAGGGCCTCCCAGATCTTGTCCTCGTCCGGGTCGCTGGCCAGCACGGCGCAGGGCCAGCCCTTGCCCCGGCCCCGTATGCCGGTGCGGGGGTCGGTGATGTAGATCTTCTCCGCGTCGAAGGGGCAGTCCTCCTTGCAGGCGCAGCCGTCCAGACAGCGGGGTGCCGCCCCCTCCGGGGCATTGTCCGCCGTGAAGTAGTCCAGGGAGCCGAAGCTCTGCACCCGCAGGCAGGGCTCCCCCGCCAGCCAGCGCAGTATGTCCATATCGTGGCAGCTCTTTTGCAGGATCATGGGGCTGGTCTCGCTGGAATTGCGCCAGTTGCCCCGGACAAAGCTGTGGGCCTGGTGCCAGTAGGCCACGTGCTCCATGGCGTCGATGGTCTCCACCCTGCCGATCTCCCCCCGGGAGAGGAGGTCCTTCAAAGCGGCGTAGAACCGGGTGTACCGCAGCACGTGGCACACCACCACCAGCTTCCCCGTCTCGCGGGCCTTCTTCTGGAGGGCGCGGCAGTCCTCCAGGCTGGGGGAGATGGGCTTCTCCAGCAGGATGTGGTAGCCCTTGTCCAGGGCGGCCAGGGCGGCGCGGACGTGCTGGCGGTCCTGGGTGGCCACGATCATCACGTCGGCCAGCCTGGGCTGGGCCAGCAGGGCGTCGTCGGAGGGGAAGCAGCACTCCGGCGGCACGCCGTACCGCTCCCGCAGGAGGGCCAGACGCTCCGGGCGCGTGTCCGCCCCGGCGACGATCTTCATCTCCCCGGGGTGGCTCTCCTGATAGGGGGCGTAAGCCTCCAGGCCCCTGGCCCCGCAGCCGCAGATGGCGAAGGTAATGGGTGTTGACATGGCGGGAATCTCTCCTTTTCCTATGATCGCCGTGCCTGTTTTGGGGGCGCGGCGTCTGTTACAGGGTGAACTGCGCCGCGCAGAAGGCGGCGTAGACCGCCAGCAGGACGAGGCCCTGAACCCGGCTCAGCTTCCCCCGGCGCAGGGCGGGGAGGGTCAGCAGGGCCATCACCAGGAACATGACGGGCAGATCCAGCACCAGGGAGGCGTTAAGCCCGGCGATCTCCGAGCTTTGGGGGATAGGGAAGGGGGCCAGGGACACCGACACCCCGGACACCAGCACCAGGTTGAACAGGTTGGCCCCGATCACATTGCCCAGGGACAGGGCCCCGTGGCCCTTGGCCAGGGAGGTGATGGCGGTGACCAGCTCGGGCAGGGAGGTGCCCAGGGCCACGAAGGTGAGGGCGATCACCGACTCGGGCACGCCCAGGGCCTGGGCGATGAGGGTGCCGTTGTCCACCAGCAGGTTGGCCCCCACCGCGATGAGGGCGGCCCCGGCCGCCAGCAGGACCGCGTCCTTTAAGGTGGAGCCGTCCTCCTGGACAGGCTCCCCCCGGGAGGCGGGGGCGGGCTGGGATTTCATCTGCCAGACGGTGGCGATCATATAGATCACGAACAGGGCCAGCAGGAAAAAGCCTGCGATCTGGCTGAAATACCCGGTGGTGTAGGCGATTCCGGCGTAAAGGGCGGCGGCGGCGAAGAAAAAGGCCACCGGAAGGCGCAGGGACTTGGGGTCCACCCTGCCGGGACGGATGGCCACCGTGATGGCGGCGATGAGGGAGGTATTGCAGATGACGGAGCCGATGGCGTTGCCGTAGGCGATCTCCCCGTGGCCCGACAGGGCGGAGGTGGTGGACACCATCACCTCGGGCAGGGTGGTGCCGATGGACACCACCGTGGCCCCGATGAGCAGCTCGGGGAGGCGGAAGCGGCGGGCGATTCCGGTCGCGCCGTCCACAAACCAGTCGCCGCCCTTGATCAGAAAGATCAAGCCCACGGCGAACAGAAGAACCGGGATAAGCATGAAAATTACCTCCTGGGGGCCGCGGCCCGGATAGAGATGGTGGGACAAAGCCCCTATAGCGTACCCCAAAGTCTGGGGCTTGTCAATGATCTTCCGGGAACTTTCCCAAAAACATCCCGGGGACGCATTGCCACCGGGGAAAATCTGTGCTAAAATAGGGGAACGGTTCAATTTTGTGACGAGGAAGAAGGGGTCGGGATGGACACCGTAATCCAGAAATTCCGCTCTGCCCTGGGGGGCTTCAACCGCCAGGACGTGCAGACCTATATCGAGGAGACCGCCGCCGCCCACCGGAAGGAGCTGGCCCAGCTCCAGGAGCGGCTGGAGCAGGCGGAGGGCCGGACGGCGGAGCTGGAGGCCGCCCTGTCCGGGGCGGAGCTGGAAAAGAGCGGCGCGGCGGCGGAGGAGGCCAAGGTGCGCTCCTCCCTGGAGGCATCCACCAAGACGCTGTCCAGGCTGCGGGGGGAGCTGTCCCAGACCGAGTCCAAGCTGGTGGTGGCCAGGAGGGAGCTGGAGCGGCTCCAGGCCCAGGTGGGCACCCTGGAGCCCATGGCGGCCAGCTACGCCCAGCTGAAGGACCGGGTGGCCACCGTGGAGCTGGACGCCCACCGGAGGGCCCAGGACACGGTGGACGAGGCCAGGGCGGAGGCGGAGAAAATCCGGGCCGACACCCAGCTCTGGCTGGACGGGGTGCTGGAGCAGTACGGCCAGCTCCGCCGGGGGATGGACCAGCTGCTGGAGCAGGCCCGGATCCTGGGCCGGACGGCGGAGCAGGTGGGGTCGCTGGACGAGGCGGCCCGGGCCCTGCGGGAGCTGGGCGGCCTGGAGCGGACAGAGGGGACATAATGTGAGAACCCGCCTGTCAAAAAAGCCGCCCTCAGCGGGGCGAAAGACTTTTCCGGCAGGCTGAACAGGCCCGTTTCCTGGGGGAAACGGGCCTGTTTTGGCGATTCGCTGTTTTTGGGGTGGACGAATGGGGCCTGTTTGGGTATGCTGAAGGCAGGAAAGGGGGCCTGGATATGGATCAGGTGAAGCTGGGGGCCTTCGTGGCCCAGCTGCGGCGGGAGCGGGGCTGGACCCAGGAGGAGCTGGGGGAGCGGCTGGGAGTGACCAACAAGACCGTCTCCCGGTGGGAGAACGGGAACTATATGCCCGGCATTGAAATGCTGGCGTTGATGGGGAGGGAATTTGACGTGAGTCTGAACGAATTGCTGGAGGGCCGGAGGATGGACGATGAGGCGGAGTTCCGGGCGGCGGCGGACAAGAACCTGGCCTCCGCCATGGAGAGCCGTTTGGACAGGTTCTGGAAGTGGATGGAGCGGTATGGGGCCTATGCGGCGTTGGTGTTCGCGCTGTGCTGCATCATCCTGATGCTGTCGTTTGTGCTGTACCGGAACCGGATCACGTATCCCTATGACGCGCTCCCGGTGGGCACATGGGGGAATACGTTCGCGCGCAGAAGCGACGCGGCCCAGCATGGGGAGTATGTGGTGCTGGATCGGGACGGGCGGTACTACCGCTACCGCCAGTTCCAGCCGCTGGAGCAGGGCCACTGGGAAATCTGGGACCCGAGCCTCGTCCGCGTCACCGTGGGGGGCGAGCACCGGGACATGGTGATCAAGCGCGGTACGCTTTACGCACCCAACGAGGAGGGGGTAATAGAGCTGTTCCAATGGATGTCCGGCACGCCCAGCTTTATCAACGTGTCCCCGGAAGAATTTGAACCGTAAAAACAGCCCGTCCCGGAGTTCGGGACGGGCTGTTTGTCCGCAAAAAGGGTTCGCCCACGCAGCCGTTCCGTCACCGGGCGCAAACCTCCAAATCAGCACCCGGTTGGAAGCGGACTTAAGCTCTTTTTCGGTTCCTTTTTCTCTCGAGAAAAAGGGATTCAGTCGTCGCCGAAGCTGATGCCCAGCAGGCGGGCCTCCGCGATGATGTCGGACTTGGGGTCGATGGTCTTGAGCTTGCCCGCCACCTCCTTCAGGGGGACGGAGGTGATCACATGGTCGTGGATGGCCACCATATTGCCGTACTCGCCCTTGGAGATCATGAGGGCCGCGGTGGTGCCCAGCCGGGAGGACAGCACCCGGTCGTAGGCGCAGGGGGTGCCGCCCCGCTGCATATGGCCGGGGACGGTGACCCGGACTTCCTTCCCGGTCTTTTTCAGGATCTTGTCCGCGATGGCGTAGGACACGGAGGGGTATTTCTCCAGCACCTCCGCCATGTGCTGCTTGTACTCCTTCTTGGACATCTCCGACTCCTTCTTGGACATCGCGCCCTCCGCCACCGCCAGGATGGTGAAGCCGTTGCCGGAGGCGGCCCGCTGCTTGATCTTGGCCACCACGGAATCAATGTTATAGGGGATCTCGGGGATCAGGATGATGTCCGCGCCGCCGGCGATGCCCGCGTTGAGGGTGAGCCAGCCCGCCTTGTGGCCCATGACCTCCACCATGAACACCCGGTTGTGGGAGGCGGCGGTGGTGTGGATGCAGTCGATGACCTCGGTAGCCAGGCCGATGGCGGACTGGAAGCCGAAGGTGGTGTCGGTGCCCCACAGGTCGTTGTCGATGGTCTTGGGCAGACCGATGACGTTCAGCCCCTCCTCGCTGAGGAGGTTGGCGGTTTTCTGGCTGCCGTTGCCGCCCAGCACCACCAGGCAGTCCAGCCGGAGGCGGCGGTAGGTGTATTTCATGGCCTCCACCTTGTCCAGGCCGTTCTCATCCGGCACCCGCATCAGCTTGAAGGGCTGGCGGCTGGAGCCCAGGATGGTGCCGCCCCGGGTGAGCAGGCCGGTGAAGTCGATGGGGGACAGCTTTTTGTAGTCCTCGTACATCAGGCCCTTGTAGCCGTCGATAAAGCCAATGATCTCCACCTCGTTGCCGTAGATGTTGTAGAGCCCCTTGGCTACGCCCCGCATGGTGGCGTTGAGGGCCTGGCAGTCGCCGCCGCTGGTCAGCATTCCGATTCGTTTCATGACATTGCTTCCTTTCCAAGCGATATATAGTGTGCCATCCGGCAGGAAAAACAGGGTGGATCAGTCCCGCCCGAGGAGGCGGCTCAGCAGGCCGGAACGCTTCCCCTGTATGCTGGCGGCAGGCCGCTGCTGGGGGGGAGCCTTGGCGGGCATGGGCTTGGGCTTCGGCGGGGCAGGGGGGACGGGCCGCTTCCGGGGCGGCTCCGGCCGTGCCGCGGGCTTGGGGCCGGGGGCCAGCCCCGGCAGTGCCCAGGCCCCGGAGGCCGCCTGATCGCAGAAATGCTCCTGGGAGTTGAACGGCTCCCCCTCCGCCCGAATATAGGAGCCGTCCGGCTGCTGTAAGCGGCCCTTGGCGGTGTCCCGCAGCTCGTCGGCAAACATCTGCTCCAGGTGTGCCCGGAGGGCGGGATCGTCCACCGGGGCGGCTACCTCCACCCGGCGGGTGGTGTTGCGGGTCATGAAGTCGGCGGAGGAGAGATAGACCTTCCGCCGCTCCCCCTCCCCGAAAATATAGATCCGGGCGTGCTCCAGATAGCGGCCCACAATGCTCACCACCCGGATGTTGTCCGTCAGCCCGGGCACGCCCCCGGTGAGGCAGCAGACCCCCCGGACGATCAGGTCGATCTTCACCCCCGCCTGGGAGGCTTCGATGAGCTTGTCGATGAGCTGTCTGTCGGTCAGCCCGTTGAGCTTGAAGCCCAGGTAGGCGGGCTCTCCCGCCCCGGCCCGGGCCATCTCCCCGTCGATATAGGCCAGGATTTTGGTGCGCAGGCAGGCGGGGGCCACCATCAGCTTCTTGCTCTCCTCCAGCACCTCGCCCATGGACAGGGCGTTGAACACCTGGGCGGCGTCCGCGCCGATCTGGGGGTCGGCGGTCATGAGGGCGTAGTCGGTGTACAGCCGCACGGTGTCCTCGTTGTAATTCCCCGTGCCCACCTGGGTGATATACTCCACCTGCTCCCCCCGCCTGCGGGTGATGAGCAGCAGCTTGGAGTGGACCTTCAGCCCGTCCAGCCCGTAGATCACCCGGCAGCCCGCCTGCTCCAGCACCCGGGACCAGCCGATGTTGTTCTCCTCGTCGAACCGGGCCCGGAGCTCCACCAGGGCCACCACCTCTTTGCCGTTTTCGGCGGCGTCCACCAGGGCCTCCACGATCTTGCTGTTGTGGGCCACCCGGTAGAGGGTCATTTTGATGGACACCACGTCCGGGTCCTGGCCCGCCTCCTGCAAGAGCCGCAGCAGGGGCCGCACGCTCTCATAGGGGAAGCTCAGCATCCGGTCGCGCTTCCGGATCTGCTCCGCCATGGGGATCAGCGGGTCCACGTTGGGGGAATTCTGGGGCACCCGGCGGGGGTAGAACAGCTCCGCCCGGTCCCGGAGCAGATCCCGCACCGCGCCGAAGAAGGAGAGATCCAGCGGCGCGCCGCTGGCAAACAGGTGCTTTTTGGACAGCCCCAGGCAGGCGCACAGCCCGTCCCGGATGGTGTCGGACAGCTTGCCCCGGTAGTCCAGCTTCACCGGCTGAAGCCGCTTCCGGCGGCGTATGAGCTTTTCCATGCTCTTGCGGTACTCCTCCGCCGGGATGTCGTCGGGCTGGCTGGAGGCGTCGTCCATGTCGATGTCCGCGCTGCGCACCAGGCGGATGAGCACCGTGCCCTCTACCTTATAATGGACAAAGAGCTTGGAGAGGAAGCTGGCGATCAGCTCCTCCACCAGGATAAACTGCCCCCCCTCCCCGGGCAGGGGCACCAGCCGCCGGAGAACGCCCTCGCCGCAGGGGACGATGCCCATGCGCTCCCCGCCGTTTTTGGTTTTCAGCATGGCCACGGCGTAGATCTCCTTGTTGCGCAGGAAGGGGAAGGGCTGCTTGCGCCCGATGATCTGGGGGGAGAGCAGGGGCAGCACGCTGGCGGTGAAATACTTCTCCAGGAAGGACTGGGTTTTGTCCGGCAGGGCGTCAAAGCGGCACAGCTCCACCCCCTGGGCGGACAGCTCCCCCAGCAGGCCCTTGCAGATCCGGTCCCGGTCGGCCAGCAGCTGGCGGGTTTTGTCCAGCACGGCGGCGGCCTGCTGGCCGGAGGTCATCCCGGTCTTATTGTCCGTCACCCCCATGTTGAGGGTGTCCAGCAGCATCCCCACCCGGACCATGAAGAACTCGTCCAGATTGCTCTGGAAGATGGCGGCGAAGTTCAGCCGCTCGCACAGGGGATTGGCGGGGTCCTCCGCCTCCTCCAGCACCCGGCGGTTGAACTGGAGCCAGGACAGCTCCCGGTTCCCGTAGCAGCTTGCCTCCGGCCCGGGGGCCGGGCCGGTATGCGGTTGATCGCTCATTTGGATCACATCCCTTTCTTCCATCAATGTACCATTTTTTCCCCGGCTGCGCAAGAGTTTTTCTGTTGATTTTTCTCTAAGAATGGGAATAGAAATTTCTGGAATATGGAAGTTTCTGGGACGCGGCGGCGAAAAAAGGCCGTCCCGGTGCTCATGTTCCGGGACGGCCTGAGGCCGGATTAAGCTGACGCTCAGCTCAGGGGGTAGTAGACGATCTGATCGCCCAGGGACACGGCGATGAACAGGGGCTCGCCGCTGTCCACCACATCGCTGGGCACCTCAAAGAACAGCTCGCCCTCCTTGGACTCGCCCACCTCCAGGCTGGTGCCGTTGAGGCATTTGCCGTAGGTCATGAGGTCCACACAGTCGTAGAGGTTGGCCTTGGAGGAGTCCGCCACCTGCACGATGGGGTCCTGGTCCACGTAATACATCATGGGCATGAAGCTGTCCTTCTCCAGCCCCTTGTTGGTGATGGTGAAGGTGCCGTGGACAAACTGCTGGCCGTCGTGGGGGCTGTAGATGTACATACCGCTGGTGAAGTCCTTGATCACCTTGGCGGAGTGGTAGGTAATCTCCCAGTTGGCGAAGATCACCGGGGTGCCGATCTCCAGCACGCTGCCGTTCTCCGGGGTGTGGTCCACCAGGGAGGTGTAGGCGTCCGGGTTGTTTACGTTGTGGTAGAGGTAGGCCAGCAGGTCGGAGGAGACGGGCACCGGGTATTGCAGGAAGGCGTCGCCGTAGGAGGCGTACACGGTGTCCGGAGCTGCCTCGATGACGGTGCCGATGTGGCGCAGGAAGGCCCCGGTCTTGGCGTCGTACAGGTCCACCTTGGTCCGGGAGTTCACCTGCTGGATCTTGGTGTCCGAGCCGTAGCCGCCGCCGGACTTGTAGAACTCGCCCTTCTCAAAGGCGGCGGTGAGCACCAGGAAATAGTCCGCCTCGGCCAGGGTGGCGGGTGCCTCCCCCTCGGGCAGGGCCAGCAGGAAGCCGCCCATGAGCTGGAGCTGAGGCAGGGGATCGTCAAAGTCCCCGGTGGTGGAGTTGCGGTAGAAAGCGGCCACCTTCTTACCCTCCAGCTCGATGGTCTCGGGCAGGCCGTCCTCGGCAGGCTCCTGGAGGGCGGGGCCGTTTCCGTCGATGGCAATCATCACCGGGTCATAGAAATAGTCCTCGCCGGTGAGCTCGGAGGCCTTGGTAAAGGGATCGGAGGCGTGCCCCTCCGCCAGGGCGGGAACCAGGCTGCTGCGCAGGAAGGCCACGTACTCCATGGCCTGCTCCGGGGTGTCCACCTGGATCTTGGTGATGTTGGCGTTGCGGGAGAAGAAGTCGGAGTGCAGGTCGGCCAGCTCCTTGCCGTCGAAGAAGCCCGCCTCCAGCAGGGCGGGGCCCGCGCTGGTGAGATGGCCGGGCCGCTCCTCAATCCACTTCTCCACCGCGCTGACCAGCTTGGACTTGTCGGAGGGGGCGTCCAGGAGCTTGACCAGGGTGGCCCCGTCCAGCTCCTGGGCGGAGGCCAGAATGGGCAGGTAGCAGTCATAGGGGGAGAACGCGTCCTCCATGGAGGCCCAGAAGGCGTCCGGGTCGGCGTTCACCTGGTTGAGGAACTTGGCGGCGTATTCCGCCGTGGCGGGGTAGTCGTACTGGAACCGGGTCAGGCCATCGGGCTTATCCTGCCGGTACTCCAGGGCGCACAGCAGGGCCGTGGCCTTGAACTGCTGGCTCAGCTCGCCCTCCTGGGCCTCCTTTGCCAGCGCGTCCTTGTCGATGCTTTCCGCCTGCGCCTTCACGTAATCCTCCAGGCCGCCCGCCTTTTTCGCGGCCAGCCAGTGGATTTCCGAGGAGGGCTTGCTCTGGCAGGCGGTGAGCACCACCAGCAGCAGGCAGGGGATCAGGAGCATCAGCTTGCGTTTCATGAATACATCCCTTCTTTTCTTTCCAACATTTTCCGGGAAAACCCGGAGCGGCAGTCCACGGTGGGCCGGGACCGCCGTCAAACACTATGATAAGATGGAAGCGGTCCGCTGTCAACGGGGTTTTTGAAATTCATGGCGGATTTTCCAGGTTGAAAACAGGGGACGCGCCCGCTGGGCTCCACAGCGGGCGCGTGTTTGGATTGAATTACCAGCCGGTGCCCACCTGGGCGCAGGTCCAGCCCTCGTCGGTGAGCCACAGGAAGCCCCTGCGGCTGTAGGTCATGGCCCCCTCCGGGGCGTCACCGCCCTCGTAGTCGATGGTGTTGCCCGCCATCATGGTTTGCCGGGCCAGCTCGTTTTCCGGGACAAACACCAGATCATAGGAGAAGCCGAACCAGGTTTTGCCGAAATCCTCCGCCGAGAAGGAGAAATTGTGGCTTTGAACCAGCTTCTCCAGCTCCTCCAGCGTCAGCCCTTTGGGCAGATCCACCTGCACATTGTCCACCCGGATGAAGGTACAGGAATAGTTCCCGCCGGGGGCGGCCTTGGTCAAGGCACTTTCGTAGTTCAACGCCCACTCGTGGGCAATGTCGTGATGGCTCTGGCCCCGGTTGTCTACGGTGCGGACGCGTTTGGCGGTAAGCTCCACCTCGTCGAACCACTGGCGCAGATCCGGATAGGGTCCACCCCAGCCGAATCGCTGGGCAATCAGTGCGTCCTCCTGGTTCAGGAAAGTGAATCGGTAGTGCTCCAGTTTATTTTCCGCAGTTCGGATGATGACCAGAGGGGAATCCTTATAGGCATAGATGCAGGCGGGGCTGTCCGACAAGGGGCTGATCATCAGGCTGGTGCCCTCAGCCTGTTCCAGAAGGGCCACGCCCTCCTGCTCGGTGAGCTTTTCCCAGTTGAAGTCCGTGACAATCCCGCCCAGCCGTAGGGCCCAATATTTGCTGGGGTGCTCCTGGGTCTGGAGGATAAATGGGGTCCCGGGATCACCGGGAATGTTAAGGGTAAAGGCTGTGCCCGGTGCGGCGTTCAGCTCGTTTATGACCGCTTGAATGGCCGTCTGCTCCGGGGTGAGGGCCTCCGGGTCGAAAGGCTCCACGCCCTCGGTCTCCAGCACAGTTTTCTCAATAAATGCCCGGACAGCTTCGATAAATTCTCCTACCCTGGTTTCAACCTCGGTGGCCCCTGGTATCTCAGCCACATTTCCCTCCCAAACGGGACAAGTGGGAGAGGTGGATTGGGCGGTGACATAATAGAAATTGCCGTCCGTGGCGAAACAGTGCAGGGGTCCGAATTCAGTATAGCTTTGCTCAAACTGGGTCTTGTTCCATTTCTCGATGGTCATCAGCCAACCCCAGCCAACCTCATAGTCGGTGTAAGGGCGGTTCATCCAGTATTGTGCCAGAGTCGTGGGGCCATCGGCTGTCATCACCGTAGGCTCGCTGCCAGGGAGAGCTACCACGTCCGCCCGCAGCTCCTCCGGCACGTCCAGCAGCCGGGAGGGAAGGTCGAGCAGCTGGGGCTTCCGCTGGGGATCTGTAGGCTTCTCCGGCGCGCCGGAGAAGGCGCACCCCACGGCGCAGGCCAGGATCAGCGCGGCCGCAAGAGCCAGGGCAATGACGGTTTTCGGCTTCCGGGCAATGAGCGTGATCCGCTCCTTCACCCGCCGCTTGCCCCCGGACATGGTGGTGGCGGTCTGGAGCAGGGGGGTGCGGCCCGCCGCGATCATGCCCACCAGTGTCCGGCCGTAGGGGATGCGCTCCCCCTCGCCCAGGGCGCGGATGGCCCCCTCATCGCAGGCCAGCTCGCAGTCCTGCCGGGACAGGGCCGCCGCCCACCACGCCAGCGGGTCGAACCAGTACAGGCACAGGCAGGCACACCGCACCAGCGGCCACCAGTGGTCCCGGTGGCGGTAGTGGGCCAGCTCATGGGCCAGCACGTGGCGCAGGCGTTCCGGGCTGTCCAGGGCGGCGGGGGTGACGTAGATTCTGGGCCGCAACGCCCCCGCCAGACAGGGGGAGGGCAGGGCGTCCGACAGGTACACGGGCAGGGGGCAGTCAATCTCAAGCCGCCGCGCCCCCCGGAGCCGCCGCCGGAGCTTCAGGTTGACAGCGGTAAACCACAGGGCCGTGAGGGCCGCACCTCCCAGCCACAGGGGGCGGGCGTACTTCGCCGCCAGCTCCGCCAGGGTGGGGCCCTTCATAAGCTCCCGGGCCTGGGTGTCGATGGCCATCAGGTCGCCGGGGGTGAGCTGGGAGTCGGACACGCCCTGCCTGCGGTACTCCTCCACCACCTGGGCCCGGGCGTTGTCATAGGACTGGGCGGGTATGTGGGCCTGCCCGATGGTTTCCACCAGGGCCGCGCCCCGGTCCGCCCGCTCCAGCAGGGCCAACGCGCTGTACGCGCTGGTGAACAGGTTCACCGGGATGAGCAGCCGCAGGGCCACCGCCAGCCACAGGGCGTACTGGACGCGGGGGTCGATCCGCCCCCGCAGCAGGGGCCGCAGGGCGGCGATGAGCAGGATCAGCAGGGAGGAGGTGATGAGGATGCCTTTCATCTGAAACCACCGTCCTCCGCCCGCTCTAAAATATTGTAGAGCTCGTCGATGTCGGAGGGGGAGAGGGAGCTGCGCTCCACCAAGGAGCTGACCAGCAGGCCCACGCTGCCGTGGAAGGCCCGCTCCAGCAGGGAGTCGGCCTCTGCCGCCGCCGCGTCCTCCCGGGCCAGCAGGGCCCGGAACACCTTGGCGCGGCCCGCCTCCTCATAGCCCACCAGACCCTTTTCCTCCATCCGCCGCACCATGGTGGTGACGGTGCTCTTGGCCCAGCCCGCGCTGTCCTTCAGGGTGCGCACCAGCTCCATCAGGGTCTTGGGTCCGGCCCACAGGCACTCCATTACCCGCCACTCGCTGGGGGAGAGGATTCCGCGTTTCTCGTCCATGGTAAATACCTCCTTTTCCGCGGGTGCTGCCCGCCGCAGATTGGTCTACAATTGTAATCCAACTTTAGAATAGCACATTGGACTACAGTTGTCAACCATTTTTTCAGAAGCCGCAAAAATCGCAAAACCCCCTCCCCGGTGCGGACGGGGAGGGGGCTTCACGCTATGCTCGGAACCGGGAGAACATGAACCGCCCGGACTCGGACAGGTGGGACTGATCCCAGGGGCCGTCCGGGGGCGCGCCGGGGCGCAGGGCGGCGGAGCTTTCGCTCTTGTCGCACAGGGACCAGCCGCACCAGCTGATCCCCCGGGCGTCCAGGAAGTCCAGCCACACCTCGGCCTGCTGGAGGAACACGCCGCCGCTGCCGTCGGCGCGGCTTGTGCCCCACTCGGACACGAAGATGGGCAGGCCCTTGGCCAAGGCGTCGTCCATACGGCCGCGCAGCTCCGCGCCGTGGGTGCCCGCGTAGAAGTGGAGGGTGTACATCAGGTTGTCCCCCGCCACGGGGTCGGCGGCGGCCAGGTGGATGTCCTGGCTCCAGGTGGGGCTGCCGATGAGGATTACCGCCTTGGGGGAGTAGGCCCGGATCACCTCCACCATCCGCTGGGCGTAGGGCTTCACGTCCCCGGCCCAGCTCACGTTCCCGTTGGGTTCGTTGCAGATCTCGTAGAGGACGTTGGGCACGTCCCGGTACCGTTGGGCCATCTCGGCAAAGAAGGCGGCGGCTTCTTCCACGTGGGCCATGGGGTTCCCGTCGGAGAGAATGTGCCAGTCCAGGATCACATAGAGGTCGTTGGCGATGGCGGCGTCTACAGCGGCAGCGGCCTTGGCCTTCATTGCGGCGGGCTGGCTGAGGTAGCCCCCCTCCCCGGTGTACATGGCCACCCGGAACAGGTTGGCTCCGCAATCGGCGGTGGCGGCGATGGCACCGGGGGAAGCGAACTGGCCGTACCATTGCAGGCCGTGGCTGCTCATGCCCCGGAGGACGATGGGTTCCCCGGCGGCGTTGCTCAGCTGGGTGCCCTTCACCTGGAGCCAGCCGTTCTGGGACGCACCGCCCTGCCGGGGCTGGACGGAGGGTGCGGGGGAGGGAGCGGGCGGGGGAGAGGGGACGGGGGGCTGTCCGGCCTGGGCCTTGGCGGCGTTCTGGAACAGGGTGCAGGCCTCGGCGCGGCTCAGGGTGTCCTTGGGGCGGAAGGAGCCGTCGGGGTCGCCGTGGACCACGCCGGAGGCGTAGGCGGCCAGCACCGCGTCGTAATACCGCCCGTCCAGGGCGGCGAAGTCCTTGATCCTGGGGGACTGGGCGGCGTAATCCCCCCGGGCCTGGGGCAGGAGGGCCTTCATCAGGATTTTCACCGCCAGCTGGCGGGGGATGGGCTGGTCGAAGGTCTCCCCGGTGGGGGGGATCTCGTCCCAGTCGTACCACCCGGCCTGGAGCGCGCCCTGGAGCTGATCCACCGCCCAGTGGGGGGCCTGCCCCTGGCCCCCGGGGAGCTTTGCCAGCCGGACGGCCACCGACACGAACTCGGCGGTGGAGATGCTGGCGTTGGGGCGGAAGGTGCCGTCTGGGTAGCCCTTGAGGGCCCCGGCCTGGGTGAGCTGGGAGACGGCCCCCTCGTACCAGTCGCCGGGGGACACGTCGGAGAAGGAGGCCCGGACGGGGAGGACGAACAGGGCCAGACAGAGGGCGGCGGCGAGCAGGGCGGGGATGGATTTACGCATAGGGGTGTCCTCCTGTGTGGGGATTGGGGCCTGGGAGCACGGCGGAAGCTGGCGTTGGAGGGGGTGAGACGCGGGGCGCGGCATGGGGAAGCTCCGCGCCCTCCAGGGCCAGCAGGGCGCGCTTCACCGCCAGCCCGCAGGCGAACCCGGTGAGGCTGCCGCCCCTGCCCACCACCCGGTGGCAGGGGGTGAAGATGAGCAGGGGGTTGTGGTGGTTGGCCATGCCCACCGCCCGGGCGGCTTTGGGACGGCCCACGCCGGCGGCGATCTCCCCGTAGGTGCGGGTCTGGCCGAAGGGGATGGCCCGCAGGGCGGCCCACACCGCCAGCTGGAACGGCGTGCCCCGGGGGGACAGGGGGACGGTGAACGTGGTCCGCCTGCCGGAGAAGTATTCGTCCAGCTCCGCCGCGGCCCAGCGGGTCAGCTCCGTCTCCCCCTGGGGGGCGGGGCGGTCCGAACCGGACTGGCAAAAGAATACCCGGCTCAGCCCCGTGCCGTCGTCCATCAGGGCCAGGGTGCCGATGGGATAGCTGCGGTACAGCACCGGGCGGAGGCCATGGGGTGCTTCCCGGCTCATTTGGGGTTCATCTCCAGATATTTTTGGTCGATGTGGCTGTCCACCTGTAGGGAAAATTCCAGCGCGGCGTTGTAGCCCATCTTTTTGTTCCGGTTGTTCATAGCGGCCACCTCGATGATCACCGCCAGATTCCGCCCGGGCTTCACGGGGATGGTCAGCGTGGGTATGCTCACGTCCAGAAGGGAGACGAAGTGGTCGTCCGCCCCCAGCCTGTCGTACAGCTTGCCCTCCTTCCAGGACTCCAGCTGGATCATCATGTCGATGGCACTGTCGAACTTGACGGCGGACATACCGAACAGCCGCCGCACGTCCACCACGCCGATGCCCCTCAGCTCGATGTAGTGGCGGATCAGCTCCGGGGCGGTGCCCACCAGCCCGCCGATGGGGGAGCGGCGGATCTCCACTGCGTCGTCGGCGATGAGGCGGTGGCCCCGCTTCACCAGCTCGATGGCGGTTTCGCTCTTGCCCACGCCGGACTCCCCGGCCAGCATGACCCCCTCGCCGTACACCTCCACCAGCACGCCCGAGCGGGTGATGGTGGGGGACAGGGCGGAGCGCAGGTAGGCGATGAGGGTGCTCATGATGTCGGCGGTGTTCTCCTTGGTGCCCAGAATCACCTGCTGGTGCTTTTTCGCCATCTCCAGGCACTCCGGGTAGGGCTGGAGCCCCCGGGCGAAGATCACTGCCGGGGTGCGGTAGGAGAACAGCGTGTCGAACACCACGGCCCGCTTGGCGGCGGGGATCTCCTTCAAATAGGAGATCTCCACCAGGCCCAGCAGCTGCATCCGGTCCTTGTCGAAGTAGTCGAAGAACCCGGTGAGCTGGAGGCCCGGACGGTTTACGTCCTCCGTGATGATCCGCCGGTTCCGGTAGCCCTCCGGGCCGTAGATCACGTTCAGGTGGAAGTTGTCGATGATGGTGCCCAGCTTGATGCCCACGCAGTCTGCCATGGCAGCGCGCCCCCTTATCCTTGAAATACTGCTTTTAGAACCTGTATCACAACCTCAAACGCCGTCTGGCCGGGTCTTTTTCCGCCAAGCCGCGTTGAATTTTCTTGCAATACACAAAGTATTCCGGCGAAAATTCGCCTTGCCTGACGGAAAAATCCCTCGGCCGGCCGGCATCCTCGGCTGTGAATACAGGTTCTTATTTTACCACATTCCGCCCTTGAAAAAAATAGGGGATTGCGCAAATTTATACTTGATTTTTGGCGGCTTCTGTGGTAGCATAATGAAGTTATCGTGTGCGACACCGTGTGCGTTATTCCAAGCAGCAAGGAGGTTAGTCAATATGGCCAAGTGCGAGTTCTGCGGCAAGGGCGTGAACTTCGGCATCCAGGTTTCCCATTCCCACCGCCGCTCCAACCGCCCCTGGAAGCCCAACGTCAAGCGCGTGAAGGCTGTGGTGGACGGCACCCCGAAGCACGTCTATGTGTGCACCCGCTGCCTCCGTTCCGGCAAGGTCACCCGTGCTGTGTGATTCCATAGGAAAGCAGATTGAACCCCGTGCAGGTGCACGGGGTTCGGTTTTTTTATTTGCCGCCGGGACCGGACAGGCCCGGCCCGGCCGATTAAATCCAGCTCTGCTCCTCCTCCAGCTCGTCCCGGCGTTCCCGGGCCATGAGCCGCTCCAGCACGCCCCGGGGGTCCGCCTCCCGGTACAGCACCTCGTAGGCCCCGGCGGTGATGGGCATCTCCACCCCCGCCTTGTCCGCCATCTGCTTCGCGCTGGCGGCGGCGTAGTAGCCCTCCACCACCGCGCCGCCCAGCTCGTCCATGGCCTGTTGGGCCGTCCTGCCCTGGCCGATGAGGATGCCCGCCCGGCGGTTCCGGGAGTGCATGGAGGTGCAGGTGACGATGAGATCCCCCACCCCGGCCAGTCCGGCGAAGGTCTCCTTCCGGGCCCCCAGGGCCACGCCCAGGCGGGCGATCTCCGTCAGCCCCCGGGTCATCAGCATGGCCTTGGTGTTGTCCCCGCAGCCCATGCCGTCGCAGCAGCCCGCGCACAGGGCGATGACGTTTTTCAACGCCGCGCCGATCTCCACCCCCGTGATGTCCGGGGAGGTGTAAATGCGGAGCTGGCGGCTCATAAACAGGTCCTGGGCCAGCAGGGCGGCGTCCCGGTTCCCGCAGGCCACCACCACCGCCGTGGGCACGCCCCGCCCCACCTCCTCGGCGTGGGAGGGGCCGGACAGCACCACCACCGGGTTCTGCCCGTCCAGCTCCTGCTCCACCACCTGATGGAGGAGCAGGGAGGTGTCTTTCTCGATGCCCTTGGACACCAGGATCACCGGGGCACCGGGGGACAGGAAGGCTTTGAGCTGCTTTGCCGTGCTCCGCACGGCGAAGGACGGGGTGGCCAGCACCACCGCGCCGCAGTCCTTCACGCTGGCCAGATCCGTGGTGAGCTCCAGGGTGTCCGGCAGGGCCACGCCGGGGAGCATGGGGTTCTCCCGCTTCTCCCGCAGGGTGGCGTGCTCCTGCCCGCTGTAGCTCCAGAGGGTGGTCTGGTGTCCGTTGTTCAGCAGGGCCAGGGCCAGGGCGGTGCCCCAGGCTCCGCTGCCGATCACCGCTGTTCTCATGGGGTTTCCTCCTCGTTTCCGGCAGTCTGCCCGGGCGCGTGCTCCGCCTCCTGGCTGGGGGAGGGCGTTTCTTCCGCCTGGGGCTGCGGGGGTTCCTCTGCTGCTTCGGGCTGTGCTCCGCCCTCCCCGGCGTCAGGCTCCGGCTTCTTTTTGTGGAGGGAGAATTTGGACTCGGTGCCCTTGACGAGCCGGACGATATTTCCCCGGTGCTTCCACAGGATCAGGCCGCCCACCAGGACGGACAGCAGCAGAATCAGCGGCTCCCGGTACACAAACCAGGTCACGAAGGGGAAGGAGAACCCGGCCCAGCAGGAGCCGAGGGACACATATTTCGTGGCGGCGGCCAGAAGGATGAACCCGCCCCACACCACCGCCGGGATGCACCAGCTCCAGGGGTTCCCGCTGTCGAAGCCCATCATGATGGCAATGGCCCCGCCGGACAGGATGCCCTTGCCCCCTCGGAACTGGAAGGTGCAGGGGTACATATGCCCCAGCAGGCAGAAGGTGCCCGCCCAATACTTGGCCAGGGCCACCAGCTCCGGCGAGATGTGCCCCGCGATAAAGGTGGCGAACAGCACCGCCAGCACCGCCTTCACCACATCGGACAGGATCACCACCAGGGTCAGCGGCCCGCCGAACACCCGGTAGAAGTTGGTCAGCCCCGCGTTGCCGCTGCCGTGGCTCCGCACGTCGTTGCGCAGGATATACCGGGACACCACCACCGCCCCGTTGAAGCAGCCCAGGCAGTAGGCCACCACAGCCACCCCCGCCGCCGCCAAAGCCAGCCAGCCGGGGGCTGTCCCGGCGGCGTCAAGATATCGAGACAGCATTACGACTCCTCCTTATCGCCCTTTTGCCGGATGGTAATGCGCACCGGCGTGCCCGTCAGGCCGAAGGTGGCCCGGATCTGGTTTTCCAGATACCGACGGTAGGAAAAGTGGAACAGCTGGGCGTCGTTGCAAAAGATCACGAAATGGGGGGGCTTCACCCCGATCTGGGTCATATAGTAGATCTTCAGCCGCTTGCCCTTGTCGGTGGGGGGCTGGACCCGGGCCTGGGCGTCCGCCAGCACCTGGTTGAGCACGCCGGTGGGTATGCGCATGGCGGCCTGGTTCACCACGCTGTCGATGAGGCCGAACAGCTTTTCCACCCGCTGGCCCGTCAGGGCGGAGAGGAACAGCACCGGGGCGTAGGTCATATAGCTCAGATCCCGGCGGACGTCCTCCTCCATGCGCTGCATGGTTTTGCCGTCCTTTTCGATGGCGTCCCACTTGTTCACCACGATGATGCAGGCCTTGCCCGCGTCGTGGGCCAGCCCCGCCACCTTGGTGTCCTGCTCTGTGACTCCCTCCTGGGCATCGATCATGATGGCGCACACGTCGCTGCGCTCGATGGCCATAGTGGCCCGGAGGACGGAGAACTTCTCCACCCGGTCGTCCACCTTGGACTTCTTCCGCATTCCGGCGGTGTCGATGATGAGGTATTTCTGCCCGTCCTTTTCAAAGTAGCTGTCCACCGCGTCCCGGGTGGTGCCCGCCACATCGGACACGATCACCCGCTCCTGGCCCAGAATCCGGTTGACCAGAGAGGACTTGCCCACGTTGGGCTTGCCGATGATGGCTACCTTAATCACATCGTCCTCCGCCTCCGCCTGATCCTCGGGGGGGAAGTGCTCAAAGCAGGCGTCCAGGAGATCGCCGGTGCCGTGGCCGTGGACGGCGGAGACGGGGTAGGGGTCCCCCAGCCCCAGGTTGTAGAACTCGTAGATGTCCGGGTTGGTGTGCCCGGTGGAGTCCATCTTGTTCACCGCCAGCACCACCGGCTTCCGGGACCGCTGGAGCATCCCGGCCACCTCCTGGTCGGCGGCGGTCATGCCGGTGCGGATGTCGCAGACGAACACGATCACCGTGGCGGCGGCGATGGCGATCTCCGCCTGCTCCCGCATGAAGGACAGGATCTGGTTGTCCGTCCCCGGCTCGATGCCGCCGGTGTCCACCAGGTCGAAGGTACGGCCCCGCCACTCCGCCTGGGCGTACAGCCTGTCCCGGGTGACGCCGGGGGTGTCCTCCACGATGGAGAGGCGTTTTCCCGTCAATTTATTAAACAGCATGGATTTGCCCACGTTTGGGCGGCCGACGATGGCCACCAGGGGCTTTGCCATGAAAATCCCTCCTTGGGGGGCCGGACTGTTCTGAGCCGGACCCTGTTTTTTCCTGCGGTGCTTAGTTTGCGGGGATGGCTGGACATACGAGGATAGTATACCAAAGTTTTTTGAAAAAAGATAGGGGGTTTTTGCAAAAAGGGGAGGGGGGGCAAGTTGTAATATGAAGATGGACAGTCGGATCACGCTGATCCGGCTGTTATTTTTATGGAAAGGGGGACACAGAAATGGCAGTAGTGGCGAAGCTGGTAGGCAAGGAAGTGAGAGAGTACAAAGGCCAGGACGGGAAGCAGCATACATTTTGCGGGCTGCACCTGGTGCATTTGGAGGACAGCGTGCGCGGAGTGAAGGGAAGCAAAGTGGAATCGGTGAGCTGTCCTCGCGATATCGACCCGGAAGGGCTGAGTAGTCCTTGATGATTTCCAGCCAGCGTGTGCTGTCCTCCTGCTCCTGGGTCTGCTGGGCCAGCCGTTCCCGGTTCAGCATGACGCGGTTTTTCAGCGTGGTCTGCTCCGTCTGGCTGTGCTCCAGGATGCGGTTGAAGTTGTCCTCGCTGATGCGCTGGGTAATCATGTCCTCGTAGACCCGGCTGATGATGCGTTCCAGAGCGGTGATGCGTTCACTGTCCTCGTCAATGCTCCGCTGGATGGCCTCACGCTCGGCCTGCTCGTCCGCCTGGCAGTTCTCCCGGAGCTGGGCCGCTGCCTCCTGTTCATCGGCAAGGGCCTTTCTCGCATAGGCCCTAATCTGTTCCAGCACGATGTTATAGAGCGTGTCATACCTGATGCGGTGCTGTGAACAGTGGGCCACGCCATACTTGTTGTACCGGGAACAGGTATAAATCCGTTCGTTGCCTTTCTGATTGGCCCGGCGGATGTTCAGGGTACTGCCGCACTGTCCGCACTTCACCAAACCGGCGAACAGGCTGAAATTCCCCCATGCGTCCGGGCACTTCCGGCTCTTGACTTTCTCCTGCACAATGTCGTAAGTATCCCGGTCAATGATGGCCTCGTGCATCCCCTCAACGATAATCCAGTCCTCCCGCTTCTTGTCGCCCATCCAGCCGATTTTGAAACGGTAATTGACCTTTTGAGAGGCAATCGCGCCGATGTAGACCGGGTTTGCCAGAATACCCTGGATAGCGGTGAAGTCCCAGATAAACCGCCCACGCTCCGGGTTCTCCCGCTCAAACTTGGTAACGTGGTCGCGCAAACCTTTCTGCCGGTTCCACCATGCGGGGCAGGGGATTTCTTCATCTTCCAGCCTGCGGCGGATGCGGTTGGGGCCGCTGCCGTTCTTCGCCCACTCAAAAATCCTGCGGACGATCCATGCGGTAAGGGCATCAATGTTTTGATCAAAGGGACAACCATATAAGAGCCAAGACAGTCCCGGGCCAACCCCAGCAAAAATCATCCCGACAAACAGCCATATAAGCTGGTTGATAAAATAGCTCTTTACAATATCGGCCCTTTTTACTGGAGCGGTCAGTTTGTACTTCCCCCACTTTCGGGCTGTTGACAAAGTCGGTTTTCTAAAATTCGTTCTTCTCAAAAGTTTTGAAAAGCGGACATTTTCAAACAAAGCCATTATAATTGGCGCACATAAATCTGCTAAATTCTTTAAGACTGGACTTTGTCAACAGGTCCACTTTGAAGCGTAGTCTTTGCCCATGCTGGCGATTGCGTTAAGTGAAAATCCAATAATCCCCAACAGCATATAGAAAAGCAATAGCTGCTGACTGACAACAACTGTGACAAAAGCACCCAGAAACAGCATAAAAACAGAAAATGTTTTTGCGCTTGACTGCACCGCATAAAAGTTGTTTTTGAGAAGTCCTTTCATACCCGTTCCCCCTTTACCAGCAACAGCATAATTTCATCAACTGAAACGTGATCTACAACAGAGCCGCGATATTTGCGTTCGGCTTCTTTCCCGTTTGCCACCAATACATCGGTTTGAAAATCACGCTTGCGGTAGGCGATTACATCGCTGGGATCTAATTCGAGAAATTGACTTTCTTTACAGCGCATAACAGCAAAGTTATATACAAGGTCTATAAATGAGCAAATTCAGGAATTGACGAAAGCAGTTCGGCAGAGGTGAAGGC
>ERZ779623.203-NODE-203-length-28531-cov-20.985777_pt1 | contig 28531 bp, 27 predicted proteins | sample MGYA00514189_ERZ779623 | MGnify/ENA primary metagenome ERZ779623 (study PRJEB29562, sample SAMEA4376712) | mouse gut metagenome | isolation source: Cecum | study: EMG produced TPA metagenomics assembly of the A DSS colitis mouse model was used to assess the... | reverse complement strand
GGTTGCGGACGGAGCCCAGGGCCATCATGCCGAACTCCTCGCTCATGCCGTACATCGCCACCATGTTCCGGGCGATGTTGGTGGCCTCCTGGATATCCTGGGAGGCTCCGTTGGTCATGGTGTCCATCACCACCTGCTCGGCGGCGCGGCCGCCCATGGACACGGTGATTTTCGCCATCAGCTCGTCCCGGGTGCGCAGGTTGGTCTTGTCCTCCTCGGGCATCAGCAGGGTGTAGCCCAGGGAGCCCTCGGTGTGGGGGACGATGGTGATTTTCTGCACGGGCTCGGCGTTTTTCTGCTTGTAGGCCACCATGGCGTGGCCCACCTCGTGATAGGCCACCAGCTTGCGCTCGAACTCGGTGAGGACGGAGTTTTTCTTCTCGCTTCCGGCGATGACGAACTCGAAGGAGGCCAGCAGGTCCTCCTGGGTGACCAGCCTGCGGCCCTTGCGGACGGCCCGCAGGGCGGCCTCGTTCACCAGGTTTGCCAGGTCGGCTCCCACGCACCCGGCGGTGGCCAGGGCGATCTTGTTCAGGTTCACGTCCTCCGCCAGCTTGATCTTCCGGGTGTGGACCTGGAGGGTGGCAAGCCGCCCTGCCAGGTTGGGGCGGTCGATGGTGATCCGGCGGTCGAACCGTCCCGGCCGGAGCAGGGCCTTGTCCAGCACCTCGGGCCGGTTGGTGGCCCCCAGCACGATAACGCCCTTGCCGGGGTCGAAGCCGTCCAGCTCGGCCAAGAGCTGGTTCAGGGTCTGTTCCCGCTCATCGTTGCCGCCCATGCGGTTGTCCCGGGATTTGCCGATGGTGTCGATCTCGTCGATGAAGATGATGCAGGGGGCCATTTTGGACGCTTCCTTGAACAGGTCCCGGACCCGGGACGCGCCCACGCCCACGAACATCTCCACGAAGTCGGAGCCGGAGATGGAGAAGAAGGGCACGTTGGCCTCGCCCGCCACCGCCTTTGCCAGCAGGGTCTTTCCGGTGCCCGGCGGACCCACCAGCAGCGCGCCCTTGGGGAGCTTCGCGCCGATCTCGGTGTACTTGCCGGGGTTGTGGAGGAAGTCGATGATCTCCTCCAGGCTCTCCTTGGCCTCGTCCTGGCCCGCCACGTCCTTGAAGGTGACGCCGGTTTTCTTCTCCACGTACACCTTGGCGTTGGACTTGCCCACGCCGCCGATGCCGCCGAAGCCGCCGCCGGACCCCATTTTCTTGAACATATAGCGGTAGAGCAGCAGCAGCCCGCCCACCATGAGGAGAATGGGCAGCACGTAGTTCACGAAGGCGGACATCAGGTACTGCTCCACGGTGGCGGTGACAGTTTTATACTCCTTTACGCCGTTTTCCTCCAGCCAGACCACCACGTTGGTGTGGGCCAGTCCGGGCGGGGGGGCGGTCTGGAACTTGATGGCCGCGCTGGCGGTTTCGCTGGAGGTTTTGGGGTCGAACTGGTTCAGGAACTGGCCGAAGCCGCCCTTCCCATAGGCCTCCTTCTGCTTTTCCACGTACTCCGCCAGGGCGGGGGAGTCCTCCTTCAGGGTGAAGGTGTAGACGCTGGATGTCATTTCCACCGTGGCCACCTGTCCATCCTCCACCCAGTGGAAGAAGGTGGAGTAGGGCACCGTCTCCACCGAGGCGTTTTCCATCGAGCTGTTACACATTTGGAGCAGGAATACCAGCATCACCGCCCACATCACAATGCTGAGATAACTCCATGGGGCCCGTTTTTTGTCGTCCCCGCCGCCTTTCTGATTGCTGTCCCGGCGGTTGGGATCGCTTGGCTTCACCGGGCCGGCCATAGGCACAACCTCCTTTTTCACGGATCGGGACTGGGTTCAATCCCGAAGTGCTTTCCAAATTTGCCCGTTTCCTGGTTTTGGGCATTTGAATGAGTATACCACACTTGGCGGATAAAAACAAGAAATGTTCTTGGACAGGCTGTAAAATTTCTATGACGAAAAAAGGGGGGAAAAAGATGGCCCGCCCCCTTCCGCCCCGCCGGGAAATATGGTATACTATTAATTTAGTATGCGCCAAAAAGAGGAAAAGGAGCGTTTCCATGCGAGACGATAAGAGACAGCGGCCTCCGCAGGAGGCGGAGGCGGACGGCCTCATTGAGGGCCGCAACGCGGTGATCGAGGCCCTGCGGGCGGGTACGCCCATTGACAAGATCTACATCGCCCGGGGGGAGACGGACGCCACCCTGGGCCACATCGCCTCCACTGCCCGGGGGAAGGGGGTGGTGGTGACGGAGGCCGACCGCCGGAAGCTGGACGGCATGAGCCGCACCAAGAGCCACCAGGGGGTGATCGCCATCGCCGCCGTCCGGGAGTACGCGGAGGTGGACGATCTGCTCAACGCCGCCCGGGAGAAGGGGGAGCCGCCCCTCCTCGTGGTGTGCGACGAGCTGTCCGACCCCCACAACCTGGGGGCGGTGATCCGCACGGCGGAGTGCGCCGGGGCCCATGGGGTGATCATCCCCAAGCGGCGTTCGGCGGGGCTTACCGCCATCGTGGCGAAAACCAGCGCGGGGGCGGTGAGCTACCTGCCCGTGGCCCGGGTGCCCAACCTGACTGCCGCGCTGAAGGAGCTGAAGGAGCGGGGGCTGTGGGTGTTCGGCACCGCCGCCGACGGGGGGACCAGCCTGTACCAGGCGGATTTGAAGGGCCCCGCCGTCCTGGTCATCGGCAGCGAGGGGGACGGCATGGGCCGTCTGGTCCGGGAGCAGTGTGATTTTCTGGTATCCATCCCCATGAAGGGAAAGCTGAACTCGCTGAACGCGTCCGCGGCAGCGGCGGTGGTGCTGTATGAGGCGGTCAGGCAGCGGAACGCATAACCAGGGAGCCTGTCCCGGCGAAGGAGGAAGCTAATGTCCGATCAGAAGGATCAAAAAGGCGGCCAGGAGTTCTCCCTGGAGGAGATCCTGGCGGAATACGGCACGAAACGGACCGGGGCCAAGGTGGTGGATTTCCCGGAACAAAAGGACGCCGCCCCCGGCGGCGGGGAGGAGGAGCACACCATCCGCTTCCCCGCCCAGAACCGGATGGCCTCCCGGCCCCGGCCGGAGGACAAGCCCATGGCGGAGATCGTGCCGGAAAGCGTGGGCCGCTCCATCGGGGCCAGAGTCCATACCCTGCTGCGGAAGGCGGACCACTTTGCCGACCATATGTACGATCAGGCGGAGCCGGACGAGGCCGCCCGCCGTGCGGAGAAATACACCCCCGGCGTGGACAAGGAGGAGCTGCCCGGGGAGGACGGGCCGTCCCGCCGTCCCCGCCTGCGGGTGGTGCGGCAGCGGGAGCTGCCCCCGGACACCGCCCCGGGCCGTCTGGCGGCCTTGTACGGCAAGGGCCTGAAGGCCCAGGGGCGGCGGGCGCGTTTGGCCCTGCTGCTGTCGCTGCTGGCGGTGGGAGTGTCGCTGGAGCTTCCGTTTGTGTCCTGGGCCGCGCTGGCGGAGAGGGTGGGGGAGTTTGGCATCACCCTGTACCAGTGCCGCTCGCTGGTGCTCAGCGGCCTGCTGCTGCTGGTGGGGATGGTGTGCTACGAGATCCCGGCGGCGGGGGCCAAGCAGCTCTTTACCCTGCGCCCCCGGGCGGAGAGCCTTCTGTTTCTGGCCTGGGCCTTCACCCTGCTGGACGGCCTCACCGCCGGACAGCTGGACCCCCGGTATACCTGCCTGCCCTATTCGGCGGTGACGGCCCTGGGGCTGGCCTTCGCCCTGCGGGGGGTCCACGCCCGCCGCCGGGGGGACCGCCTGTCCGCCAAGGCCGCGTCCCAGGTGCGCACCCCCTACGTGGTGGCCCGGGACGAGACGCTGTGGTCCAACAAGCCCACCTTCACCAAGGCCCCCGGCTCCAGCGTGGGCTTCGGAAGCCAGCTCCAGATGGAGGACGGGGGACAGCGGGCCTACCGCGTCGCCGCGCCCCTGCTGCTGCTGGGCAGCCTGCTGTGCGCTCTGCTGGCGTCAGTGGGGCAGGAGGTGCCGGGGCGGTTTTTGTGGGCGGCCTCCGCCTGCTTCACCGCCTCCGGCTCCTGGTCGGCCCTGCTGGCCTTCGGCCTGCCCTACCGCAAGCTGGTGGAGCGGCTCCATCAGGTGGGGGCGGCGATGGCGGGCTGGACGGGGGCGGCCCGGTGCGGCCAGGGGGGCGTGATTGTTAGCGACGGCGACCTGTTCCCCACCGGATCGGTGACGGTGGCCCAGGTGAAGGTGTTCGGCAGCGTGCCCACGGAGAAGGCGGTGGGGTACACCGCCTCCATGCTGCGGGCGATGGCCTGCGGGCTGACCCGGCCCTTCCACAACCTCCTCCGGGCACAGGGGGCCATGTACCGGGACGTGTCCGGCCTGGAGTGGCACGAGGGCGGGGCCTCCGGGGTGATCCGGGGCAAGGAGGTGCTGGTGGGCACCGCCGCCTATATGCACCTGATGGAGATCCCCCTGCCCGCGGGGCACAACATCAAAAACGCGGTGTTCTGCGCCATCGGCGGGCAGCTGTCCGGAATGTTTCTCCTCCAGTACGCCATGGACGGCGGGGTGAACCCCAGCCTGTCGGCGTTGATGGCGGCGGGGCTGTCCCCGGTGCTGGCCTCCCGGGACCCCAACCTGATCCCCGCCCTGCTGGAGCAGAAGTTCAAGCTCCCGGTGGACAAGATGGAGTTCCCCCCGGTGGGCCGCCGCCTGGAGCTGTCCGACCCGGAGCTGTCCGGGGACGGGGCGTTGGTGGCCCTGCTGGCCCGGGAGGGGCTGGGGCCCTACTGCGACGCCCTGGTGGGCGGGCGCAGGCTGCGCTTCGCCACCCGGCTGGGGCTGGTGTTCGCCCTGGCGGGGTCGGTGATCGGACTGTGCCTCACGTTCTATCTGACCTCCATCGCCGCCTTTGGCTCGCTGACCGTGGCCAACTTCCTGGTGTTTATGGGGGCGTGGCTGGTGCCCCAGGTGCTCATCGCCAACTGGGTGAACCAGTTTTGAGTACATGACAGAAGTCCCCGGTGCAGAGCACCGGGGATTTTCCTATACACGGTGAAGCGGCGGCCCGTCCAGGGCGATCACCGTGTCGCAGGCCGCCAGCACCGGGGCCTGGTGGCTGGTGAGCACCACGGGCACAGCCAGCTCCCGGAGCCGCTCCAGCATACGGGCGGCCCGTTCCACATCCACTCCGGCGAAAGGCTCGTCCAGCAGCAGCACGTCCCCGCCCAGGGCGGCGCACCGGGCCAGGGCCAGCCGCCGGGCCATCCCCCCGGACAGGGCGGCGGGGCGGGCCTGCTCCTCCCCGTCCAGCTCGGCAAAGGCCAGCCAGCGGGACAGCTCCCCCCGCCGGGAGCGGGGGAGCACGTCGGTGATGTGCTGTCCCACGGTGCGCCAGGGCAGGAGCCGGTTCTCTTGAAAAAGGAAGGCGGTCCGGGCGGTGTCAAGGCCTTGGACTTGCCCCCATTCCGGGCGTTCCAGCCCCGCCAGCAGCCGCAGAAGGGTGGTCTTGCCGCAGCCCGAGGGACCGGACAGGGCGGTGAGGCCATCGCTGGGAATTTCCAGGGAAAAATGGTCCAGCACCAGCTTCTCCCCATAACGCAGAGTGATATTTTGAAGGGATATCACGTTTTCCGCCTCCTCTCCAGCCCCCGGCGGAGCAGTCCCTCCAGCAGCAGGGAGAGGGCCACGATGGTCAGCGTCCAGGCGAACAGGTCGGCGGTCTCCAGCCCCAGCTTGGCCTGCTGGATGCGGGAGCCGATGGCCCGGTCGGGAGGGCACAGCACCTCCGCCGCCACCCCGGACTTCCAGGCCAGCCCGAAGGCGGTGAGCAGTCCGGCGGACAGGTGGGGCCGCAGTCCGGGCAGATAGATGAGCCGCAGGGTTTTCCACCGGGAGAAGCGGTAGGCCCGGGCCAGCTCCAGCAGCCTGCCGTCCAGGCTGTCCAGCCCGGAGGACAAGGCCCCCCACACCACCGGGAGGACCATCAGCCCGGCGATGACCCAGGGGATGGCGGTCCGGGGCGTCCACAGGTAGACCAGCAGGATGAAGGACACCACCGGCGTGGCCCGTACCACCCGCACCGCCGGGGATACCACCGCGTCCGCCCAGGGGGAGAAGCGGGTGAGGAAGGCCAGCGCGCCCCCCAGCAGCGTACCCCAGAACAGCCCCAGGAACACCCGCCAAAGGGTGGCCCCCGCCGACAGCCAGAAGTCGGCGGTGCGGGCCAGCTCCAGCAGCCGCGCCCCCACCGCCAGCGGCCCGGGCAGGAGCAGCTCCCGGCCCACAGCCCAGGCCGCAAGCTGCCATACCCCCAGCCAAAAGACTGGGGGTATGGCATATTTCAGCAGGTTTTTTTCTATGCGGTTCATTACGGAGTGTAATAGATTCCGGCGTCGGGGACGGAGCCGCCCACGGCGGCGGGGTCGATGGAGTACAGGGCCAGAAGGTAGTCGGAGATCGCGCTCACCATGTCCGTGCCGGAGATGAAGGCCAGATGGCACTGGGGAATGGCCTGCTTGGCGATGCCCGCGCTGGGGGTGATGCCGTAGCCCGCCACCAGCTCGGCGGCGGCGTCCAGATTGTGGTTCACAAAGTCGATGGACTTCTCATAGTCCGTGAGGAAGTGGTTCACCAGATCGGGATAGCTCTCCAAAAACCCGGTGCGGGCCACCACGGCGGTCATCACCACCTGGCTGCCGTTCCCCAGCTCGTCCCAGGCCTCGGTGACGTCGATGGCGGCGCGGATCTTGCCCTCCCCCTTGGCGATGGCGGCGGTGGCGGCGGGGACGGGCAGCATGGCGTACTGGATTTCCCCGGACAGCAGCTTGGCGGAGATCTCGGAGGCGTCGGCAAAGACCAGCTTTACCTCGGCGGCGTCCATCTCCGTCTCCCGGAGCAGGTAGCGCAGAATATACTCCGGGTTGGCCCCCTGGCCCGCGCAGTAGACGGTGCGCCCCGCCAGGTCGGCGATGGAGTGGACGGTATCGCCGCCGCCCCCCTCTAAAATGTGGAGGACGCCCAGGGTGCCCACGGCGATGATCTTCACCCCGCCGTCGGTCTTGTTGTAGAGGTTCACCGCCACGTTGGAGGCCACGGTGGCGATGTCGATCTCGCCCTTGGTGAGGCCCGCCACCAGCTCGCTGTTGTCGGTGTAGATGTTGTAATCATAATTGCCGTAGGCCAGATCGGCGGGGCTGTTGTCCACGCTGTCCAGCAGCTTGGCCGCGCCGATGCCCGTGGGGCCGGACAGCACCGCCAGCCGGATGTCGGGGTGCTCCACGCTGGAGGGCGTCTCGGTGGGGGCGGCGGAGGGTTCCTCGGTGGGCTGGGCGGTGGGGGCCTGGGTGCCCTCCGGGGTGGGGACGGCGGTAGGCTCCCCCGCCGCGGGCTTGCAGGCGGCCAGGGAGAACAGCAGCGTGAATGCCAGAGCCAGAGATAACAATTTGTAGTGCTTCATGGTAAAGATTCCCTTCTGTTTTCAGAAATGACGTTCTTCAGCGCGTCGCGGCTGAGGATGCGGATGGTTTTTCCCTCCCGGGCGATGGCCCCGGCCCCCTCCAGCGTCTCAAAGGCCCGGTAGAGGGTGGCCCGGCCCACCCCCAGACGCTGGCACAGGGCGGTGGCGGACAGGGTGAGGGCGTCCCCCTCCGCCGGGAGGAGGTAGCGGGCCAGCTTGCCCTCGGGGGAGGGGCTGGACACCGCCTCCAGCCGCTGGCTCAGAAACTGGATGCGGCCGGACAGGTAGGCGGCGTAGTCCTCCGCGAAGGCGGGGCACTGCCGGAGCAGGGCCCGGATCCGGGTTTCCGGGATCAGCAGGGTCTGGCAGGGGGACAGGGCGGTGAGGGTGGTGGGGTAGTCGGGGCTGTCGTTGAACAGGGCGGCGGCACCGAACACGTCCCCGGCGGACAGGGCCGCCATCAGGATGGACTCCCGGCGCACCTCGATCCTGCCCCGGAGCACCACCCCCAGGCACCGCCGGAACCGCCCGGGGCCGTACACCACGCCCCCCCTGGCCACGGTGAGGAGGTCGGAGGCCTCCAGCGTCCAGGCCCACAGGGGAGGGTCGATCCGGCCCAGCAGGGGGTGGCCCCGAAGGCTGGTGGTATCCATAGGATTCCTCCAAACTGTTTCATTTGGTACAGTTCGAAGTATACCAGATGGGTCCGTCCCCTGTCAAGGGGGTGAAAAAAGAAAAACTTCATCAATTGTTCACAGTCTGGCCTTGTTTTTTTTGCCGCCGTCCGCTATACTATTGGACGTTCAAAAGTTGACATAATGCGGGGGCCGTGGCAGTCCCCGACGTTTTATGCCGCGCGCCCCGCCGTGGGGGCCGGCGGAAAGGAAGCCTGTTTCATGAGCGGTTCACCCAAACGCGGGAAAAAGCCCGCCAAGCGGTCTGCCCTGGGGCGGATTGCCCGGGGGCTTTACATTATATTGTTCGCCCTGTCCCTGGTGGTGGTGGTGTCCTTCGTGGCGTTGAAGTTCTACGCCCCCGCCCCCGACCTGCCCAACCAGGTGGACTTCCCCCTGGGCCCCGACGACACGGACGCGCCGGAGCAGCCCTCCGCCTCGGTGGACGATCCCGGCACCGGGAACAAGCTGACCCTCAACCGCCGGAAGGGGGTTTATACCTGCCTGCTGCTGGGGGTGGCCGACCAGGGGGGCAGCGACACCATCATGCTGGGGGTGTTCGACACCGTCAACAAAAAGGCGTCCCTGATCTCCGTCCCTCGGGACACGGTGGTGAAGTATAACGGCTCCTACATCAAGGTGAACGCCTCCTATTCCTACGGCGGGGTGGAGGCCACCCGGGAGTGCGTGTCCAAGATGCTGGCGGTGCCCATTGACTACTACGTGAAAGTGAACCTCCGGGCTTTCCGGGAGATCGTGGACGAAATCGATGGGGTTTACTTCGACGTGCCGGTGGACATGAACTACGACGATCCCGTGGGCAATCTCAGCATCCACATCAAGGCGGGCTACCAGCTGCTGGACGGCAAGAAGGCGGAGGGCGTGGTGCGCTGCCGGAACTGCTACCCCAACGCGGACATCGGCCGGGCCGCCACCCAGCGGGCCTTCCTGACGGCCCTGGCCAAGCAGACTGTCACCCTGTCCAACGTGGGCAAGGTGACGGAGCTGATCAACATCCTGAACAAGTATGTGGAGAGCGATATGCCGCTGAACACCATGGTGTACTTCGGCACCCAGGCGGTGGGCATGGACCTGGACGCCGACATGGAGACGGCGGGCCTGCCCGGGACTTGGATCTACCCCTACTGGGAGCTGGAGGACGACAAGATCCTGGAGCTGGTGAACGGCCTGGGGATCTACGAGGAGCCGGTGCCCGCCAAGGTGCTGCGGATCGCCCATCCGTGAGAAACGCAAAAATCCTCCCGCGGCTTGCGGGAGGATTTTTCTGTGCTGCTTCCGGCGGGAAAAGCCCCGTCCGGACGGCAGTTGGTTCTTAGAACCTGTATTTACAACCTCAAACGCCGTCTGGCCGGGTCTTTTTTCGCCATCCAGCGTTAAATTTTCTTGCAATACACAAAGTATTCCTGCGAAAATTTGCCTTGTCTGGCGAAAAAATCCCTCGCCCAGCCGGCATCTTCGGCTGTGAATACAGGTTCTTATTTCGCCGCCCAGTTTCCGGTGGCGGAGGCGGTGAGGTAGGCGTTGATGAAGCCGTCCAGGTCGCCGTCCATCACGCCGTTGACGTTGGAGGTCTCGAAGGCGGTGCGGTTGTCCTTCACCAGCTGGTAGGGCATGAACACGTAGGAGCGGATCTGGCTGCCCCACTCGATCTTGAGCTGCACGCCCTTGATGTCGGAGATCTTGTCCAGGTGCTCCTGCTCCTTGATCTGCATCAGCTTGGAGCGGAGCATCTTCATACAGGTCTCCTCGTTCTGGAACTGGGACCGCTCCGTCTGGCAGGACACCACGATGCCCGTGGGCTTGTGGATCAGCCGGACGGCGGAGGAGGTCTTATTGATGTGCTGGCCCCCCGCGCCGGAGGAGCGGTACACCTGCCGCTCGATGTCCTCGTCCCGGATGTCCACCTCCACGCTGTCGTCCAGCTCGGGCATGACCTCCACGGCGGCGAAGGAGGTCTGCCGCCGGGCGTTGGCGTCGAAGGGGGAGATGCGCACCAGGCGGTGGACGCCGTGCTCGCTCTTGAGGTAGCCGTAGGCGTTGTCCCCCTCAATGCGGATGGCGGCGGACTTGATGCCCGCCTCGTCCCCGTCCTGGTAGTCCAGCACGGAATAGGTAAAGCCGTGCCGCTCCGCCCACCGGGTATACATCCGGTAGAGCATCTGGGCCCAGTCCTGGGCCTCGGTGCCCCCGGCCCCCGCCTGGAGGGAGATGATGGCGGTGGAGTTGTCGTACTCCCCGGACAGCAGGGTGGACAGCCGGGCGGTCTCCATCTCCCCCTCCAGGGCGGCGAAGCCCGCCTCCACCTCGGGGATGAGGGACTCGTCCTCCTCCTCATTGCCCATCTCGCACAGGGTCATCAGATCGTCCCAGGCGGACAGACGCCTGGCCTGGGCGTTCACCTTGCCCTCCAGGCTGCTGATGCGCTTTTGGACCTTCTGGGCCTTGTCCACGTTGTCCCAGAAGCCGTCGGCGGCGGACTGGGCGTGAAGCTCGTCCAGCTCCCGCTCCGCGCTCTCCAGATCCAGGGCGCGGCCCAGCTTGTCCAGGTCGGGCTTCAGGTTGTTCAGCTTTACCCGGTATTCGTCAAATTGAAGCATCGCGTATTCATCCTTCCGCGGCCCGGGCCGCAAGATTGTGGTTGTCTCAATTCTTGTATTATATAGAAAGATCCGCCGGTTGTAAAGGGGAAGGTTTGAATTGGCCTCCCAAAGGGGCGGCCCGCCGGAAAAAACGCCCCCTGGGGGGCACATTGGGCAAAGAAAGGGCCGGGAAACCGCCCCTTTCCGGCGATTTCCCGGTTGACTTTCCAGGCCGGGACTACTACAATGGATTAATCTATCGCTTCAGCCGCGAGGGAGGGGAGCAATCCATGGGACAGCCCATATATTTTGATTACGCCGCCACCACCCCGGTGCGCCCGGAGGCCCGGGAGGCCCTGCTCCGGGCGTTGGACGGCTTCGGCAACCCCTCCTCCCGGTACGGGTTCGGGCGGGAGGCCGCCCTGCGGGTGAAGGCGGACCGGGAGACGGTGGCCGCCGCCCTGGGGTGCGCCCCCGGGGAGGTGATCTTCACCTCCTGCGGCACCGAGGGGGACAACTGGGCCCTCCGCCGGGGGGCGGAGCGGAACCGGCGGCGGGGGAGGCACATTGTCACCACTGCCATCGAGCACGCCGCCGTGCTGGAGACCTGCAAGGATCTGGAGGGGGAGGGGTGGGAGATCACCCGCCTGAAGCCGGACCGGGGGGGCCGGATCACCCCGGAGCAGGTGAGGGCGGCCCTGCGGCCGGACACCGCCCTGGTGTCCATGATGCTGGTGAACAACGAGACGGGGGCGGTGATCCCCGTGGCGGACTGCGTGAAGGCGGTGAAGGCTTACGACCCCGCCATCCTGTTCCACTGCGACGGGGTGCAGGGCTTTTTGAAGGTGCCCGGCCCCCTGGCCCGGCTGGGGGCGGATCTGGTGGCGGTGAGCGGCCACAAGCTGGGCGCGCCCAAGGGGATCGGCGCGCTGTACGTGAAAAAGGGCGTCCGCCTGCGCCCCCTGCTCACCGGGGGCGGGCAGGAGGACGGCCTGCGCTCCGGCACCGAGGCCACCGCCCAGATCGCCGCCTTCGCCGCGGCGGTGGAGGCGGCGGGGCGGGACCAGACCCGTCTGGAGCGCACCGCCGCCATCAAAGGGTACACGCTGGAGCAGCTGAAGAAGGCCGTCCCCCGGGTGGAGGTGATCTCCGCCGGGGACGCGCCCCACATCTGCGCCATCTCCCTGCCGGGGTACAAGAGCGAGGTGGTGGTGCGGGTGCTGGGGGACCGGGGGATCTGCGTCTCCTCCGGCTCCGCCTGCCACAGGGGGAAGCCCAGCCACGTGTTCGCCGCCATGGGCCTGCCCAAGCCCTGGCTGGACGGGGCGGTGCGGCTGTCCTTCTCCCCGGAGTCCACCCGGGTGGAGGCGGACGCGCTGGTGTCCGCCCTGAAGGACGCGGCGGACACGCTGTTTACCACCCTGTCGTAGTGTGGGAGTGCCTTCCCCCTGCAAGGGGGAAGGTGGCGCGGCGAAGCTGTGGCGGATGAGGGTGCGCCGAACGCGCGCCCCCTCACCCGCCCCCTTCGGGGGCACCCTCCCCCCTGTGGGGGGAGGGCTGAGCGATCAAGGAAAAGGAGATTTCCAAATGTTAAAGCTATTCCGGCGGGAGCCGGGTTTTTACGGCAGGCTGCTGGCCCTGGCCCTGCCCATCCTGTTTCAAAACCTGATCACCAACTCCCTGGGCCTGGTGGACACCTTTATGGTGGGCACCATGGGCCAAGGCCCCCTGGCGGGGGTGACGCTGGCCAACATCCCGGTGTTTGTGGTGCAGCTCATGATGTTCGGCATACAGAGCGGCTCCTCCGTGCTGATCAGCCAGTACCGGGGCAAGGGGGATTTGCAGTCCATCAACCGGGTGATGGGCATCGGTATGTACGCCGCCGGGGCCATCGGGCTGGCGTTCGCCCTGGTGATGGGCTTCCTGCCGGAGCAGTTTATGGGCCTGTTCGGCAACGATCCGGCGGTGGTGGCCACCGCCGCCCGGTACGCCCGGATCGTGGGCTGGTCCTATTTCTTCGACAGCTTCGTGCAGGTCTACATCGGCGTACACCGGGCCATGGGCGACCCCAACCGGGGCCTGATCATCCTGGGCGTGTCCATGGCCAGCAACACCTTCCTGAACTGGGTGTTCATTTTCGGCAACCTGGGCGCGCCCCAGCTGGCGGAGCGGGGAGCGGCCCTGGCCACCCTGCTGGCCCGGGTGCTGTCCTGCTCCATCGCCGTGGTGTGGGCGGTGCGGGACAAGAAGTTCAAGCTCAACCCCGCCCTGCTGTTCCACCCCGGCGGGGAGATGGTGCGGCGGTTCGCCCGCTTCGCCACCCCCGTGATGTGCAATGAGACGTTCTGGGGGCTGGGCACCTCCCTGTTCCCCACCATCATGGGCCACATGGAGGGGTCGGAGGACATCCTGGCGGCCTACGCCATCGCCGGGAACATCACCAACCTGTGCACCGTGGGGGTGTTCGCCATCTCGGGCACCGCCGCCATCCTCATCGGACAGGAGATCGGCTCGGGCCGCGCCGACAAGGTGTATTCCCTGGGCGCGCTGCTGAACGTGCTGGCCTTCCTCTTTGGGCTGGGAGCGGGGGTGCTGTTCCTGGGGGTGCTGTATTATGTGGTGGCCCCCTTCCTCTACCCGCTGTTCAAGCTGTCCGCCCAGGCCCAGGAGATCTGCACCATGATGCTGACCATCATGTTCTGCATGATGCCCCTGCGGTCCTTTGAGTGCACCAACATCGTGGGGGTGCTCCGGGGCGGCGGGGACGTGCGGATGGCCACCCTCATCGACCTGACGCCCCTGTGGGCGGTGGCCCTGCCCCTGGCGGTGCTGTCCGGGCTGGTGTTCCAGCTGGGCATTCTGTGGGTGTATCTGTCCATGATGAGCGAGAACGTGGTGAAAACCGTGCTGGGCACCAAGCGGTTCCTCAGCGGGCGGTGGATCAACGATGTGACCCTCTCCGTCCAGCCAAAGGCCGGGACGTAGGCTTGGAAAAATTTTTTGAAAAAGGGCTTGCATTTTCAGTGGGGCGGTGCTACAATGACGATAGCGATAGTCACATCGCCAATTCAAAAAAATCCGGAGGTAGAACCATCATGTCTCTGAAAAAACTGCTTGTATCCGCCCTTTGCGCCGCCTGCGCGGTGTCCCTGATGATCCCTGTGGCCTTCGCCCATGGCGGGCACGGACGGGCCGCCAGGAACTGGCAGGCCGGCACCAGCCGTTACGCCGCGTGCCCCGTGGAGGACTGCACCCTGACCGGCCGCCACGTCCACAACGGCGTGACCTACTGCGGCTTCCACCACGCCAACGGCTGGTGTGACGGCACCTGCATCGCCCTGTGCCCGGTGGAGGACTGCACCCTGGCGGGCCGTCATATCCATGACGGCGTGACCTACTGCGGAGCCAACCACGCCGCAGGCTACTGCGGTGGGAACTGCCCCTATACCACCGGAACCACCACCGGCACCTGGGGCGTCCGGGGTGGCTGCCACGGCGGCGGGCGGCACTGCGGCTGGTGAGAAAAACGGAACTGTGAAAAGCGGGAGGGCCTCTTAGGCCCTCCCGCTTTTTGCGCGCGTTATTCCCCTTTGTATTTTTTCCTGGTGGCGATTCCGCCCCGGATATGGCGTTCGGCCTTGTTTTCGTTGAGGATCTCCTTCACCTGCTGGTACAGCCCCCGGTTGACGGCGGGCAGCCGCTCGCTCAGATCCTTGTGAACCGTGGACTTGCTGATGCCGAACCGGCTGGCGGCGGCGCGGACCGTGGTTTTGTTCTCGATGATGTAAAGAGCCAGCTCCTGCGCGCGCTCCTCCATGTTACCCTTCACTGACAACACTCCCCACTGAGAAGCTATGCGGGACCCCTGGGCCTGGGCCCGGTCCGGTGCCCTCACTGGCAGATGTATATGCGGCGGCGGGGCGGATTAGTATCAGAAAGCGGGGGAATCAGGGCTGTCCTCGCCTTTTTCCACGGCTGGGACGGCGGGCGGCGGGGCTTTTTTGGCTATCTGTGTATTGACAAGAAGGGAGAAAAAACCATATAATAGTGATAATACGCTAAAGCAGTAAATTTCAGCGGATTAAGAGGAGGATGTCACCATGGGAACTCAGCGGGTCTACAACTTTTCGGCCGGTCCGTCCATGCTGCCCCTGGAGGTGCTGGAGCGGGCGGGGAGCGAGATCACCAACTACCAGGGCAGCGGTATGTCCGTCATGGAGATGAGCCACCGCTCCAAGGTATTCCAGAAGATCTTCGACGACACCAAGGCCAATTTCATCCGGCTGTTCCACGTGCCCGACAACTACAAGGTGCTGTTTTTGCAGGGCGGGGCCTCGGGCCAGTTCTCCATGGTGCCCCTGAACCTCATGGGCCGGACGGGAAAGGCGGACTATGCCGTCACCGGAAACTTCGCCAGCATCGCCTGTAAGGAGGCCAAGAAGTACGGCCAGATCAGCCTCGCCGCGGACAGCGGGGACAAAAACCACACCTATATTCCCCAGCAGGACCAGCTGAAGCTGGACCCCGAAGCCAGCTACTTCTACTACTGCGCCAACAATACCATCTACGGCACCGAGTGGCAGTACGTGCCCGACACCGGGGATGTGCCCATCGTGTGCGATATGTCGTCCGATTTCCTGTCCCGCCCGGTGGACGTGTCCAAGTACGGTATCATCTTCGGCGGGGCCCAGAAGAACCTGGCCCCGGCGGGGCTGACCATCGCCGTGGTCCGGGAGGATCTGGCGGGCCATGAGCTGCCCTATACCCCGCTGATGATGAACTACAAAACCATGATCGACAAGGACTCCATGTATAACACCCCGCCCTGCTGGTGCATCTATATGCTGGGGCTGGTGCTGGAGTGGCTGGATTCCAAGGGCGGCGTGGAAGGCATGGAGAAGATCAAGCACGACAAGGCGCGGCTCCTGTACAGCGTGCTGGACGATTCCAGGCTGTTTACCTGCGCGGCGGAGAAGGCGTCCCGCTCCGACATGAACGTCACCTTCCGCTCCGTCAGCGGGGAGCTGGACGCCAAGTTCGTGAAAGAGGCCGCCGAGGCGGGCTTCACCAACCTGAAGGGCCACCGGAACGTGGGCGGTATGCGGGCGTCCATCTACAACGCCATGCCCGTGGAGGGCGTGGAGAAGCTGGCGGACTTCATCAAGGCGTTTGACAAGGCCAACTGACATGGCGGATAAACTGTTAGAGAACAACGAGCTGGCCCGGAAAAATGCCTGCGAGGTGTATGAGCTGGCCCGGAGGATTACAGCGGAGATCCACGCCGAGCACCACCGCCCCGCCATCCGGTTTACCCTGGAGCTGGGAGAGCCGGGGATCTTTGAGAGTAAGGCGGGGGGTACGCCCTACCTGCCCCATGATATGTCCTGGCCGCTGGATTCCAAGGGAGGCGCGCTTGGACTGCTGGCCCAGGTAAATTGTGGGTCGTTGGGTGGTCTGCCTGACTTTCCCACGGCGGGACTGCTGCAATTCTTCATTGGGTGGGATGATGTATGTGGGATGAGCTTTGACGATCAGACGGCCCAAACGGGGTTTCGGGTGCTCTACCACGAAACTGTGGATTCCACCGTCACGGCGGAGGAGGTGGAGGGCAAGCGTCCGCCCAAGGTGGCGGACGGGGAGGACTGGTTCCCGGTGGCGCGAAACTGCCGCATTGTCCTCTCCGCCCCGGCGGAGCAGGGGATAAACGAGGCGGATTCCCGTTTCGACCTGCTGTTCGCGGAAAAGTGGAACGTCCTGCGCCCGGACGCCCCCGTCAAGGGCACCTGGGATGTGCATAAGCTGGTCGTAGAACGTCTGCGTGATTATGACGTGACCTACCAGCCCGGCTGGGAATCCCCGTACCATCAACTGGGGGGCTACCCCTATTTTACCCAGTCCGACCCCCGGCCTGGACAGTATGAGGATTTGGATGTGCTGCTGTTCCAGTTGGACAGCGACGGGAGCAAAGAGGCGGGGGACCTGGTTCTTTGGGGCGACTGCGGTGTGGCCAACTTCTTCATCAGCCGGGAAGCCCTGCGCCGCCGGGACTTCTCCCGGGTGTGCTACAACTGGGACTGCTGTTGACGTGGAAAGCGGGAGGGGCAAGCCCCTCCCCTACAGAGCATTATTTAATCATCATTTGAGGTGAAAACCGTGTATAACATCAAAACCATGAACAAGATCGCCGCGGTGGGCCTGGACCGCCTGCCCGCCGGTACCTACGCCGTGGGAGACGCGGTGGAGAACGAGGACGCCATCCTGGTGCGCTCCGCCAAGCTCCACGACTACCCCTTCCCGGAGAAGCTGTGGGCCATCGCCCGGGCCGGGGCCGGGGTGAACAACATCCCCGTGGACAAGTGCTCCGAGGCGGGCATTGTGGTGTTCAACACCCCCGGGGCCAACGCCAACGCCGTGAAGGAGCTGGTGATCTGCGCCCTGCTGCTGGCCTCCCGGGACGTGCTGGGGGGCGCGGCGTGGGTGAAAGCCCAGGCCGCCTCCGGCGTTGAGGTGGCCGACGTGGTGGAGAAGGGCAAGTCCGCCTTCGTCGGCCCGGAGCTGTACCGGAAGACCCTGGGGGTGGTGGGCTTGGGGGCCATCGGGGCCTTGGTAGCCAACATCGCCCTGTCCCTGGGGATGGAGGTCTACGGCTACGACCCCTTTCTGTCCGTAGACGCCGCCCTGCGGCTGGATCGCCACATCAAGGTGGTGAAGGAGCTGGACACGCTGTACGCCAACGCCGACTATGTGACCCTCCACCTGCCCTACATGGAAGCCACCAAGAATACCGTCAACGCCGCCGCCATCGCCAGGATGAAGGACGGGGTGCGGATCGTCAACCTGGCCCGGGGCGGGCTGGTGAACGACGGCGATCTCATCGCCGCCCTGGAGTCCGGCAAGGTGGCCTGCTACGCCACCGACTTCCCCAACAACAGGCTGCTGGCCGCTCCCCACGTGGCGGCCCTGCCCCACCTGGGGGCGTCCACCCCGGAGAGCGAGGACAACTGCGCGGTGATGGCCGCCGACGAGCTGAAGGACTATCTGGAAAACGGCAATATCAAGAACTCCGTGAACTTCCCCAACGTGATCATGGAGCGGTCCGGGGTCCAGCGTCTGTGCGTCATCCACCGGAACGTGCCCGCCGTCATCGCCCAGATCACCACCCAGCTGGGTGCGGACGGGGTGAACGTGGAGAACCTGACCAACAAGTCCAAGGGCGAGTACGCCTACACCATGGTGGACGCGGGCGCGGTGGTGGACGAGCGCAGTATTGAGAATATCCGCAGGGTGCCGGGTGTGATCCGGATGCGGGTGATCTGAGCACGGTTGTTACGAAGCAGGCGGACGCAGCCCCTTTCTGGGGGCCGTGCCCGCCTGCTTTTGTTCAAAATGGCTTATGCGCGGTGAATTTAGGCCGATGTAATAAGTAGTGCAGGGAACTGGCACAAATACATACTGTGAGGTGCAGGGACGCGCGGGAAATGGAGAGCTTGGCATGAATTTGACCAGGATAGGGCTGGAGAACAGGGCGAAGGCTGTGGCAAACCGAACCTCAGCCGTGCGCAGAGCGGGGGCATCCGGCTTCGCCGCGCAAATGTCGCAAATGGCTGATACGGTGACGATTTCCGGGCAGGCCCCACAAGAGGCAGGGCGCGTATCCCAGGCGGCAGGCCCTGGCGTTATCCTGCCTGCGGATTCCATCCAAACCAAGCTGGAAAAGCTGCAAAAAATCGCGGAAGCCGCCGACTATGCGGGGATGGACTATGAGGAGATCTACTGTGCCATTTGGGATCGGTATCAGAAGGCGTTCGGCGGTAAAATGCCGGCAATCACCTCCTGCCTGATTGGTGGGGAGGACTGGGCGGAAATCAATAATCAATTTGTCCGGGAAGTTAATCAAGCTGTTTATGACCCGCTCTTTCGGGAGATCGCGGATGAGACTGGCCTGCAAAAGGGCACCCCGGAATTTAGCGAATATTGGAGGGAACACTATGGCCGCAGGTTTTCGGCTGCGGCCCTTGGTTACGGAGGAATGACCGCGGAGGAGCAGGAGCAGGCGGTTCGGGAGAAATATGCGGGCAGGCATTCGCTGTATGATTTTGCGAGCATGATGGGGGAGCTGTCCGACTTGGGGGCCTTTTCCGGTAAGATGGGAGATTCTGCGGCCTTCAGCTTTCTGAACATGGTGCAGCGGGAGCTGGCGCGGCAGTACTTCCCGGATTCTGAGAACGGCTGTCCCTCCGATGGGGAGTGGGCCCGTGTCATGTACCAGCCCTTTGATGCGGGGAAATTTGCGCAGAAGCTGAAAGAATCCCTAAAGGATGCGCGATTTGAAAACTGGGGGTTGGATATCCGGAATGTATTTGACAACGCCATCGACAGCCTCCTGTCAGCTCTTGCTTGAGCGTAGATCAGCGGAAAAGCGGCCCCTCCCACCCGGGAGGGGCCGCAAATTTTTTATCCCCCGGTGAAACCCCGCCCCGCCCCGGTGTGATATGATAGGTGAAAGCGGCTTTCAAGACCGAAAAGGAGCAATTCCCATGAGAGAAGAAACCATACTGCGAAAACTGCGCGCAGGCGATCCCGCGGGGCTGGAGGCCCTCATGGACCGCTACCTGCCCTACGTGTCCGCGGTGGTGTGGAACATCCTCCGGGGCCGTATGTCCCCGGAGGACGGGGAGGAGGCGGCGTCCGACGTGTTTCTGGCCGCCTGGGATCAGGCGGAGGATCTGCGCCCTGGGCAGGTGAAGGCCTGGCTTGGGGCGGTGGCGCGGCACAAGGCCAAAAACCGGCTGCGCCGCCGGGAGCAGACCCTGCCGTTAGAGGAGGACATCCTCGACCTGCCCGGCCCGGACGACCCCGCCGGGGCGTTGGAGCAAAAGGAGGAGCAGGCCCTGGTGCGCCGCGCGCTGCTCACCCTGCCCCAGCCGGATCAGGAGATCTTCCTGCGGCACTACTACTACGCCCAGGGCGTGAAGGAGATCGCCGCCGCCCTGGACATGAACGAGTCCACCGTGAAAACCAGGCTGCGCAGAGGACGTTTCAAATTAAAGGAACTGCTGACGAAGGAGGCACTGGCATGAAAAAACGGATTTCCGACCTGCTGGACGGCTATGAGGACGGCAGTGTGGAGCTGTCCGGCGGCACGCCCCTTTCGCCCGCCCGGATTAAGGAGCTGACAATGAACAAAATTACACCGAAAAAGAACAAGCTGTACCGCCTGCCCGTCCGCCTGCTGGCGGCGGCCGCTATCGTGGCCGCCCTCACCGCGTCCGCCATGGCGGTCAACTACGCCATCGGCGCGGGAGGGCTGATGCAGGGCTTCTTCGCCAGGGACGGCGGGCCCCTGTCCACCGGACAGATTGAGAACCTGGATCAGGTGGGCCAGACCTTTGAGGAGGGCGTCACCGACAACGGGGCCACCATCACCCCCATCGCGGCCCTGGCGGACGAAAACTGCTACTACCTGCGCCTGCGCATCGAGGCCCCGGAGGGCACGGCCCTGCCCGACCTGGACCCGGACACGGATGGCTGGTACCAGCTGGTCGGAAACCAGTGGCCGGAGGAGGAATTAACCTTTGTCTCAGAGACGGGGGCAAATATCATCAGTGGGTATAGCTACACCTTTGAATGGCAGCCGGACAGCGATCCCACCGACAACATGAAGGAAGTGGTCGTCCGCTTCACCGCCCATGGGGCGGATCCCGCGGTATTCAATAACCAGGAGGGCAAAATCCTGACGATACGCGGTCTCTGGATCCAGGCCCCGGACAAGGGGTACACCCCCGTGTTTACCGGGAATTTCGCCCTGGACGTGGGCGGGGCCTTTGAGCAGCATTCTCTGACCGTGGACTGCGGCGGGGCGGACTATGTCGATATCACCGGCCTGGGCTACACCATGTGGCTGGACCGGGTGGAGCTGACCCCGCTGTCCATCTCGGTGTGGTTCCGGGACAATGTGAAGCCCGATCAAACCAGCTTTGCTGCATTTGGCGGCAGCAAGGGATTCTGCGAGGGGCTGCAAATTGTGCTGAAGGACGGCACAGTGGCCTTTGACAACGTGCCCACGTGGACACACGACCCGGCAGAACTCAACTGGGACGCCGCCACCATGCTGGCGGACGGACCCATCAGCAATAAGAACGGCTTCACCCCCTTCGACCAGCCCCTGGATCTGGATCAGGTGGACTATCTCAAATTCGGGGATCACATCATCCCCGTCCACGCGGACAGCGCGGACTGACGCGAAGCGGCCCCTCCCAAGCGGGAGGGGCCGCATTTTGCCGTTTCATCAGAGCTGGATAGACAGCAGATACTGCCCATAGGCCGTCATAGCCATAGGCTGGCCCAACGCCCGGAGCTGTCCCTCCGTGATCCACCCCTGCCGGAAGGCGCACTCCTCAATGCACCCCACGTACCGCCCGCCGTGCTGGAGGGCGTGGATGGTCTGGGCGGCGGTGAGCAGGCTGTCGGCACTGCCCGCGTCCAGCCACACGTAATTGTCCTCCAGGGGGATCACCCGCAGGCTGTCCCGGCGGAGGTACTCCAGGTTTACGTCGGTGATCTCCAGCTCTCCCCGGGCGGAGGGGGCCAGCCCCGCCGCGATGGACAGGGCCTGGCTGGTGTAGAAGTACAGCCCGGGGACGATGTAGTTGGACTTGGGATGCTCCGGCTTCTCCTCAATGGAGATGGCCCGGCCGTCCCCGTCGAACTCCACCACCCCGAAGGGCCGGGGGTCGTTCACCCGGCAGCCGAACACGGTGCCTCCCCGGTTGTCCCGGGCGGCCCGCTGGAGGGTGAGGTCCAGATCGGCGGCCCAGAAGATGTTATCGCCCAGCACCAGGCACACATCGTCCCCCGCCAGGAAGTCCCCGCCGATGAGCAGGGCGTCGGCAATGCCCCGGGCCACGGGCTGGACGGTGTACCGGATGTCCATGCCCAGCTGGGAGCCGTCCCCCAGCAGGGCGGAGAAGGTGTCCACCTCGCCGGGGGGCACGATCACCAGCACCTCCCGGATGCCCGCCTGGATGAGCACGGACAGGGGGTAGTAGATCAGCGGCTTGTCGTACACAGGGAGCAGGGGCTTGCAGACGGGCCGGGTCATGGGGTAGAGGCGGGTGCCCCGCCCCGCGGCCAAAATGATACCCTTCATATGTACCTCCATCCCGCGCGGCGGGCGCGTGTGCGGATTGGGCTTCTGAGGACATTATACAAAACCAGGGGGGAAAAGTCAATGCGGATCGGGTTCCCGCGGCCCTTGACTTTCCCCGCAGGGAGGGATAAAATAGGGGCAAATCCAAAGTAAAGGAACTGATTTCCAATGGCAAAAATCGACATTGTGTCCGGATTCTTAGGGGCGGGCAAGACCACCCTCATCAAAAAGCTGCTGGCGGAGGCGTACCAGGGGGAGAAGCTGGTGCTGATCGAAAACGAGTTCGGCGAGATCAGCGTGGACGGCGGCTTCCTCAAGGACGCCGGGGTGGAGATCTCCGAGATGTCCTCCGGCTGCATCTGCTGTTCCCTGGTGGGCGACTTCGGCAAGGCCCTCCATGAGGTGGAGGATCAGTTCCACCCCGACCGAATCCTCATCGAGCCCTCCGGCGTGGGCAAGCTGTCCGACGTGGTGGCGGCGGTGGAGAAGGCCGCCCAGGACGACCCCAGCCTGAAACTGAACAGCTTCGTCACCGTGGCGGACGCCGCCAAGGTGAAGGTGTATATGAAGAATTTCGGGGAGTTCTACAACAACCAGATCGAGAGCGCGGGCACCATCATCCTCTCCCGCACCCAGAACCTGAGCCAGGAGAAGCTGGAAGCGGCGGCGGCCCTGCTGCGGGAGAAGAACCCCGGCGCGGCCCTGATCACCACCCCCTGGGATCAGCTGGACGGCAAAACCATCCTGTCCGCCATCGAAAAGACCTCCCTGGAGGAGGAGCTGCTGGAGCGCGTCCGGGCGGCCCACGAGGCGGAGGCGGCGGCCCACGCCCACCATCACCACCACGGTCACGATCATGAGGACTGCCATCATGACCACCACGAGCATGATCATGAGGAGTGCGGCCATCACCACGATCATGAGGATCATGACCATCACCACGAGCACTGCCAGGATCATGACCACGAGCATCATCACGGCCACGATCACCACCACGACCACGGCGAGGAGTGCTCCTGCGGCTGTCACGGCCACCATGATCACGACCACGATCATGACCACCACGGCCACCACCACGCCGATGAGGTGTTCGCCAGCTGGGGCCGGGAGACGGTGAAGCCCTTTACCAAAGCAGGGCTGGAGCACATCCTGTCCCAGCTGGATCAGGGAGAATGTGGCGTGATCCTCCGGGCCAAGGGCATTGTTCCGGGGGAGGACGGGGCGTGGCTCCACTTCGACTACGTGCCCGAGGAGTATGAGGTGCGCACCGGGCCCGCGGACTACACCGGGCGTCTGTGCGTCATCGGCGCGGGGCTGAACGAGGACGGGCTGGCTGTCCTGTTCGGGCTGTAAGAGGGCGGGGCTATGGAAATCCCTGTCTACCTGGCGGCCGGATTTTTGGACGGCGGCAAGACCTCCTTCCTCAACGGCGTGTTGCAGGATGGCTTCGCCCGGGAGGACCCCACCCTGCTGATCTGCTGTGAGGAGGGGACGGAGGAGTACGACCCCAAGGCCCTGCGCAACGTGACGGTGGTGACGGTGGAGGAGGAATCGGAGCTGACCCGGGACTTCCTCAAACGCTGTGAGAAGAAGTACCGCCCCCGGCAGGTGCTGGTGGAGTTCAACGGGATGTGGAGCCTGGGGCGGTTCTACCAGGACGCCCTGCCCGACAACTGGGTGCTCTACCAGATCATGACTATGGTGGAGGCGTCCACCTTCGACAGCTACGCCAAGAACCTGGGCCAGCTCATGATGGAGAAGCTGACCAACGCGGACATGATCGTGTTCAACCGCTGCGACGAGGCCCTCCGGGCCGCCCTGCGCCAGCGTAACCTGCGGATGGTGAACCGCCGGGCCAGCATCTTCCTGGAGAACACCGACGGCACCAGCGAGGACTACGCCGACGATACCGTTTGCCCCTTCGACCTGGCCCAGGACATCATCGACATACCGGACGACGATTTCGGCGTGTGGTATGTGGACGTGATGGAGCACCCGGAGCGGTATGAGGGCAAGGCCATCCGGGCCAAGACGGTGGTGTGCCACCTGCCCCAATACCCCGGCGAGGTGATTTTGGGCCGCTTCGCCATGACCTGCTGTGAGAACGACATCTCCTTCCTGGGGCTGGTGGCCCGGGGGGAGGGCTTTGACGCCTACGAAAGCCGCTCCTGGGCGGACGTGACCGGGGTAGTCCGCATGGAGGACCACAAGGCGTACCAGGGGCAGAGCGGCCCGGTGCTCCGCGTCACCTCCCTGTCTCCGGCGGACAAGCCGAAGCAGGATGTGCTGACCTTCTGAGCCCCCTGATGCTCAAAAAACGTCCCGCCGGGGAATCCCCGGGGGAAGCCGCGCCCGCTGAACAGGGGCCTGTTTTCAGCGGGCGCGGTCTTTAAGAACCTGTATTCACAGCCGGTATCTTCGGCTGTGAATACAGGTTCTAACATGAAACCGTCCCCTCCGGCATAAAGTGGATTGAAAACTGTGCCTCGGAGGGGTCAACATGAAAGGGACCAAGATCATTTACCTGCGGAGAAAGGTGTTCGCGGCGGCGGCCTTCGCCATCGCGGCGGTGATGATGTTCTGGGTGGTGAACCACCCGGCGGTGGTGGGGGCGTCCGCCGCCACCCGGCAGCTTCCCATCTACTGCGTACAGAAGGACTACAAGGTGGTGTCCATCAGCTTTGACGCCGCCTGGGGGAACGAGGACACCCAGCAGCTCATCGACACCCTGGCCAAGTACGGCGTGAAGGCCACCTTCTTCGTGGTGGGGGAGTGGGTGGACAAGTACCCCGAGTCGGTGAAGGCCCTGTTCGACGCGGGCCATGAGGTGATGAGCCACTCCAACACCCACGCCCACTTCAACAAGCTGTCCCCCCAGGAGATCGTGGAGGACTTGAACGCCTGCGGGGACAAGATCGAGAAGGTCACCGGGGTACGGCCCACCCTGTTCCGGTGCCCTTACGGGGAGTATGACGACCACGTGATCAACGCGGTGCGTTCCATGGGCATTGAGCCGATCCAGTGGGACGTGGACAGCCTGGACTGGAAGGACCTGTCCGCCGCCGACATCACCAAGCGGGTGACGGGCAAGGTGCAGCCGGGGTCCATCGTCCTGTTCCACAACGCCGCCAAGCACACGCCGGAGGCCCTGCCGGGGATCATCGAGAAGCTGCTCCAGGACGGCTATACCTTCGTGCCCATCTCGGAGCTGATCGTCCACGGAACCTGCGGGCAGGACTACACCATCGACCACACCGGGCGTCAGTGCCCGGGGAAGGCGTAACAAGCGGGGGGCCGTCGCTTAGGACGGCTCCCTTTTGTGCCTTGCGGCAAGGCGGGCCTTTGGGTATAATAGGGGGGACAAGAGGGGAGGGGGCAAATCCATGACGGCTGTCTACGGCACGAGAGGGGAGGACGGCCGGACGCTGGCCTGGCCGCTGCTGGCCTGGGCGGTCCGGGACCGCTGGGGCTGGCGGACCCTTCCCCCGGTGGAGCGGTCCCCCCGGGGGAAGCCCTTCTTCCCGGGGGAGGCGGGCCGCTGGTTCTCCCTGTCCCACAGCGGGGGGATCGCCCTGTGCGCCCTGTCGGAGGACGGCCCGGTGGGGGTGGACGTGGAGCTGGTGCGCCCCCGGCGGGCGGGCCTGCCCGCCTATGTCCTCAGCCCCGCCGAGCTGGCCCGGTTCGACGGCGGCTGGGAGGACTTCTACCGCCTGTGGACGTTAAAGGAGAGCTGGTGCAAGCGGGAGGACGCCCCCCTGTTCCCGCCCCGGCAGGTGGAGACGCCGCCGCCCTGCCCCCACGGGAGCTGGGCCGGGGGGGACTGGCGGGGGGCGGTGTGCTGCTCCGGGCCGCCGCCGGGGGAGATCCGCTGGGTGGAGGCGGGACACTTAAAGGAATCTTAAAAAAGATCTCACCAAAAGCTAAAAGGGATCTGCCTTGAAACTGAAGATTTGTCCTCTATAATCGGGAGCATAGGATAGGACGGCAGGTTTTATCCACGCGGCGTTTGCCGCACCGTCAAAACGGCAATGATTTACGTGCTGATTTGAGGAGGGAACCCGAGATGAGGATTTTGATTGTAACCGGCAAGTTTGGCATGGGCCACCTTTCCGCCGCCCAGGCACTCCAGGAGCAGCTGCGGCAGGCGGGCCACCGGGCCGACACCGTGGATCTGTTCGAATACGCTTTGCCCAACCGCGCCTCCGCCATGTACTGGTGGTTTAACGTGCTGGTGACCTACGGCGGGGTGTTCTACAACCTCTACCACGACCTGACCGTCAACGATTCGGGGGACGGCCGGGGGGACGACCTGCTGGGCGGGCTGGACCGCCTGCTGGACGAGTATGCCCCCGACGTGGTGGTGTCCACCCACCCCATCTGCTCCGCCGCCATGGCCCGGTACAAGGAGGAAGGCCCCTCGGAGATTCCCCTGGTCACCTGTGTCACCGACGTGACCTGCCACAGCGAATGGATTCACCCCGGCACCGACTGCTACCTGGTGGCGGGGGAGACGGTCCGCCAGGGGCTGGCCGCCAAGGGCGTGGACCCGGACACCGTGGTGGTGTCCGGTATCCCCGTCAGCGGGCGGTTCAAGCCCGCCCGCAAAGACCCCTCCCACCGGCGGGAGCTGCTGATCATGGGGGGCGGCCTGGGGCTGATGCCCCGGCGGGACTCCTTCTACCAGGCCCTGGACGCCCTGCCCGGGGTGCACACCACCATCCTGACGGGCAGAAACGACAAGCTGTACCAGCGGCTGAACGGGCGGTATGCCAACATCGAGGCCGTCCCCTTCACCCGGGAGGTGGAGAAATACATGGCCCGGGCCCACCTGATGCTGTCCAAGCCGGGGGGCATCACCTGCTTCGAGGCCATCGCCGCCCGCCTGCCCATTCTGGCGTGGCAGCCCTTCCTGAAGCAGGAGCAGGAGAACGCCGACTTCCTGGTGGCCCACGGCATGGCCCGCATTGCCGCCAAGGGGGAGAACGCCTGCCTTGCCGCCATCCGGGAGACGATTTACAATGACGAAGCCCTGTCCGCCATGGCGGGAGCCATGGAGCAGACCTCCGCGGAGCTGGCCCGGGCCGCTGTGTGCCGGGTGGTGGCGGATCTGGCGGGAGAGAAGGTGTCCGCGTGAAGAAACAGACGAAAAACCTGCTGTGCGGGGGGGCGGTAGCCGCCCTGCTGGGCTGGACCGTATACACGATTTTGAAGGAGCAGACCCCCGGCCAGCTGGCCGCCGCCCTGCTGGGGGCGGACTGGCGGGTGCTGCTGCTGGGCCTGCCGCTGATGGCCCTGTTCCTGTGCTGCGAGGCCGCCGCCACCTATGCCGTCCTGCGCTCCCTGGGGTGCGGCCAGCCCTTCCGCCGCTGCGCCTACTACTCCTGCACCGGATTCTTTTTCAGCACCATCACCCCCTCCGCCACCGGCGGACAGCCCGCCCAGATCCTGGCCATGGGCAGGGACGGGGTGCCCACCGCCTCCGGCGCGCTGGATATGCTGCTGGTGACCATTGGCTACAACACCGCCGCCATGGGCTGGGGCGTGTTCGCCCTTTGTACCGCAGGCCACTTCACCGAGGGGCTGGGCGGGCAGGTGGGCCTGCTGCTGGGGGTGGGGCTGGCGGTGTTCGCCCTCATTGACGCGGCTATGCTGATGTTCCTGTTCCTCCCCGGCCCCGCCAAGCGGCTGCTGTACGGCTGCATCGCCCTGGCGGTGCGGGTATGTCCCCGGCTGGACCGGGCCGCGCTGGAGGCCAAGGCGGACGCCCACATCGCCGAGTACCGCCGGGGTGCCCAGCTCCTGCGGAAGGCCCCCGGCCTGCTGGCCTGGGTGCTGGGGCTGAGCGCGCTTCAGCTGGCCTGCTCCTACGCCATGCCCTACGTGGTGTACCGGGCCTTCGGCCTGTCCGGGTTCTCCCTGTGGGAGGCGGTGGCCCTCCAGGCCCTGTGCTCCATCGCCGTGGGCTACCTGCCCCTGCCCGGCTCCGCCGGGGCGGCGGAGAACGTGTTCCTCCGGGGCTTCCTGCTCATATTCGGCGAGGCCCTGGTGGCCCCCGCCATGATCCTCAGCCGCACCCTGAGCTGTTACTTGGTGCTCATCGCCACCGCCGCGGTGCTGGCGGTGGGCCGCGCCCTCCGGAGGGGGCAGGCTGTCCCGGCAGGGGAGCCGGAAGGGGTGCCCGATGCCCCCAAGGGCCCCGCGGTGAAGCGGGCGGCCCCGGCAGAGGGCTGTCCCCACCGGGCGTAAGCGAAAAAATTCTGTCATGAATCCGTCCCCGCCCGCATATACTGATTTGTATGGGCAAACTGTATGTGTGGAAAAAGGAGCGATTGTGATGGAGAAAGACAAAAGGCCCCAGTCCCCGGGGAATCCGCCCCAGGACGTGGACGACCTGATCTTCTCCGGGCAGACCGACGCCCGGATCAGCCAGCGGTGACGGCCGCCCCGCCCCGGTTGAGGGCGGGGCGGTTTTTCCACCCATTGGCGGGGCGGGGGTCTTGACATTTTCCCGGCCCGGTGATATACTGCACCTGTCAAACCGGCACAGACGGAGAAGAAACCGCGAAGCGGCGCACAGAGAGGGACGCGCAAGGGTGGAAGCGTCCCGCGCAGGGCGGCGGCCGTACCACTCCCGAGCCGCCCGCGACGAGCGGGACGGGGCCTTCCCGTTACAGGAGGACACAAAGCGGCA
>ERZ779623.196-NODE-196-length-30544-cov-21.344223_pt1 | contig 30544 bp, 29 predicted proteins | sample MGYA00514189_ERZ779623 | MGnify/ENA primary metagenome ERZ779623 (study PRJEB29562, sample SAMEA4376712) | mouse gut metagenome | isolation source: Cecum | study: EMG produced TPA metagenomics assembly of the A DSS colitis mouse model was used to assess the... | reverse complement strand
AGCTGGACCAGGACTACATCCGCACCGCCTACAGCAAGGGGAACAGCCGGGGCTCGGTCCTGCGGCGGCACGTGCTGCGCAACGCCATGATCCCGGTGGTGACCTTCCTGGCCATGGCCATCGGGGACATCATGGCCGGCTCCATCGTGGTGGAGCAGGTGTTCAGCATACCCGGCCTGGGCCGCATCCTCATCTCGTCCATCGGCAACCGGGACTATCCGGTGGTGCAGGCCATTGTGGTGCTGCTGGCGGCGGCGGTGGTGGGCTGCAATTTCCTGGCGGATCTCCTCTACCGGGTGATGGACCCCAGGATCGACGGGAGGTAGCGGCATGAAAAAAAGAAGCTGGTATCTCACCCTGGGCGGCATTCTCACCGCCTGTATGCTGGCCTTCACTGTCACCGGGCTGTTCTGGACGCCCTACGTCCCCTCCGCCATGGACAAGGCCGCCCGGGGCATAGGCCCCACCCCGGCCCACCCCTTCGGCTGCGACTCCATGGGCCGGGACGTCCTCTCCCGCACCCTGGAGGGGGCGGGTTCCACCCTCACCATCGCCCTGGCGGTGCTGGCGGTGGGGGCGGTGTGCGGGCTGGTGATCGGCGCGCTGTGCGGCTACTACGGCGGCATGGCGGACGCCCTCGTCATGCGCCTGTGCGACGCGGTGGCGGCTTTCCCCAGCGTCCTGCTGGCGTTGGTGGTGCTGGCCCTCACCGGGCCGGGGAAATATAACGTCATCGGGGCCTTGGGGGTGCTGTTCATCCCCAGCTTCGCCCGCCTGGTGCGGGGGGAGTTCCTGAAATACCGGGACCGGGACTTCGTCCAGGCCGCCAAGCTCATGGGGGTGCCCGACCCGCGGATTATCTTTGTCCACATACTGCCCAACCTCTGGCCCACCCTGCTGTCCGGGCTGACCATCGGCTTCAACAACGCGGTGCTGGCGGAGGCGTCCATGAGCTATCTGGGCATCGGCGTAAACGCCGCGGAGCCGAGCCTGGGCTATCTGCTGAAGGACGGCCAGGGGATGCTGTTCACCCTGCCCTGGTGCGCCGTTTTCCCGGGACTGGCGGCCATTCTGCTCATATTAGGCGTGAGCCTGCTGGGCGAGGGAATCCGGGAGCGGATGGGAGGGACGGCGTTATGATGCTGGACGTGCGGAACCTATCGGTGGTGTTCACTGACAGGCGGGAACCCTTTACAGCGGTGGACCAATTTTCCCTCCAGATGGACCGGGGGGAGATCGTGGGCATTGTGGGCGAGTCCGGCTCGGGCAAGTCCATGACCGCCCACGCCCTCATGGGGCTGGTGCCCCGGAGCCGGGCGGCGGTGACGGGCGAGGCCCTCTTTGAGGGGACGGATCTCCTCCCCCTGCCCCGGGAGGAGCTGCGGCAGTACCAGGGCCGGGATCTGTCCATCATCTTCCAGGAGCCCATGACCAGCCTCAACCCCACCATGCGGATCGGGAAGCAGGTGGAGGAGGCCCTGCGGATTCACGAAAAAGCCATGTCCGCCGGGGAGCGCAAAGCCAAAGCCCTTGACGCCATGGCGTTGGCGGGCCTGCCCGGCCCCGGGGAGCTGTACCGGCAGTACCCCCACCAGCTGTCCGGCGGGATGCGCCAGCGGGTGATGATCGCCGCCGCCCTGGTGCTGCGCCCCCGCCTGCTCATCGCGGACGAGCCCACCACCGCGCTGGATGTGACCATCCAGGCCCAGATCCTGGACACGCTGAAGGCCATCAACCGGCGGGAGGGCACCGCCATCCTGTTCATCTCCCACGACCTGGGGGTGGTGAAGGCCCTGTGCGGCCGGGTGGTGGTGATGAAGCGGGGGAGGATCGTGGAGTCCGGCCCGGCGGAGGAGCTGTTCTACCACCCCAGGGAGGACTACACCAAGCTGCTGATCGCCTCCCGCCCAAGCCGGAAAAAGCTGAGAGGGGGCGGTTTGGATGGCTGATCCCATCCTGCGCATGGAGCGGCTCAACAGCTGGTACGGGCGGGGCAAAGCCCGGAAGCAGGTGCTCCGGGACGTGACCCTGTCCCTGGCCCCCGGCGAGGTGCTGGGGGTGGTGGGCGAGTCCGGCTCGGGCAAGTCCACCCTGGCGAAATGCGTGCTGGGCCTGGTGACGGACATCACCGGGACGCTGGCGGTAAACAGCCCCCGGCCCCAGATGGTGTTCCAGGACCCCTATGGCTCGCTGAACCCGGCGAAAACCGTGGGCTGGATTTTGGAGGAACCCCTCCGGGCGGCGGGGGTTAAGGACAAGGAGGAACGCCGCCAAAGGGTGCGGGACTTCCTCCCCCTGGTGGGGCTGGAGGAGGAGCACCTGTCCCGCAGGCCCGCCCAGCTCTCCGGCGGACAGCGGCAGCGGGTGGCCATTGCCGCCGCCCTCATCCAGGGCAGCAGGCTCATCGTGCTGGACGAGCCGGTGTCCGCCCTGGACGTGACCTTACAGGCCCAGATCCTCCGCCTGCTGGCGGAGCTGAAGGAGAAGCTGGGCCTGTCCTACCTGTTTATCTCCCACGATCTGGCGGTGGTGTACCAGCTCTGCGACCGGGTGGCGGTGATGACCGGGGGGGAGATCGTGGAGGAGGGGGACGTGGACGAGATCTACGACCACCCCCGGCACGAATACACGAAGAAGCTGCTGGCGGCCTCCCTGGCCCTGGATTGAGGCGGGCGGTTGATCCCTGTAGGGGCGGACATTGTCCGCCCGCGATTCCCAAAAATGCCCCGGCGTATCAAAACGCCGGGGCATTTTTTACGCTGTGATTACAACGCAGAATCATCGCAGCAGATTAAAAATCAGGATGGCCCCGCCCAGCACCACCAGCACCGCGCCGGTGGCCCGGTTCAGCACAATGGGGCTGGCCTTGTTGGCGAACCGGGCGGCGATCCTGGCCCACAGCAGGGTGGACAGCACGCACAGCACCAGCGTCAGCGGATCGGGCATACCGCCGATGGCGAAGTGGCTGGCCGCCCCGGTGAAGGCGGTGAAGGCCATGATGAACACGCTGGTGCCCACGGCGGTTTTCAGCTCGTACCCCAGCACCGAGGTGAGTATGAGCAGCATCATCATGCCGCCCCCGGCCCCCACAAATCCGCAGATGAACCCGATCAGCGCACCGCACGCCAGGGACTGCGCCGCCCGCTTTCTGGGGTCCGCCCCCTCCATGGACTCCCTGGTGGTCATGACGGGCCTGACGATGAACTTGACGCCCAGGAACAGGGTCATGACGGTGGAGAAGCCCCCCATGGCGGCGGAGGGCACCAGGCTGGACACCCAGCTGCCCACCAGGGTGAAGCACAGCACCGCCCCCATCATCACCAGGCCGTTTTTCACGTCCAGGTTCTTGTTTTTGTGGTAGGTGTAGGCGGAAACCGCGCTGGCCAGCACATCGCTGGCCAGGGCAATGCCCACGGCGGCGTAAGGCTCCATATCCAGGAAGGTGATCAGCATGGGGCTGATGACGGCGGCCGCGCTCATGCCGGCGAATCCGGTGCCCAGCCCCGCGCCGATTCCAGCCAGAAAACAAATGAAGAAAGTAAACATATGGTAATCTCACATCTCCTCAACGGATCGAAATACGGTACCATCCGCATTATAAGCCCCCGGGCGGCATTTGTCAAAGGGGCGGACATTTCAGGGCATTCCCGGCGCAGCTCATGATGCCGGGATGGTCTACGGCGAGGTGCCGGGCCGGAAGCTCCGCCTCCCCCGGGCTGTTGCGTCCGGGAACCCGGCGGGCGGGGCAGCCCCGGTTTTTCCCGGAGGGTTCTTGCGGTCCCTGCCGTTTTCCTGTATAATCAGAGCCGGAAGACAGACAGGAAAGGGGCGGATACTGTGGGAAAGCTGTATGACCGGGCAGATATCTACGACCTGATTGAGAGCGGGGAACGCTTTCAAATGTACCGGCGGCATTGGGAGCGCGTGCTGGACGGCACGGGAATCCGGTCCCTGCTGGACGTGAGCATCGGCTCGGGGAGCGTCACCCTGCCGCTGGCGGAGCTGGGGACGGCGGTGTCCGGCTCCGACCTCAGCGGGGCCATGCTGGACCGCTGCCGGGACAAGGCGGCGGCCCGGGGGTATGCCGTGGAGCTGCACCAGAGCGACTTTCGGGAGCTGTCCTGCTGGGCGGGCCGGAGTTTTGACTGCGTGGCCAGCACAGGCAATTCCCTGCCCTATGTGTCCAACGGCCAGGTGCGGTCCGTCTTAGCCGGAATGGACGCCCTGGTGCGGGAGGGGGGCTGGCTCTATTTCGACCTGCGCAACTGGGACCGGATTCTCCGGGAGCGGAAACGGTTTTACCTTTACAACCCCTTCTTTGACGGGGAGACCCGGGTGAATCTGGTGCAGGCGTGGGACTACCACCCGGACGGCACCATGACCTTTAACCTGCTCTACACCTTCGAGCGGGAGCAGCGGATCGTTCAGCAGGAGATCTTTGAGGAGCATTACTTTCCCGTCCCCCGCCAGCTTCTGCTGGACGAGCTGGCCCGGCTGGGCTATGGGGAGATCCGGCTGTTCCCCTTCCCCGCCATGCTCCGGCAGGGGGCGGAGGAGGCGGAGTGGTACTGCGTGCTGGCCCGGAAAGGCCCCGGCGGGCAGGGGGAGAACCATATTTGACGAGGAGGCTTTGAGCATGAAGCGAACCATCACCGTAAAGGGCGTGGGCAGCGTGTCCGCCAAGCCGGACTACATCACCCTGACGCTGTCCATCACAGAAAAGGACATGGACTACGAGAAGGCCCTGGAGGGCGCGGCCCGGCGGATCGCCCAGCTGGAGGGGGCGGCGGAGGGGGCCGGGTTTGAGAAGGGTGCGCTGAAAACCCTCCACTTCAACGTGAGCACCCAGTATGAGGGGGTGCGGGACAAGGACGGAAACTACCAGAACGTGTTCGCCGGATACGCCTGCCTCTACCGCCTGAAGCTGGCCTTCGGGCTGGACAGCAAACGGCTGGCCGCCGTCCTGTCCGCCGTGGCCGGCAGCGGGGCCGAGCCGGAGCTGAACATCTCCTTTACCGTCAAGGAGCCTGCCGGGGTCAGCGAGGCCCTGCTGGCCAGCGCGGCGGCCAACGCCCGGGAGAAGGCCCAGGTTCTGTGCCGGGCCTCCGGGGTGGAGCTGGGCAAGCTGATCCGCATCGACTACAGCTGGGACGAGCTGAATCTCGTGTCCCCCACCCGGTACGAGCTGGCGGACAGTGCCATGCCGCTGATGGCGGCGGGGAAGCGGTGCGCCCCGGAGATCCAGCCGGACGACATCGACCTGCACGACACGGCGGCCTTTGTGTGGGAGCTGGAGGGCTGAGGGGGGCAAAAAAACGGGGCGGGAATCTGATTTCAGATTCCCGCCCCGTTTTGGATTCAGTCGATGGCGATATCCAGCGTCTCCCCCTGGGCGGACAACCCGATCCGGGTCACCGGGTCGGCGTACCGCTGGATGAGCTTGGCGGCGATGGGGTCCTCCAAATCCTTCTGGATCTGGCGGCGCAGGTTCCGGGCCCCGTAGGCCGCGGAGTAGGACTTCTTCACCAGGTAGTCCAGCACGCTCTCGTCATAGGAGAAGGCGATGTTTTTCTCCTTCAGCACCCCGTCCAGCTCGGACAGCATGATCCGGGCGATGTCCTTGAAATTGTCCTCGGTGAGCTGGTTGAAGTAGACGATCTCGTCCACCCGGTTGATGAACTCGGGCCGGAGGAAGGACTCCAGCCCCTTCATGGCCTTCTCCTTGCCCAGCTGGTTGGCGGAGCGGTCGAAGCCCAGGGAGCCGCCCTTCACGTCGCTGCCCGCGTTGGAGGTCATGACGATAACGGTATTTTCGAAATTGACCACCTTGCCGTGGGCGTCGGAGATGTGCCCGTCGTCCAGAATTTGCAGCAACACGTTGAGCACGTCAGGGTGGGCCTTCTCGATCTCGTCGAACAGCACCACGGTGTAGGGCTTGCGGCGGATCTTCTCGGTGAGCTGGCCCGCATCGTCATAGCCCACATACCCCGGCGGGGAGCCGATGATCCGGGAGACGGAGTGTTTTTCCATGAACTCGCTCATGTCCAGCCGGATCAGGGACTCGGGGGAGGAGAACAGGTCGGAGGCCAGCCGCTTCACCAGCTCGGTCTTGCCCACGCCGGTGGAGCCCACAAAGATGAAGGACACCGGCTTATGCTTGGCGGCGATGCCCACACGGCCCCGCCGGATGGCGTTGGACACGGCGTTCACCGCGTCGTCCTGGCCCACGATCTGCTCCTTCAGCCGCTGGTCCAGCTTGGCCAGCCGCTCGAACTCCTGCTCCTGGATGGAGGTGGCGGGTATTTTCGTCCACAGCTCGATAACCTTTGCCAGGTGGGCGGCGGTCAGCGGGGGATCCCCCTTGGCGGCCAGGGCCTCCCGCTCGCTGGTGAGCTGGGCCTGACGGCTTTTCAGCTCCGCCAGACGCTGGTAGGCCTTTTCGTTGGCGGCGGACTGCACCGCCTCCTTGTCGGCGGTGACGGCGGCCAGCTTTTCGGTGAGCTCCGCGATCTGCTTGCGGCGGCCGTCCTGCCGCTGCTGGAAGGCGGGGTCCTCCCGGTTGGGGGCCTCGGCGTCATCCCGGCTCACGGCGGTCTCCAGGGTCTCCCGCTGGCGTTTGATCCGCTGCTCCTGCTTCTGAAGCTCCTGGAGCTTGGGGTCGTTCTGCCCCCCGGTGGAGGCCAGCACCACCTCCATTTCCTTGGCGTAGTCCGCCAGCTCCTTGTCGATCTCCGCCATCCGGGCCAGCTCCTTGTTGTGGAGGTTCACGTCGGAGGACGCCTCGTCGATGAGGTCGATGGCCTTGTCGGGCAGGTATCGGTCGGTGATGTACCGCTCGCTCATGGTGACGGCCTGCCGGCAGATGTCCGGGCTGATGGCCACGTGGTGGAAGGACTCGTAATAGGGGGCGATGCCCTTCAGAATCTCCACCGAGTCGTCGATGGAGGGCTCCTCCACAATGACGGGCTGGAAGCGGCGTTCCAGGGCGGAGTCCTTCTCGATGTACTTGCGGTACTCCGTCAGGGTGGTGGCCCCGATCACCTGGATCTCCCCCCGGCTCAGGGCGGGCTTGAGGATGTTGGCGGCGTTCATGGAGCCCTCCGCGTCCCCCGCGCCCACAATGGAGTGGACCTCGTCAATGACCAGGATGATATTGCCCAGCTTCTTCACCTCGTCGATGAGGCCCTTCATCCGGCTCTCGAACTGGCCCCGGAACTGGGTGCCCGCCACCAGGGCGGTGAGGTCCAGCAGGTAGACCTCCTTGTCCAGCAGCTTGTAGGGCACGTCCCGGTCGCAGATGCGCTGGGCCAGCCCCTCGGCGATGGCGGTCTTGCCCACGCCGGGGTCGCCGATGAGGCAGGGGTTGTTCTTCTGCCGCCGGTTCAGGATCTGGATGGTCCGCTGGATCTCGTTGGAGCGGCCCACGATCCGGTCCAGCCCGCCCTCCTGGGCCTTCCGGGTGAGGGAGATGCAGTAGTTCTCCAGGAATTTCCGCTTGGGGCTTTGGTTCCGGTCGTTCTTGGGGGCGGCCTTGTCCTCCTTGGCGGCCCCGCCCCGCTGGACGGGGTCCCGGTCGGGCGCGCTGTCCGACGCGCCGCCGAACAGCTTGCTGAGGAAGGGGAAGGTGGCGGTGCGGCCCTCGTCCTCCTCCTCGTCGTCCCCGGAGCCGTCGCCGTCCTCTCCGGCGGGGGCCAGGCCCTCCGGCTCCTCCGCGCCGCCGAAGGCGGACATCATCTCGGTGGAGATGGATTCCAGATCCTCGTCGGAAATGCCCATCTTCTTCATCATATCGTCCACCGGCTTGATGCCCAGCTCCCGGGCGCACTTGAGGCACAGGCCCTCGTTTTTGGTATCGCCGCCCTCAATTTTCGTTATAAAGACAACCGCCACGTTCTTCTGGCAGCGGGTGCACATGGTTGGCCGCATGATATCGCTCCTTTCGGGAGAACAGTACGTTCAGGGTTTGTTCGCAGTTTTTCAGTACCTTATCAGATAAATATGAACACGTCATGAATTTTAGAGTGGTAATTTTCCGCGGGGCAGGGAAAATCCAACCCCTTTTCATCTTGCAGGAAGGAAACCCTCACTTGGGCAGGCCCGCCAGCAGCTCCCACAGCTTATCCACCGTGAACAGGGACAGCACCGGGGTGTCCGGATGGGCGGGGATCACGCCGGACATCTGGCCCAGCCACACCAGGATAATGGTCAGCAGCGCGCCCTTCACCAGCCCGAACAGCAGCCCTCCCGCCAGATTCACCTCGGACAGCAGGGGCAGCTTGAAGGCCATGTCCAGGGCGTGGCTGGCCAGGAACCAGGCCACCTGCACCGCCAGGAACACGATGGCGAACAGCAGCGCGCGGGCGATCCCTCCCGCCAGGTAGTTGGCCAGGGCGTCCACCGGGGTGGCCCAGTGCTCCTCCTCCACCGCGTCCTGCTCCACCCCCTCCCGCAGGAAGGTGGAGAAGCCCTCGAACAGCCCGTTCGCCTCCACCGAGGCGAACAGCTCCTGGAGGGTGTAGCCGGGGCCTTCGTCCTCCTCCCCGTCTCCGTCCTGGTCGGTGGTCACCGGATGGGGAGCCACCTTCTGGAAGCTCTGGGCGATGACCGGGCGGATGATGTTGGCCACCGGCGGGGCGAATTGATCCGCCACGAACTGGGCGGCGAAAAAGGCCACGAACACCGCCGCCAGCCCGCACAGGGACAGCACCAGCCCCTTGGCGGCCCCCCGCCACGCGAAAAAGGCCAGCAGGGCCACAATCGCAATGTCAAACAGAACAGTCATAAAATCCTCCTTCTCCCGCGAATTGCGGGCCCCCCCAAACAGAAGATATATGGATGGCGTCAGGGAATATAGAACCCCGCGCCCTCCGCCGAGATCAGGATGGCGGACCCGTCCGGCACCAGCAGGACGGTCCTGGCCCCCTTGGTGCCCTTGAGGGAGCTGTAAAGCTCCAGCTCCTGGGTGTAGATGTCCAGCCGGTCCCCGGTGAGGACGGCCACGTACCGCCCCGCCGTGGAGATGGACATGACCTGCTCGCTGAGGGCCAGGGAGCGGCGGGTGCCGTCCTGGTCCACCACCCACAGCTCCGCCTGGCTGCCCGCCCGGTATTTGCCCAGCAGGACGGCGGCGAAGCCGTCCCCGCTGAGGGTATACCGCCGCAGGTACTGGTTCTGCCAGTCCACGGAGACGGTGTTCCCATCGTGGTCGCTGATGGTCATGCCCCGGTCGCTGAGGGCCCACACCGCCCCGGCGGTGTGCCGCAGGTCCAGGGCCACCCCGCCCCCCAGGGAGGCGGACACGTCCGCCTCATAGCTTCCGCTGGCGTAATTCATGGCGTACAGCTCCAGCCCGGTGGCGAACGCGCCGTCCCGCTGGCCCACGGTGAGGGTGGCCAGGGTGCGCCCGTCGTCGGACAGGGCGGCGTCCATCACAAAGGCGGAGGTGAGGTTGACGCTCATCACCGGGTCGTAGGCGGCGTTATACACCGTCACCTTCCCCCGGTAGCCCGCCGCCTGGGTGACCACCGTGAGCTGGCCGTTTTTGTTCAGCCGGGCGGACAGGATGCCCTCCAGCCCCTCCGCCGTCCACACCAGGGACCGCTGCCCCAATATGTACAGGGAGCTGCCCCCCGCGTCGTACACCACCGCCAGGGAGCCGTTGGAGTTCACCACCGGGTTCTCCATGCTGACCTGCTGGTTGATGTACCGGGTGCCGCTGCCGGAGTAGAGGGAGATGGCGTGCTCCGAGCATACCAGCAGATCCCCGTCCAGGGCGGCGAAGGTGCAGCTCAGATCGCCGTCGTAGCGGAAGGCCTCCGCCTGCCCGCTGTCGCTCCGGGTGAGGGAGAGGTAGTGGAGCCAACGCTTCGCGCTGTCCAGGTTCAGCCGGTCCCGGAAGGCCACCAGCACCACCAGGGACAGCCCCACCGCCAGCACCACCAGGGTGGCGATGAGCCGCACCAGGAAGCCGGACAGCCGGGAGGGCTTTTTTTGCTGTTTTTGGTTTTGCTCGTCCATAGAACCCCCGCCGTTACAGTGGCTTGGATAGGTAAATCATGTCCACTAACTGGACGCCCCCCTCGAAAATGGGGTGGTCGTAGTGGTCGGTAAAAAAGCTGGGCACCACATGGGAGCGGCGGAAGCCGCAGGCCTCGTAGAAGGGGATGGTGAGGGGACTGTCCCCGGTGCCCACCAGCAGGCGGCGGTACTGTCCCCGGTAGGCCTCCGCCAGGAAGTCCACCAGCCGCCGCCCGTAGCCCCGCCGCTGGTATTCGGGAGCCGCCGCCAGGTTTTTCAGCTCCAGCGTGCTTTCCCCCTCGTCGGTGACAACGCATACGGCCCGGACAGATGCTCCGTCCTTTAGGGCGTACATGGTGCCCCGCTCCAGGTAGCGGTCGATCATGTCCTCCTGCTCGTCCGCCAGCAGCAGGAGGGGCAGGTATTGCTTCTTGTCAGCTTTGACTTCGAAAATGTTCACAGCACGTCCTCGTCATACCACAGGTTGGTCCTGTACAAGCCGTCCGGCGGGATTTGAACTCGCGGGCCGGAAGTGGATTCCGTCCCGCTCCGCCGCGGGAACCGGGCAAAGCCCTCACAGCACATCTTCATCGTACCACAGGTTGGTCATGTATAAGCCGTCCGGCGGCGCGGTGGGCCCCGCCAGGGTGCGGTTGCGGGCCGCCAGGATGGCGGGTATGTCCTCCGGATTCAGCTTGCCCTCGGCGGCGTAGATGCAGGTGCCCACCATGGCCCGCACCATATTATACAGGAACCCGTCGGCGCACACCCGGCAGTCAATGATGTCCCCGCGCCGCTCAATCTCGAAGTAGTGGACGGTGCGGACGGTGGTGCGGGTCTCGGTGCCCACCGAGCGGACGGCGGCAAAATCGTGGGTCCCCACGAACTGCCGGGCCGCCGCCGCCATCACCCGCTCGTCCAGCAGCCTGGGGTAGAACCACACCCGGTTCACGTAAAAGGGATCCCGGATGCGGGAGTTGTAAATCTTATAGGTGTACTCCTTCTTCCGGCAGGAGCCGATGGCGTTGAAGCCGTCGGGCACCACCGTGGCCTTGCAGACGGAGACATCGTCCGGCAGCCGGGTGTTCACCGCCAGGGGGAGCCGCGCCGCCGGGATGCCGGAGGTGGTGCGGAAGTTGGCCACATACACCTGGGCGTGGACCCCCGCGTCGGTGCGGCCCGCCCCGGTGACCCGCACCGGGTGGCCCACCACGGAGGCCAGCGCGTGTTCCAGCACCTCCGCCACGGTGACGGCGTTCTTCTGCACCTGCCAGCCGTGGTAGGCGGTGCCGGTATAGCTCAGCCGCAGGGCGATATTGCGCGGTTCCATAGCCCCGCCGCCTTTCCATTCAAGTTGATTACAGCCCGAACCGCCCCAGCACGCCCACCGCCACCGCAAGGATCAGCGCGCCCGCCATAAACAGCACGTCCCCGGGGCGGTAGTGGAGCTGCTTCATCCGGGTGCGGCCCTCGCCGCCGTGGTAGCAGCGGCACTCCATGGCGGTGGCCAGCTCGTCCGCCCGCCGGAAGGCGGAGATGAACAGCGGCACCAGCAGGGGGATGAGGGCCTTCGCCCGCTGGGCCAGGTTGCCGGAGTCGAAGTCCGCCCCCCTGGCCCGCTGGGCGGACATGATCTTGTCCGTCTCCTCAATGAGGGTGGGAATAAACCGCAGGGCGATGGACATCATCATGGACAGCTCGTGGACGGGCACCCGGACCGCCTTCAGCGGCCCCAGCAGGCTCTCCAGCCCGTCGGTCAGCTCCAGAGGGGAAGTGGTGTAGGTCAGCAGGAAGGTGCAGGAGATCAGCATCAGGATGCGCACCACCATAAAGACGGCGTGGACAATGCCCTCCCGGGTGATGTTGAAGATCCAGAAGGACACCAGCGGCTCGCCGGGGGTATAGAGGATGTTCAGCAGGGCGGTGAACACCAGGATGAACACCACCGGCTTCATGCCCCGCAGCAGGGCCTTGAGCTTGACGGTGGACGCCGCCACCACCCCCGCCAGCACCGCCAGCAGGACGCCGTAGGTCACCAGCCACTGGGCCAGGAACAGGGCCACGATGTAGCAGGTCATGGCGGTGAGCTTGGCCCGGGGGTCCAGGCGGTGGATGGGGGATTTCCCCGGGAAATACTGGCCCAGGGTGATATCTCTGAGTGCCATTACACGCCCTCCTTCCGGTGGAGGGCGGCCAGCACGGCCTCCCGGGCCTGGGGGATGGTGTAGACCGACGGGGGCACGTCCACCCCCATGGAGCGCAGGCGGGCGAACACCCGCGTCATGGCGGGCACGCCCAGGCCCATGGCCTCCAGCTCCGGCCCGTGGGCAAAGACCTGCTCCGGGGGGCCGGAGAAGGGGATGGTCCCCTTGTGGATCACCACCAGCCGCCCCGCCTCCCGGGCCACCTCCTCCATGGAGTGGGACACCAGGATTACACAGGCGTTTTTCTCCTCATGGTAGGTGCGGATGTTGTCCAGAATCCGGGCGGAGCCGGAGGGGTCCAGCCCCGCCGTGGGCTCGTCCAGCACCAGCACGGACGGCTCCATGGCGATGACGCCCGCGATGGCCACCCGGCGTTTCTGCCCGCCGGACAGGTCGAAGGGGGACTTCTCCAGCACACCCGGCTCCAGCCCCACGAAGCGGGCGGACTGGCGTACCCGGCGGTCAATCTCGTCCTTGTCCAGCCCCATGTTCTTGGGGCCGAAGGCGATATCCTGGTACACCGTCTCCTCAAAGAGCTGGTACTCCGGGTACTGGAACACCAGCCCCACCTGGCAGCGGACCTGCCGGGTGCGGTCCTTGGACTCCCAGATGTCCGTGCCGTCAAAGAGCACCTGGCCGGAGGTGGGCTTCAGCAGGCCGTTGAGGTGCTGGATCAGGGTGGACTTCCCAGACCCGGTGCGGCCGATGATGGCCAGATACTCCCCGGGCTGGGCGGAAAAGTCCACGCTGTCCAGGGCGGTGTGCTGGAAGGGGGTGCCCTGGCTGTAGGTGTGGGTCAGTTGTTTGGTTTCGATGATAGCTGCCATGTAGAAACTCCTTGAAATGGAGATAGCGGGCCAATGACTCAGCTTCTTAGATTGCCGAGAGCGTCTGGGTATTCCGAGAGTACCATCCCGACAGTTTCACATCGGTCGAGCTCCTGACAGCCGCCGCAGGTCGCCATGCCCTTTTTCAGCGCGCACTGGCGGATGGCGCAAAGGCTCTCACAATATACCGTTTTGGCTCCGTCCACACGGCAGCCCTCACAGTTGATATGCTCCGGCAGGATGGGCGCGTCATTCAGCTTGGCCCACAGCTCTGCGGTTTTCTCGCGCAGGGCCTGATCGTCATGGATCGTGGCGAGATATGCGTCGCATTTTTCGCAGTCCAGCCCGCAATAGCCGATCATGTCTCTCATCGATATGTGCCTCCTAATATCACGATATGGGGCCCTGCGCCAGCAGCTTCTTCAAAACCCTGGCGCACTCATCCACCGTCAGCGCGGTATGCTCAAAGGGGGTGCCTACTCTCGGATGATTTCCATGCGCTTGAATTGGAGGACAAACTCCCGCCGTGTGGCTTTGCGCCGGCCTCGGACATAGACCTTTAATTCCAGCCTTTGGGTAACTGCCCCGGCGGGAACCAGCCGATGCCGATGCCAAGTGCTGCCGGCAAGCTCGGCATCCTCTATGATGGAATAGTCAAAGAAGCGGAGGCGGATCGGGGTGGGGAGACGCTCAATACGATCAAGATTCATTGTCAGCGTAGCGGCCCTTTTATCCACTGAGACAATGATCGCGTCGTCCAGATAGTCCAGTATGGAGGAATCCATCTGGGGTGCTTCTTTATTCATGCCAGCAGCTTCTTCAAAACCCTGGCGCACTCATCCACCGTCAGCGCGGTGAGGGGCACGTCTACCCCCGCCTGCCGCAGCTCGTACAGCAGGGCCACCGGCTCGGGCACCTCCAGCCCCAGGGAGCGCAGGCCGTCCACGTTCTGGAACACCTGCTCCGGACTGTCGTCCGCCATGATGTGCCCGTCGTGCATGACGATGAGCCTGTCGGCCTGGGCGGCCTCGTCCATGTGGTGGGTGATGAGCACCACGGTGATGCCCTGTTCCCGGTTGAGCCGCTTCACGGTGTCCAGCACCTCCCGGCGGCCCGCCGGGTCCAGCATGGCGGTGGGCTCGTCCAACACGATGCACTCCGGGCGCATAGCCAGCACCCCGGCGATGGCCACCCGCTGCTTCTGGCCCCCGGACAGGAGATGGGGGGCGTGGCGGGCGTACTCCGTCATGCCCACGGCGGCCAGGGCGGAATCCACCCGCGTCCGGATCTCCTCCGAGGGCACGCCCAGGTTCTCCGGGCCGAAGGCCACGTCCTCCTCCACCACGCTGGCCACGATCTGGTTGTCCGGGTTCTGGAACACCATGCCCACCCGGCGGCGTATGTCCAGCAGGAGGTTTTCGTCGCAGGTGTCCATGCCGTCCACGTACGCCTTGCCCCCGGAGGGCAGGAGGATGGCGTTGAAGTGCTTGGCCAGGGTGGACTTGCCCGACCCGTTGTGGCCCAGCACCGCCACGAACTCCCCCCGCCGGACGGACAGGGTAAGGCCGTCCAGCACCGTGGGGGCCGCGCCCTCGGCGGTGGTGTAGCGGAAGGTGAGGTTTTCGGTTTTTAAGATGGGCTGGGACATAGATTATACCTCTAATTTGGGAGATGACAAAAGAAAACGTTCAAAAAAACGGGGAGACAGCCGCCGCACCGCCCCACCCAGCAGGAAGCCGCAGAACACGCCCAGGGTATTCAACATCAGATCGTCCACATCAAAGGTGCGGCCGATGAACAACTGGCAGGTCTCAATCAATAAGGTAATACAGCCCCCGGCCGCCAGTGCCCGCCGCCAGCCGAAGCCCCGGAACAGCAGGGCGGGAAACAGGCCGAAGGGCAGAAACAGGCCCACATTGGCGGCCAGAATGTAGGCGGAATAGGAAAAGGTGAGGAAGGGAACCAGGCTGACGGTGCCCGGGCTGAAGAAGGGCAGGCCCGCCTGGTTCCAGGGCATACCCAGCGGCAGGCCCGCCAGGGCCGGAACCACCCACCGGGGGGTCAGGCCCAGCAGGGCCGCTCCGCCGCAGAACATCCAAAAGAGGGCCAAAGCCACCTCCCGGCGGGCCGGGCTGGAGAGTCCCTTTCCTTCCAGCCTGCGCAGGCGCAGGGGCCGAAGGAGGAAGAACAACGCCAGCGCAGGGACCGCGCCCCACAGCATGGCGAACAGGTAGCGGAATGTGCGTCCCATATCAGCCCGCCGTCCACCTTCCCGTGGCCCCGCAGGGCAGGGCCAGCCCGGTGGCGGACACGGGCAGGCCCAGCTCGTCGGACAGGGTGTGCCCGCCGAACCTCCCGCCGATCACGGTCTGCAAAATATAAGTCAGCACCGACGGGGACAGCCCCGTGGTGTAGGAATTGAGTATTACGAACAACGGCTGGTCGGACAGCACGCCGGACACCAGCTCCACAAAGGGGTACAGGTTCTCCTCCAGCTTCCACACCTCTCCGGAGGGCCCCCGGCCGTAGGAGGGGGGGTCCATGACGACGGCGTCGTATTTCCGGCCCCGGCGGATCTCCCGCTCCACGAACTTGGCGCAGTCGTCCACAATCCAGCGGATGGGCTTGTCCTCCAGGCCGGAGGCCCGGGCGTTTTCCTTGGCCCACTGGACCATGCCCTTGGCGGCGTCCACGTGGCAGACGGACGCCCCCGCCGCCGCGCAGGCCACGGTGGCCCCCCCGGTGTAGGCGAACAGGTTGAGTACGCTCACCGGGCGGCCCGCGCCCCGGATCTGTTCCCGGGCGAAGTCCCAGTTGGCGGCCTGCTCCGGGAACACCCCGGTGTGCTTGAAGTTCATCAGCCCCACCTGAAACGTCAGGTCTTGATAGTGGATCTGCCACCGCTGGGGGACGCTTTTGTCCGCCCACTGGCCCCCCCCGGTGCGGGAGCGGGCGTACCGGGCGTCGGGCTGCTTCCAGCCCCGGTGGGAGCGGGGGGTGCTCCAGATGGCCTGGGGGTCGGGCCGCACCAGCAGCTTGTCCCCCCAGCGTTCCAGCTTTTCCCCCCGGCCGCAGTCCAGCAGCTCGTAATCCGTCCATTGTCCGGCCAGCCACATACCGCCGCGCCCCCTTTCTGCCTTACGGCAGGAAATCAAGCTATTATACTACACGGGACGGCATTAGTCAAATCCCAGAGTACAATTATATAAAGAAACCAGAATCTGCCTGAAATGGGGCGCATTTGTATAAAAAGGAGAAAAAAGGGGAGGAACGAGGTTCCTTGAAGGAAATTTACATAGATTGTGAAAAAATGGTGGAAAATAGGTTGCGCCATCAAGAAACTTATGGTATCCTATTATATGGAGAATTATTGTTCGTAAGCACGGGACGGATGGGCGCCGTCCGGAGTAATTGGGGGAGTTTTATAAATGGGAGCCGCTGGAAACAGATTGGGCCGCAGCAAAGGGACGCTGCGAAAAAGCCCGCTGACAGGTTTACTTTTCCCACAGGGCTTCATGGAGGAGGCCCGATGGTTTATCCAGGGCATCAAGCCCAACGCCTACTGCATGATTGCAATCGACGTACTGCACTTTCGTCTGTTCAATAAATTCCACGGGCGGGACATGGGAGACCGTTTCCTGCGCCACATCGCCAACGCCATGGAGACCCTCCGCAAGGAGCACGGCGGCGTATCGGGCTATTTCGAGGGGGACAACTTCTGCCTCATCATGCCCTTCCGCCTCGATCTGATCCAGCACCTGTGGGACGAGATCATGGCCGGGGTCACCAACCAGGGCAGCGCGCTGGGCGTTCTGCCTGTGTTCGGCGTCAGCCCCATCGACGATCCCGATCTGCCGCCGGAAATCTTCCATGACCGGGCCACCCTGGCCCGGTCCCGCGCCGCGGCGCGGGACCCAATCTCCTGTTACAACCCGGGGATGGAGAGCTATCTGGAGGAGGAAATGCGTCTGCTGATGGAGGTGACCGAGGCCCTGGAGCGGGACGAGTTCACTTTCTTTGCCCAGCCCCAGTGCGACATCTTCTCCGGCAAGCTGGTGGGGGCGGAGTCGCTGGTGCGCTGGAAGCACCCGGACCGGGGGCTGATCCCCCCGGGGAAGTTCATCCCCGTGCTGGAGCGCAGCGGCATGATCCACCTGCTGGACCGGCAGGTGTGGGAGCGGGTGTGCCAGTGGCTGCGCAGCTGGATGGACCGGGGCTACCACCCGGTGCCCATCTCCATCAACATCTCCCGGATCGACATCATGTCCATGGACGTGCCCGCCTATCTGGGCTACCTGCTGAAAAAATACGATCTGCCGCCCAAGTACATCAAGGCGGAGATCACCGAGAGCGCGTACGCCGAGGAGGACGACACCATCAACAGCACCGTGGACCGCCTGCGGGAGGCGGGGCTGCTGGTGATGATGGACGACTTCGGCAGCGGCTACTCCTCGCTGAATATGCTCAAGAGCATCTCGGTGGACGTGCTCAAGCTCGATATGCGCTTCCTGGAGATCGGCGAGGGGGAGGAGCAGAAGGGCATCGGCATCCTGGAGTCCATTGTGAACATGGCCCGGCTCATGGGCCTGCCCATCATTGTGGAGGGGGTGGAAAACCTCCAGCAGGAGAACGTGCTGCGCAGCATGGGCTGCCAGTATGTCCAGGGGTACTACTACTGCAAGCCCCTGCCCATCGACCAGTTCGAGCTGATCCTGGCCGATGAGCGGCGGCTGGACTTCGGCGGCCTCCACTGCCGGCAGGTGGAGGGCTTCCACGCCCGGGAGTTCCTGGACGGGAACCTGTTCACCGACACCATGGTGAACAACATCCTGGGCCCCGCCGCCGTCTACGACGTGAACATGGAAAACGGACGGTTTGAGATCGCCCGGATCAACGAGCAGGGCTACCGCCTGGCGGGGCTGGAGGTTCTGAACATGAACACCAGCGAGCTGACCCGGAAGATGTGGAGCAGCGTCCGGGACGACGACCGCCCGGTGATGCTGGGCCTGTTCGAGCGGGCCTACGAGCGGCGGCCCGCCGGGGCGGAGGGCGATGTCCACTATATCCGGGTGGACGGCCGGGTGCTGTGGATCCGGATGCGGGTGTTCTTCCTCCGGGAAAACGAGGGGCACCGGATGTATATGGTCTCCCTGATGGATATCAGCGACCTGGAGGAGCAGCGGCGGGAAAACTCCCTGCTGGAGCAGGCCGCCCCGGGGGAGTCCTGTATGCTGCTGCCCCAGCTGGAGCAGAGCTACGGCGCGCTGCCCTGCGCGTTCGGCCTGTCCCGGATCGCCCTGAACGCCCAGGGAGAGCCTGTTGACTATGACGTAGTCTACGTCAACCACGAGATGGAGCGGATGTGCGGCGGGGACGCCACCCGCCTGCGCCACCTGATCCTCAAGGCCTTCGGGGACAGCTTCAAGCGGCTGCTGGAAAAGGCGTACCGGGCGGCCTTCCTGGGGGATAAGCTGGAGCACTACGCCTACAGCTCCCTGTCCGGCCACTACCTCCAGCTCACCCTGTTTCAGCACGACTACGGCTATGTGGGCTGCCTGCTGCGGGATGTGACCAACAACCAGATCTATGAGGGCGCGTTCAGCGGCATTGTCCGGGCCTTCCGGGAGGTCTACTATCTCCAGCTTCAGGAGAACTACTGCCGGATGCTCTATCCCGACGGGGATCTGATCCTGGAGCGGGGCAACTACGAGGGCATGGTGGACCGGCACTTCGGCACCGGCAGGATCGTGCGGGACCGGGAGGAGGAGGTCCGCCGGTTCCTCTCCCTGAACCATCTGCGGGAGGCCCTGGAGACCCAGGACACGGTGGAGTTCCGCTACCGCCGGAGCACCCGGTACAGCCCGGACGAGTGGTGCGTCACCACCTTCACCGTCAGCGAGCGGGAGAACGGCAAGCCCAAGACCGCCGTGGTCACCATTCGCAGCATCGACAAGCTGGTCAAGGAGGAGCAGGAGCGGCGGCAGGAGCACATGGTGGAGACTCTGGCCAATATGTCGGACGCCTTCTTTGTCTACAGTGCCCGGGAGGGGGAAAAGCTGCTGTACGCCAACCCGGCGGTGATCGATCTGTTCGGCTGCAAGACGCTGACGGAGCTGATGGAGTACGTGGGCGGCTCCTTCCGGGGGATCGTCCACCCGGAGGACCTGGACCGGGTGGAGTGGGAGATCTCCCACCAGATCCAGCACTCCGACCGGAATATGGATTATGTGCAGTACCGCATCATCCGCAAGGACGGGGAAATCCGCTGGGTGGACGACTGGGGCCACCTGGAGACCTCCAAGTACGGCGAGGAAAACCGTCTGTTTTACGTGTTCCTCAAGGACATCACCGGCGAGATCACCACTGTCCAGCAGGAGAAGCTGCTGAACTCCAACCGTTTTTACGCGCCGGAGTGCCGGAATGCCGATGAGGAGCAATAACGCAGAAACGTATCAAAGGGCCGCCCATAAGGGCGGCCCTTTCTCGCTGTGTGCATAAAATGTGCGGCCTGTCCCGGACGGCTTACCAATCCACGAAGTCCAGGGAGGAGGAACGGGTGCGCTTCTTCCGGCGGATGGCGGCCTCTGCGCCGGACAGCAGCTCCTCCAGGGTGCTGGTGTTCTCCTCCCCTACCACCTCGATGATGCTGTACTTGAAGTTGCAGCGGTGGCAGAAGATCCGGTCATCGTCCCGCTGGAAGATGGCCAGGATCTCCGCCATCTTCCGCTCGATGAGGTGCTTCACGTTGCCGGAGAGGGCCAGGCAGAACTTGTCGTCCTTGAGGCGGGCGAAGGTGTCCCCGCTGCGGAAGTTCTTGCGGACGATCTCCACGAAGTTCTGGATGTAGGCGTCCCCCACCTTGTCGCCGTAGGTATTGTTGATGTCGTCCACGCCCTCCAGGTCCAGGTAGCACAGGGTCACGTCCTGCTTCTGCCGGAAGGTCTGGGCCATGAACTCCTCCAGGAACTGGCCGTTGCGGATGCCGGTTTCCAGGTCGTGGTAGGCCTGGGTGTTCAGGTGCCGGGCGTTCATCTTCTCGCTGGTCACGTCCATGACGATGTGGATGCAGGAGGCCCGGTTCTGCCACTCGATGGGGAAGGAGATGATCCGGTAGCACCCGCCCCGGTTGTGCTCCTCCAGCTCCCAAATCTTGTACCGCTCGGTGCGCTCCCACTCCAGGATCTTGGACTGGATGGGCAGGCGGTGCTTGCAGGTCTCGCAGTGGTCGCCGCCCTGTCCGTTGTCCTGGTGGCGTTTATTGCAGTAGACGATCTCCCGGGTCTCCTCGTCCACCACCAGCATCCATTCCTCCCGCTGGCCCAGCAGGTCCACCAGCATCTCGGTGTAGCTCTCGATGATGTCCGCCCGGTTCTGGGCCCGGCGGACCTCCGCCCTGAGCTGGGCGCGGCGGTCGTCCAGCTGGCGGGTCATCGCGTTGAAGGCGTCGGACAGGGTCCCCAGCTGGGACACCTGCTGGGAGTAATCCCCCGCGGCCACCTGCCCCGCCTGGTTGACCAGCTGCTTCAGGTTGCCGTGGAGGTTTTTCAGCCCCACGTACAGGTAGCTGTCCCGCTGGGGCTGTTCCGCGTCCAGGCGGCCCTTGGACAGCTGGACGGAGTAGTCCGCCAGCTCCTCCGCCATGGCGCGGAAGGACTCTAACGCCGCGCCCAGCTCCCGGCAGGGCTCCGCCAGCCGCTCCGCCTCCAGCCTGGCGTGGGGCGCGTCCCGGAGGATGTCCTCCAAATACCGCGTCAGCTCCTTGCAGCTCTCCTCCACGCCCAGCGCGCCGTCCTGCCCCTGGGGGCTGTTCTCCTTGAGTTCCAGATCATCCATCTCGGTTCCTTACCCTTTCTTGCGGCTGAAATCCGCGGCCCACACCGGGCGGCGGGGCTGATCCTGCCGCAGGTTGGAATAAAATGGATGATTTTGAGGGAAATCTCCATCTTATCCAGTCATTCTGCCCCAATGCCGTCCAATACCGGAAAAGAGGCAGGTTATGCCCATTCTATCACGGAAGCCGGGAATGTTCAAGAACCTTGCGGCAAAATTACTTGCCGGAATTTGGGCGGGCCTGCCCGCTCACTTCAAAAAGGTCTTGTAGTCCTCGTAATTGCGCCGCAACAGCTCCGGGGTGTCCAGCCCGTAGGGGCAGCGTCCGGCGCACTGGCCGCAGTGGAGGCACTGGTCGATGCGGGCCATTTTCTCCCGCCACTCCGGGGTGAGGCTGCCCTCCGCCGGGGCGCGCCGCAGCAGCAGGGACATCCGGGCGCAGTTGGGTATGTCGATCTGGGCGGGACAGGGCAGGCAGTAGCCGCAGCCCCGGCAGAAGTCCCCGGCCAGCTCCCCGCTGTCGTGGTCGATGACCGCCTGCAACTCCGGCGTCAGGGCCGGGGGATTGTGGATGTAGGACAAAAACTCGTCCAGCTCCCGCTCCCGCTGGATGCCCCAGATGGGCAGGGCGTTGGGATAGCGGGCCTGGAAGGCGTAGGCCGCGGCGGAGCTGGTGATCAGCCCCCCGGACAGGGCCTTCATGGAGATGAAGCCCACATTTTCCCGCCCGCAGTCCTGCACCAGCCGGATCTCCTCCGGGGCGGCCAGATAGCAGAAGGGGAACTGGATGGTGTCGTACAGGCCGGACTCCATGGCCTCCCGGGCCACCGCCAGACGGTGGTTGGTCAGGCCGATGAACCGGATCTTCCCCTGGGCCCTGGCCTCCAGCATGGCCTCGTACAGCCCGGAGCCGTCCCCCGGCCTGGGGCAGACGGCGGGGTTGTGGAACTGGAGCAGGTCCACATAGTCCGTGTTCAGGTTTTTCAGGCTGGTGTGGAGGTCATCCCAGAAGCCCTCCACGGTTTGGGACGGCGTTTTGGTGGCCAGGACGAACTGGTCCCGCCTGCCGGACAGGGCGTAGCCGATCTTTTCCTCGCTGTCGGTGTAGGCCCGGGCGGTGTCGAAGAAGTCGATGCCGTGGTCCAGGGCCTTTTGGAGCAGGCAGGCGGCCTCGTCCCGCGAGACCCGCTGTATGGGCAGGGCTCCGAAGCCGTTTTTGTTGACGGTGAGCCCGGTGCGGCCCAGGGTAACCTGTGTCATGGGAAATCCCCGCTTTCTATTTGGAGTGGTGATTGCATCTTATATCATACAAAATCCGCGGCGTATGTCAACCGCGTCCCTGCCATACGCCGGAAAGGGCTTCCTACTGGTCCAGCAGGGTGGCCCGGAGGGACACCGGGTTGTGGTCGGTGTACTGGAATTGGAGGTCCAGGGTCTCCACGCTGTCCAGCCTCACGTTGGGGGAGAGGATGAAGCCGTCGATCACATAGAACTGGTTCCCGGCGGGATCGGGGTCATAGGGGTGGTTCAGCAGGCGGCAGGAGGGCACCGTGAGGTCGCAGGCGAACTGCCAGCCCTGGGGGAGTATGTCCTGCTCCAGCACCCCCGGCGTCCACAGTGCGGGGTCCTGGATGGGGAAGGCGTCCAGCGCGCCGGGGAAGGTCTGGTTGAAGTCGCCCCCGGCGATGACGTAGTTCCCCTTTTCGTATTCGGCGGTGAGGAAGTCCATGAGCATTTTGGTCTGGGCGGCCTTGCCCTCGCCGTCGTCGTAGGCTTCGAGATGGAGGTTTACCAGCACCAGCTCCCGGTCCGTCCCCTCCAGGCGCACATAGCTCACCAGCAGGCACCGCTTCAGATTGGCGGCGGACACGGGCCAAGAGAAGGGGCAGGGCAGGGCCACGCGCTCCGCCCTGTCCACGGGGAACGCGGCGAGGGTTTGCAGGCCGCTGTGGACCTTGCCGATGGGGGGCCAGGGGAAGGGCACGAAGTCACAGGAGTAGTTCAGCGCGTGGGAAGTGAAACCGGCCCCGGCGCGGATGGCAGCCTTCCAATAAAGGAGGCTCTGATCCACGCCGTGGGTGCGCCCGGAGTTGGTGTCCACCTCCTGGAGGAAGTATACGTCCGCGCCGTACTGCTCCAGCTGGGCGGCAAGGCCGCTCTGGTTGGACTCCTGCTGCTCCTTGGTGGGGGCCACGTCGCCGCCGCCGTCCATGAAGAAATCGGAGTCCTTCCCCAGCCCGGCGTATCCGGTGTTCTGGGACAGGATAGTGACGCTGTCCCCGGGGGCCGGGAAGGGGGCATGGGGACCGTCAGGAACCTCCACCTCCACGTGCTCCACCGCGTCCGGCTTGTATTCGGTGACGGTGAGCCAGCCGATGAGCCCCACGGCGGCCAGCACAACGATCCCCAGCACCGCGCCGACGCCGATCAATATCTTTTTCGCCATGTCCGCACATCCTTTCTTGGCACCCATTATACTGGAAGCGGGGCCGTTTGGCAAGGGCCGGCTCCCCTGTTTTTGACCGCTTCCCCCTCCTGCCCTCCGCCGCCCGCACCCGTTTTGTCCCGGCGCATACAATGGGAGTGGAAGGGGAACGCCCTACCCATCCCCCTCCCATTAACCACAAAACCGGGAGGTACTACTATGGCCGATTTCATCGAGCCGGGCCCCATCTGCGATACCGCCGGTATCCGCGAGGCCGTGTGCATCCACACCCGAAAGATCTTTGACTCCTGCCGTGATAAGGACTGCGTCGAGGATCTGCGCCTTTACCCCACCGTCAGCTCCCAGGCTGTCATCGACCGGGCCATCAGCCTCAAGGCCGGGCAGGCCGAGCTGCTGTACGCGTACATCGACGTGGAGCCTGTGGGCTTCAACCGGGGCTACTTCACCGTGGACGTGCGGTATTTCTACCGCGTCACCGCCGATGCCTTCGTGGGCGCGGCCCGCCCGGTGTCCATCTGCGGGCTGGCCGTGTTCGACAAGCGGGCCATCCTGTTCGGCAGCGAGGGCAGCGCGAAGGTGTTCTCCTCCAACAGCCGGGTGGACGATCTGGACGAGCAGAACCTGATGAGCACCAACCTGCCCATCGCGGTGGTGAACTCCGTGGACCCCATCATCCTGTCCATGCGGCTGTCCGACCCCTGCGAGCCTCCGGTGTGCTCCTGCGGCAGCGACGCCGAGGTGCCCGCGGGCATCGCCGGGTGCTTCCCCGGGGAGCTGAACATGGGCGGCGAGGGGCGGCGTGTGTACGTCACCCTGGGCCAGTTCTCCATCATCCGCCTGGAGCGGGACAGCCAGCTCCTCATCCCCGCCTACGACTACTGTATGCCCACCAAGGAGTGCAGCGCGGGGGGCGGCGAGGAGGACCCCTGCGCCATCTTCCGCCAGGTGCAGTTCCCCACCGAGGAGTTCTTCCCCCCCAACACCATCGCGCCCCCGGACGGCTGCCAGGACGGCAAGGGCTGCTACTGCTGACTTCGTCGGGGCAAAGTCCGCTCCCCACGCGGCCCGCTGCGCTGGGCTCGCGTGGGGATCCCATAAGAGCGGGGCGGTTCACATCCGCCCCGCTTGAGACTGTCGAAAAAGCCGCTTCGGTTCCGATGACGGGAAGGAAGATAGTGTGAAAGAAACCCAGGAGGGGTGTCTTTCACGTTCAATCAACGACTTTTTTGAACGGTCTTTGTTCAAAAAAGTCGCGCTCAGCGGGGCGGTTCACATCCGCCCCGCTTCTTTAATTTTTTGTGAAGCCTATTCTCATGGCGAGAAAAATGTGGTAAACTAACAGTCTATATAAAATAAAACCATTTCCGGGAGGCTACCATGATGAATTGGAACGCCCTGTATGACCGCCTCCGGGCGGAAGCCCCCGCCCTGGAGCTGCGGCGGGACGAGCCTATGTCCCGCCACACCTCCTTCCAGGTGGGCGGGCCTGTGCCCCTGCTGGCCCTGCCCAAAAGCGAGGAGGAGGTTCAGCGGGTGCTGTCCGTGGCGGCGGTGGAGTTCGGCGTGAAGCCCTTCTTCATGGGCAAGGGCACCAACCTGCTGGTGTCCGACGGGGGGGCGGACCTGCTGGTGGTGAAGGCCTTCGACGGCCTGAACCGCCTGGAGCTTCTGCCTGAGGGGGAGTGGCCGGGGCACCGCACCATCCAGGCGGGCAGCGGCGTGTCCCTGGCGCGGCTGGCGTCCTTCGCCCTGGAGTGCGGGCTGGCGGGGCTGGAGTTCGCCCACGGCATCCCCGGCAGCGTGGGGGGCGGCGTGTACATGAACGCCGGGGCCTACGGCGGGGAGCTGGGGCAGGTAGTGTCCAGCGTGGTGTCCGCCGCCCTGCCCGACGAGGACTTCCTCCGGGAACACGTCAATCCCCAGTTTTCTTACCGCCACAGCCAGTTCCAGGAGCGGGAGGAATTTATTCTCCGGGCCAGCTTTTCCCTCAAGCCCGGCGACCGGGCGGAGATCAAGGCCAAAATGGACGACCTGGCCCAGCGGCGGAAATCCAAGCAGCCCCTGGAATACCCCAGCGCGGGCAGTACCTTCAAGCGGCCCGCCCCCGTGGACGGACAGCCCGTCTACGCCGCCGCCCTCATTGACGGCTGCGGGCTGAAGGGGCTGGCGGTGGGCGGTGCCCAGGTGTCGGAGAAGCACGCGGGCTTTGTGATCAACCGGGGCGGGGCCACCTGCGGCGACATTGTGAAGCTCATGGCCCAGGTGCGGGAGCGGGTGCTCCAGGAGACGGGCGTGACGCTGGAGCCCGAGGTGCGGTATCTGGGGAAGGAGGGGGAAGCATGGAATTTCTGATTGTATCCGGCCTGTCCGGGGCGGGCAAGTCCACCGTCATGTCTATTTTGGAGGACAGCGGCTTTTTCTGCGTGGACAACCTGCCCCCGGTGCTCATCCCAAAATTTGCCGAGGTGTGTCTGGCCGGGATGGGGAGCTATGAGCGGGTGGCCATGGTGTGCGACATCCGGGCCGGGGAGCAGTTCGACGGGCTGTTTCAGGCCATGGACACCCTGAAGGCCATGGAGTTCCGATATAAGGTGCTGTTTGTGGACGCGGACACCGCCGCCATCATCCAGCGGTACAAGGAGACCCGGCGCAGCCACCCCCTGCTGGCGGAGACAGGCAGCCTGTCCAAGGCGGTGGAGCGGGAGCGGGCCGCCATGGAGCCGCTGCGGGCCAGGGCGGATTACATCATCACCACCACCACCCTGCCGGTGCGCAAGCTCCGGGGGCAGGTGCTGGATATGTTCGCCCCCCACCGGAATACCGTCAGCGAGATGAGCATATCCATCACCTCCTTCGGCTTCAAGTACGGCATCCCGCTGGAGGCGGATCTGGTGTTTGACGTGCGCTTCCTGCCCAACCCCTTCTATGTGGCGGAGCTACGGCCCCTCACCGGGCTGGACAAGGGCGTGGCGGATTACGTGTTTGCCACCCCCTCCGCCCAGGAGCTGATGGAACACCTGCGGGGGCTGATGGACTTCCTCCTGCCCCACTTTGTGGAGGAAGGCAAGAGCGCGCTGGTGATCGCCGTGGGCTGCACCGGAGGGCGGCACCGCTCGGTGGCGGTGACCCACGCGCTGTGCGAATACATCCAGGGGCTGGGCTACGGGGCCGGTGAGACCCACCGGGACATGACGAGGGCATGAGCATGGGTGAACTGAAACGGCGGAAGGGCCCCGCCATCGCGGCCCTGGGCGGCGGGCACGGCCTGTCCGCCATCCTGCGCGGGCTGAAGCTGTATACCGACGACCTCACCGCCATCGTCACCGTGGCGGACGACGGGGGCGGCTCCGGGGTGCTCCGGGAGGATTTAGGTATGCCTCCGCCCGGGGACATCCGCAGCTGCATGGAGGCCCTGGCGGACACCGAGTCCCTCATGCGGCAGCTGCTGGCCTACCGCTTCCCCGACGGGCGGCTGGCGGGGCAGGCCTTCGGCAACCTTCTGCTGGCCGCGCTGGACGGCATCTCCCCCTCCTTCGACCAGGCGGTGGCCCGGATGAGCGAGGTGCTGGCGATTACGGGACGTATTCTCCCGGTGACAAATGCCAATGTGCAATTAGAGGCCCGCTTTGAGAACGGGGCCAGCGTCCGGGGGGAGTCCAAGATCTCCGCCGCCAAGAAGGAGCAGAACTGCCGTATCCACCACGTCCGCCTCCTGCCGGAGCACACCCCCGCCCTGCCTGCGGCGGTGGAGGCCATCCGGCGGGCGGAGGTGATTCTGCTGGGGCCGGGGAGCCTGTACACCAGCGTGATCCCCAACCTGCTGGTGGACGGCATCTCCGAGGCCATCCAGGACAGCGGCGCGCTGAAAATCTACGTCTGCAATATCATGACCCAGGACGGGGAGACGGAGGGCATGACCGCCCAGGATCACGTGGCCGCCCTGCTGGAGCACGGCGGGCCGGGGCTGGTGGACCTGTGCCTGTTCAACTCCGACCCCATCGGCCCGGAGCTGCTGGAGCGGTACTCCGCCGAGGACGCGGAGCCTATGCGGGCCGACCGCCGGGAGGTGGAGCTGCTGGGGGTGGAGATGGTGTGCCGCCCCCTGCTGGACGAGGACTGCGGCTACGCCCGCCACTCCGGGCTGAAGGTCGCCCAGGCGGTGCTGGACCTGTACCAGCAGCGGGCGGACACCAAGATTTTTTAAGGGGGACCGCCTCGGCCTGTTCCGCGGGTCCCTGCCGCCCGCCCCACCGGAGTGGGCGGCAAAAGAACTTGTAAGGGGGGTGCCGTGGCCTTTTCCGCGCGTCCCTGACTGCCCGCCCCACCGGGGCGGGCGGCAAAAGAACTTGTAAGGGGGGATTCCCGTGGCCTTTTCCGCCGACGTGAAACAGGAGCTGTGCCGCCAGCCGGTGAACCGCCGCTGCTGTGCCAGGGCGGAGGCCTATGGCGTGCTGCTGTTCTGCACCGCCTTCGACCGGCGGCAGGCCCGGATTGTCACCGAGTGCGGGGCGTTGAAGGAGCGTCTGCCCCTGCTGTTCCGGAAGGCGTTCAAGCTGTCCTTCGACCAGCTGCCGGAGCCCGGCGAGGGCAAGGGGAGCTTCCTTGTCGATGATCCGGAAAAGCTCCGGGCCATCTTCCACGCCTTCGGCCTGGAGTGGGATGTGCACATCAACCTGGCCGTCCTGGAGGAGGAGCACTGCCGCACCGCCTTCCTCCGGGGGGCGTTTCTGGCGGGGGGGTCGGTGACCGACCCCATGAAGGGCTACCACCTGGAGCTGGCCACCTCCCACCACCACGCGGGGCGGGAGCTGCCCGCCCTGCTGCGGGAGACGGGATTCGAACCCAAGGAGACGGACCGGAAGGGGAACCGGGTGATCTACTTCAAGCACTCCCACCAGATCGAGGACTTCCTCACCTTTTTGGGCGCGCCCGTGTCCGCCATGGGAGTGATGGCGGCCAAGATCGAGCGGGACCTCCGGGGCAGCGTGAACCGCCAGGTGAACTGCGACAGCGCGAACCTGGACAAGACGGTGGCGGCGGCGCGGGAGCAGCTGTCCGCCATCCAGCGGCTGAGCGGGGCGGGGCGGCTGGACGCCCTGCCGGACAAGCTCCGGGAGGCGGCGCGGCTCCGGGCGGAGCACCCGGAGCTGAACCTGACCCAGCTGGGGGCGTTGTGCCGCCCGGCGGTGGGGAAGTCGGCGTTTAACCACCGGATGCGGAAGCTGCTGGAGCTGGCGGAGGAATTGGGACAGGAGGGAACGCGGGATGGATGAGAAGGATCGGAAAATCCGGGAGCTGGAACGGGAGCTGGCGGAGGCGCGGCGGGAGGCGGACAGGCTGAGGCCGGAGGAAAGCCGCTTCCGCTATACGCCGGACCGCGTCCCGCCCGTGCCAGGGCCGTATTGGTATGACCAGCGGCCCGCGCCCCCGCCCAGGGCAAAGCCCGGACGGATCGCGCTGATCATCGTGGGGTGTCTGGCTGTGCTGGCGGTGGTGGCGGCGGCCCTGGTGTTTTTTGCGTTCACCATGCTGAATTCCGTGGACAGGGAAACCACTGCCCTGTCGGAGGAGTTGCTCCAGGCCGTGGCGGAGCAGGACGGGGATCGGGCCTATGCCCTGTTCTATCCCGGCGCGCTGTCCCGGGAGGAATTTGACCAGGGCTTCGCGGAGCTGTGCGCGGTGTGGCGGGAGGGGAACGGCGGCGGCACCTTTACGCTGAAGCGGACCAGCTATTCCATGAATACCCGGGGCGGCGTCACCTACTGCGCGTCGGTTTACCGGGTGTCCTCCGGGGAGGCCCGGTTCTTCCTGGAGGTGGATCGGAAGGCCGTGGGGGAGACCACGGGGCTTGTCAGCGCACGGCTGAGCCGGTGAGCGGGCATGAGGCGGTATGAATTTCACAGCACCCTGCCGCCGGAGCTGGTGTTCGCCGTTGCCGGAGCCAAGGCGCGGGAGGCGCGGCACCCATATCTCACCAGCTGCTTTACGGCGGCGGAGCGGTTCTTTTACCGCCGGGACGGGGAATGGCTCTGGCTGACCTATACGGGAACGATGCCCATAACCGGATTTGTCCCCTTTTCCGGAACCGTCCGGGCGGAGGGAACGGGGAGCGTTATCTCCGGCGGGTTTTCCGTGTGGCGGGCCGTTTGGAGGTTCCTGCTGATCGGCAGCGTGATCGTATTTTTTGCCGCGCTGCTGTACGGGGCGGGGCTGTGGATGGCGGCACTGGCCGCGGTGCTGGCCTTCTTCTGGTTTTCCCTCACCCAGCAGGTGATCCAGAGGACGTTTCGGAAGCGGCAGAAGGCGGTGCTGGGTTTTATCCAGGAGTATCTGCTGCACTAAGAAGCTGTACCAACCGCCTCAGCACCCAGCTTAGCGGCCAAAATTGCCGCTGGCCGCGTTGAAAAATCTTGAAATACACAAAGTATTCCCGCGATTTTTCGCCTTGCCACCGGCAATTTTGCCTCGCGAATCTGAATACTTCGGCGATTCGTACAGCTTCTAATCTTGAACCCATAGAAAGACAGAGGTGACCACCATGGCCTTTACCCACTTACATCTCCACACCGAATACTCCCTGCTGGACGGGGCCTGCCGCATCGAACAGCTCGTCCAGCGGGTGAAGGCCCTGGGCCAGACCTCCGTGGCCATCACCGACCACGGGGTGATGTACGGCGTTATCGACTTCTACCGGGCCTGCAAGGCCGCCGGGGTGAAGCCTATCATCGGCTGTGAGGTCTACGTGGCACCCCGGACCCGGTTCGACCGGGTGCACGAGCTGGACGGCTCGGCGCGGCATCTGGTGCTGCTGTGCCGGAACGAGGAGGGCTACCGCAACCTGAGCTATATGGTGTCCATGGCCTTCACCGAGGGGTTTTACATCAAGCCCCGGATCGATATGGACCTGCTGCGGGCCCACAGCAAGGGGCTGGTCGCCCTGTCCGCCTGCTTGGCCGGGGAGATCCCCCGCCGCCTGAGAAACGGCGACTACGAGGGAGCCAAGGCCCACGCCCTGGAGATGCGGGAGCTGTTCGGGGAGGACGGGTACTACCTGGAGATCCAGGACCACCGGATTCCGGAGCAGCAGGCGGTGATCGCGGGGATCATGCGCCTGAGCCGGGAGACGGGCATTCCCATGGTGGCCACCAACGACTGCCACTACCTCACCCGGGAGGACGCCGCCATGCAGGACGTGCTCATGTGCGTCCAGATGGGCAAGC
>ERZ779623.183-NODE-183-length-31729-cov-7.592000_pt1 | contig 31729 bp, 21 predicted proteins | sample MGYA00514189_ERZ779623 | MGnify/ENA primary metagenome ERZ779623 (study PRJEB29562, sample SAMEA4376712) | mouse gut metagenome | isolation source: Cecum | study: EMG produced TPA metagenomics assembly of the A DSS colitis mouse model was used to assess the... | reverse complement strand
ATCGGAAAGTACCCCCATACTTTCCGATTCGAAACAGTCAAAAATCGACCTTAATCAATTTATTAACTTAACACGTTGCAAAGATATGAGAAAAATTTCTTTGAAAGGGCTTTTTTGCCCAAAAAGTTTAGAATCTAAGCAAATAATACTGACTATGAAGATCACTTTATTCCTTCTTCTGTTCGTAACGTTCCAAGCTTATTGTGAGAATGGATACTCTCAGAGTGCGAAAATCAGCATCCCCCGCTCGACGCTGAAAGTAAGTGAGTTACTCTCTAAGATAGAGTCACAGACCGATTACCTGTTTGTCTACAACAAACAAACGGTAGATGTGAAGCGGGTAGTTAATGTATCAGCCGACAATCAGCCGGTATCCGAAATACTCGACCGGGCTTTTAAAGGTACGGGTATCCGTTATGTAATGGAAGGCAATAATATTGTGCTGACCAAGCAGGTAGAAAATAGTGCATCCACACAGCAACAGAAGATAATTACCGTAAAAGGTGTCGTAACCGATGCAAGGGGCGAAGGAATTATTGGTGCCAGCATTGTAGAAAAAGGTACGACGAACGGAACCATTACCGACTTGGATGGTAACTTTACCTTGAAACTTCCTGTCGACGCTGTTCTTAATGTCTCGTATGTAGGTTATCAGTCACAGAGCATCCCTGTCAACGGGCAGACGACTTTCAATATTAAGATGGAAGAAGAAGCAATGGCTTTGGAGCAGGTAGTAGTTACTGCTATGGGTATCAAGAAGAAAGAAGCTTCTCTGACTTATTCTACCCAGCAAGTGGGCGGTGATGAACTGACCCGTGCCAAAGATCCGAATATGATTAACGCATTGGCTGGTAAAACCGCCGGTGTACAGATTACTAAAAGTGCGGCCGGACTGGGCGGATCTGCCAAGGTTTCTATTCGTGGCGCCCGTTCCGCTTTTGCCAGTGGAAATAACCAACCCCTGTATGTGATTGACGGTGTGCCGATGCTCAATAACAGTACAGAATCGACAGCTACCGTAATGGGTGGTGAAAATGACGGTGTGAATCGCGATGCAGGTGATGGGGTATCTAACTTGAATCCGGAAGATATTGAGAGTATGAGTATTCTGAAAGGTGCTTCTGCCGCAGCACTTTACGGTTCACAGGCAGCCAATGGTGTTATCTTGATTACTACCAAGAAAGGTAAGGCCGGTATGCAGAAAGTAACTTTCTCTTCCAATCTGACAGTAGACCATGCAATCAGTCTGCCGGAGTTTCAGAACTCATATGGGCGGATGGAAGGAGGAACCAGTAGCTGGGGAAAGGAAGGAAACCTCACGGATTACAACAATGTAGATAATTTCTTCAGTAATGGTGTGACTGCAATCAATACGGTTTCTTTTATGGGTGGCAATGACAAATCGCAAACTTACTTTTCTTATGCGAATACTACCGCCAAAGGTATCATTGACTCAAACAAACTTCAGAAACATAACCTTACTTTTCGTGAAACCGCCAGTTTCTTCAATGATCGCCTGAAGTTGGATGGTAATGTGAACCTGATGACGCAGACTATCAAGAATAGTCCTTCTTCCGGCGGATATTACCTCAATCCGTTGGTAAATATCTATGGTTTCCCGCGTGGAATGGATATGGCTCCTTATCGGGATAATTTTGAACTTTATGACGCAGATCGTAACATGAACCTGCAAAACTGGTATGTGACTAACGAAGACGGATCTATCAGTGAATGGGATCAGAACCCTTATTGGATAAAGAACCGTGTGACTAACAGGAACAAACGCTACCGTGCAATGGCTTCTCTGACGGCTAATGTGAAAGTGAATAGCTGGTTTACTCTGCAAGCTCGCGGCAATGTGGATTTTGTCAGTGATAAATTTGAAAATAAGATGTATGCTTCCACCTCTCCGAATATTGCCGGGACGTATGACGGACTGATGAATGGGCGTTATGTATGGTCGGATAGCCAGAATTTTCAGGTGTACGGTGACTTGATGGCTATGTTCAACAAGACATTCAACAAGTTTTCCATCAATGGAGCTGTCGGGACAAGTATCAATGCCACAACGGCCAACTCACTGATGATTGATTCCAAGCTTGCTTCATTATATCATCCCAATGTATTTACAGTTCCCAATGTCGTATCAACTTCCAAAGCGGCTATTTCCCACACTATCGACTCTAAACGTACTATTCAGTCGGTATTTGCGACCGCGCAACTCGGTTGGGACGAAATGCTTTATCTTGACCTGACAGCCCGTAACGACTGGTCGTCTACATTGGCTAATACGAATAGTAAAAATTCAGGTTTCTTCTATCCGTCTGTAGGTTTGACGTGGATTTTGTCCAAGACGCTGAAAATGCCCGACTGGATATCATTCAGCAAGATACGCGGTTCATGGGCACAGGTTGGTAATGACTTGCCGATTGGTATCACCAGCCTTGCCGATATTGTACAGGCAGGGGGTGCTATTCAGGTGAACGATAGAGAGCATCGCGGTGACCTGAAACCGGAAATTAGTACTTCTTTTGAAGTAGGTACGGAATGGAGATTCTTTAACAGCCGTTTGGGAATCGACTTTACCTGGTATCAGACAGATACAAAGAACCAGTTACTGATGATGCCCAATCCGGCAGGTTCTCTGTATGCTTATCGCTATATCAACGCAGGTAAGATTCGTAATAAGGGTTTTGAACTTACCGTCGACGGAACTCCGCTGATGAATGATAATTTCCGTTGGAAGACTGCGGTAAATGTATCTGCCAACCGTAACAAAGTGGTTTCCCTGCATCCCGATTATACGCAGTTCTCTTACGGACAGGAAGGCTTCTCTATGGCTTATCAGATGCGTATCAAGGAGGGTGGTAAATTAGGAGATATTTATGGAAATGCTTTTGTCCGCAATGATGACGGCTCCATTCAAGTGAATGCTGACGGTTCGCCGGTGAACAAGACCGGTAATAAGGATCTTCTTGGCAATGCTAATCCGGATTGTTTGTTGGGATGGAGCAATACCTTCACTTACAAAGGTTTCACTTTGTATTTCCTTGTCGATGCACGTATCGGCGGTGATGTAATGTCATTGACAGAAGCCGACCTGGATTCTCGTGGTGTAACCAAAGCGACTGCTGAGGCTCGTGACCGCGGTTATGTAGAATATAATGGTCAGAGATTTGAAAATGTGAAAGGCTTCTATGGATCAGTAGGCGGACGTAACGGTATCTCGGAATATTATATGTATGACGCAACCAATATCCGCTTGCGTGAATTGTCACTAAGCTATGCTCTACCGAGAACGTGGTTGGCAAAAACAAAAGTTTTTCAGGGAATTGATGTATCGTTCGTTGCCCGCAATTTATTCTTCTTCTATAAAGATGCTCCATTCGACCCGGATGCAACTTTATCGGTAGGAAACAACAATCAGGGTGTGGATGTATTTGGAATGCCGACTACCCGCAACATTGGATTCAACGTTAAATTTACATTCTAACTTTAAAATAATTGAGCATTATGAAAAGATATAAATATATACTAGCATTACTAATGGGGGGATTGTTCAGTTTCTCGGGATGTACCGATAATTTTGAATCCGATAATGAACTGAAAGGCGCATTTAATGAAGAAGCGCAATCCTATGACCGCCAGAAATACACAATGCCGCTAGAGGTTGTGCAATCAGGAATTTATTTCCAATACAATTGGGGAGACGGCTTGAACTGGCCGTGGCAGTTGACGCAGTCGCTGCAACATGATATGTTTTCCGGATATTTCCATGATCCTACGGCCAAGTTTAATGACAAGAACTCTGTCTATAATATCAACACCGGATGGTCTAATGCGGCCTGGAACTATACTTATCAATATATATTCCCGGCCATATACAAAGCGGAGCTTAATACAAAAGATGTGGAAGAAGCCATCCAGTACTATGGCATAGGTAAAATATTGAAAGTGGAGCTGATGCATCGTATCGCAGATTCATATGGGCCTATCGTGTACAGCAAATTCGGCAACGGTGAAGCCAATGCGGTAGATACGCAGCAGGAAGCTTATATGGCTTTTTTCAAAGATTTGGATGCCGGAATCGAGGCGCTTGATAAATATCTGGCGGATGGCGGAAACGATGCGATTTTCAATGCTCATGATATGATGAACGCCAAAGGTATCAAGGGATGGATCAAATTTGCCAATTCACTACGTCTCCGTCTTGCTATCCGTATATCCAATGTCGATAAGACTACGGCGACAGCTCAAACTAAAAAAGCACTTGAGAATCCTTATGGAGTATTGGAAAACTCTCAGGATATTATCCAGGTGTCAGGCCGTGGATATACTAATCCTTTGTATGGCGTAGCAGGATGGGGAGAAGTTTATATGGGGGCAAGCATGGCGTCCTTGCTGAATGGCTATGAGGATCCTCGTCGTGAGAAATGGTTTAATAAGGCAACTCTGGCTGGTCATACGGATAAATGGATTGGTATTCCGCAAGGAGTATTGATGAGAGAAGGTGATCCCAGTTATTACAGCGGTTATTCGGCTTTCAATGCAATCAGTGGTGAGACGACTCCTGCTATTCTGATGACAGCGGCAGAGATTTGGTTTTTGAGGGCGGAAGCGGCTTTGCGCGGGCTTACAACTGAAGATGTGAAGGTTTGTTATGAGACAGGCGTAAAAAGTTCGTTTGCTCAATGGAAGGTTGATGGAGTCAACGACTATTTGGCAAGTGACAAAAAACCGGTGGGATATGTAGATTACGTTCCTGCCAGTGGTGGCAAAGATATGGATGCGCTTATTACCATTACTCCGAAGTGGGACGATGGGGCAACTCCTGAAGTACAGTTGGAACAGATAATTACTCAAAAGTGGCTGGCCTGTTTCCCTGAGAGTTATGAAGCCTGGTCGGAACAACGTCGTACCGGTTATCCGAAACTGTTTAAAGTACAGACAAACAATAGTGGCGGAACAATTGATACGGAGATTATGATTCGTCGTTTGCCATTCTCTACGGATGATGCCGACAAGGATCCTGCACAATACGGATTCTTGAAAGCTGCCCTTGGCGGAGCTGATAATGGCGGAACCCGTCTCTGGTGGGATGCCGGACAGAATAGATTTTAGAAGCAGATGAGTAGTTTATAATTATAGGTATAACTTTTTTGATTCAAACGTGTTTTCTCCATGTATTAGGAAATGAGAGGAGAAAGATTGCGTGGGAGTGAAGTCGAGGGGGGCTTCGCTCCCTTTTTTGTTTGCAATATTCAGAATAAGTTGCGGATATGGCTGCTTTTTTATCATTTTATATTTTTAATGTGTATTATATTTCAATAGTAATAGTAAAATGATTAGATTTGCACCGATTTATTAATAGTTTTAAGGTAAAAGAGAAAATTGCAAACGAGGCACACAATCAAATTCTTAACCAAATAATAAAACATGAAGAGAAATTTGTCTATTTTAATTGCATGTATTTATGCAATTTCCTTAAGTGCGCAGAGCGCAGGTATTAACTTTCTACACGGTGCCACATGGGCGGAAGCCGTATCTAAAGCAAAAGCAGAGAATAAACTTATATTCATAGATTTCTACACTCAATGGTGTGGACCTTGTATGAATATGGCACAGACTGTCTTTTCTTTGCCGACAGTGGGGTATTATTACAATAATACGTTCGTCAATCTGAAAATAGATGCGGAAGAAGGCGAGGGAGTTACGCTGGCAAAGAAATACGGAGTACGCAGCTATCCTACTTATGCGTTCATTGACCCTACTACTGAAGAAATAGTTCATAGAAGCAGTAGCCGTCAGTCGGCAGAACAGTTCATTCAGACAGGAAAAGATGCCACGATACCTGCACAACGTTCTTTCTATTTGCAGGAACAATATGCGAACGGTAACAGAGAACGTGCGTTTTTAATCAATTACATCAATTACAATCACTCCGTTTATGCGCGTGATAATGTTCAGAAAGCATTTGAAGAATTGTTGAAAGGTGGTGCCAGGTTGACAGACCCCGATATCTGGGAAGTCTATGTGAACAATATCTCAGGCATGACCCCTTATCTGAAACAAGTGTCGGACAATTATGCGGATTTCTGCCAACGCTTCGGGAAGAAAGTGGTGGATGCAAAGTTAGCTAAAGAAACAACCTACGGTGATCTGACTGCTATTGAAGCTTTATGCGATTACGAAGGAAAGGACTTCAATTGTAAAATGATTCGTATCAACAATAGTGTTAACGCAAAGAACTATGATGCTGCCGCAGCTCAGATTGACGCAATGATTGCAGATCCGAATGTTGACCAGCAGGAACTTATCTCCCGGTTGAAATTTATCGCACGTTTAAGCTATAAGGTAGACGAACTGCCTGATGCATGGTTTTACAAGTGTGTAGACTATTTGAGATATATCGCTTATAATCAGAAAGACAGGGATGATGCTTATATTCATCAGGAATATGCGTCAGCTTTGGAGATGGTGGTTCGCAGAATGAATGATAAACAGGCGGTTCCGGCTTATATCATTGCCCCGCCGACACACGGTAAGCCTATCTATAACATGCGTCCGGATGCATTGAAAGCAAAGCCCAAACGAAAATAACATAAACATATTTAATTAATTGCTAGAATATGAAAGTAGCAAACATTACGAAGCGAAGCAGTATATACGGCTTGCTCGCTTTAAGTGCTATGTCGTTTTATCCGGTTTCTTCTGCTTATGCCGAGCAGATGAAACATAACGATACGGCAATGGAAGTGAACCAGAAGAAAGTAAGAATTACTGGTGTGGTGAGAGATGAGAACGGAGATGTGGTTCCCGGAGCCAGTGTTATAGTGAGAGGTACTAATAATGGTACGGTCACTAATATAGACGGACAATTCTCACTGAATGTTGAGGCGGGGAACACGTTGGTGGTGTCTTTTGTGGGATATACCAACGCTGAGTTGAAAATCACTCAGGACAAGTCTAATTATACAGTAGATTTAAAACCTGCAAGCCAATTGTTGGACGAAGTGGTAGTGACCGGTTATCAGACAATCTCAAAAGAACGCGCAACAGGTTCTTATGCTATCATGACACCGAAGGATATAGAAGGAAAACTTCAGACTAATATCTTGGATAGAATGGAAGGAAAAGTTGCGGGGTTGGACTTGAGGGTGTCAGCGGATAAGGACGTCGTTCCGTCTATACGTGGTATATCGACTTTGGTTAAAGGAAAACGAACACCATTGTATGTCGTAGATGGTATTCCTTATGAAGGGGAACTGGATGCTATTAACCCTGCCGATATTGTTAATGTTACGGTTTTGAAAGATGCTACGGCGGCTTCTATCTATGGAGCCCGTTCGGCGAATGGGGTTATTGTAATCACTACCCGTTCCGGTGAAAAAGGTAAAACCCGTGTCAGTTATAATGGTAGCGTCAAGTTTACACCGTTGCCTTCACATAGCTATATGAATCTGACTTCAAGCGGTGAATTGGTCGACTTGATGCAAGAGTTATTCGGATATTATCATAATCCGTATCAGCCTACTGATGCACGTTCTACGAATGAAATTTATTTGTTGATGTATAAGCGCGAAGCGGGTGAAATTGCTACCGATGCGGAGTTGCAGTCACAACTTGATGTATATCGCAATCGTGATAGTTATTCACAGATTAAGGACGAGCTTCTGCGCAAAGCTGAAATTACACACCAGCATAACATATCATTCAGTGGCGGTTCTGATATTTATAAATATGCTTTATCGGCAAACTATCAGGAAAAACTTCCTTACGAGAAAGAGCAATCCAATCAACGTATCGGCTTTAACTTAAAGAACCAGTTTGATTTCTTTAAATGGTTGCAGGTTAATGTGGGTATTATCAACAGTAATTACAAAGCAGATTACGATAATGGCTTTCAAGGATTTAGTAATTTGTATTCAAAACCCTACCGGATGCTTCGCAATGAAGACGGTACTCCTGCTATATGGACAATGAATCGTACCCAGGAATCTATTGATGGATTAGTTGCTAAAGGGTTGCTTGATGAAACTTACCGTCCGTTGGATGAAATAGACAAGGCACACTATAACAATGAAAAAAAATATCAGAATTTGAATGTTAGTGCCAAATTCAAGATTATGCCTGAATTGAATTTGTCGATATACTACCAAAATGAAAATACTTCTATTTATAATAGTCAGTATTATGATGTAAATTCATATACAATGAAGTCCACGATAAATGATGCTACTGTTATTAAGGACGGAACGATAACCAACCATATACCTGTAGGTGGGCGTCTAAGTGAGACTTGGAATAAGAATAAGTCATATACATTTCGTGTACAAGCGGATTTTAATAAGGAATTTGGCAGACACGATGTACAAGTACTGGTTGGTGCTGAGAGAAGGCAGGTAAAGACACAAAGTTCATATTATACTAAATGGGGGTATGATCCGCAAAGTTTAACATGGAAATCGTTTAATGAACTGCAATTGGGAACAGGTATAAGTGGAACAGAGGCTTTATATGGCAGCTATTATTTTAGTGGACCGTATGACAAGTTTACTGATACCGATGACCGTTATGTCTCATTCTATGGTAACGCATCTTATTCGTTAGACCATCGTTTGTCTGCCACCGGTAGTATTCGTATTGACCAGTCGAACTTGTTCGGTACAGACCCCAAATACCAATATCGTCCGTTGTGGTCAGCCGGATTGCATTATGTAGCTTTGGAAAACTGGCAATGGATTGATCGTCTGGCTATACGTGGAACGTATGGTATCAATGGTAATATAGCCAAAGACAGCGGCCCGTATATGATAGCTACAACTAATTCGCGTCCCAACTCCTACACGAATGAATATTACTCGTACATCTCTACTCCCCCCAATCCGACTTTGCGCTGGGAAAAGACAGGAGTATTTAACCTCGGCGTTGATTTCAATATTTTGAATAACCGTTTGAGCGGAACAATCGAGTTTTATAATAAAAAGACGGTAGATTTGTTGGGGCAACGGCAGACCGACCCGACTTCCGGTTGGGGCTCTTTGCAGTTGAATTACGGTCAGATGTATAATCGCGGTGTGGAAGTCACTTTGCATAGTGAAAATATTCGTACACATAGCTTCAGTTGGTCTTCTGATTTCATCTTCAGTTATAATAAGAACAAACTGACTCAAATAGAGAATTCGGGAACTTCAGCTCAGAGTTATTTCGGATCTTTGCAGAATCGTGAGGGCTATCCTATGAATTCTATATTTGTAGTCCGTTATGCCGGTTTGGATAAGGAAGGTTTACCGCAGGCTTATAAAGCCGACGGAACCATTGTCAATAGCTACGCTTTGTTAGAGCCGGAAGATTTGGTACATGTGGGAACTACCACTCCTCCTTATTCCGCTTCTTTATCAAACCGGATTGCTTACAAGGGATTCGATCTTGATTTCATGTTTATATTTTATGGCGGTCATAAATTAAGAGATGTTGCGGCAAGCAGTATGTTCACGATGTATCCTGTTATGAACTCTACCAGTGCGATAGATCGTGACCGTCTTAACTTCTGGAGACAACCGGGTGATGAGAATGAACCGAACATGGCTCCTGCTTTCCTGTATGGCAACAGCCGTTCAGGTCAGGTGCAATACTTGTGGAGTGCGGCGGATAAGCATATCCAGAAGGGAGATTATATTAAGCTGCGCGACCTTTCTATAGGATATACATTCCCCAAAGTATGGATCAAAAAATTCTTTATGCAGAACCTTCGCGTAAACCTGCAAATTCAGAATTTATGGTATTGGGCTGCCAATGACAAGAATTTAGATCCGGAAGTATGGTCAGGAACAAGCCTTTCGCCGTCCAGAGGGCAGCATATTCCTGCAACTTACACAATCGGACTATCGGCTAATTTTTAAAAACAAAATTTGAATAGTAAGAATAATATGAAAATAACAAAATATATTGCTATCGCTTGTGCTATCTTATCTTTAGCTTCCTGCGATGACTGGTTGGGCAATAAGCCGAAAGGTTATACTATTCCCGAGACTTATGCTGATTACGAAAAGTTAATATCCAGTCAATATCTAATTAATGTATTAGATCCTTATTTGGTTTATTTCACTGACGATCCGATGATGGTGGAAAAAGGCGAAACGACAGTTGAATGGTTCGAATATATCGGTAAAAAAGACCATGAAAGGAATATCTTCTCGTTCCAGCCAGGACAGGTCTACACACCCGGAAACAGTGATGCTATCTGGGAAGATGCATATGCTAACATTTTCAGTTATAATGCCATTATAAATAATGTATTAAGCGCTACCGGCGGTAATGATGCCGACAAGCGCCGTCTGCAGGCAGAGGCATTGGTAGGTCGTGCGTTCGAGTACTTATGTCTGATTAATGTATATGGAAAGCAATATGATGCTTCTACCGCAGCTACGGACTATGGAGTGCCTTTGGTGTTGAGTGAAGAAGTAGGGGGCGGTAAATATAAGCGTAATACGGTTGCCGAAGTTTATGAACAGATAAAAGAAGATTTGGAAACAGCTTCCGCAAGTTTGGCTGACAAAAAAGCGTTCCCTTTCTATCCCACTAAAAATGCTTGTTATTCAGTGTTGTCCCGTATGTATCTGTACATGGGTAATTATAGCGAGGCTTTGAGATATGCCAATATGATACTTTCTGATCCGCAGAATATTCAGTTAATCGAATATAAGAACTATAAGAAGATCGACGGAACTCAATGGAGAAATATCGTAACGGATGACGATAACGAGACACAGTTCCCCGATGGACAATATGGTTTCCCAAGCCCGGAACAGATTTATACCCGTTATATCAGTAATCATACTTTCAACAGTGTAGCTGAAAGCGACGATTTGCGTCAGGCTTTTGCCAAGAATACGGATACAGAGGCAGGTGAAGTGGATTTGCGTGAATATTTATTTTTCCGTTCCGACTGCATGAACCGGGGAGCGGGTATGGAATACTTCAAAGGATATACCGTTTATACAGCATGGATACAAATCAATGCAGGGACTTCCATTCCTGAAATGCTCCTGACTGCGGCAGAATGTGAAGCGCGCGTGGGATCTACTTCCAAAGCTATCGGCTACCTGAACACTTTGCGTGCATCCCGTATCAAAAATCATATTGCATATGATGCTGCGGACTATACAGATAGACAAAAAACATTGCAGTTAGTACTTGACGAACGTCGTTGTGAGTTCGCAATGATAGGATATATGCGATATGTGGATTTGCGGCGTCTGAACAAAGAACCTCAATTTGCAAAAACGATAGTCCATAAAGTGGGAAATGAGACATGGGAACTTCCGGCGAATGACCCGCGTTATATTATGCCTGTTCCCCAAAATGTATTGGAATATAATCCGGACATTCCTCAGTATGAACGTTAATAGATAGAAATTGTATGTACAAAATAACATCAATGATGGTACTCGGCTTAGCGCTGAGTGCCTTCACGACGGCAGAAGCCGCCAAGCTGACTTTCAAGATAACCAATCCCGATGAAACTGCTAAGGTGGTATTAACCTTTGCTCAGAGTAATGAACAAAAGGAAATTGCGATAGATGCAGCCGGAAACGGAAGTATTGAAATCACAGACTTTGCGCCGCAATATGTAACCATGCAATATACTCGTGGACGCCGCACCCTTTATCTGGAACCTAAACAGGATCTTAGCCTTTCGTTCAACAGCGATGATATGTGGAAGAATGTAACTTTCGCAGGAGAAGGAGCAGCTATCAACACTTACTTGGGAAGCGGAAAACTCAAGTCGTTAGGCATGCCCGATATGAAAATGCAGGAAGATGCCATCTTGCACAGGGGCGATAGCCTGTATGCGGCTAATTGTCAGGTTCTGGAGTCTTCACAGTTGCCTGCCGACTTTACCGCACTAGAGAAGGTGCGTTTGCAGTATTACACTTACTATTATCTTCCATTGTACGCTTCTTATCATTCTTATTACGGGAAAGATGAAGACTACACTCCTTCGGAAGCATTCTATAAAAAGCTGAAAGCACTAACCCCGATTGACGCCAAACTGTTGGCTCTGAGAGAATACAAAGCATATCTGCCCGGCGCTGTTACGGCTTTGAGTCTCGAAGGAAAAACAAACGATTCAAAAGTGATTGAACAACGTGTCCATTATGTGGATTCTGAAATAAAAGATGCGGAAGTTGCAGAATTTCTGATGAATGAATTCGTTTATAGTTATGTAGAGAATAGCGGTTTGGACGATGCTGACAGCCTGATTGCCATGTTTCGCAAACATGTGAAAGATGCGCAGTCAATAGAAAAGTTTAATACACTTTGTGGCAAATGGGAAAAGCTGAGATCAGGTAATCCGTCCGTTAGTTTCTCTTATATGGATATAGATGGTAAAACCGTTTCCATGGCTGATTTGAAAGGTAAGTATATCTACATTGACGTATGGGCTACATGGTGTGGCCCTTGCCGCGGAGAACTTCCTTCATTGAAAGAACTGGAAGAAAAATATGCGGGCAAGGATATTTACTTCGTCAGTATGTCATGTGATAAAAACAAGAAAGCATGGGAAAACATGGTAAAGAAAGATGAACTGAAAGGAATCCAACTTCACATGGGTACTGACAGGTCGTTTATGGATGCCTATCTTATTAATGGTATTCCCCGGTTTATCCTGTTAGACCGTGAAGGCAAAATTATCTCTGCTAACATGACACGTCCTTCGGACTCCAGAACAGCAAAGAAGTTTGATGAATTATTAGGTCTTTAATACCTGCTTTTTACTTCTAAACATTAGGGTGGATTACAGATTACTCAGAAATAAAGAGGGCTCGCTTCATGATTGGAAGCGGGCCCTCTTTGGGATAAAGAAACTGGTTAGGGTATTTATATATAGGGATGAGGATTTATTTTTTAGTTAGATGTTGAGTGAATATTTCTTCTGATTTATAGTCTTCTGCAATCTGTTTTATCCGTTCATTGGTTTGGTTTAATATCTCATACAATTCTGTTTCATCGAAACAATCTCCCAGTTCTATGGCAGGTGTCAGAAAATCAGGTCTGTTATCTCCTTCTTTTTCATGGATTATAACTACGATTTTCCCTTCTTGATTCGTGGAAAACAAAATGCCGTGTTTTCGGATTAACTCAATAAATTCTTTTACGAACTTATATTCTTTTATTGTTAATATTCTTTCCATGGTTTTCTGTTTGTATGTTGTTTGCTGCAAAGTTCGCGTTTTTTTCTATAATCAGGCTGTTTGGAAGTATTCATTTTATTACTTTTGACCGGTAGTAATATTCCTTTTATCCATATTATCACATCTATTCGTTTTTTTCGTATATTTGCTTCGAGCGAAACTTTTCATTTGTATATTTGTTGGATTTTAAAAAGAAGAAATCAAGAATGGAAACAGAAGAATTGACTATTGGGAGAGTCCATCACGGACGCAATATACGTCGTACCCGTATTGAAAAGAATATGAACCAGGAAGGTTTAAGTGAATTGGTACACCTTTCACAACCTGCTGTCTCTAAATATGAGAAGATGAGAGTGATTGATGATGAAATGTTGCAGCGTTTTGCACGGGCATTGAATGTTCCTTTCGATTATCTTAAGACTTTAGAAGAGGATGCACAGACGGTGGTGTTTGAGAATATTACAAATAATGGTAATGCAGGGACGAATGCTAATATTGGATTCGTTGATGAAGTTGGTGAGGACAATAGAGTAAACAACTTTAACCCTATCGACAAAATCACCGAACTTTACGAGCGTCTTTTAAAAGAAAAGGATGAAAAGTATGCAGCCTTAGAACGTCGTTTGCAGCATATTGAGCAAAGTTTGCAGAAATAGAAAAATAGATAATTGAAAGGAATCGCAATATGATGAAACAAATACCATACGGAATAACGGACTTTGGACGAATTCAGAAAGAGAATTATTATTATGTGGATAAGACAATGTTCATTGAAAAAATAGAGATGCAACCGCCTTATCTATTTCTGATCCGTCCCCGTCGATTTGGGAAGAGTCTGACTTTGGCTATGTTGGAAACCTATTACGATATTAATTATGTCGAACAGTTTAATGAATTGTTCGGGCATTTATACATAGGTCAGCATCCTACCAGGCTACATAATAAGTTTCTCATTATGCGGTTTAATTTTTCCGAAGTAAGTTCTAATGTCAATGAGGTAGAGCCCTCGTTTAAACTTCATTGTTGTAACAAGATAAAAGACTTCGTATACAAATACGAGCATTTGTTGGGAAAAGAAATTTGGGAGGTTTTGGATGAGGATACCCAAAAAGTCCCCGGTGCTTTTTTATCGGCAGTCAACACCTATGCCAGTCGCAAAGGAAATCTCCGAATTTATTTGCTTATTGATGAATATGATAATTTCACTAATACCATTCTTTCAACTTACGGTACAGACTATTATCGGAAAGCAACGCATGGCGAAGGTTTTATCCGCGGCTTCTTTAACGTGATAAAATCAGCCACTACCGGAACCGGCTCTGCTCTCGAGCGATTGTTTATCACTGGAGTGAGTCCTGTGACGATGGATGATGTCACTAGTGGTTTTAATATCGGAACCAACATCACAAATGATTCCTGGTTCAATGATTTGGTTGGCTTTAGTGAGAAAGAGTTGCGTGAAATGTTGACGTATTATAAAGAGCAGGGAGTTCTTGAAGAATCAGTGGATGAAATTGTTGCCATGATGAAACCTAATTATGACAATTATTGCTTTAGTGAAGATACGTTGGAACAGTGTATGTTCAATTCTGATATGGCACTTTATTTTCTGAAATCTTTTGTTCTTCATCATAAAAAACCAAAAGAGATTGTAGACCCTAATATCCGCACTGACTTCAACAAACTGACATATTTGATAAAGCTTGATCACGGATTGGGAGAGAACTTTTCCGTTATAAAGGAAATAGCCGAACAGGGCGAGATTACTACCGATATCGTCACTCATTTTTCTGCATTGGAGATGACAGATCCCAGCAATTTCAAGTCTTTGTTGTTCTACTTCGGACTTCTTTCCATTAAAGGTGTTGATATGGTGGGAAGACCCATCTTGCATGTCCCGAATTTAGTGGTGAGGGAACAGCTTTTCAATTTCCTGATTCAAGGATATAGTAAACATGATATCTTTAAGATGGATATGAACAAGATGACAGCTCTATTTGAGGATATGGCTTTTCGGGGAGACTGGAAACCTCTTTTCGGTTTTATAGCTGATGCCATTCGTGAGCAGAGCCGCATCCGTGAATATATTGAGGGTGAAGCACACATTAAAGGTTTTTTGCTTGCTTATTTAGGCATGTACCGTTATTATCAACTCTATCCGGAATATGAATTGAATAAAGGTTTTGCAGATTTCTTCTTCAAGCCTAGTCCGTCGGTTCCCGTGATGCCCCCGTTTACCTATCTGCTCGAAGTGAAATATGCGAAAGCTGGTGCTTCGGAAAAAGAGATACGTACCCTTGCCGATGAGGCGCGCGAACAGTTGCTTCGTTATAGTGAAGACGAATTGGTGGCGGGAGCTAAGGCTAAAGGTGGACTGAAACTGATTACAATTGTATGGCGTAGTTGGGAGCTTGTATTATTGGAAGAGACTACTCTTTCTTAATAATATGAACCAGCAGTTGAATTTGAATGAAACTATACGGAAATAAGTTGAATTATATCTCCCAACAACTCTACTAGGGAATTAAAATGTGAAAATTTGCTGTCACCTGTCACATATTTACATTTAAACATGTGATTGTGAGGGAGTAATGATGTGACAGCAGTATGTGACAGCACGGTGATAGCATTTTTGCTGTCACATCTCTTCTTCTCTCTTTCTTTTAAAAGCAAGTTCCAAGTTAGTTCCTCTTATCTGAAACTTTAGTTTCAAGCAGTAAAAACTAAAGTTTCAAGGCTTAGAAACAATTGTTTCGAGTAATTGAAACTCTAGTTTCAAGCGGGTGAAACTTTGGTTTCAAGCAGGCGAAACTCTAGTTTCATCCTATGAAACCAATAGTTTAAAGGCATGAAACTAATATTCCCCCCTACGGCTAAAAATATGAGCTATACAAGTTGTGATTTTTAAGAAAGAGAAAAGAGAGGGAAGAAAGAAAAAGGGAGATAAAATGGTGACAGCACTTTTGCTGTCACTGTGCTATCACATGCTGCTGTCACATTATTACTTGTTTACAATCAAAGGTTTAGATGTAAATATGTGACAGATGACAGCAAGTTTCCACTTTTTAATTCTCTAGTAGAAATTCGTGGAGATTATGTTTCGTCTTGTTTTTGCATAGTGACATTTCAACTTTCTTTCCCTTTCTTTGTTCTTTCTGCGGGAATGTGTTACTTTTGTATTGCCCCAATCAATGGGTATGAGGACTAAAGAAAGGAACTATTATGGAAGAAGTAAAAAGAATCCCTTATGGGGTTTCCAATTTTGTGGAAGTGGTGGAGCAGAACCAATATTATGTAGATAAAACGATGTATCTGCCTTTGTTGGAAGAGCAACCCAGCAATTTGTTCTTTATCCGTCCCCGCCGTTTCGGTAAGAGCATCTTTCTGAGTATGCTCCGGACTTATTATGACATCTCTCAAAAAGAAAAGTTCGAAAAACGCTTCGGCAATCTGTGGATAGGTAGTCGTCCTACACAGTTGCAAGGGGCTTTCCAAATACTTTATCTTGATTTTTCCAGAGTGGGAGGGCTTGATAGGACACTTGCCCAGAGCTTTGATGATTACTGCTGTGGCGGACTGGATGATTTTGCTTCTATCTATGAACCTTATTATTATCCCGGCTTCGAAGAGGAAATGAAAGCCCAATGCGGCACTACCAACAAAATTAACTTTCTGGAGCGTAAGGCACGTAATAACGGCTCCAAGCTTTATCTGATAGTGGATGAATACGATAATTTCACTAACGTGGTGCTGAACGAGCAGGGCGACAAAGTCTATCACGCCTTGACCCATGCCAGTGGCTTTTACCGCGAAATATTCAAGAAGTTCAAAGGAATGTTTGATCGTATCTTCATGACTGGTGTCAGCCCTGTAACATTGGACGACCTGACTAGCGGATTTAATATCGGTTGGAATATCAGTACCGATCATCAGTTTAACATGATGCTGGGATTCAGCGAGACTGATGTACGCGAGATGATCCGGTATTATAAGGATGCCGGACAGTTGCCGGGCAATACGGATATAAATGCGATGATAGAGGAAATGCGCCCGTGGTATGACAATTATTGTTTTGCCAAAGAAAGTTTGGAGCGTGACCCGAAAATGTTCAACTGTGACATGGTGTTCTATTATTTGCGGCATTATATGACTTTGGGTAAATCGCCTGAAGAGATGATAGATCCCAATACCCGCACAGATTACAATAAGATGAAGAAACTTATCCGGCTAGATAAGTTGGACGGTAATCGTAAGGGCGTATTGCGTAAAATCACGGAAGAGGGGCAGATTGTCACCACGTTAGTGACTACCTTTCCCGCTACCGATATCACTAAACCGGAGATTTTCCCCAGTCTGCTCTTTTATTATGGTATGCTCACCATTACCGCCACTCGTGGTAACTATCTGGTGTTGAGTATTCCCAATAATAACGTGCGTAAGCAGTATTACGAATTTCTGTTGGAAGAATATCAGGACAACCGGCATATAAATCTGAATGACCTTGGCCTGATGTATTATGAGATGGCCTACGACGGTCATTGGCGTGAAACGCTGGAATTTATCGCCCATGCCTACAAAGAAAACTCCTCCGTGCGAAGTGCCATCGAAGGCGAGCGCAATCTGCAAGGCTTCTTTACTGCCTACTTGAGCACGAATGCCTATTACCTGATAGCTCCGGAAGTAGAATTGAACCACGGTTATTGCGACTTGTTCCTAATGCCCGACTTGATGCGCTATGACGTGAAGCATAGCTATATCATCGAAATGAAATACCTTTCCACCAAAGACTCGGAAGCGAAAGCCGAAGCTCAGTGGCAAGAAGCCGTAGAGCAGATAAAAGGGTATGCTGTCGGTCCTAAGGTACGCCAGATGGTGCACGCCACCGAGTTACATTGCATCGTGATGCAGTTTCGCGGATGGGAACTGGAACGGATGGAGGAAGTTTAACCTAATCCATAACATTGGGAAAAGAGCAGGCGGTTCACTCTCATTCTTGCGCAAAAGTTCATGTTACTTGTAGACCTGTATCGGCAGTTCTCCTTTCAATGCCCCTATCGCATTAAAAGCCAATGACTCCATTTCGTTTTCTCCGGGATAGATATGGATAGGCGCCAGAAATGAGATGCGTTTTTTGAGTCGGGAAATAACATAATCCGAATAAGCGATTCCCCCGGTCAGAAGGATGGCGTCTATGTTTCCGCATAGGACGGTAGCTGCGCCACCGATGGCTTTTGCTACATTATAAATCATGGCATCCAATATCAGTTCCGCTTTTTTATCCCCTTCTTCTATGGACTTGATAATAGCAGGTACATCGGTAGTCCCCAAATGTGCAGTCAGGCCGGCACGACCGGAAATTCGTTTTTTCAATTCATCTTTGGTGTGTTGTCCGCTGAAACAAAGATCAATGAGTTGACCTGCCGGAAGCGTTCCGGCACGTTCCGGTGAGAAAGGGCCTTCGCCATCTAATGCATTGTTCGCGTCGATAGCCCGTCCATGATGGTGGACAGCTATCGAAATGCCGCCGCCCAGATGACAGATTATTAAATCGAGGTCCTCATACTTTGTTCCCTGCTCTTTGGCAAAACGCCGGGCTATCGCCTTTTGATTCAATGCATGCCAGATGGTGATTTTCGGCATCAATGGAGAACCTGTAATACGGGCTATATCTTCCAGTTCGTCTACAACTCCCGGGTCGGCAATGAAAGCAGGACAATCGGGAAGGGAGGATGCCAGTTCTTTGGCTATCAAGCCGCCTAAGTTGCAGGCATGCGTACGCATGGCATGCAATGTGTCCCGTACCATAGCCTCGTTCACTTCATATACACCACCGGGAATAGGCTTTACCAATCCGCCCCGTCCGATGACGGCATCAAAAGCAAAGGGAATACCATTGGACTCTAATTCTTTAAGTACAAGGTTTTTTCGGAACTCAAACTGGTCTATCACCTGCGGATAAACGGATAATTCTTCTACCGTATGCTTGATATTGCTGACAAATAGGGGTGTTTCGTTTTCGTATACAGCTATTTTTGTAGAGGTGGAACCGGGGTTGATGACTAGAATCTTCATAGAGTCTAATGTTTTAAGTATGGATTATGAACTGTGAATTGCGAATTATGAATTGTTACCTTGATTAAGCACTTGCTTTCTGCACTCGCAATCTCCTGACACTTGCAGGCATGCCATGGCTATACTGTAATATTTGGATAATCCCGAATCACTGCGGGACGGAAGGACTACGGGGCAAACAGGGCCTTGCAGCAATCCTGCCATTTCTGCATTGGCAAACAAGGAAACAGACTTATAAAAAGCATTTCCAGATTCTATATTAGGGAATATAAGCACATCTGCCTGGCCGTTGATAGGAGATACAATACCTTTTATATCCCCGCTTGCCTGCTCGCAAGCCGTACGTACATCCAGCGGGCCGTCGATAATGACGTTTCCGAACTCTCCGGCTTCAGCCAATTCAACAATATTCACATAATCCAATGAATGAGGGAACTTCGCGCTTACTTTTTCCGTACAGTGAATCAACGCCACGCGTGGCTGTTCAATGCCGAAGTGCCGGCAGGTACAAATAGCATACCATATCATTTCTATACGTTGTTGCAAGGTAGGACGTGGGATTACCGCAGCATCTGAGAAGAAAAGCAGCTTATGATAAGTCGGAATTTCCATCACTGCCAGGTGCGTGAGGATTTTCCCTTTCGGGAGCAGTCCTTTTTCTTTGTCGAGTATAGCGTGCAGCAGGTTGTCCGTATTAATGATTCCTTTCATTAAAATATCCGCTCCTCCCTCACGAACGATACGTACGGCTTCGCGCGCTGCTTCGTCCGAATCTTCTATATGGATGGTTTTCACATATTCCGGATATTGTTTGAGCGTAGGGTATTTTTCAAGGATAGCCGAGTCTCCAATCATCAGAAACTCCGCAATCCCTTCTTCCAAAGCACGCGTAATCGCATACTCGGTATTAGGATCATTGGCACAAACCACGGCAATCCGTTTTCTGTGGTTTAGTTTCTTGAGGTGTTCTGTGAGTTGGGCAAAATTTAGAATAGGTTCCATAACGTTAGATTTTTAGCAAATATCAGAAAAATGATTGAAAAAATAAGGATTATAACCCGAAAAAATACATCTGTTGTGTAACATTTTGCTATATTTCATTTGTTTTGCCCGCTAGATGCGCATGGAATCGTTTTTTCATGTATTTTTGCATACATAAGTCAACAAAATAGAGTATAGAATATGGATATTCAATTTCCCCCCTTTTTGCAACCGGGTGATAAAGTAGTCATTGTGTCGCCTTCCAGTAAGATAGACAAAGAGTTTCTGAAAGGTGCCCGGAAACGGATCGAGTCATGGGGCTTGAAGGTTGCCATCGGAAAGCATGCCGGTGGTTCTTCCGGAAGATATGCCGGAACAATCAAACAACGTCTCAAAGACTTGCAGGACGCGATGGATGATCCGACGGTGAAAGCTATTCTTTGCAGCCGTGGGGGATACGGAGCGGTACATTTGATAGATAAGATAGATTTCACCGCTTTTCATGAGCATCCGAAGTGGTTGCTTGGATTCAGTGATATCACGGCATTGCACAATCTGTTTCAGAAAAACGGATATGCATCCCTGCATTCACTGATGGCGCGCCATCTCACGGTAGAACCGGAGGATGATCCGTGTACTGTCTGTTTAAAAGATATCCTGTTCGGCAATCTGCCTGTTTATACTTGTGAAAAACACAAGCTGAATAAACAAGGGAGTGCGCAAGGAATCCTGCATGGCGGAAACATGGCAGTAGCCTACGGTTTGCGTGGAACTCCTTACGATATTCCGGCGGAGGGGACGGTGCTGTTTATAGAAGATGTCAGCGAGCGCCCTCATGCCATTGAACGGATGATGTATAATCTGAAACTGGGCGGTGTGCTCGAAAAACTGTCCGGGCTTATTATCGGGCAATTTAACGAATATGAAGAAGACCGTTCCTTGGGAAAGGAATTGTATGCAGCCTTGGCGGATTTGGTGAAAGAGTATGATTACCCCGTTTGTTTTAATTTCCCGGTAGGGCATGTCACTCATAATTTGCCGCTTGTCAATGGGGCAAAAGTGGAGTTCACGGTTGGAAAGAATAATGTAGAATTAAAGTTTATTTGTTAATAATCTATTCCATCTGAGCAATGCTGTGATGAAAATGACTAATTTTGAGGCTTTAATAGAAAAGAGGACGATGAAAAAGAAACCTATGATAGTATTGACAAGTGCCTTTTTGTTATTATCGGCATTCTCTTGCGGAGGCGGCAACAAGGCAAATAGTACAAATGAACAAAATGAAAAGATTGTTGTGAATGTGCCGCAGTTTGATGCGGACAGTGCTTATCTGTATGTGAAGAATCAGGTGGATTTCGGCCCTCGCGTGCCTAATACGAAGGAACACGTAGCTTGTGGAAATTACCTGGCAAAGCAGTTGAAAGACTTTGGCGCACAAGTGACCGACCAATATGCCGACCTGATAGCCTATGACGGAACTTTGCTGAAAGCAAGAAATATCATCGGTTCTTATAAGCCCGATAACAAAAAGAGAATTGCCCTCTTTGCGCATTGGGATACACGTCCTTGGGCTGACAACGATCCCGATGAAAAGAACCATAAGACTCCTATTTTAGGAGCGAATGACGGAGCGAGCGGAGTAGGAGCCTTATTGGAGATAGCCCGTTTGATAAACCAACAGCAGCCGCAACTCGGTATTGATATAATCTTCCTTGATGCGGAAGATTATGGGGCGCACGATCAGAATAATGAAGCATCATGGTGTCTGGGCGCACAGTATTGGGCACGCAACCCTCATGTGCAGGGATACAATGCCCGCTTTGGCATCCTGCTCGATATGGTGGGCGGCAAAAATACCGTTTTCCTGAAAGAATCATATTCAGAACAATTCGCGCCGGATGTCAATAAGAAAGTCTGGAAAGCAGCCAAGAAACTGGGATATGGTAAAATGTTTATTGATGAAGACGGTGGCGGAGTGACAGACGACCATCTGTTTATCAACCGTCTGGCACGCATCAAGACGATTGATATCATCGCTTCTGACCCCGAGGGCGGATTTACTCCTACCTGGCATACGCTGACGGACAACATGGAGCATATTGATAAAAATACATTGAAAGCAGTCGGACAGACTGTATTGGAAGTAATTTATAACGAGAAATAATAAATATATCATGTCAATTAATGAATTGCAAGACGAAGTTATTGCAGAGTTCAGTGACTTCGACGATTGGATGGATCGCTACCAACTACTTATTGACTTAGGAAATGAGCAGGAACCGCTGGAAGAAAAATATAAGACGGAACAGAATCTGATTGAAGGATGCCAAAGCCGGGTATGGCTTCAGGCGGATGATGTAGACGGTAAGATTGTTTTTAAGGCGGAAAGTGACGCGTTGATTGTAAAAGGAATCATAGCCTTGCTGATAAAGGTGTTGTCAGGGCACACTCCTGATGAAATACTGAATACGGATCTTTATTTTATTGATAAGATCGGATTGAAAGAGCATCTATCGCCTACACGCAGCAATGGATTGCTGTCGATGGTAAAACAAATACGAATGTATGCATTAGCATTCAAGGCAAAAGAGGGGAAGTGAAAACTTCCCTTTTTTTATTTTGCTTTTGCGGAAGTCAGATAACGCATAGCCAATATACTTCCAATGAGTAACAGAACCGCTCCGGATAAAACAAGCAGGTAGGGTGTACCGCTTATCAGATCATCCATGTTTTTCGCTTCGGGATATTGGATACTGAGATATACCGCCAGTGAGTTGTTCAGCACATGCATGAGTATACAGGGAATCAGGCTACCGGTCTTATAATACGTCCATGCAAACAGGATACCGATGAGAAATGCCGGAAGTATCTGTGCCGGATTAATATGAAAGACACCAAACAGAAGCGCTGAAATGAGGATAGCCTTCGTCGGGCTATATTGCTGTAGTAATGCTTTGGTGATAGCTCCGCGGAACAACAATTCTTCCAGTACAGGGCCTATGATGGCTATCGCAAGAATTCCACCCCAACCGGATTGAAGAATGTCGAAAGATTGTTCCATGATATCAGGAATCCAGTCAAGTAGTCCCATAAGTGCGGATACTGTAAATCCGCCGGTGAGGATAGCCAGCCCGCTACATACCAGATAAGGAGCTGATACAGGCGACCATGTTGCCTTTTTCGTACTGATATAACCGGCTTTCCATAGATAAATGCCCATCATAACCTGACCGGCCAATTGTGCCGGAATCATGATTGTCTGCGTCAAGACAGCTATGTCCAGGTACCCGGTAGTGACCAATAAATAGATGGAACAGGGAATCATTATCAGAATACGGCCGACAATCTGTGCCATGAGAAGGTCGATCAGAACTAGTTTGATGGCTGTCTTCATAAGGCTTTATGTTCTTTATTTAGTTGTAAAGAAACTGCATATGAACATAGCTAACATGGAAATAGCTATTACCACGAGGGAGATACTCATAAATGTCTTTTGCATAAGAATCCGCTTTTAAGTTGTTATTATATATGGTTCATTTAGTCTATTTCGTCGGAAACACCTCTTTTCCCTTTGGTGAGCCTGTCTCTTTGGCAAGAAGGATGGCTTCTGTCTCTTCAGCGTCTTTATGAAGTTGTATAATCAGTTCGTCGATACTGGAATATTTCAGTTCGGGACGAGTCCGTTTTACAAAAGTGAGCCGGATAAACTTGTCGTATATGTTGGAGTGGAAGTGAAGGATATTCACTTCAATCGTGCGGTCAGGCCCATTGCCAATCGTTGGGCGGACGCCTATATTCAACATTCCCATATAAGTTTTCCCGTCGAATGTCACCCATACGGCATAAACACCATCTGCGGGAACGAGTTTGTCGGGGTCGTCAACACTTAAATTTGCGGTCGGGAATCCGATTTTCCTACCTACCTGATAGCCGCCTACAACAGTTCCGTCCAGAAAATATTCATATCCAAGGCAACGGGCTGCCAAGTCTACATCCCCTTTGTGGAGCAGTTTGCGGATGAGGGAAGAACTGACAGTTACATTCTGCCCGTCTTTCATTTCTACAGGACTGGTATATGCTTTTGCCTGAATAACCTCTATGCCGATTTCTTTTCCATAACGTACGTAATCTTCAAACCCTTCGCTGCGGTTGTGTCCGAAACGATGGTCGTAACCAATCACCAGGCATTCCACCTGAAAGCGCTCTTTTAGTACTTGAGCCATAAACTCACGTGCCGTCAGTCGGGAAATTTCCGGTGTGAAATCAAGCATCAGGCAGTAGTCTACTCCGATGCCGGCCAACAGATTTATTTTTTCTTCCGGTGTAGTCAGAAGTTCCGGGCGATAATCGGCGTTCATCACTTTGCGGGGATGAACAGGGAAAGTAACCAATGCAGAACGTAAACCTTTGGCTGTCGCTATCTCTTTCACTTGCCGAATCAGATAGCGGTGTCCTGCATGAACTCCATCAAAGAAACCGATGGTAGCTACACAGGGTTCCGGAGTAAGGGGCGATATATCACGTATAATCTGCATTTCTACGAATTTATTTTTTGAAAAGATGACTCCAGTCTTCGCCGGCTTTTGCCGTATAGGTGGAAATGCCCAGTTCTTGAGCGGCCTTACAGTTGATTTCAGAGTCGTCGATGAAGAGTGTTTCTTGCGGTTCGATACCTGCATCTTCGATGACAGCCTTAAAAATATCCGCTTCCGGTTTTACCATGTGCATCTCATAAGAGAGATAGGCTTTTTCGAAATAATCCTCTACTCTGAAGGTGCGATAGGGAAACAGGTTGTGGCAGGCATATTTCCAATGGATTTCGTTGGTGTTGCTAAGCAGGTAGACAACATATTTAGTGCGCAATTTCAACAGTAAATCAAGTTTGTAGTCAGGTATGTCTACCAGGAAACTATTCCAGGCCGCGTCTATTTGTTTGTCACTTACTACCTTGCCCATCATGTCCCGAATCTCATTCCGGAATTCGGCGGAAGTGATCAGCCCTTTTTCCTGTTGCATGAATATTCCATGCAGTTGTTGGATATTCAATCGCTCTTCTACGTCTGTGAACCCTAATTTCTTAAAGTTCTCCATACAACGTTGGCGGTCGAGATTGATAAGCACACCGCCCAAATCAATAAGAAGGTTTTTAATTCCTTTACTTTTCATTTCTACTCTTTTTGTGAATAATACGCTGAACAAGGCGGACAAGTTCTCCAACCCATAACACCGTGGACGAAACGCCTATAATTAGAAGCCAAGTCTGCCAGTCGAGTGGTGTCGTACGGAATACAGCCCCACCGAACTGTACAATCAGGAATTGTCCGACCAGGATGGCCAGTACAATGAGCTCCATACCATACGATTTGGAAAGCCCTTTGAATGCCGAGTCGGTAGTGCCGAATACGCGGGCGTTAAAGAGATTCCAGAATTGTAACATGACAAAGAAGGTGAAGAAAATAGTGAGGTTACGTATATCCATACCTTGCGGGCTATGGTCGAAATAATAAATCATCCCGAGCAGCACGATAAGGAAAATAGACCCTACACCTATTATATTAGACCGCATCGCTTTACTGATAATAAAATCGGTACTGCGACGGGGTTTCTCAAGCATCACAGTTTCGCTGGGCGGAATGGAAGCTAAAGCCAAAGCGGCAAAGGTATCCATAATCAGGTTTACCCATAGCATTTGTGTTACGGTCAGCGGAAGTTCCGTACCGATAACCGACCCCAGCAGAACGATAAGCAGCGCTACGAAATTAATCGTCAACTGGAAAACAATGAAACGCTGGATATTCTTATAAAGTGAACGTCCCCACATGACAGCGGTTCCGATACTGTTGAACGAATCATCGAGCAATGTAATGTCACTGGCTTCTTTGGCGACGGAGGTTCCTGTTCCCATTGACAACCCGACTTGGGCATGGTTCAGGGCAGGCGCGTCATTCGTACCGTCTCCGGTTACGGCTACTACCGCCCCTTTCTGTTGGAGTAATTGTACCAGGCGTTGTTTATCCGTCGGGCGGGCACGCGACATGATCTTAAGATCCATCACCCGGTCTAATGCTTCTTCGTCACTCAATTCGGCGAATGCCACTCCGGTGATACGATTCCGCTCTGTATCTGTCTCCGGATTCCAAAGACCTATCTGACGGGCAATCTCCGTAGCAGTTCCCGGTGTGTCACCGGTCACGATCTTGATACCGATACCCGCCGACTGGCATTTGGCTACGGCAGCAGGCACATCCGGACGAATCGGGTCGGAAATGGCTACGACGCCTAAGAAGTTCAAATCATTGGCTGATACTAATTCCGTACAGTCATCCGGTTCATTTTCTCCGACAATCTTGAAAGCAAATCCAAGTGTGCGCATTGCCATATTCTGGTAATTCAGCAATTGCGCTTCTACTGTCGAACGGTATTCCACGGCATCCACTCTTCTTCCGTCCAGTACAACTTCCTTACACTTACCAAGAACGATTTCCGGCGCTCCTTTAATATAGAGTATTTTCTTTCCGATTAATGGCGATTTTACAAGAGTAGCCATGAACTTCCGTTCGGTCGAGAACGTGAGTTGGTCAAGGATATGTGCATTTTCGCGAAGTTCGAGATAATTCCTTCCCTGGCTGTTCAACCATAACAGTAAAGCTACCTCAGTAGGATTTCCCACTCCTTTCGGTTTTTCTCCGGTAGCTGATTCTTCCAGGAAAGCGGTTGAATTGGCACTGATACCTTCTGCGATAAGTGCGCTGATATCGTCATCGGACAGGTCACTGCCGTTCTTTATGCCATAAAAGTTAGGTTCATGCACCTGCATCAGATTCTGTGTCAGCGTACCTGTTTTATCCGTACAAATCACAGTGATAGCGCCCATCGTCTCGCAAGCGTGCATCTTTCGTACGAGGTTGTTAGTAGAAAGCATACGGCGCATATTCAACGCCAGGCTGAGGGTGACGCTCATAGGTAATCCTTCGGGCACGGCCACTACAATCAGAGTAACCGCCATCATAAAGTATTTGAGTGTCCGCTCGAAAACCGGAAGCCATTCATGCCATCCGTTCAATGCGCTGAAATCAAAGTAGAGCAATACATCTTTCACGAAGAAAATAAGGAAAGCGAGTCCTGCAACGGTAAAGCCGATTTTTCCAATCAGGTTGGCTAGCTTTGTCAACTGAATGTTCAGCGGTGTCGGTTCAAGATTATCTTCCGTGCTTTGGCGGGCTACTTTTCCGATTTCGGTAGCATCTCCTACATGCAGTACACGCATTGTTCCATGCCCGTCGACTACCGTAGTGCCGCGCATCACCAGATTTGAAGCATACGTCGCCTCTTCGTCAAAATCCGCTTCCACAGTCGTCTTATTGATAACGGGTTCTCCAGTCAGATTGGATTCGTTCACCTGCAAGGAGATGGCTTCCAGCAGTTCTCCGTCCGCCGGTATTTCTTCTCCCGTTTCCAGGATAACGATATCACCAACCACTATATCTTTACGGGGAACTTCCTGCACACGTCCGTTACGGATAACTTTTACCAATGTCTCTTCGTTGACTGCATTCAGCAAATCGAATTTCTTACTGGCGTCATATTCGAAAAAGAAACCGATACCGGTAGCCAACAGGATGGCGGCTATAATTCCGATTGTCTCGGCATACTCATTCTCAATGATGGAGATTATTAACGAAAATGCGGCTGCCACTAATAGTACGCGTACAACCGGGTCTTCAAATTTTTCGAGATAAAGCTTCCATAGGGAAGGACGCTTGGGGGGTGTTAACAGGTTGATACCATTTTTTTCCCTGCTTTGAAGGACTTCGTTATCGGTAAGTCCTATATGATAAAAGTCATCTTTATTTGTACTCATGCAGATACATGCGTTTAGTTTGGACTGCAAAAGTACAACATAATATTGTGATAAAATGTTTAATTAAAACTTTTTATGAAGTCGGAATTATTACTGCGGCTTGCCACATGTCCGGTAGGGGATGGTGAACCAGAATGTAGAGCCTTCACCCTCTACGGAGTCCGCTCCGATTTGACCGTCCAGTCTGTTCACGATGGTTTGGGAAATAGAAAGCCCCAGTCCTGCTCCTTTCTTGTCTTTGTTCAACTTCACAAACCGCCCGAATACGTCCGGCAATTTTTCGGCAGGAATTCCTGCTCCGGTGTCCTTTACATAAAAATAAATTTCAGTATCCCGGGCTTCATATCCGATACGGATCGTACCTTCATGCGTGAATTTAATCGCGTTGGTCGTAAAGTTGGAGAGCACTTGGGCGACGCGGTTGCGGTCGGTCGATATGAGACAGGAAAAACGCGATGGTTCTGCTATGATTTTAATCATTCCGCCGGCATCATTCACCCGCATCTGGAAAAGTTGCTGTAAGTCTGAAAGCAACAAGTTGATATCAACCGTTGTATATACAAACTCCAAGGTGCCCGCTTCAATCTTTGACATATCGAGAATATCATTGACCAGTTGCATCAGGAGGTCGGCATTCATCTTTATGATTTCCTGATATTGTTTTTTTTCCTCTTCTGTGTTGGCGCTGCCCATTATTTCCGCAAATCCGGTAATGGCATTGAGGGGTGTACGTATCTCATGGCTCATATTAGCCAGAAACGCAGATTTGGATATATCGGCTTTCTCCGCTTTTTCCTTGGCGCGTGTCAGCTCCTCTTCCGCTTTTTTCAGACGGGTGACATCATGGACGGTAAGTACCATATTCTCTTTCTCATCCAGAAGAAAGTATGAACCGGATATGCTCGCGTTGCATTCGACGGCATCATTATCGGAAGTAACTATGTTCAGCGTCGCTTCGAGGTCGGTGAAATTCCTTCTTTGCTCGAAAGCCTGGCGTATGGCAGTACGTACCGGGCAGGAACCGCAAAAGCTATGTGTTCCGCAACCCCCTTCGGCAGCCAATGCGTTGCGGCATTGCAGCAGGTCGCCCACTCTTTTTTCTTCCGCTCCTTTCTTTGTTCCGGTTTTCTGGTAGTAATTGGTTTTCAGAACTTTGAAATCATTATCTATTAACAGGATAAAAGCATGCACGTTTTTCAGGACAGAACCGGCGATATGATTGGTGCGTTCCAACTTTCTGGATTCCCGGAATAATCGTTGTTGCATCCGGAGACATTTTCTGCGCTCCCATAAGAAACTAAGCAGCAGGATGGCGCATAAGACTATTAATGTTGATAATAATGCTATAAGCATACTTGTATAATTGTTGTTTTAGCTTGATGAATATGACTACAAAGATAGTTTTTTCTTTCCGTATAAAAAAAGTGTTGAACAAATATCGTACTATTTGCGTTATATAATTTAGAAAACCAATTAAAAATACGAACGTTATGAAGAAGTACATTTGCACGGTCTGTGAATATATTTACGACCCCGAACAAGGAGATCCGGAAAGCGGAATTGAACCAGGAACTGCGTTTGAAGATATTCCAGATGATTGGACTTGTCCACTATGTGGAGTCGGTAAAGAAGATTTCGAACCGTACGAAGGATAAAGCAGAGAGGGAGAGAATTTATTAAGTGAAAATGGTTGGATACATTGAATGTATTCAGCCATTTTTGTTTTTTTGTGATAAGAAATGCTTATGATGCCTGAATTTGTAATACCTTTGATTCAAAATTATAGCATTATGTATTACAACAAGACAACCACTACTAATCGAATCTCACAGTTATTCCTTTTTATTTCTGTATTATTCATATCCGGCTTTTTAATTACGGGCTGCCATGACGATGATGATGTTCCTGAACAAGAACCGCCTATCCCGGATTATACTATCATAGTCAAGGATATACAGAATATCCCCGAGGGCTTTGTTTTTGACAGGGTAGAGGTGAAGGTTACGGGCGTTGACTGGAGTGTGATTGAAACGCTTACGTTCCCTTATGAGAATGGGCAGATTATTATGGATTTACCCACTGTCTTTTCTTCAGAAGTGCTGCAAAAAGTAGACCGCAGAGGAGGGGATATGAGTGGATACTGGACGGGAACTTCAAATGACAGCGATGCGCTTGTTGCCACATTGGGAGATTTCTTTGTATTTAACGGGGATAAGAAAGTAGGCCGGATTGCAATATCCAACTGGACAGGCAGGGGTTCTTCTGCCGGAAAAGCCACATTAGTGAGTTATCAGTTTGCCGACCGTCCTTTTTCGTTGACAGGCAGTGATAAATCTTATAATTACAGCGATTGCTCTTTCGTCAGAGGATGGAATATGTTTGCCAATATCAATCCGGCATCAGAAAACGGTACGGGAAAAGTTCTTCGAACCACTACTGTACCGGAATCTACCTTATTTTGGCGTCTTGCGGAATCGTATGTTTATAATTGATTGCTCTTAAAAGATATATAAAAAAGGAGAATCGACCTGATGCATTCGCACAGTCGATTCTCCTTTTTTATTATTTGTTTCCTTTACTTATTAAGAAGCCTTCTTCTCTTTCACATCACTGCTTGCTTCCACCACATTTACCACATAATCACCTAATTTCTCACATTCGGCGATAATATCCATGTAATAAACTCCCATCTGATAATCATATTCCTTGTTGTTCACGTCAAGGATATTCTGATTCTTCAGTTGGTTACGGTAGTTATTGATTTCGTTCTCGATATTGAAAGACTTGTTGATGTCAATACTCTGATGTTCCGGTTTCTCCACTACCACAATCATCTGCGCGAGGGCATCGCTTGTCAGTTTCATCATGAAGTGGATATGCTCGTATTGCTTTTCGGTGAAGTCCTGGTTTGTCTGACGCTTCCGGTTGACGGTACGTGCCAGATTATAACAACTGTCTCCGATACTTTCAATCTCCGTCACTTCACGCAGCATGGCGCGTATCTGCAACTTACTTTCGGAACTCAAACGGCCTTCGGATACTTGGTTCAGGTAGTTGGCTATTTCCAACTCCATATTGTCGCTGATATTCTCGTATTTCTCTATCCGGCTGAACAGTTTGTTGAAGTCATCATCCTTCTCCGTATGCAGCAAATCTTGCACCATACCGAACATACGATGGGTACGTTCAGCGAAAAGATGAATCTCCTTGCGTGCCTGAAGAATGGAAAGCTCCGCCGTAGACAGCATACCGCCGGTGATAAACCGCAGTCTCGGTTCTTCGTCCTCTTCCTTCGGGTGGATTAAAGCACATACGGTACGTTCAATCAGTTTCACGGCCCATATCAGGATACATACGTTACAGATATTGAAGATAGAGTGGAAAGCGGATAGTTTGTATGAGATGGCAACTTCGGGGTTGCTGCTTTGGAAGAAAGTGTCTACTACCCAGTTTACAAACTGCATGAAAGGGTGGAAGATAATCAATACCCAGATAACACCGAACACATTAAAAACAAAATGCGCCAATGCTGCCCGTTTAGCCTGTGTGTTGGCTGTTAATGCGGCAAGATTGGCGGTGATTGTAGTTCCGATATTTTCTCCCAGTACGAGGGCTG
>ERZ779623.181-NODE-181-length-32234-cov-20.072780_pt1 | contig 32234 bp, 26 predicted proteins | sample MGYA00514189_ERZ779623 | MGnify/ENA primary metagenome ERZ779623 (study PRJEB29562, sample SAMEA4376712) | mouse gut metagenome | isolation source: Cecum | study: EMG produced TPA metagenomics assembly of the A DSS colitis mouse model was used to assess the... | reverse complement strand
TGGAGGAGGAGTTCAAGGGCTGTCTGGATCTGGCCAAGTACTGCCTGGGCACCGTAGGCCTGCTGGACAAGTGCACCTTCCGTTTTTCCCAGTGGGATCCCGCCAACCCCAACAATAAATATGAGGGCACCGCTGAGCAGTGGAACGAGGCACAGACTGTCATGGGCAAGATCCTGGACGATCTGGATGTCAAGTACGACATCGGCATCGACGAGGCCGCGTTCTATGGGCCCAAGCTGGACATCCAGTATAAGAACGTCTACGGCAAGGAGGACACGCTGGTCACCATCCAGATCGATATGCTGCTGGCCAAGCAGTTCGGAATGGAATATGTGGACGCAAACGGCCAGAAAGCCACCCCCTATATCATCCACCGCACCTCTCTGGGCTGCTACGAGCGCACTTTGGCCTACCTCCTGGAGGAGTACGCCGGGGCCCTGCCCACCTGGATGGCCCCTGTCCAGGTGAAGGTGCTCCCCGTCACCGACCGGGCGGAGGAGTACGCCGCCCAGGTGGCCGAAAAGCTGGAGGCCCGGGGCTTCCGCTGCGAGGTGGACGCCCGGAACGAGAAGATCGGCAAGAAGATCCGGGAGGCCACCCTGGAGAAGGTGCCCTTCATGCTGGTGGTGGGCGACCGGGACATGGAGAACGGCACCGTCTCCCCCCGCCGCCGCTCCGGAGAGGACCTGGGGGCCATGGAGCTGGACGCCTTCGCCGCCCTGCTGTGGGACGAGGTGTCCTCCAAGGCCATCAAGTAAGAAAAATACGGCAAAGCGGCCCATCCCCAGGGGGACGGGCCGCTTTTTACGCGTTTTTTGCTGGCCGTCAGCCCTTTACGCCGCCGGAGGCGAGGCCGCTGACCAGATTCTTCTCGATGCACATGAACAGGATGACCACCGGGATGATGGCGAAGATGGAGGCGGCAAACAGGTACTGCCACTCGATCATGTTGTAGCCGTTGAAGGTGTTGATGCCCACCGTCATCGGCTTGAGGGTGTCGGTGGAGATCAGGCACAGGGCCACGGTGTACTCGTTCCAGGCGTTGATGAAGATGAAGATCAGGGTGGTGACGATGCCGGGGGCGGCCACGGGCAGCAGCACCCGCAGCATGGCCTGCACCCGGTTGCAGCCGTCAATGGTGGCGGCCTGCTCCATTTCGGCGGATATGCCCATGAAGGTGCCCCGTAGTAGCCAGATGGTGAATGCCTGATTGAAGGAGGCGTTGATCAGCACCAGGCCCAGGAGGCTGTCCGTCAGGTGCATGGGCTGCATGACCTGATAGATGCCCACCAGCAGAACCACGGGGGCAAACATCTGGGAGATAATGACGAAGCCCAGGAAGGCGGTCTGTCCCTTGAACTTCATGCGGGCCAGGGCGTAGGCGGCGGGGATGCCGCACAGCATGGCGATGAGGGTGGAGCCGCTGGCGATGAGGACGGAGTTAAGCATATACTGGGCTATAGGCGCGCGGCTCCAGATGTCGATGAAGTTGGACCAGAGGGCGGTGACGGGCAGGATGGTGTTGCCGGAGAAGATCTCCACCCGGTTTTTCAGCGCGGTGCACAGCATGGCGAAGTAGGGGTAGAGGGTAATGACGCACACGTCCAGCACCACAAAGTACAGCAGTACCCGCAGGACGGCCTTCTTCACGGAAACGGGCTTTTTCGCGACGGTTGCAGACGGGGCGGCCATCAATAGTCATCTCCTTTCCGCAGGGTGTAGATCATGTAGACGCTGGCGCACACCAGCAGGATCAGGAAGCCGATGACGGACACCGCCGCCGCCTCCCCCTGCCGGCCGTTGTAGAAGCCCAGCTTGTAGAGGTAGGTAACCAGGGTGTCGGTGTGGTTGGCCGGGTCGCCCTTGGTCATGGTCCAGATGATAGGGAAGGAGTTGAACACATAGATGATGTTCAGCACTGTGGACACCGTCAGGGAGGAGCGCACCAGCGGCAGGGTGATGCGGAACAGCTTCTGCCAGTAGTTCGCGCCGTCCACGGTGGCGGCCTCGTAGTAGGAGGCGTCGATGCTTTGCAGTCCCGACAGGACGCAGAAGGTGACGAAGGGGATGGTGACGAAGATGCCGCAGGCGATCTCCCAGGCGAAATAAGCTCCGGGCGTGGGCGTCCAGTTCACCGGGGAGTCGATGAGGCCGATGCGCATCAGCAGGGTATTCAGCGTGCCGTAGTCCTTGTTGATGATGAAGTTCCAGACGCTGGCCTGAATGACCAGTGTGGTGGCCCAGGGGAACACCACGATGGCCCGGGCGATTTTCCGGCCGCGGAACTTGTTGTTCAGCACCAGGGCCAGCATGAAGCCCAGGATGGTGGACAGCACCACCACGGCAATGGTCCACACCAGGGTGTTCTTCAGAACCAAGGAGAAGGCGGGGGCCTTGACCACGTTGATGAAGTTTTCGAAGTTGTTGAAGCCCTTGAGCGCGCCTGTTTTGGTGACCTTGTTCAGGGCCATCCGGAACACGGTGACGATGGGCATCAGGATGAAGACTGCCATCAGAATGACGCTGGGGGCGATCCAGATGTAGGGCTCCACCTTGCGGAATATCTTTTTGCCGGAATGGGCGTTTTGCTTCTTCGCGGGGGCAGCACTGGGCGCGGTTGTTTTACTCATGAGGACACCTCCCTTTTTTCTCCAGCACAGGCTCCTTCCGGCCGCTTTCAAAATGCGGAAGCCCTTCCGCACTTTGGAAACGGCTGAAAGAAGCCGCGGGCCAGGCCGGTTTCGGCCTGGCCCGTGGCAGTTAGGATTTCAGATTTCGGTACAGGGGCGGATCAGCCGGCGATCTGGGCCTGGAGGCTGTCCAGCACCTCCTGAACATTGCTGCCCAGCAGGGCCTGGTGCTGGGCGTTGATGACGCCCTGCTTCACGTCGGCCCACTCGGCCTTGGCGGTGGGATAGAACTTGCAGGAGCCCACGATGTCAACCCAGGGAGCCATGGAGGGATCCTCCTTGGCCACGATCTCGCCGCCGGCGGAGGTGGCGGGCAGGAAGCCCTCCATCAGCACCCAGTCGGAGTAACGGTTGTCCTCGTAGAAGAAGTCGAAGAAGGTCTTGATGGCCTCCAGCTTCTCAGCGGAGTGGCCGTTGTCGAAGCACATGAAGCGGTCCATAACGCCCGCGGACACGGAGGGGTTGCTGCCGTTGGTGGGGATTGCGGCGAAAGCGTAGTTGATCTGCTCCTCCTTGGGGGTGTTGGCCTTGGCGTAGTTGTCGGCGATGTAGGTGGGAATGGAGTTGGGGCCGATCATCATGGCCAGCTTGCCCGCGCCGAACAGGTCCTGGAGGTTGTAACGGGTCTCGTTGGCGGGATCGGTGTTGGTGTAGCCGTCCTTCACCAGGCCCACGGCGTACTCAACGGCTTCCACGTTCTTGGGGTCGTTCAGAATCCAGTTGCCGTCGGCGTCGGTGAAGTCGCTGCCGTTGTTCCAGATGTAGTAGGCGAACGCGGCCTGGCCCTCGTCGGTGGTCATGTCAATGCCCCAGGGGTAGACGTCCGGGCACTTCTCCTTGATGGCCTTGCAGGCGGCGGTGAGCTCCTCCCAGGTGGTGGGCACGTCCACGCCGGCCTGGTCCAGGATGTCCTTGTTGTAGTACATGGCGCGGGCGGAGGCCAGATCGGGGATGGCCCACACGGTGCCGTCCACCACGGACTGATCCAGGAAGGCCTCGTAGAACTTGGCGTAGGTCTCCTCGGACACGTAGTCCTTGGCGGGGAGCAGCAGGTCGTCGGCCTGATAGTCGGCGAACACATCAATGTTCAGGATATCAGGGGCGTTCTTGCCGGTGATGCGGGTGTTGACCACAGTGTAAATGTCGTTCCAGGACACGACCTCCACCACCAGGTTGATGTTCTCGTAGGTCTTGTTAAACTCGTCCTGGAAGTCGGCCCACCACTTCTTGGTGTTCTGGCCGTATTCGGCGGCGATGACGTTGATGTCGATCTTGTCGCCGCTGGGCGTGTCGGGCTTCTGGGTGTCCTCGGTGCCGGGGTCCTTGGAGGGATCGGGGGCCTTGGTGGGATCGGGTGTGCCGCCGGTGCAGGCCATCAGGGACAGAGCCATGGCCAGAGCCAGCAGCAGCGCAAGAATTTTCTTCTTCATTTTCATTCTCCTTCTCATTGATGGTTCTCCCTTCCACCTACGGAAACAGCTGGAAGAAGGGAGCGAGAGCGCGTTGACATATTTCACAAACGCACCCTGCTGAGAAAGATTATACTTAGGCGTTCTGCAAATAAATAGGTGAAAACGTCCGGGTTATAGTAAAATCGTACGAATATGAAAATTCGTACGATTTTTCTGAAAATGTGTTTTATCCTCCCGGGAGAGGGGGGGCGGCGGGCCTGGCGTTCTTGCGGAACTGGCTGGGCGTCACCCCCGCCACGGAGCGGAACACCTTGGAGAAATAGTTGTAATCGCTGATCCCCACCGCCTCCGCCACGGCGGAAACGGGCATACCGCTCTGGATCAGCAGCCGCTTGGCGGCCTCGATCCGCCGCTGGGCGATGAGCCAGGACAGGGTGTGGCCCCCGGACAGCTCCTTGGCCAGGGCGCACAGCTTGGTCCGGCCGATGTGGAGCTGCCGGGAGAGCCGGGCCAGGGACAGCTTCTCCATATAGTGCTGGTCGAGATACCGCTCCAGCCGCTGCAGGTCGCTCTGCTCGGCGGACTGGATCATGCCCTCCAGCCGGATGTAGGCCGCCAGGGACTCCAGGGTCTCGGCGTAGGCCCGCAGCTCCTCCCCGGTGTACTGCCGGAACTGGAGAAAGGCCCGGTGAAGCTCCTCCACGTCCCCGGGCCACCAGTCCAGCCGGGCCCGGGTGCGCGCCCACTGCTCCTCCAGGGGGCTTTCGTCCAGATAGCAGCCGAACACCAGCCACGCCAGGGGCTGGTCCTTGCTGTAGAGGGGCATGAGGGCCTCGCAGATGCCCAGGTGGCAGCGGTAGTATTGGAACCCGCCGTCCCCCCGGTAGGAGCCCACCTTCCAGGCGTCGCAGGCCACGCAGCGTTGGTGCCCCTCCGGGCAGGCGTTGACGGCCCTGCAAAAGGGGGGGTGGCCGCTGAACAGCCGGATATCCCGTCCGGTCACGTCCAGGATGTTGGCGGGCACGCCGGTGAGGATATCCAGGTTAGCGATGAGCCGGCTCAGCCGCTTTTCGTCGAACAGGGTATTCAACAGGCGCGCCCCCTTTCCCCAAAATCCGCCGCTTCGCCTAAGGCAAAGCGCACACGGGGCGTACGCCCCGTGTGCGTAAGACTGTTTCAAAACGGCTTCCGGCTTTCGCTCAGCCCTTGCGGTACTTGCCCGCGATGGCCTCCAGCTCGCTCCAGTGGGCCTCCATGTCGGACACCAGCTTGCACTGGGTACGGCAGCGGTCCAGGTTGTGGCCCTCCCGGGCGATGTGGAAGTACACGTCCCCCACCAGATAATCGGTGAGGAAGCGGATGCCGCACTCCAGCGTCATCAGCTTGGCCCCCCAGGGGAGATATTCGATCTCCGCGTCGGTGAGGGCGTCCCCCGCCTCGCTGAGGAAGGCCTGGGTGTAGGCCTCGAACAGGCCCAGATCCAGGTTCACCTTGGACAGGTCCGTCTCGTCCTCGGCGCAGTGGTTGGCCCCGAAGCGGATGGAGTCCCCGAAGTCGTTGATGGACAGCCCGGGCATGACGGTGTCCAGGTCGATGATACACACGCCCTCTCCGGTTTTGTCGTCCATGAGGACGTTGTTCAGCTTGGTGTCGTTGTGGGTCACCCGCAGGGGCAGTTTGCCCTCCCGCAGGGCGGACAGGGCCACGGAGCAGTCCGCCTCCCGGTCCAGCATGAACTGGATTTCGGGCTGGCAGGAGGCGGCCCGGCCCAGGGGGTCGGCGGCGATGGCGTCCTTCAGCTTGGCCAGCCGGTCCTCCGTGTTGTGGAAGTTGGGGATGGTCTCGTACAGGGTATCCGCCGGGTAGTTTTGCAGCAGCTTCTGGAACCGCCCGAAGGCCCGCCCGGAGGCGGCGAACAGCTCCGGCGTCTCGGCGGACTGGTAGCAGATGGTGTGCTCCACGAAGGGGTACAGCCGCCACGCGCCCCCCTGGCTGTCGGTGAAGAAGGGCTCCCCATTTTTGGGGCGGACGACCTCCAGGGCCTCCCGGCTGCGGTCGCCGCCGTGCTTCTCGATCTCCCGGCCCAGGTAGTCGGTGACGCCGATGATGTTCTCCATGAGCTGGTCGGGCCGCTTGAAGGCGGCGGGGCTCATCCGCTGGAGGATGAAGCGGCGGCAGCACAGGTTTTCCGGCTGGGTGTGCACCACGAAGGTGTCATTGATGTGCCCCTGTCCGAAGCGGATGGCACCCACCACGGGCGCGCCGAAGTCGAAGGCGTCCAGGGCCTCGTCCAGCACAGTCTGAATTACGTCCATGTCACGCCTCCCACAGCTGGTCGGGGTACAGCCCCGCCTTTGTCTTTTCCGCGATGGCGGCCACCACGGTGGGCTTGTCCTCCCGGTAGGTGACGCCGTACCACTTGTCCTCGCTCACCAGCACCCGCACCCGGGCCTTGTCCTCGCCGATGAGCTGCTCCACCACGGTGGGCAGGAAGTACTCCGCCTTGGCGGGGTTCTCGGCCAGGGCCTTGTCCAGGAAGGCGGGGAACCGGGCCAGGGCCTCGTCCAGGAAGCTGCGGGTGAAGCCCCACATATTCATGGACACGGTGGTGTTTCCGGGCAGGGGGGTCCAGCTCTGCCCGCCGTCCTCGGTGAAGCGGGCGTCCGCCCCGTCCTTCTCGATGGCGGTGCGCTCCACGATGTCCCGGAGAATGTGCTCCCCGTCCACGGTGCAGACGCCCCGGGCCACGGAGCCGTGCTCGGTGACGGTGTTCTTCAGCAGGTAGCCCACCATCACGTACTCGTACACGTCCCCGTCCGGGTGGGCGCACAGGTAGTCGTAGATGAGCTGATAGGCCTCGGGGCCGTAGTAGTCGTCGGCGTTGATGATGGCGAAGGGTCCGTCCACCAGCTCCCGGGCGGCCAGGGCGGCCTGGGCGGTGCCCCAGGGCTTGGTGCGCTCTGGAGGCACGGCGTAGCCCGCGGGCAGGTCGTCCTTACGCTGGAAGGCGTACTTCACGTCCATCACCTTCGCCACCCGGTCGCCGATGCAGGCGCGGAAATCGGCCTCGATCTCCTCCTTGATGACGAAGATCACGGTTTCGAACCCGGCCCGGCGGGCGTCGTAAATGGAGTAGTCGATGATGAGCTGGCCGTGGTTCCCCACGGGGTCCAGCTGCTTGAGGCCGCCGTACCGGCTGCCCATGCCGGCGGCCATGATCACTAAAACAGGCTTCTTCACTGTCCGCGAACCTCCTCAAATCTGTACGTAGGGGCCGGTGTCCTCACCGGCCTGGGATATACCCGTATGTCATAATCTGGAGCCAAGGCCGATGGGGACATCGGCCCTTACGGGATCACCCCTTGTACCCGTTGGGGTTCTGGGACTGCCACTTCCAGGAGGAGGCGCACATCTCCTCGATGCCCAGCTGGGCCTCCCAGCCCAGCTCGTCCCGGGCCCTGGCGGGGTCGGCGTAGCAGGCGGCGATGTCGCCGGGGCGGCGGGCCTCGATGACGTAGGGCAGCTCGTGGCCGCAGGCCTTCTCATAGGCGTGGAGCACGTCCAGTACGGAGTAGCCGTTTCCGGTGCCCAGGTTGCAGATGAACAGGCCGCAGTTGGTGTCCAGCTTCTTCAACGCCGCCACGTGGCCCCGGGCCAGATCCACCACGTGGATATAGTCCCGCACGCCGGTGCCGTCGGGGGTGCTGTAGTCATTGCCGTAGACGTGGACCTTCTCCAGCTGGCCCACCGCCACCTTGGCGATATAGGGCACCAGGTTGTTGGGGATGCCGTTGGGGTCCTCGCCGATGAGGCCGCTCTCGTGGGCACCGATGGGGTTGAAGTACCGCAGCAGGGCCACGTTCAGCCCGGGGTCGGCGGCGCAGATGTCGGACAGGATCTTCTCCTGGAACAGCTTGGAGGTGCCGTAGGGGTTGGTGGTGCCTCCGGTGGGGAAGTCCTCCTGGATGGGGACGGTGTGGGGGTCGCCGTACACCGTGGCGGAGGAGGAGAACACGAAGTTCTTGACCCCGTGGCGGCGCATGGCCTGAAGCAGGTACAGGGTGCTGATCAGGTTGTTGGAGTAGTACTCCAGGGGCTTGGACACGCTCTCGCCCACCGCCTTCAGTCCGGCGAAGTGGATCACGGAGTCGATGTCCGGGTACTGGGTGAACAGGGCCTCCACCTCCGCCTCGCTGCACAGCTCGGTCTTGACGAAGGGGACGGGCTTCCCGGTGATTTTCTCCACCCGGCGCAGGGCCTCCTCGCAGGAGTTGTAGAGGTTGTCCGCCACCACGATCTCATAGCCCGCGTTGATCAGCTCCACGCAGGTGTGGCTGCCGATATAGCCGGCGCCGCCGGCGACCAGAATAGACATAGTTAATGCGCTCCTTTCGGTTTTGAGGACGATTGTGGATTCGTTCCGTTGGAATCTGTCCCTATTGTAGGCGGGCCGGGGCGGAAAGGGAATATGCTATCGTGTACATTATTTGCACTTTCGTCCGGAGCCGGCCCGCCCTCGGACAGCATCTTCACGCTCCGTTCATATTCGCTGGGGGACATACCCGTGGCCTGCCGGAAGCGGCGGGAGAAATAGTGCACCGACTGGAAGCCCAGGCGGGCGGCGATCTGGGTGAAGTTCAGCCGTCCCTCCCGGATCAGGCGGCGGGCGGCCTGGATTTTCAGCGCGCCGAACCAGGCCATCACCCCGCCTCCGGTGCGGGCGTGGAACAGCTTCTGGAGCTGGCTGCGGCCCACCAGGTTGTCCCGGCAGATCTGCTCCAGGGTGAGGGGCTGGTCCACCCGCCGCTCCAGGTAGTCCATCACCTGGGCCAGCGCGCCGCCGTCCTCCGGCCTGCCGTCCGCCCGGGGCTGGGGGGCCCCCTCCCGGCGGATGAGCCGGATCAGCAGCTCCTCCAGGGCGGCGCACAGAAGCTGCTCGCCCCCGAAGGGCTGCACCTCCCGGCGGGTGATCTCGGTGAGCTGGGAGAGGTTCAGCGGGGTGGAGAAGGCGGCCGCGCTCTCCGACACGATCCGCCCCAAAAGGGCCCGCTCCTCCCCCCGGAGGCTGGCGGTCCTGCCCCGGAAGAAGTCCAGGGCGGGGCTGGGGCAGCCGAAGCCCACCACCACCAGATCCGGGGCGGCCCCGGCGGCGGAGAAGGCGTGGAACTCCCCCGGCGGGTGAAAGATGATCTGCCCCTGGTCCAGCCGGAGCCGCCTGTCCCCGGCGGTGACCTCCACCGCGCCCTTGTCCACGTACAGCAGCTCCCAGAAGTCGTGGCTCTCGCCGGAGTAGGCGTAGCTGATGGGCCACTCGAAGTAGTGCACCGAGTACAGCCGGTCCACCGCCACCGGGCGGCGGGGGGACAGGGGGCGGTAGTCCAGGGAGGGGCTACCTGGCCCGCTCATGGGCCATGCGGGAGACGTCGTCGGGGCGGCCCGCCACCATGATGTGGGTGTCCGAGGCAAAGACAAAGGCGGGGTCGATGGGCAGGATGGCCCCGTCCTCCTTGCGGCCGATGACGTTTACGTGATACCTCCGGCGTATGTCCAGGTCCAGGATGGTGCTGCCCGCCCAGTGGTCGGGTACGTCCAGCTCCATGATGGCGTAGCCGGGGGCCAGCTCGATATATTCCAGCGCGCCGTTGACGCTGAAGCGCATGGCGGCCCGCTGGGCCATGTCCCGCTCCGGGAAGATCACCTCGTCCGCGCCGATCTTCAGCAGCAGGCGGGCGTGGAGGTCCCGGTTGGCCTTGGCGACAACCATGGGCGCGCCCAGCTCCTTTAATAAGGAGGTGGTCTCCAGGGAGGACTGGAAATTGTCGCTGATGCAGACGAAGCAGAAGTCGAAGCCGTCCACCCCCAGGGAGGCCAGCACCTCCTCGTCCATGCAGTCGCCCACCTTGGCCTGGGTGACGTGGGGGGCGATGCGGCTGACGGTCTCCTCGCTGCTGTCCAGCACCATCACCTCGTTGCCCTGGTCCATGAGCCGCAGGGCCAGGTTGGTGCCGAAGCGGCCCAGGCCGATGACCAGAAATGTGGCAGCCATCGCAATCACACCTTTCAAAATAGTTTGGGTTACAAGTGCCGTCCAGCCGGACGGGGACAGCTTGGACTACAGCTGTCGTCCGGCGGGACGGGACAGGTTTGGTTTACAGCTGTCAGCCGATGGTGATCCGCTCCACCGGGTCCTTCACCCGGGGCGGCAGACGCTCCGCCAGGGCCATCATGATGGACAGGCTGCCCAGCCGCCCGCAGAACATCATGACGATGATCACCAGCCGGTTCAGGGAGGACAGCTCCCGGGTGATCCCGGTGGACAGGCCCACGGTGCTCATGGCGGAGAACACCTCGAACAGGGCGTCCTGAAGGGGGAAGGGCTGGAGGGCCAGCAGCAGGAAGCCCCCGCCCAGGGCCAGGGTTATATATAAAGTAACGCCCGCCGCGGCCCGGTGGATCTGGCCCTCGTCCAGCCGCCGGTTGAACGCGCCCACCTCCCGCCTGCCCCGGATATAGGCGGTGAGGGTGAGCAGGCAGACCGTCACCGTGGTCACCTTCACGCCGCCGCCGGTGGAGCCGGGTCCGGCCCCGATGAACATCAGCGCGATGGTGAGCAGGCCCCCCGCGCTGGTGAGCCGGGCCAGGTCCACGGTGTTGAAGCCCGCCGTCCGGGGGGACACCGCCTGGAACAGGCTGGCCAGGGCCTGCTCCCCCGGGGCCATGCCGGACAGCAGGTTGTCCCGCTCCGCCAGCCAGAACAGGATCGCGCCGCCCAAGGTGAGGATCAGGGTGGCGGACAGCATGATCTTGGCGTGGAGGGTGTACCGCCGGAGGCGGGGCCCCTTCTCCCACACCTCCCGCCACACCAGGAAGCCCAGGCCGCCCAGCAGGACCAGGGCGCACACCGTCAGGTTCACCAGGGGGTCGTCCGCGTAGTGGGTGAGGGAGCTGTATGGCTCCCGGAAGCCCATGAGGTCGAAGCCCGCGTTGCAGAAGGCGGAGACGCTGTGGAACACGGAATACCACAGCCCCCGGCCCCAGCCCAGCTCGGGCACGAAGCGGAAGGCCAGCAGGGCCGCCCCGGCGCACTCGATGGCGGCGGTGCCCCGGAGGATATAGCGCAGGAGGACGTAGACATCGCTGAGACGCTCCGCGCTGACGCTCTCCAGCATAAGGTCCCGCTGGCGCAGGCTGATCTTCCGCCCCAGCAGCATGGAGGCCATCAGCACCATGGTCATATAGCCCAGCCCCCCCACCTGGATGAGCACCAGCAGGATGAGCTGGCCCAGGCCGTTGAACTGGGTCCAGGTGTCCGCCGCCACCAGCCCGGTGACGCAGGTGGCGGAGGTGGAGGTGAACAGGCAGTCCAGGAAGGGCAGGGGGCGGCCTGTCCGGTTGGCGAAGGGCAGGGACAGCAGCAGTGCCCCGGCCAGGATGATGCCGAGGAAGCCCGCGGCCAGAATGCGGCCGGGGGAGAGCAGGGCGGGTTTTTTCTTCAACGGGCGCGGCCTCCTTTTCCTGGAAGGTTTGTCCTCCCCATTATACCCGCTGGGGCGGCGGTTTGCAAGGGGGGAGGGGCGGAATGGGGGAATGGGAGGGAAATGCAAGAATCTGGGGCTTCCCTCTGGGGAAAAAATGTGATACAATGCCGTAATAATGCCCGCTGCGGGGGTTGGCCCGGGGCGGGCCCGCCAAAGCCGGTCAACCGGCTTACAAGCTGCACAGCAGCTTGTAAGGATGCTTGTTCCGGCGGCGTCTAACAGGGCCGGGGGACAATGGATCCGGCCCGTGTGTGAGAGGTGAGTTCCATTGCTGAAGCTGTGTATCTGTGACGACCAGCCCGGGGATTTGGAGCGGCTGGAGGGCTTTACCGCCGAGTTTTTCCAGAGCCGTCCGGACCTGCCCGCCCTGGTGGAGACCTTCCACTCCCCCTTCGACCTGCTGGAGCGGCTGGAGGAAAAGGGCGGGTTTGATATTTACCTGTTGGATATTCTCATGCCCCACCTGTCCGGGCTGGAGCTGGCCCGGAAGCTCCGGGAGCGGGGGGAGACCGCCCAGATCCTGTTTCTGACCTCCTCCCGGGAGTACGCGCTGGACGCCTTCGCCGTCAACGCGGCGGGCTACCTGCTGAAGCCGGTGGAGCGGGAGGCGTTCTTCCAGGCGGTGACGGCGGCGGCCCAGGCCCTGGCCCCGGCGGACGACTCCTGCCTGCTGCTGAAAACCAGGGAGGGGGTCCGGAAGGTGCGGCTGCGGGAGCTGGTGCTGGTGGAGAGCTTTGACCACCGGCGTATGTGCACCCTGTCCAACGGGACGTCCCTGGAGACCTCCGCCACCCTCACCTCCCTGCTGGAGCGGCTGGAGGGGGACGGGCGGTTCTTCTCCCCCCACCGGGCCTATATCGTCAACCTGGAGTTTGTCCAGGGGCTGGCGGGGGGCGAGCTGCTGCTGTCCAACGGGCGGAGGCTTCCGGTGGCCCGGAAGCAGATTCCGCAGATGAAAAAAGCCTATCTGAATTACGCGTTTTGAAAAGAAGCGTCTGGGGACGAGCGGGTTCCTCAGACGCTTCTTTTCAGTGTTCCACGCAGAAAATAGGGCGTTTCACGAAAAAATGATCGCAGGGCACTGGAAATGCGTTATAATATATGGGATTATATGGATGGCGTATTGCGGCGAAAGCTGACGGAGGGCGGCGAAGGGCCGCTCACCGGGGCGGTTCCTGGCGGGTCTGGGCCAGCTTGTCCACCAGGGCGATGACCAGCGCGGCGGAGCTGTCGTCCAGGGCGGATATGTCCATATACCGGGGCGCGTCCACGCACACCAGGTAGTCCACCGTCACCCCCAGCACCCGGGACAGGCGTATGAGCACCTCCAGGGAGGGGGCCTTGCTGGCGGTCTCGTAGGCACTGACCATCCCCTTGGTGACGCCCACCCGCTGGGCCAGCTGTCCCTGAGTCAGGTGCTTGCCCAGCCGGAGCTGGCGGAGCTTTTCACTACAGTCGATCATGGGTCGTTCCCTCCTGTCTGTTCACAGTGTAACAAAAAGGAGTTTGCCCATAGTATACATAGGTAATGCTAAAGGTTGACTTTTCCGCTTTCTTGTATTATGATTAAAACAGATGATTTATGCCCGCGTTCTGTTCGGTTGGGGTAAGGAGTATGGCTATGAGGCGCGAAACAAACGGAAAACGGAACAGCGGATTTACTCTGGTGGAGATGCTGGCGGTGACGGCCATCGTGGTCATCCTGCTGGCGGTGGGGATGGTGTCCGTGGTGCGCTATGCCCGCTGGCTGGAGATCACCGAGCTGGACAATACCGCCCGGGAGATCTACCTGGCGGCGGAGAACCGGGCGGTGCTGCTGTCCGCCGGGGGGCGGCTGAATAAGCTGGTGGCGGAGAAGGGCCAGACGCTGGCCCTTCCGGCAGAGGGGGCCGGCGTCAGCCCGCTGGCCGCTGGGGGCGGTGACCAGGAGGGGGAGCTGCGCTACATATATTACAGCTACAACGATGCGAAGGACGCGCTGGACGATCTCCTGCCCGAGGGGACCATTGATCCCGCGCTGCGCAAGGGCACTTTTTATATTGTATACCAGCTCAATGTGGACGAGGAAGGAAATTACGTGGGCACGGGGAGCGTCACCGACGTATTTTACGCCGGGAAGGGCGGAAATATTGGGGAGCTTGCGGACATTTATCCCCTGCGGGAGCTCTCCCGGGAGGAGCGGCTGAACGCGAAGAAGATGGTGGGGTACTACGGCAGCGCGTCGGTGGGCGGCGGCGCGTCCTCGCCGCTCAGCGCGCCCATCGTGGAGATCCAGAACGGCGAGGAGCTGACGGTCAGGGTCAAGTATACGGCGGCGGCGAACGGGAAGCACCAGCCGGTGCTGGAGGCGCGGCTGATGTATGGGGGAAGGACGCTCTGGCTGAACACGGAGGGGACGGGAAGCGGCTGGAGGGTGCTCCAGGTGGACCAGGAGACGAGCTACGGCGAGACGACCTATACCTATACCTGGACGCTGGACACGCTGAAGGAGGGCGGGCCGCGGTTCAAGGAGATTTTCAAAGACGCGGCCCCCGGGAAGGACTTTACCGTGTCCGCCAAGCTGAAGCAGGATAATATCACCAGCGCGGAGGGCAGGGACGTGAACAATTCCCTGTTCGCCGATGAGAGCAATGGGAGCACTGCCAACATCGCGAACCTGCGGCACCTGCAAAACCTGGACCAGGCGTTTTCCGGGGTGGCGGGCAAGACGGCGGCGGTGCAGATCGCCGACATCGACCAGGACGCCGGCAAGTTTGAGGATTACCAGTTTAAGCCCATCGAAAATTCTGAGCTGAAGTCCTTTTGCGGCTCCTCCGGGACGGGGGAGGATGCCGCCGTCCACACCATCAAGGGTCTGACGGTGACGGCGGAGAGCGCGAAGGACAAAAACGGCGCGGGGCTGTTTGCGGCGGTGGGGGAGAAGGATGAGTTTACCTTCCAGGACGTGCGGCTGATCAATGCCCAGGTGAAGGCGGGGGACAATGCGCCCGTGGGGGCGTTGGTGGGAAGCGCGGCCAACGCCGCGTTTGACAACTGCTGGGTCTACTGGGAGATGGGCAGCCAGAACGAGCTGCGGGAGTGGCTGACGAAGGACGGGACGCCCGTCTACCAGATCGCTGGCGGCACCGCCGGGGGACTGGCGGGTGAGCTGAACGGCGGAACGATCACAAGCTGTCTGGCGGCCACCCTGGTGCGGGGCCATGCTCTCGCGGGCGGTCTGGTGGGACGGGCGGACGGTGTGACCGTGGGGCAGTCCTACGCGGACTGCTATCTGACCGGGCCTGCCACGGCGGGGCTGATTGGATCTGCGGGCGGCGGCACGTCCCTGGCGGATGTTTATGCGGCGGGGTTCATCAAGGGCGCGGGGGCGAATGCGAGGGCCGCCGGACTGTGCGCCGGGATGGTGGCGGCGGAGCGGGCCTATTCCGCCATGCGTTATGAGGACGTTGACAGCGGGGACATTAAGCCGCTGGCGTCCGGGGTGGAGAACGGCGGCACAGACAAGTGCTATTATTTGCAGATCACTTCTGGCAGCGGCATGGAGTTCGCGCAAATGACACGGCCGGGGAACTCGGCGGGCACGGACTTTGCCAGGACGCTGGGCGGCGCGTTTGAGTGGAAGGACTATGCCGCCAGCAATCCCTATAACCTGCGGGAGGGCATGGCTCTGGCCACCTATGACTTCCCGGGGCTGGCGGGACTGCCCCATTACGGCGACTGGAACACGGAATTTACCAAGCCCGCCCTGGTCTACTATGAGCGGTATCAGAAGGACGGCCAGGAGGCCGGGTACGGCTTTTACGGCGGCGGAGTGGATTGTCTGAGGGGCGATGCGGTTGTCCCTCTGGACGGCTATGCCGTGGCGTTCCGGGCGGAGGACCTGGGGGACGAGCTTACCATTTGGTTCAATGGGGCCAAGGACGGGATGACGTATGAGAAAGACAAGCTGCTTACCGTGACCGATACGAACGGGCAGACAGGGGAGGAGGAGATCTATTACCTCGCCCCCTTGCCTGAGAAGCTGATCGACAGCGAAACAGCCGGGAAGGATCTTTACCAGATTCTCACCTTTACATTATCAAAGGAGGGCGGGGAGACGGCGTCCGCCTACTGCCCCCACTTCGCCAAGACCGTGTTCCCCCTGGAGGGGCTGGACACGGAGGAGCAGCGGGACGGGGCCATCGCCGCCGCCGCGGAGAACGCGCGGATCTCCGTGCGCACCCCCCGGCACCTGCGGGCGTTGAGCGTTTTTGAGGTATATTACCATCCGGCGAAGGAGCTGAGCTTTACCTTCACCCAGGAGCTGGATCTGAATTACGCAAACTACACGGGGTACGGCTGGACGCTGGAGAACGGCGGGAAAAACCCGGAGATGGGGAAGCAAAGCCCCATCGGCAGGATGGGCCAGCCCTTCCGCGGCGTTTACCAGGGCGGCTGCCACACCATCCAGGGCGTGGAGTTCCGGCTGGAGGAGACGGGGAGCAGGCAGTATGCCGGACTGTTCGGCCTGTCCGAGGGCACGCTGAAGGATATCGTCTACCTCATGGACCCGGACGAGACGGTGACCGTGTCCCGGAGCAAGGTGAACCTGTACCTGGGCGGACTGGCCGGTGGGAACAACGGCACCATCATCAACTGCGCCGTGGCCGGGATCAACCTGGAGGGCAAGGTCTACAGCAAGGCCGTGGGATACGTGGGCGGCCTGGTGGGCAGCAACGAGGGGACCATCCAGAACTGCGCCGCCGAGACCGCGCGGCTGGCGGCCAGCGGGGACGACTACTCCCACGCCTACGCCGGGGGACTGGCGGGGCGGAACAACGGCGCGGGCGCGGCGATTTACAGCTCCTACGCCGTGGGCCGCGTCAGCGCGGAGGTGTCCAAGGAGTCGGACGCCCGGGTGTGCGGCTTTGTGGGCTACAACTCCGGGCTGATTGTGAACAGCTACGCGGCGGTGCAGCTGGAGTCCAGCGGCCTGGGGGCGGAAACCTACGGCTTCGCGGGGCAGAAGGAGGGCCAGCAGCGGAACACCTTCTTTGTGGATAAGGGAAACTTTACCTACCGGGATAACGCCTATAACGCCAGCTACTCCTTTCAGGGGGACAAGGCCGAGCCCGTGTTCTATCAGGATCTGAGCGGCGGGGAGACGGCGATCTGGATCAGCGGGAAGCCGGGCAGGGACGCCATGGCTCTGGGCGGAGCCGCCTTCGGCGGGAACCCGGGTGCTAAGGACTTCCCCCTGCCCACGGGCGTGGTAAACGCAGAGGGAAAGCCGGTCCACTACGGCCGCTGGCTGGAGCCGCTGCCGTTGGGGCGGATGGGCGTGTACTACTGGGAAAAGATGGAACTTCCCGGCGTCTCGAAGGACAGCAAGCGGGTGGTCTACGGCATCAGTATGCTGGCGGTGGACCCGAATAAGGAGACGGTGACAAAGACCTCCACCCTGTCCAATGCGCGCAGCGACGGCGGCGTGGTGGTGGATTACGGGTATGGGTTCTATATCGACGAGGATAATGCGGTAAAATTCACCTCTGAGGGGATTTTGTATACAGAAAAGGGAGAAGCGGGCGCAAAGCCGGAGAGGGCGGAAAGTGCGGAGGACAGCGAGACGAACAACGCCCTGGGCACCCTGATGCCGGGCTATACATTCCATTCCTGCCGCAGCTTTGTGCCCAGCCCGGATCCTGGTGAGAAGGGAAATTTCGTGGAGGGAACCACGCGGCCCGGGCTGTACGCCAGCGGAACGAAAAACTCCCCCAACGGCAGGCTCACGCTGGTGGAGGGGGGCGTTAAGGCCGTGTTCGAGATCAACCCCCACTTCGCGGACGCGCTGTCCGTGGCGGAGGCACCCAAGGGTTATACCGTGATGGGGAACGAGCTGAAAGCCACGCCAGGGACGGAGAAGAACCCCTACGGGGTGCGGGCCATGGGACAGCTTTCCGCCATCAACTGGAACAGCGAGAACCGGAACACCAAGACGGTGCTGCATGGGCACAGCAATACTGAAGAAAAAACCAACAGCAGTCAGTTCCCCTATCTGTCCCGTGTCGGTGCCGACACAAAACGTTACTGGAAGCAGACCCACGATATTGATGGGGCGAATGGGACGTATACCCCCATTGCGGAGTATTACGACAGGATCAACGGTCAAGGACCCAAGACGAGCAGCCTGTTCGGCTGGTTCGGCGGGGAGTACGATGGGGACGACTATGTGATCCAGGATGTGAAAATCCAGGGGCAGACGTCCTCCTGCGCGGGCCTGTTCGGCATGATCTACAACGGCAGGCTGGACAGCGTGATCCTCTACTCCACCGACGGGAAGGGGACAGTGGAAGCCAAGCGGGATGAAGGGACGCTCACCTGCTGGTATGCGGCAGGCACCCTGGTGGGAATGGCGGTTACGGATGATAAAAACAGTAATGGACTGGTGAACTGCTCCGTGGCGGGCTATACCGTCAACGCGAATGTCTATACCAGCTCGGGCTGGGGCGGAAGCTGCATCGGCGGGCTGGCGGGCGTTTCCAACATGGCACTGGAGGGCTGTTCCGCGGTGACGGAGGTTAAGGTTCCGTCCACGGCAGTGGACAACGACAATATGCGCGTGGGCGGGCTGGTGGGAAGCTGTCAAAACAGCGTGACCAACTGCTTCGCCGGGGGAAGCATTGACATTGAGAGCGGCGTTACCGTTCCCGGCGGCAAGAACCCGCCGAAAGGCGTGTACGTGGGCGGACTGGTGGGCGGCAGCTATTTCAAGCCGCTGCGGGTGAACGGCCAGGGCGTACCGATTGGAGCCACAAATGACGATGGGGGGACTACGGCAAATCAAACAGATAACGCGCTGACCAACTGCTACAGCTATGTGACCCTGCCCAGCTATGAGGATACGGAGATCAACCTGAGCGGGACGAATGGCAATAAGAAGAAGCTGGGCGCGCTGTACGCCATCGGCGGCACGGGGGAGATTTATCCATCGGCAGGTGATCGGCCCCCTGGAGTGGCGGATTCCGCCAACCACGGCAAATGCACCATCACCAACTGCTATTACCTGGCATCCGAGGTGCTGAAAAACAATAAGCAGGAGGGCGGCACACTGGACATCCCCGGCGACCTGCACGGGAACGGGGAGAACAGGCTTAAAACGGATCTGTGGGAGTTGACGAAAAATCAGGGGGAGTATGTGCCCCGGTCCGACCCCATGGGCCTTACCTACCGCCAGCTGTCCGGGAAGGACCTGATTGAGAAGGGAGCGGATAAACGGTACATTATGGGCTGGCTTACCGCCTTCTCCCCCGTCACCAAGACCACCCCCGGCGGCGACAGCATCCCCGGCAAGTACAGCTACAGCTCCCGGGCCAAGCTGGAGGGGCTGAACTACCCCTTCCCCACCATCCTGACCCGGGAGGGCGGGAGCATCCACGTCCACTACGGCGACTGGCCCCTGGAGGGCATCGAGCGGGCGGTGGGCGGCGGGCCTATCGAGGTGAACCTGTTGCGGTCGGACACCGAGACGGAGACGCTGACCCTGAGCGAGGGGGTGCCGGAGGGCGGCAGGTGGACGGTATCGCCCACCGAGAAGGAGCGCAACGATCTGCTTGCGGCGGGAGAGCCCGCGCCCAAGGCCACGGTGAAGATCACCGGATACGGCGAAGGAACGTGTACCATCGAGGTGACCGGGTACGAGCAGGGGCTGGATGATGTGACGGTGACGTACACCGTGGGCGGGGTGGAATACTCCGTCACCATCACGGTGAAGGTGACCGCGGAGCTGCGGGTGAAGCCCCAGACCCTGCCCATCTACGTGCTGCCGGGGGCCGACGTCAGGGTGCCGCTGTCCCTGTGCGACGAAAACTGGCAGGAGCTGACGGCGGAGAGGCAGGCGGCCGTGGAGATCGTCACCGAAAAGAGCGTCTGCAATCCGCCCTGGATGCTGAACTGGGCAAAGCTGCAAAAGGACGAAACGGGCGGCTATTACCTCCAGCTGAAGGCGGCGGAGTATGACGAGGAGCGGGTCCAGGAGGGCGCGCAGGCCATGCCCGTCAATGTGGCCTACTACTACGGAAAAGCGGCTGGGGAGGGGGAGAACAGAACCCTGTCCGTTGAGAACAGCACGCTGACGGTGGAGATGCTCGCCCCGCCGGAGCCGGAGCTTGACAAGGAGACGGGCGAGGTGCGGCTCACCTTCCCCGCGATCCCCCTTGAGCAGGACGGGGAGGGACCCAGCATCGTGACCACCGTGACGGAGGTTGTGGTGAACGGGGTGAAGGAGCCGGACGCCGCCGGGCCTGTGGAGCCCCCGGAGACAACGGAGCCTGTGGAGACGGCGGAGCCCGCGCCCGAGCCCGAGGCGGTTGGGGAGAATAACGTTGTGACGCTGAAGAACTATGCTCCGGGAGCGGAGGTAACGCTGGAGCTGACGCTGGAGCTGAGGCGGAGCGATGGGGAAGCTGATGCGCCGCCCGTCGTCCAGGCCGTCCCGGTGACCGTGACCATTCCGAAGGCGGAGCCGGAGGAGACGAAGCCCGATCATCCGGACGCTGAGACGCAGAAGGACAGGGGCGCGGCTCCGGAGGGCGGACAGGCGGAAGTCCGGGAGGACGCGGCAAAAGAGCCGGAGCCCGCGCTTCCGGCCAAGGAGAGCATGGACCCCGTCCCGGAGGAACCGGGCCGGGACGGGGAGGAGGGGGACGGCGCGTAGGCGTCGGCCCCGGTGAGAGAAAGGGGGAGGTCCCGTGGGAAGCATACGCGGCAAGCTGCGCAGCCAGCGCGGGGCGTCCATCCTGCTGGCTCTGCTGTTTTTCCTGGTGTGCGCCATGGTGGGGGCGTCGGTGCTGATGGCGGCGGCGTCCAACGCCGGGAAAAGCCGCAGCAGCCGGGAGGAACAGCAGAAATACCTGACGCTGTCGTCGGCGATGCAGCTGGTGTGCGATGAGCTGACGGCGGTGGAGTACAGTGCGGAGTTTGTTCGAACAAAAACAGAAGAAGTTCTGAAAACAATCGTCACAGAAAACGGGTCTTATTCAGTGCACGACTATTACAAATATTACTACGAACAGAAAAGCGGCAGCTATACAGGCGGATTTTCGGAGAATGTTTTGCCCATGCTCAACACATTGGACGGATTGTTTGCCAAAGGACGCCTGCCTGTGACGGAGATCAAAAACAGCGATCATTACATTTACAACAGCAGCTTCACCGTCAGCGGTGATCAGGCGGTCGAACTGGAGTTGGCCGTGACCGATCCGGATAGCGGGACAGGGCTGAACCTGCCGGTGAAGGTGACGGTGGTGCTGAAACAAGATCCGGCATTCCGGATTTATGTGACGGCAAGGCTGGCGGACGATGAGAGCTATTCCATGTACGCCGAGCTGATATGCGGCACCGTGCCCCAGATCGAGGCGGGAAAGACCACATACGGCCCCATCAAGTGGACGCTGAGCCAAATTACGAGGAAGGAGCCGACGACATGGTAGGTCGCAAGCGGAAGGACAGCCGGGGGGAGACCCTGGTGGAGCTGCTGGCCTCCATCCTGATCGCGGCCCTTTCGGTCGCGCTGCTGTTCACCTGCTGCATGACGGCGGCGGCGATGGGCCGGGACACCCGGGAGGCGGATGGGCGGTACTACGAGGCCTTGTCCGCGGCGGAGGAAAAGGCCGGGAAAGAGGGCGAATCTTCCGTGACGGTAAAGGGGAACGGTACAGAGGACACCATCGACGTGTTCCTCTACGGCGGCGAGGAGATGTACTCCTATCAAAAGGGGGCGGCGTCCCGTGACCCGTAAGTGGAAGGACAGCCGGGGCCTGACCCTGGTGGAGACGCTGTGCGCCGTGGCCATCCTGGTGCTGCTGGGGCTGCTGGTGAACACGGGGCTGAACCTGGCCATGCGGGGCTACCGGGAGCTGACCGCCCAGTCGGAGCTGGAGCTGCTGGGCTCCACCCTGACGTCGGCGTTGGCGGACGAGCTGCGCTACGCCCGGGAGGTTGAGACGGAGGCGGACGGAAGTGTGACGCGGTTCCACAGCCACCGCTATAACTATCCGGACCCGGACATGGCCTATACGGAGCTGAAGGTGGAGAATGGGAAGCTCTATGCCGGAATCTACCAGATGGTGCCGGACGGGGCCTACAACCACGGGGCCTACGAGCTTCGGCCGGGGGCCTTCCAAGTGACCTGCGAGGACGGGCTGTTCCGGGTAAGCCTGACGGTTCAGCAGGCCGGGGGCGGGCTTTCCCGCACCGTGGAATTCACCGTCCGGTGCCTGAACTACAAACCGACGACATAGAGAGGGGGCGGAGCCATGGCAATGAAATATAACCGGTTGGGCGATATGCTGGTGGAGAGCGGGGCCATCACCGAGGCGCAGCTCAGGCAGGCGTTGGAGCTTCAGGCCGGGAGCGGCGAACGGCTGGGTACGGTGCTCCAGGCCCACGGCTTCATCACGGAGCGGCAGCTCATCGACACGCTGATGAACCAGGTGGGCGTGGAGTACGTGGATCTGAACTCCCTGTCCATCCCATCGGAGATGGCCCAGATCCTGCCCAAGAATGTGGCGAAAAAGCATATGGTGGTGCCGGTGAAGGCCAGCCGCACCGACGTGCACCTGGCGATGGCCGACCCGCTGAACTTCGTGGCGGTAGAGGAGGTGCGGGCCATCACCCGCCGCCGGGTGATCCCGCTCATCGCCACCGCCGCCGCCGTGGAGCGGGCGGTGCAGAACCTGTACAGCAACCAGGGGGCCATGCGGGCCATCGAGGAGATGCAGCGGGACCTGATCGGCGGGCAGTACGGCGCGTCCGCCCTGGGGGCCGCCGGGGGGCAGAGCGTGGCGGTGGACGAGGACGAGGCGGACGCCGCCCCCGCCATCCGGCTGGTGAACTCCATCATCGACCGGGCCTATACCGAGCGGGCCAGCGACATCCACATGGAGCCGGGAGAGGACCACATGGCCATCCGGATGCGGATCGACGGCGCGCTGCGCACCATCATCCAGGTGCCCCGGGAGCTGCAAAGCTCCGTGATCTCCCGGATGAAGATCATGGCCCGGATGGACATCGCCCAGAAGATGATCCCCCAGGACGGCCGGGCCAACGTCACCGTCCAGCAGGAGACGCTGGACCTGCGTATTTCCACCCTGCCCACCACCCACGGGGAAAAGGTGGTTATCCGGCTGCTGCGCAAGGCGGCGGAGCTGGGCAGCCTGGACGGCATCGGCCTGCGGGGGGAGAACCGGGATCGGTTTTTGAAGCTGGTGGACAACGCCACCGAGGGGGTGATCCTCATGGTGGGGCCCACCGGATCGGGCAAGACCTCCACCCTGTACGCCATGATCCAGCGGCTGAAAAGCGAGGAGATCAACCTGGTGTCCCTGGAGGACCCGGTGGAGTACCACATCGATGGGGCCTGCCAGGTGCAGATCAACGAAAAGACCGGGCTGACCTTCGCCAGCGTCCTGCGCTCGGTGCTGCGGCAGGACCCGGACATCATCGCCGTGGGCGAGATCCGGGACGGCGAAACCGCCGAGATCGCCATGCGGGCCGCCATGACGGGCCATCTGGTGCTGTCCACGGTCCACACCAACAACGCCGTGTCCTCCATCGACCGCCTGCTGGACATCGGCGTGGAGCCCTACCTCATCGCCGGGGCGGTGAAGGGGATCATCTCCCAGCGGCTGCTGCGGAAGGTGTGCCCCCACTGCCGGAAGGCGTACACGCCCACGGAGGAGGAGCTGGCCCTCCTGAAGCTGAAGGACGGGGGGGAGCCTGTCCAGTTCTACCGGGGGGTGGGGTGCGGCGAGTGCTTCAACACCGGATACCGGGGGCGCACCGGGGTGTTTGAGATTCTCAGCGTCACCCCCGCCATCCGCCGCGCCATCCATGCCCGCTCCATCGCCCAGCTGGAGGAGGCGGTGAAGGAGGCCGACTTCCAGCCCATTCTGGAGGACTGCCGCCGGCTGGTGCTGGAGGGAGTCACCTCCGCGGAGGAGGTCCACCGGGTGCTGGGCGGACAAGGCCCGTTCTGAGGAGGAGAAGCCATGACCATTACACAGCTGATTGAGAAGGCCCGGGAGGGCCGGGCGTCCGACATCCATCTGGTGTGCGGGCTGACGCCCCGGTGCCGGGTGGACGGCTCCATCCGGGAGCTGGGGGGAGAGCGGCTCACCCCGGAGCAGTGCCTGGACTATGTCCGGGAGCTGGCGGGGGAGCAGTACGACGCCATGGTGGAGGTGGGGGAGGCCGATCTGGCCAAGACCATCGCCGGGGTGCGGTGCCGCCTCAACCTGTTCCGGCAGCAGGGGAGCTGGTCCGCCGCCATCCGCCTGCTGAACGAGCACGTGCCCGAGCTGTCCGAGCTGGGCCTGCCCAAGGTGGTGCGGGAGTTCCCTGGCTACAGCCAGGGCCTGGTGCTGATCACGGGGGAGACAGGCTCCGGCAAGTCCACCACCCTGGCCGCCGTGCTCAACGAGATCAACCAGACCCAGTCCAAGCACATCCTCACCCTGGAGGACCCGGTGGAGTACGTCTACACCCCGGCCCAGTGCGTCATTAACCAGCGGGAGGTGGGCAAGGACACCCGCTCCTTCGCCGCCGGACTGCGGGCCGCCCTCCGGGAGGACCCGGACGTGATCCTGGTGGGCGAGATGCGGGATCTGGAGACCATCGAAACCGCCCTCACCGCCGCCGAGACGGGGCATCTGGTGTTCGGCACCGTCCACACCAACTCCGCCGCCGACTCCATCGACCGGATGGTGGACGTGTTCCCCGCCGAGCGGCAGCAGCAGATCCGCTTGCAGCTCTCCATGACGCTGAAGGCAGTGCTGTCCCAGCAGCTGCTGCCCCGGGCCTCGGGCAAGGGCCGGGTGCTGGCCTGCGAGGTGATGAAAACCGACGGGGCCATCCGCAACCTGATCCGGGAGGGCAAGACCCCCCAGATCATCAACTCCATCCAGACCACCGGCTCCATCGGCAATATCCTCATGGAGCGGGCCCTGCTGAACCTGCTGAACGCCGGGACCATCAGCCGGGAGACCTATGAGCAGGCCCTTCCCGGCGGCAGTGTCCAGGCCAAGGACATGGGCATGGGCGGGACGCTGAACCAGAACCAGCGCAGGGGCCTGGGCCTGTAAGGGGGGCGCGCTATGCCGACTTATAAATACGAGGGGGCTTACGCCGGGGGCGAGCGGGTGTCCGGCGTGGTGGAGGCCGCCAGCCGCCAGGAGGCGGTGGCCCAGATCCGCCAGACCTGCGAGGTGGTGCTCAGCCTCAAGGAGATCCCCAAATCCTTTGCCCAGCGGCCCGCCGCGGCGGTGTTCCAGCGGATCAGCCCCAAGTCCCTGGCCTTTACCTGCCAGCAGTTCGCCATTGTGCTGAAGGCGGGCCTGCCCCTGGTGCAGACCGTGGATCTGGTGGCGGGGCAGTCGGAGGACAAGGCCCTCCAGCGGCTGCTGCGGCAGGTGTCCGAGGACGTGTCCAACGGCTGGAGCCTGAGCTACAGCTTTGACCAGCGGGGGGGCCGTCTGCCCGTCACCTTCCGGGAGACCATCCGGGCCGGGGAGGAGAGCGGCGATCTGGTGTCCGCCTTCGACCGGATGGCGAAATACTACGACCGCACCGCCAAAACCCACGCCAAGGCCATCAGCACCATGACCTATCCCGCGTTCGTCATTCTGGTGGCCATCGTGGTGGTGTACGTCATCATGGACAAGGCCGTGCCCGCCTTTATCAACACCTTCGACGACCTGGGGGCGGAGCTGCCGCCCATCACCGTGGGGCTGATCGCCGTCTCCAACTTTACCACCAGGTACGGCAAGTACGTGGCGGCGGGGATTCTGGCCCTCATCGCCGCCCTGTGGCTCTACAGCCGCACGGAAAAGGGCGGGCTGCTGTTCAGCCGCCTGCGGCTGTCCCTGCCCGTGCTGGGGGAGATCGCCCGGATGGCCGGGGCCAGCCAGTTCGCCCACACCATGTCCGCCATGCTGGCCGCCGGAGTGCCCATTTTGCAGGCCATCGCCGTGTCCAGCCGGGCCATGTCCAGCCTGGTCATGGCCCAGGAGGTGCTGGACACCGTGGCGGGGGTGGAGGCCGGACGGGGCCTGGGGGACAGCATGGCGAACTCCCGGGAGCTGCCCCAGATGCTGATCCAGATGACCGCCGTGGGCGAGAGCGCGGGCGCGCTGGAGTCCACCCTGGAGGTGCTGGCGGAATACTACGACAACGAGGTGGACGTGCGCACCGAGCGGGCGTTGTCCCTGCTGGAGCCCATCATCATCTGCTGTCTGGCGGTGTTCGTGGTGCTGATCCTGTTCGCCGTGTACGTGCCGATGTTCAACATCTACAACACGATCTGAGGGGGGGGGGACGGCGCGTGAGGCGGAAAATACGGAGCCGCCGGGGGTTTACCCTGGTGGAGGTGCTGGCGGTGGCGGCGGTGCTCCTGATCCTGCTGGCGATTGCCATCCCGTCGGTGATGGGAGCCATCGACCGCGGGCGGCACAAGCATGACGGGGAGGTGGAGCGGGCGGCCGCGGCGGCCTTGACCGCCCTGGTTCAGAACGGGACACTGGAGCGGGATAAGGCCGAGGGCAAGTACAGCACCACCGTTTACCTGTTTGACGCGGAAAATGGGAGGATTGTCTACGCCAAAAGTGGATTTTCCCCGGGCGGTTATACCCCCTATGGGGAGTGCCGGACAGAGGGGCACCAAGGAAAATTTTTGTGGCTCCAATATACGGCGGATAACGAAATGCAGATGTATTGGAGTAAAACACGCCCCGGCGGGACCTTTGACACATCAAACTGGGATAAAGAGCTCTGCGGCTCCTGATGGTCCCCTCATCCGTCAGCCTTCCCTCCTGTGAGGGGAAGGCCAAGGACCCGCAAAGCCTTCCCCCTGCAAGGGGGAAGGTGTCACGGCGTAAGCCGTGACGGATGAGGGCGCCCCCGCAAATTTGTTTTCACCTTGCCGCCCTGTGGCGAGTGAAAAAGTTATTCCCCGGCTTCGCCAACCCGGTCGGTGAATAGATACATCCTATGTTTCAGGAGGAAAGGAGGAAAATTTCCTGACATGAATGGGTTGAGGGAAAAATTCCGTAATAAAAAAGGCTTTACGCTGGTTGAGATGCTGATTGTGGTGGCGATTATCGCTATTTTGGTAGCTGTGTCTATTCCGGTTGTGAACAATGCACTGGATCGCGCCAAGCACACAACAGATGCGGGAAATGAGCGTGCTGCAAAAGCAGAGATCATGATTCAGTATCTGTCTGGAGAAGATGCAACCCAAAAGGTCGAAGCTGATGGCACAACCGTATATTGCTATGATGCTGTCGATGGAACAATTAGCACCACTGCCCCGACTAAAGCTGGGCACAAAGACTATGGAAAATGTGCTAAACACGGGCATGCGAACAAGTTTATCGTTATGACGCTCAGTGCTGATGGTGTTGTTACACTTGGCTGGAATGATTCCAATGCAATGCCTACAGGTGGAAGTCTGTGCGGTGAAACGAAATTGAGCTAAAGCCAAACAAACCAAACACAAACCAATTCCCTCAGCCAAGACCTGGGTTGGCGAACCGGGCTGGGGGAGCGTACCCGTCAAATGGGAGTAAGATGTTAAATTGAATCTCCTTCCCACGGAAGGCATCAAGTAATTACTTGATCGTCTACCCGTGGGTAGACGATGGGAACCTCCCCCAAGAAATTTGGGCGGCAGGCCCCGCGATGCCGGACCTGTCCCGAGAAAAGGAGAACTTAAAATGAAAAACCTGAAAGCGAAGCTGCGCCGGGACGGCGGCTTTACGCTGGTCGAAATGCTGATCGTGGTGGCTATCATTGCGATCTTAGTGGCGATTTCTATTCCTGTGGTGGGGAGTGCGCTGGAGAAATCTCGTGTGATTACAGATTCGGCGAATGAGCGGGCGGCCAAAGGAGCAATTACTATCTTGTACCTCAACCAAGCTGGTGGATTGACCACCGAGACAAAGCTAACAGGTACTGATGCGACTTGGTATGATTGGATTTGCTACGATGCTGCAAATGGTACTTTTAACACCACGACAAAAAGCTATGGTCAGTGCAGTGCTCACAGTGCCGGTAACCAGTATATTTGGGCAACGATTAAGAAAGACGGAACCGAGGTATTGCTGGCGTGGTCGACAAATGCCCCAACGACTTTTGTGGCGGGATCTAATGTCCATATTACTTCAACTACATGAGTTGTTTTTAGAATAGCAGAGCTTTGAACTTTGAGGTCTGCCCGCGCGCAACCCGCGCGGGCGTCCTCCAAAGCCCACCGCCACCGGGGCGGGCTTTGGAGGGCGGACGCCCAAACCTCCGCCCTGCCCGTTCCCTCAAGGCCCGCTGTCCCCCAACGGCGGGCCTTGGGGGGACAAAAAAGCCCCCGCCGGGGGGCGGGGGTCAGCCTTGAAGCGTTGACTGCAAGTCAGCTTTTAATTTTGCCAGTTCGGAGCGGATGCCCTCTACTGTGTCTTGGGCTTCCGCCCGTTCCAGCGCACGAATTAACAGCCGAATATAGGCTTTGAATTGCAAATCGGTCATGCCTTCCATAGGCTTTGCCACCTTTCTTTTGAATAAAGATATCATAGCACATCGCCAAAGTGAAATCAAGCTATACAAATCCTGCAAAATATGTTAAAATGAGGGAGACAAGCCATGAACCCCCACCTGCTGCTGACAATTTACCTCTGCGTCTGGCTGGCCGCCGCCGGGGCGGTGCTGGGCAGCTTCCTGGACTGCGCCGTGTGGCGTTGGGCCAGGGGGGAGGCCATGTTCCGGGGGCGGTCCCGCTGTGCCGGCTGCGGGCGCACCCTGTCCCCGGGGGAGCTGGTCCCGGTGTTCTCCTACCTGTTTTCCCGGGGAAGGTGCCGCGGCTGCGGGGGGAAAATCCCGGCGGAGTGCCTCTGGGCGGAGCTGGCGGGAGGGTTGGCGTTCGTGTGCCTGGGCGTCCGGTTCGGCCTGACGCTGGAGCTGGCCCAGTGGCTGGTGTTCGGGGGGCTGCTGCTGGCGGTGTCCCTGACGGACGGGGCCAGGCGGATCATCCCGGACAAGCTGCTGATCGCCATGGCGGTCAACCGGGTGGTGTGGCTGTTCGTGCTGGGCCAGCCCCTGTGGGACACGGTGAAGGGGATGCTGGCAAGCGGCATCATCCCGGCGGCCCTGCTGGCGTTTGTGCTGCTGGCGGAGAAGGTGCTGGGCCGGGAGGCCATGGGGGGCGGCGACATCAAGCTGCTGCTGGCCATGGCGTTCTATTTGAGCTGGCCCGAGCTGCTACTGACCCTGCTGGGCGGGTGCCTGCTGGGGATTATCGGGGCGGCGGCGGCAAGGAAAACGGGGGCCATCCCCTTCGGGCCGTATCTGGCGGCGGCGGGGGTGCTGGCGGTGTGCTTCGGCGGGCCGCTGGTGAGCTGGTATCTGGGGCTGTTCTGAAAGGGAGGACTTCACATGGCAAGGATCAAGGTGGGCTTCGATATCGGCGGGAGCTCCATGAAGGCGGCGGTTGTCCAGGGGGGCGGCCTCCGGGTGGAGACGGTGCGCCTGCCGGAGAAGCTGATAGACGAAAACGGGATCACCATGCCCAACGCCTTCTCCCAGTTTTTGAAGCAGACGGTGAAGGAGCTGCGCCTGCCCCACGGGCCCGCCGCGCTGGCCCTTCCGGCCAGCCAGGTGATCTGCCGCCTGGTGAGTATGCCGGAGATGAACCAGGAGCAGCTGATGATGAACCTGCCCTATGAGTTCGCGGATTTCATCCAGGGCGCGCCGGATCAGTATTTCTGCGATTACGCCCTGTGCGGGAAGGCCCCCGGCGATGAGGAGGGGACCATGCCCATGATGGCGGCGGTGGCCTCCAAGCGTCAGCTGGAGCAGTATATCCGGATGTTTGCCAGGGCGGGGGTGCGGCTGAAGAAGCTGGTGCCCCAGGAGATGGCCCTCATCGAGCTGTGCCGCGCCCAGGCCGGGGGAGAGGGGCCGGGGGAGTACTGCTTTGTGGACCTGGGCCATCAGCAGACCCGGATCACGGTGGTGGTGGGCGACCGGGTGCAGGCCACCCGGCGGCTGAACTTCGGGGGCCGGGACATGGACCTGGCCATCGCGGAGGAGCTGGGGGTGGACGCGTTCCTGGCGGGCACCTACAAGATGGGGGGCCAGCAGTCGGCCCTGGCGGTGCCCGCGGTGGCGGACGTGTGCGAACGGCTGGCGGTGGAGATTTTGAAGGTGGTGAACTTCTACCAGTTCACCTACCGCTCCAGCAATCTGGCCGGGGTATACCTGGTGGGAGGCGGGGCCGCGCTGGAGCCGCTGCGCCAGGCCATTGAGAACACGGCGGGCCTGCCGCTGCTGGAGCCGGGGGAGCTGCTGAAGGCGGCGTCCGGCTCGGCGGCGGACGGGCTGTTTGCGGCGGGGGCCGCCATGGGAGGGGGATAACATGGGGAAAAAGCTGAAAGGCGTCCCCACCAAGCGGACGATGAACCTGTACTTCAAGCCGGACCGCACCACCAGGCCCGCCACGGTGGCGTTGTATGTGCTGTTCGTGCTGGTGGTGCTGCTGGGGCTGTCCAAGGTGCTGGTGTACGATCTGTGGATGGAGGTGGACGGGGCCAGGTCGGCGTTGTCCGCCGTGGAGGCCCGGCTGGACGGGGTGATGGAGGAGCTGGCGGACTACCCCCAGGTGAAGGAAAAGTATCAGCGGTATTCCGCCACTGACGAGGAGCGGGAGCTGATCGACCGGATGGAGGTGCTGGCCCTGCTGGACGAGGCCATGGGCTCCACCGGGCAGCTCAGCAGCGTGGCGACCAGCGGGCAGGTGGTGCAGGTGCAGTTTAAGCGGGTGACTCTGGCCCAGACGGCGGAGATCGTCCGGCGGCTGGAGGAGTCTCCCCTGGTGGAGCGCACCACGGTGAATACCGCGGCCACCACGGAGGAGGACGGGGAGCTGGTGTCGGCCGGCATCCTCATCCAGCTGCATAGGGAGGTGGCGGGGGAATGAAACGGCAATTATCCGCCCGGGAGCTGATCCTGCTGGGGATGCTGCTGGTGCTGGTGGTAGTGGGCGGCTATGTGATGCTGTTCTATCTGCCCATGAACGCGGAGCTGGAGCGGCTGGGGCAGGAGAAGGAATCCTGTGAGGAGCAGCTCCAGGCGGCCCAGCTCCAGGTGGAGGACAAGCGGCGCATGGAGCGGGAGCTGGACGAGATCTTCGCCGCCGACCCCAACCCGGTGAGCATCGCGCCCTATGACAACCTCCAGCCGGTGATGTTCGAGCTGAACGCCATTTTGCAGTCCACCCCGGAGTATTCCCTGTCCTTCGGCACAGTGGACACGGAGGAGGCCATCATCCGGCGGCAGATCCTGCTGAGCTACACCAGCGGCAGCTATGAGGGGGCGAAGGCGGTGCTCCAGCGGCTCCACGACAGCGCGTACCGCTGTATGCTGGACGACGTGAGCATTTCCATGGGCGAGGGGGACGGCGGGAACGTGTCGGTGAACGCGTCCCTGGTGTTTTTCGAGTACCAGTGAAGCACAAGGGCCGGGAGCGGGTATCTGCCCGCCCCCGGCTCTTTTTGGGAAAACGGTTGTGTTACGCCCGGACTTGTGCTATAGTGAGTCAAGTTGAACAAGCGCGAACCGCGCTTTTTCAATTTGCTTGACGATATAGTGGCGGGGCAAAACCATTCCAGACGAAGAAGGAGCAAGCTATGATCACAGTTACCGATTTGAGTTTGAACTACAGCGGCACCCCGCTGTTCGCCCACGTGGATTTGCAGTTCGACCGGGGGAACTGCTACGGCATCATCGGGGCCAACGGCGCGGGCAAGTCCACCTTTTTGAAGATCCTGTCCGGGGAGCTGGACTCCACCTCCGGGCAGGTGTCCATACTGCCCAACATCCGTATGTCCGTGCTGAAGCAGGATCAGAACGCCTACGACGCCTATCCCGTGATGGACACGGTGATCATGGGGAACCAGCGGCTGTATGACATTGGGAAGGAGAAGGACGCCCTCTACGCCAAGGAGGAGATGACTGACGAGGACGGCCTGCTGGCCTGCCAGCTGGAGGAGGAGTACGCCGAGCTGGGGGGCTGGGAGGCGGAGAGCAATGCCAGCCGGATTCTCCAGGGGCTGGGTGTGGGCACCCAGTTCCATGAGACGGGCATGGCGGAGCTGGATCCCCGCCTGAAGGTGAAGGTGCTGCTGGCCCAGGCCCTGTTTGGGGAGCCGGACCTGCTGATGATGGACGAGCCCACCAACAACCTGGACATCGACGCGGTAAACTGGCTGGAGGACTTCCTGCTGGAGTTTGAGGGCACCGTCATTGTGGTGTCCCACGATCGGCACTTCCTCAATACCGTGTGCACCCACATCGTGGACATCGACTACAATAAGATCAAGATGTACGTGGGGAACTACGACTTCTGGTACGAGTCCTCCCAGCTGGTGCAGCAGCTGGTGAAGAACCAGAACAAGCGCAACGAGGAGAAGATCAAGGAGCTTCAGGACTTCATCTCCCGCTTCTCCGCCAACAAGTCCAAGTCCAAGCAGGCCACCGCCCGGCGCAAGCTGCTGGACAAGCTCACCGTGGAGGAGATG
>ERZ779623.180-NODE-180-length-32253-cov-27.339400_pt1 | contig 32253 bp, 43 predicted proteins | sample MGYA00514189_ERZ779623 | MGnify/ENA primary metagenome ERZ779623 (study PRJEB29562, sample SAMEA4376712) | mouse gut metagenome | isolation source: Cecum | study: EMG produced TPA metagenomics assembly of the A DSS colitis mouse model was used to assess the... | reverse complement strand
TCCTCCTGGCTCATCTTCTTGTCGCCGCCGCCCGACGGCTCGGGGGCCGGGGCGGGCGCGGGGGCAGGCTCCGCTGCCGCGCCTCCATGGAGCATGGCCTCGATCTCCTCCTGGGACATCTGGCGGTTGCTCTCGGCGGCGACCGGGGCGGGCTCCGGAGCGGCGGCGGGCGCGGACCCCTCCACGCTCACCTCGTCCTCCAGGCCCAGGCTTTTCAGCAGCTCCTTGGCCAGATCCACCGACATGACGTTCATGAACTCGCTCTCCAGCGCGTCCTCGATCTTCAGGAAGAACCGGACCACCACCACCTGGTCCGCCCCTGCGGGCATATGCTCCTGCTTAAACTGCTCCAGGTCGTCCAGCTCGAAGGAGTGGGGGGTGGAGATATCCACCCGGAAGCCCAGGAAGTCGGACATGGCGGTGGCCGCCGAGCCCATCATCTGGTTCATAACCTCGCACACACAGCTGATGGTCAGCTCGTTCAGCTCGAACTCCTCGTCGGGGGTCTCCATCCCCATGAGTATGTCCACGATGACCTTGATGTCGCTGCGCTTGAGCAGCATGATGTTGCTGCCCTCCAGGCCCTCCACATACTTGATCTCCACGCCGATGGCAGGCTCCAGGTTGCCCAGGGAAAAGCTCTTGACCTCCACCACCGACACCGTGGGGGTGGTGATATCCACCCGATGATCCAGCATATTCGATACCGCGGTGGCCGAGGAGCCAAGGCTGATATTCATCATTTCGCCCAAGGCGTCTATCGCCATTGGGCTGAAGATTTCCTTCTCCATCGCTTACTCGCTCCTTTGCTCGGCCGAATAGCACACCTCGTCTATCTTGATGGCCATGTTTTTCTTGTGGGTTCCCATACGGCCCGTGAACCACTGGTAGCCCCCGATTTCCAGAAATACCGGCGAGTCCTTGGGCCGACCCAGATCCAGCACGTCGCCCACGCTCAGGTGATAGATATCGCTCAGCGACAGCTGGGTGTCCCCCAGCTCCGCCACGATCTCCAGGGTGGAATCCCGCAGGCGGTCGAAGATCTCCTCCGAGTTGTCCTCGCTGGCCACCTTGCGGCCCATGCTCTCCCGGTTGACCTCGCCGAAGATGCTGGTCAGCACGCTGCCGGGAAGCACGATGCTCATCCGCCCCTCGTTGCCGCTGAAGTCCAGCTTCATGTCCACCAGAATCACCGTCTCGTCCAGGTTCAGGAGCTGGACCAGGGTTGGGTTCACCTCGGTGCGGTTATACTCGAAGGTGATGGGCACGTAGTTCTCCCAGCTGTTCCCCATCAGCCCGATCATGTCCTTCAGCAGCAGCTCGTACAGCTGGAGCTCCAGATCGGTGTAGGCGTAGCCGCTGGGGGTCTCCCGGTTCATCTCCCCCTCGCTGCCCATCATCCGGTCCATCATCCCAAGGGCCGTCTGGGTGGAGAGGTAGACCATCACCGGGTCCTGGGCCAGCACCGCGGTGCCGCCCACCTCCCTGGGCTGGATGGTCACGTCCACCATGGCCAGCACGTCGCCTTCCATGAGGGCGTTATTGAATTCGAAAAACTTCTGCTCCTCAATGCTCTCCACCTCGATCTCGCAGGTGGTGCGCAGCTGGGCGTTGAGCCGGGAGCCGATCACCCTCGTATAGTTCTCAAAGATGCCGTTGAGCATCTTAATCCGGTCCTTCGTAAACTTTCGGGGGGTGGTGAAGTCGTATTTCCGGTACTTTTTCTCCGGTTGTTTCTCCTCCGCCTTTTCCGCGTCGCCGCCGCTGCGCATGGAGTTCAGCAGCGCGTCGATTTGGCTTTGCGACAATACCTCGGGCATGGGATCACCTCACCTGCTCTTCCGCGTTTCTTCCTTGCTATGCCGGGTCCTGGGACGGAGCGGGGCTGGCCGCGGGCTGCTGGACGCTCCCGCCCTCTCCGGTGAGCTCGTTCAGCTCCTTTTCCAGATCCGAACCGATCTCCTTCGCGCTGATGACGATCTCCACCCGGCGGTTGGGGGCCTTGCCCGCCTCCCCCTGGTTGTCGCCGATGGGATGCCACTGGCCCACGCCCACGCTCTCCAGCCGGGCCGGGTGGATGTTGCTGTGGTCCTGGATGAAGATGGTCACCACCGTGGCCCGATCACTGGCCAGCTCCCGGTCCCCCTTCGTCTCGTTGGGCCGGTCGTCGTACATCTGGGCGGTGTGCCCCTTCACCTGGATCACCTCGATGGCCGCCTTGGACTTGTCCAGGATACCGCACACGCCCAAAAGGATCTCGTCCGCGCCGGGCAGCAGGTCAGACGAGTTCCCATAGAACATGGCCTTATCCTTCAGGGACACGTAGATCCGGCCCCCCTGTTGCTCTACGGAGATGGCACTGTCCAGCCCGTCCATCTTGGAGTAGTTCTCCAGGGCCTGCATCAGCTCGTTCATCATGTTTTCCACGGCCTCCTGATCGCTCAGGCCCGGGTTCTTATCTCCCACGTCCGGGTCGGCAAAGGGCCCGCCCATGCCGCTGGGGTCGGTGGTGGTCACCACTGCCTTGGGGTTAAAGCTCTGGACAATGGCCTTCCACTTGTCCTCGCTGATAGTGGACATGGAGTACAGCAGCACGAAGAAGCACAGCAGCAGCGTCACCATATCGCCGTAGGTGTCCATCCAGTTCGCGCCGCCTCCGCCGCTTCTCTTTTTCGCCATAGTGAACGCACCTCCTGATACCGCGTGTCAGTCCCGGTTACTCGCCGCCGCCGGAGGAGCCGCCCCCGGTGTCCCGGTCCCGCTGGGAGATGTAGGTCAACAGCTTCTCCCGCAGGGCCTTGGGGTTCTCGCCGGACTGGATGGACATAATGCCCTCCACGATGATCTCCTTGCAGAGCACTTCCTCGCCGTCCCGAATCCGCAGGTTGTTGGCGATGGGCCCGAAGATCATGTGGGCCAGGATACAGCCGTACAGCGTGGTGATCAGGGCGGTGCCCATGTCCTTGCCCAGGTCGCCGCCGCCGCTGGTGGGGTCCATGCTCTGGAGCATATTGATCAGGCCCACCAGGGTGCCCACCATGCCGAAAGCCGGGGCCACCGAGGATGCCTTGTCGTACAGTGCCGCCGCGTCCTCATGCCGGGCGGACATACACTCGATGTCGTTCTCCAGGATGGCCCGCACCTTGTCGGGATCGTTGGCGTCCACGATCAGCATGATGGCCTGCTTGAAGAAGGGGTCCTCCTGCTCGTTGGCCTTGCCCTCCAGCGCCAGCAGACCGTTTTTCCGGGCGGTCTGGGCCAGCTCCACCAGCTGGTCGATGATGTCCAGCGGCTTGAACTTCCCCGCGTTCAGGATCACCCCGAAGTGCTTGGGGATGGAGCCCAGGGTCTTGCCCGGGAAGCTGGCCACCACGATGGCGAAGGTACAGCCGATGACGATGAAGATACTGGCCGCGTCGAAGAAATTGATCAGGTATTCGATGTGGAACTCCACAATGGACTGCCCCTCCTCGGGCGGCACATTGATGGGCATTACAATACCCAGCAGGAACACCAGGATGGCCGCGACGAGGCCGATGATATATGTAATGTTCATACTACAGCACTACCTCCAAACCGGGCGGGGGCACGGGCGGCCCGGTCGCCTTTTTTGTCTTGGGCTTACCGCTTGTCTACAACGCTGATCTCCCGCTGGATGTCCATCACCTTGGCGTTGTAGCGGGCGATTTTCTCTATGATCTCCTCGGTGCTCTCCCGCACGAGGTAAAAGTCGTGGTTCATCATGACGATCTTGGATTCGGGGATGCTCTCAATATACTCGATCTGAAGATGGTTTACAAGGAATTTTTCATGGTTTCTTTTGGTTAAAACGATCATAACTTCAACCTCCTGTTCCTGTGGGGCCATAGGACTACGGGGGCACGCCGGGGGGAGGGCTTCCGCCCTCCTCCCCGGCCTTAGAACCTGTATTCACAGCCGAGGATGCCGGCTGGTCGAGGGATTTTCCGTCAGGCAAGGCGAATTTTCGCCGGAATACTTTGTGTATTGCAAGAAAATTCAACGCAGCATGGCGGAAAAAGACCCGGCCAGACGGCGTTTGAGGTTGTGAATACAGGTTCTCAGTTCAAACGCTTACGCTCAACGCTTCATGTTCACCAGCTCCTCCAGCATGGAGTCAGTGACGGTGATGATACGGGTGTTGGCCTGATAGCCGCGCTGGGTGGTGATCATGTTGGCGATCTCCTGGGCCAGGTCGCTCTTGGACATTTCCAGGCCGCCGGAGATGAAGCCGCTGCTGCCGCCGGTGCGGATGCGGCAGCCGTCGATGGCGTTGGCATCGGTGGCCAGCATATTGGTCTTTCCGTCAGCACTGTTCAGAGAGCCGTTCACGTAGTTGATTCCCATGTTCTTGTTGGCTCCGCCCAGGGTGTTGATCACCAGGTTGCCCGCGCCCTGGCCTGCCTGGAAGTAGCTGTTGCCGATCTGGGTGACACCGTTGGGGTTATCCACGGTGCCTACCGCCACGCAGCCGATGGTAACAATCCCGGCCCCATCGCCGCTGGAAGCGGTAATTATGCCAGTGGTGTTGTCCACGGTGATGTTGTTGAAGGAGGCCATGGTGTATTCGGACGCCACCACGTTGCCTTGGGCGTCCTTATAAGAGCCATAATCCAGGATGTGCTTGTCATCCGTCTTTCCCCCGGCAGCCGCAACATCTTTATCAAAATCTGCCTTATTGGGATCGCCGATGACGTAGTCGGGGTTACCCGCCGTACCACTCTCCGCTTGGACACCGCCGCCCGGCCTGGGGTAGCCGATGTGCATGGCTCCCGTGTCGTCCTTCCACACCCGGGGCTTGCGCAGGGGCACCAGCTGGTCGCTGAAGATGGGATCGCCCACCTTCGCCCCGGAGGCCTTGCCCGCGTCGCTCTGCACATAGGCCTCGTCCGCAATGCCGATACACAGGAAGCCGTACACCACATTGCCTCTGCCGTCAGCAAGATAGCCGTCGGCCCCAAACTCGAAGTCGCCCACCCGGGTGAGGGTCAGGGAGGTCAGCGCGCTCACGTCGCTCTCGTTGCCCTGGAAGTTCTGGGCGATGTCCTTATTGCCCACCAGGAAAAAGCCGTCGCCGTCGATCATCATGTCGGTGGTCTTTCCGGTCACGGCGTAGTTTCCGGTACTCACATCGATGCTCACCGAACCCATGTTGGCACCGTAGCCGATCTGGGAGGGGTTGCGCCCGCCCGCGACGGCGGTGCCGTCGGAGCCGCCGGTGAGGGTGGTATAGATAGAGGTGCGGAACACGGAACGGGCGGCTTTATAGCCGTAGGTGTTCACGTTGGCCACGTTGTTGCCGATGACGTTCAGGTTCTGCATATGGGTCCGAAGGCCCGCGATAGCCGCATACATTGCACCAGTCATGTCTGAAAAATTACTCCTTTCGGTTTGGCGCGGTCCGCCCCCCGCCAGTCGGGCGGGGGGCAAAGGCATCCGAAATCGGTCCTGCCTCTAACTCGCCTATTTTATTACAGGAACACCGCGCCGTCAATATTGGTGAAGATATTTTCTCTCATTTCGTCCTGTGTGATGGCGGTAATCACCTTTGCGTTGGGCACGTTGATGATAAACGCCTTGTCCGCGTCCATAGCCAGGATATTGGTGGCCCCCTTTGCCTGGGCCCGGATCACGCTGCCCGCCAGCTGGTCCATCAGATCCGGCGTGACCTCGATCCCCCGCTCCTGCGCCCGTGAGATGGCGTGCTTGGAAAACTCCACGCCCTGGGGCTGTTCCTGCCGTGCCAGCTCCTGCTGGAGCATGGCCCCGAAGGCCCCCGGCTGCGTCCGCGGCTGTACCCGGGCTTGTGGCGCGTCCGTGCGCGGCAGTCCTGATACACGCTGGATCATCTTCTGTCACCTCGATTTAAATGGGTAGGCGTTTTTATCCGCCCTGGGTGTCGCCGCCCTCGCCGCCTGCGGGGGGAGTTTCGCCGCCGCCCTCCACAGGGGGCGTCTCGCCGCTGCCGTCGCCGCCCGCGGGAGGCGTTTCGCCGTTGCCCTCTCCGTCCACCGGAGGAGTTTCCTCGCCGTCGCCGTCGCCCTCATCCGGGGTTTCCTCCGGCGGGGGAAGCTGGCCCACGGCCATAATCTGGTTCAGCCCGTACGTCTCGATCTTGCCGGAGGCGTCCTTGCCGAAGATCACCTGCTGGCCGTCCATCACGCCGGTTCCGGTCACCAGGACCTCCCGCTCCTCCAGGCCGTCCTTCGTCACGAGGCCGATGGTCACCACCTTGCCCACCAGGGAGCTGGCGTAGCTCATCACGTTGGTCTCGGTCATGTTGGAGATGGCGGAGATCATCTGCATCTGAACCATCTGGTTCATCATCTCGCTGGTGTCCATCGCGTCGTCGATGGTCTGGCTCTGGAGCTGCACGATCATCAGCTGGAGGAAGTCCATCATGTCCAGCTCGGTGTTGTTCTTCCGGCTGGTGGTGTGCTTGGGTGTGGTAATGCTGTTCGAGCCGAGCAGGCCCGAAATATCCGCCATAGAATTACTGCCCATCGCTGTCTGCTCCTTTCTGTCTTACTCGTCCCCGGGGATCAAGCCCAGCCGAAGCTGCTGCATGAAGTCCCGGCTGTCGCCGGACTGCTCCCGGCGGGGCTGGCGGCGTTCCTCCTGCCCGCCCTGGCCGCTGCCGTTCCGTCCGTCGTAGGGGTTCTGCTGGTTCTGGCCCTGCTGTCCCTCCTGGCTGTGCTGGACGTTTACCTCCACATCCTGCTGGGTGCGGTTGGCGATCATCCCCTGCAATTCCCCGGCGTGACGCTCCAGAAGGCCCCGGGTCTCGCCGCTGTGGGCACTGAGGGCCACCCGGATCAGCCCCTCCGCGCTGCGGGTGATCTCCACCGTCACGCTGCCCAGGTTCTCCGGGTTGAGCTGGATGCGCACCATGGACTCGCCCTTCTCCAGGGCCTGGGCCAGTCCGGTGTCGATCTGCTTCGCCACATCGGGCTGGTCGGGCTGGTCGGGCTGCTCGGTGTACACGTCGCCCACCTTCACAGGGGCCGCCTTCACGTCATGGAACAACGTCTGGGGGCCTGCGTCCGCATCGGTGATCTCCGCCTCCGTGTCGGCCCCCGCCTCCCCGGTCTGGAACAGCTGGGGTCCGTTCTCCTCCACCCCGGCCACCTCATCCGCCAGCTTCTCCAGCATCTGGGCGGGTCCGTGCTCCACGGTGGGGTCGGTGGCCTCCAGCATTGCGTCGGCCTTTGGGTCGGACACGTCGTACAGCGCGGGATCGACGATATCCTTGCCGTACATCTGCGCGGCCTGTTTTGCGCCCACCAGGATGGGGATGTCCTCTCCGTTGGCTCCGGTGCGCACACCGATGCACACGATGGGCTCGCCCTCCTGCACCTGGGGCAGCCACTCGGCGGGGTACTGGGCCAGCACCTCCGGGGCCACCGGGGCCAGGTACACCTGCATCCGCTTGGACAGCTCCACCGGGTCCTCCTGCTCCTGGCCGGGGTTCTTCTCCGGCTTCTGGGCGGCGTCGGGCTTGTCGGCCTTGGGCTGCTCCGCGGCCTCGCTGTCCGGCTGTCCGGACTGGGCCTTTTCGATCAGCTTCTGGAAGTCGCTGTCCCCGCCGCTCTTGCCCGTCTTGGGCAGCTTGGTCTGGGACGCCACAGCCTGAAGCAGATTCAAGGCCACATTTTTTGCCTGCTCCATCTTCTTTTTCCTCCTTTCTTATGATGATATCTATTTCCAAACGGCGCGCGCGCCGATTTGGACGCACCAAAGGGCCCCGGCTATCCTATGCGCCGATGCCGGCCCGCGCCCGGGCGGAGCTGACGAACTCGTCGATGAGGACCTCCTCCGCCTTCTGCTCCGCCTTGTGGTAGTCCTCCAGCTTGTGCTCCTTCAGCTTCTCGATGGAGGAGGTGTCGATCTTGGCGTCCACCACCTCCTGGCGTTTCTTCTCCTCTTTCCGCCGCAGGGCCTCCAGCTTCTCCGTCTCCCGCTGGATGTCCCGCTCCAGCACCCGCAGGCCGTTCTGGTACACCATGGCATCGGTGATGGTGATGCCCTCCGCCTTGCGCTGGCGGTATTCCCCGTCGCACTGGCGGTAGCTCTGCCAGGCCGCCTCCACCGCCTCCTCCTGCTCCCGCACCTGGGCCAGGATGGCGGCGTGTTCGCCCTTGAGGGCGTCCAGCACCTGCTGTTTATAGGACAGCACCGAATCCAAAGCGAACTTGAATTTCTTCATCTATCTCTGCACCTCGACTACCCGGCAGGCTTATTGAAGGAGCTTCGCCATCTCCGCCACGCACTGGTCATAGGAGAAGGCCTCGTTCACGTCCTGGGTCAAAAAGCTGTTCACCGCGTCAATCTTGGACATGGCGAAGTCCAGCTTCCGGTTGGTCCCGGGCTTGTAGGCCCCGATGGACACCAGGTCGGCGTTCTTCTCGTACACGCTCATAATATCCCTGATACGGGAGGCCAGCTGCCGGTGCTCCGGGGAGACAATCTCCGTCATCAGACGGGAGATGCTCGCGCTCACGTCGATGGCGGGGTAGTGGTTGGAGTTGGCAAGCTGGCGGCTCAGAACGATGTGGCCGTCCAGAATGCCCCGCACCGTGTCCGCGATGGGCTCGTTGGTGTCGTCGCCCTCCACCAGCACGGTGTACACCCCGGTGATGGAGCCCCGGCTGAAATTGCCGCTGCGCTCCAGCAGCTTGGGCATTTCGGCGTACATGGAAGGGGTGTAGCCCCGGCTCACTGGCGGCTCGCCGATGGCAAGGCCGATCTCCCGCTGGGCCATGGCGAACCGGGTCAGCGAGTCCATCATCAGCAGCACGTCGTACCCCTGGTCCCGGAAATACTCCGCGATCCCGGTGGCCACCGAAGGGCACCGCATCCGCAGCATGGCGGGCTGGTCGGAGGTGGCCACCACCAGGATGGACCGCTTCATCCCCTCGGGGCCCAGGTCCTTCTCCACGAACTCCAGAACCTCCCGGCCCCGCTCTCCCACCAGGGCGATGACGTTGATATCCGCCGTGACGTTCTTGGCGATCATGCCCATGAGGGTGGACTTGCCCACGCCGGACCCGGCGAATATGCCGATACGCTGGCCCTTGCCGATGGTGATCATGCCGTCAATGGCCTTCACCCCGAACTGGATCCGCTCCCGGATGGGGGGCCGCTGGAGGGGGTTGATGTAGTTGCCCCCCACGCAGTAGGGCGCGCCCCCCTCGAAGGGGCCCTTGCCGTCGATGGGCTGGCCCAGGGCGTTGATGATCCGCCCCCGGAGGAACTCCCCCACCTGGAGGGTGAGCTGACGCCCGGTGTTCCGGACGAAGTTCCCCGCCGAGATCCCGTTCATGTCCGAGTAGGGCATGAGCAGGATGTGGTCGTTCTTGAAGCCCACCACCTCGGCGGTGACCTGCCCGCCGGAGTCGCCGTTGTAGATCCGGCAGATATCTCCCACGGCGGCCCGTCCGCCGCTGGCTTCGATGGACATACCCACGATATTTTCAATTTTCCCCGTCAGGCTGTAGGGCTCCGCCCCGTAGGCCTGCCGGGCCATCTGCTGAAAGACCGAAGGCATGGCGTTCTCCTGTCAAAAGAGGTTGATCCCCCCGGAGCCGGCTCCGGCGTCCATGAGGATGGTGCGCAGGTTGTCCAGCTGGGTGGCCGCGCTGGCGTCCACGATCTCGTCGGGCATCTCAATGATGCAGGTGCCCGACTCGTCGTCCGCCATGGGGATGAGCCGCACCCGGTCGGACAGGGCGGACAGTGCCGCCGTGAGGGGCGCGGGCATCTGGGTAAGCCGCCTGGCGTCGCACTCCGCGATATAGATATGCACCCATTCCTTTTTTTTGCGCTTGTCGATGGCGGTCTGGATCATCCGGGCGATGACGTCCGCGCTGCTTTTCAGGCTGACGCACACCACCTTCTCCGCCACCGCCATGGCCAGATCCCGCAGGTCGGCCACGCTCTGGTCCATCTGCCGGTCCAGGGCGTACCCCGCCTGCTCCATGAAGCGGTGTACCTCCTCCTCCAGCCTCCGGGCCTGCTCCTCCCGTTCCGCGGCGGCCTGCTCCGCCGCCTGGGCCATCCCGGCGGCATAGCCCTCCGCGTGGCCCTCGTCCCGGGCCTGGGCGAACACCGCCGCCCGTTCCCGGTCCGCGGCCTCCCGGGCCTGGGCCAGAAGCTCATCCGCCTCCCGCCGGGCGTCCGCCCTGATCTGCTCCGCCTGAATCTGGGCGAAGCTGACGGGCGTCTCCTCCGGCTCCGGCTCGGGGGCTTCCTCCGGCTCCTCGTCCGCGATGCGCGCGTCGAAGCCCTCGCCCTCCTCCGGCGGCGGCTGGCCCTCCGCCGGATCCTCGAACTCCTCCAGGGGGGCCGGGTCGTTCACCTTCAATTCCGCCGCGTCGGGGAAGCGGTAGGGCTCCGCCTTGGCCTTGGTGAACGCCTTGAATATGTTAGGCAATGATATCGTCCTTTCCGCCCTTGGCGATCACGATCTCGCCCTTCTCCTCCAGGCTGCGGATGATGTCCACAATGCGCTGCTGGGCGTCCTCCACGTCCTTGAGCTTGACGTTGGTGGTGATCTCCAGATCGTCCTTGATGTTCTGGGCCATACGGGTGGACATATTGGTGAGCAGCTTCTTGGAGACCTCCTCGTTGGCGGTCTTGAGGGCCAGCACCAGATCCCGGGGGTCGCAGTCCCGGACAAACCGCTGCACGGAGCGGTCGTCCATGGTGATGATGTCCTCGAATACGAACATCCGCTTCCGGATCTCGTCCGCCAGGTCCTGGTCGTAGGCGGACAGCCCGTCGAAAATGTTTTTCTCGCTGGTGCGGTCCAGGTTGTTCATCACGTCGGCCACGTAGTCGATGCCGCCCACCTTCACGTTGGCGTTGGTCACGATGTTGGAGAACTTCTTGCGCATCTCCGCCTCGATGATCTTCACCGCGATGGGGGACACGCTCTCGATCTTGGCCATGCTCTCCACCACCTGCACCTGCCGCTTCTCGTCCAGCTGGGAGATAACCGCCGCGGCCTTGTCGGCGTCCACGTAGGACAGCACCAGGGAGATGGTCTGGGGCCGCTCGTTCTGGAGGGCGGAGAACAGCGATTTCTCGTCCGCCTTTTCCATAAAGGAGAAGGAGCGGTTCTGCAAGGACTTGGTGACCTTGCCCAGCAGCTCGTCCGCCCGCTCCGGGCCATAGGCCTTTTCCAGCACCGACCGGGCGTATTCCAAGCCGCCCTCGGTGACCGCCCGGTTGGTGCGGCAGAGCTGGTAGAACTCGTTCAGAATTTCCTCGGTCTGCTCCGACCCCAGGAAGCCCATTTTGGCGACCTCCAGGGTGAGCTGTTCCACGTCGTCCGGCTCCATGTGCTTGTAGAGGGCGGAGGCCCGCTCCGCGCCCAGGGCAATGATAACCGTGGCGGCCCGCTGCGCGCCGGTGAGCTTCTCCGGAAGAAGGGACCCGCCCTTCCGGCCCTTGGCCGGGGACGCTTTTGGTTCGGCGGGAGCCTTTACCTCAGCAACTGCGGCTTCAGCCATTGTCTCCATCCTCCTTCAGCCAGCTCTTGATCAGCAGCGCGGCGACCTCCATATTCTCGTCCACGTAATCGCGGATGTTCTGGCGCAGCTCCATGCTCCGCTCGGTGTGCAGGTCCATCACGTTGGCCCCGGCAACGGGGTTGCCGTCCTCATCCAGCACAGGCTGGACAATGGGCTGGCCGTCCGGCCCGATTTCCACCTCTCCGGGCATGGACGCCGCCAGCAGCTCCTCCACGGCCTTCTGCTCCTCCTCCAGCTTTTTGCGCTTCTTCCGGCGCAGCAGCAGGATGACGGTCAGCACCAGGACGAACAGCAGCAGCCCCGCGCCCGCGGCGATGAACACCCAGTAGGGCAGGCCGAAAATGGTGTCGGGCGGGGTGGGCGTGGGATCGACGGGCTCCTCCGTCTCCGGGAAGGGCGTCGCCAGCACGGATATGCGGGCACTTAAGTACTCCTGGGCGGTCATGTCCTCGGTGGCCACGGGGATAATCCCCGCGCCGTTGGCCACGACCCCCCGCATCTCCTCCACGTCCACGGGGATTGTCTCGCCGTTGGCTCCCCGGGTGTTGATGGCCACGGACACCGTCACATCGGTGAGGGTGCCGCAGCGGATAATCATCTCCGTGTCGGTGGTGGTGTTGTCGTAGACGCGGTTGGCCTCTTGATCCAGGATGCTCTGAAGCTGGGCCTCAATATCCCCCGGCTCCACATAGGTGGGAAGCTGGGCGTTGGAGGGGGTGCCCACCACGCCGCCCGTGCCGCCCTCATCCGGGGTATTAAAGGTGAAGGCGTAGAACTCGCTGCCTATGATGCCCCGCCCGCCGGTGCTGCCGTCCTGGGCGAACTTGGGCAGCTCCACCTCGTGCTTGTTGACGGTCTTGTTGCCCAGCTCCACGTTGCAGTTCACCATAGCGGTGGCGTTCCCCTCGCCGTAGATGTCAGTGAGGAAGTTCATAATCTGAGTGCGGATCCGGTTGCTCCACTCCTTCTCCAGCTGGAGCTTCAAGGCGGAGTCAGTGGTGGCGTTCCCGCCGCTGCCGATGGTCGAGTTGTAATCGTTGCCGATGGTGTCCTCAATGGACACGTTCTCTGGCTTCAGCCCCGCCACGCTGTGGGAGATGTAGTTGCGGATGGCGTTGGCCTGCCCCCCGTCCAGCATCTTGCCCTTTTCCATGGTCAGCATGACGGTGGCGGTGGCGTTCACCACCTTGTTGGTGTCCAGAACGTAGCCCCGGTCCTCGCCCTCGTTGATGTTCACGCTGGCGTCCCGCACGCCGGGGAACTGCCGGATGGTGCTCCGGATCTCCTCCGTGAGGGATTCCAGCTTCGCCACCCTCCGGTCGTACTGGGTGGACAGCGCGCCCACCCGCTCAAAGTACCCGCTGAAGGAGGACTTGTTCTGGGAATACTGCTCCTGGAGCAGCTTGGCCTTCAGCCCCGCCGCCTGGGCCTGGGGCACCAGGATGGTGCCCGTCCCCTCCATGCGGAAGTCCGTGACCCCCTGCTCTCCCAGCCAGCTGATCACCGTGCTGGTCTCCTCGTTGTTGGCCCCGTCGATGAGGACGGCATAGGGCCGGTTGTTATAGAGCAGGACCACCGCGGCCACGGCCACCACCAGGACGACCGCCAGCAGAATCCATATTTTTTTCGAAACCTTTCCAAGGGCTGTCTTAACCTTGTCAAGATAGCCCTTCAGCTTCTCCTTGTTCAAGTACCATCGACCCCGCTCTCCGCGTATGTTCTCCTAAACCCAGCCGTGCCTATTACACGTTCATGTTCCTCAGCTCGTTATACGCGGTCAGGGCGCGATCGCGCATCTGGAGCAGCAGGCTCACCGAGATCTCCGCCTTATAGGCGGCGATGCCCACCTGGGCGGGGTTGTCCAGCTGTCCGGTGGCCAGCAGGTACTGGGCGTTGACAAACTCCGCGTCGGTGTCCTTCACATTCTGGATCAGGGAGTTGAAGATGGAGCCGAACATACTTTCCCCGGCCCGGCCGCTCTCCTCCGCCTGCCCGGACTGGGCAGCCTGGGCCTTCTCCAGGGCGGCCATGCGCTGGACGGGGGTAAGCCCCGCCATGCTGCCCAGGGCGGCCGCGCTGTTCACGCCGTTCAGAATTGTACTCATGGGAAATCCTCTCCTTATCTATGGGGATGCGCTTACCGCCCGATTTCCAGCCCGCTGGACAGGACGGATTTCAGCGTGTTAAAGGCGGTGACGTTGGAGGCGTAGGCCCGGGAGGCGGCCATGGCGTCAGCGATCTCCTTCACCATGTCCACGTTGGGCATCTCCAGGTAGCCGTTCTCGTCGGCATCGGGGTGGGTGGGGTCATAGACGATCTTCAGCGGGGACTCGTCCTCCACGATCTGCGTCACCCGCACGCCTCCCGCGGTGGGGGCGGAGCTGCCGTTGGGCACCGCCCGGGCCGAGGCCCGGGCCATGGCGTCCCGGAAGGTGTCCCGGCCGCTGACGGCCTCGAACACCACCATTTTGCGGCGGTACGCCCCCCCGCCGTTTTCCGTGCGGGTGGTCTGGGAATTTGTCACGTTCTCCGCCACGATGTCCAGCCGGAGCTGCTGGGCGGTGAGGCCGGAGCCCACGATGTTGATGGTATTCATGAAACCCATGGCTTATGTACCTCCTATAAACCCTTGTTCCCGGTCATTCTATGTCACTGGCCCCGCACCGCCATCCGCAGGATGGAATAGTGCTTGTTGATGGCCTGGTAAACGTACTGCTGCTGATAGGCGTTGCGCACCAGCTCCACCATCTGGTCGGTGGTGTTCACGCCGTTGTCGTCCATCCGGGTCTGCTCCTGGGCCTCGAACACCACAGGCTCCGCCCCCTCGATGGTCCGGCGGATGGACTGCTCCCCCACCCGGGTGGGCACCTGGGGCGCGGCGGCCTCGCCCTCCTCCCCCAGCAGGTACCGCCCGGAGGAGCCGTACCGCCCCGCGGACAGCTGGGCCTGGAGCTTGCTGCGCAGGCTCTCCTCGAAGGTGACGACCTTGGCCTTGTAGTTGGGGGTCTCCGCGTTGGCGATGTTATCCAGGATCGCCGCCTGCTTGGTCCACAAAAATCCCATGGACTTCTCCAGCAGAAGCTGGGAGTTGCTGGTCAGGAAACTCATGTTCAAACCTCCCGCGTCCTTCCGCCGCGGACAGGCCCGCGGCGCGTTTCACAAATCAAAGCATATGCCCCCGCCCCCCAAAACATACGGGGGCCCGGCGGGTTCCCTCTGGAGCGTCCGCCCCGTGGGGCCGATCTCCGGGGGCAGACCTCCGGGCCGCTGTTACCCGTAATCCGCCCCCACGGCATACGGCACTTTATTATAACACAGCGTCCACGGAAGTGCAACTGTTTTTTTGTTTCAGGGCCTGCTCGGCACCCACTACTATTAGATTGCAGGCACCCGAAAGGGGCCAGCAATCTAATTTTTTATGCCAGAAAAGAGGTGAAACATATGGCAGGCTACGCTTTCCGCACGCTCCAAGCCCGGCAAAACCTCCAGACGCTGTGGGAACAAGGCAGCACGGCCAAGGACCTGGCGGCGGCTTTGAAGGTGCCTCTCTCCACGGTCTATACCGAATTGCGGCGGGGCCGCACGGGGGACCGGCTCCCGGACCAGCGCCTCAAATATGACGCCGCACAAGCCCAGCTCACGATGCAGCAGGAGCTTGAGCGGAGGGGAACGCAGAGCTGCCGCTGAGGCATGACCCGCACCACATATGCACCAAAAAACCAAGGAGGACAACCCTATGAGCAAAAGCGATAACGCCATTGTGCTCAAAGCGGGTGGGCGGGCCATGGAGTGCATCGGCACGGTCCGCCTCACCCCGGAGGCGGAGAAAGTAGTCCGCCGTCTCAAGGCCAAGACCGGCTTGCCCATCCGTCAAATCGTGTCGGACATCATTGTCCAGGCTGAAAACCTCATCACCATCGAAACGGAGGATGACTAATCCATGAAAGAGTACAAATGGAGCGTGGGCCTGCGCCACAAGGCCACCAAGACACGGTTGAGCATCTACGTCTGGGCCCCCACCAACGATGAGGCCACGCATAAGCTGTGCGGCGTCCTCATTGGCCCGGAGTGCGAGTACGAGTGGACCGGCACCGGCCCCGTCTATGAGAACAACCAGACCGTGGAGCGGGACATCACCCCCCACCAATCACTAAAGGAGGAACAGTACATGAAAACCCCCGTTTCCCGCATTGCCCCCGGCAAGGTCATCCTCTACCGTGGGGAGCCCTGCATCGTCCTGGAGCACCGCAAGGAGGGCACCCTGCTGGCCGTGGCCGAGCAGATTGAGCAGTCCTTTGGCAAGACCAACAACTTCAAGGATGAGGACAACGCCCTCCGGGTGCACCTCAACGGCGCTTTCCTGGACGGCATCACCCAGGGGCACCCGGAGGAGGTCATCACCCGCACGGTGGACCTCACCGCCCTCAACGGCTCCAAGGAGTACGGGACCGTGGAGTGCAAGGTGGCCCCGCTCACCCTGGATGAGCTGCGCAAGTACCACGGCATCCTGCCCAACCCGGAGAGCTGGGAGTGGTCCGTGACCCCCCGAGCACGAGCGACACCAGCTACGCCTGGTGCTTGAGTTCCGATGGCGGCCTCCTCAACAACTACTGCTCCTACACCGTCGGGTCCCGCCCCGCTTTCCTCATTCCCTCCGATTTTGCGGTGGAGGATGACAGCAACCCGCTGGAGGGGTACAGCAACCGGGAGCTCATAGAGGAGCTTTTCCGCCGGGTGGACAAATGAGGACCGCCCAGGACCCGTGGGACAAGCCCCGGCGCAACCCCTGGCCCATCGTCATGGCCTGCGCCGCCATCGCTCTGGCCATCATCCTGGCCCTCACCGTTTCCGCCCTCACCTTAAACTTTATCTTTGACGCCCTGCTGGCGGACAAGCCCCCGGTGACCGTGGCCACGTCTGCCCCGGAGCCCACCAGCACCCCACCGCCCACCGCTCCGGCTGAAACGCCGGAGCTGGTGAGGCACCGGGATGACATTGTGAGTGACGGGCGGCTCCTGGCCTATGACCTCCAGGAAATCATGCAGGACCAATGTGAGCGCTACGGCGTGCCCTATGCCCTGGCGCTGGCCATCGCTGAGGTGGAAACCCACTTTGACCCGGACGCCACAAGCCCCACCAGTGACTATGGCCTCATGCAGATAAACCAATGTAATCATGAATGGCTCCAAGGCCTGGGCATGGACCCGCTGACCCATGCCGGAAATATTGAGGCTGGCGTCTACATCATCGGCGGCTACCTTGACCGCTACGGGGACACGGAGCGAGCCTTGATGGCCTACAACTGCGGCCCCAGCGGTGCCCAAAAGCTCTGGGACGCCGGTGTCTACCAAACGGACTACACCCGCAAGGTCATGACCGCCCTGGAACACTGGACAAGCATTTTGGAGGACTGACCTATGCCCTATTATACCACCTGCCCCTATTGCGGGGCCCACCTTGACCCCTGTGAGCCCTGTGACTGTCAATCTGAAAACAAGGAGGATTTACAAGATGAGTAACCTGTCCATGACCATCAATGTGGAGGCCCCGGCCCTGGTGGCTGCCGTTGAAAAGCTGGCCGCTGCCATGACGGTGGACCCCAACATCCTGACCCCTGACGCTCCCCGGCCCCAGATGCCCGCTCCGGCGGCTGTTCCGCCCCAGATGCCCGCTCCGGCGGCTGTTCCGCCCCAGATGCCCGCTCCGGCGGCTGTTCCGCCCCAGATGCCCGCCCCCGCCACGGGCCCGGCCCCCGCTCCCGTGACCCCGGCTCCGGCGGCCCCTGTTACACCCCCCGCTCCTGCGCCCGCTCCTGCGCCCGCTCCGGCTCCTCAGACTGCCGCTCCTGTCATGCCGGTGGCCGGTGCCCCCACCTACACCCTGGACCAAATCTCCAAGGCCGGGGCCGCCCTGGTAGACGCCGGGAAGATGGAGCCCCTGCTGGCCCTGCTGACCAAGTACGGCGTCCAGGCCATCACCCAGCTCCAGCCCGCCCAGTATGGCGTCTTTGCCACGGAGCTGCGAGCTCTGGGCGCTCAGATTTAGGAGGTGCCCCATGCCCCCTGAGAAACACGCTTTGCTTTCCGCATCATCCGCCTCCCGCTGGCTGGCGTGCACGGCGGCCCCCCGCTTTGAGGAGGGGCTGCCGGAGAGCACCAGCGACTATGCGGAGGAGGGCCGCCTGGCCCACGCCATTGCGGAGCTCAAGGTCCTCAAGAAGTTTACCATCATGACCAACCGCACCTATAACACCCGGCTCAACAAGCTCAAGAAAGAGGCCCGCTATGACCCGGAGATGGACAAGACCACGGACCTCTACCTGGAGCACCTGCTGGAGCAGGCCATGACCTACAACAGCTCCCCCACCGTGGCCGCTGAGGTCAAGGTGGACTTTGCGGACTATGTGCCGGAGGGCTTTGGCACCTGTGACTGTGTGATGATTGGGGGAGATACCCTTTGCATCACCGACTACAAGCACGGCAAGGGCGTCCCCGTGTCCGCTGAGGGCAACCCCCAGATGCGGCTTTATGCCCTGGGTGCCCTCAAGCGCTATGCCCCCATTTTCGGGGATGCCATCAAAAAGGTCCGTATGAGTATTGACCAGCCCCGCCTTGACAGCTACACCACGGACACCATCACGGTGGAGGAACTGCGGGCCTGGGGAGAAAGCATCAAGCCCACCGCACAAAAGGCCTTTTCCGGCCTGGGGGAGTTTGTCCCCGGTGACCATTGCCGGTTTTGCCGGGGCAAGGCCCAGTGTCGGGCCCGTGCCGGTGTCAACACCGCCCTGGAGGACTTTGCCGGGTGTGTCCCGGCGGGCTCCCTCTCCCCGGAGGAGCTGCAATCTATGGAGGCCGCCAAGGCCAGCGGGATGGAGGCCCCCGGCCTCCTCACGGATGAGGAAATCGGTGACCTGCTGGTCCGGGGCAGGCTCCTGGTCCAGTGGTACAAGGACCTGGAGGAATACGCCACCACGGCCCTGCTGAACGGCAAGCCCATCCCCGGCTGGAAACTGGTGGCCGGGCGGAGTGACCGGGCCTTTACGGACCAGGACGCCGCCCTCAAGGCCATCATGGAGGCGGGCTATGATGAGGCTGTCATCTATGAGCGCAAGCCCTTGACCCTGGCCCAGCTTGAGAAATTGATGGGCAAAAAGCCCTTTGAGGAGGCGGTGGGCGGCTACGTCATCAAACCCCCCGGCAAGCCCAAACTGGCGGAGGCCTCTGACAAGCGGGAGGCGTACAACCCCGCCGCCGCTGACTTTTCCGGGGTGTCCTCCGATGCGTGACACCGTGAGCTTTTCCCAAGACAGCTTTCACGCCACCATCTACCTGCCCAGCCTCCTGGACCTGCCCGTCAAGAACGTCCACAAGATTTTCACCATTATGCTCTGGGATGACCGGGAGAATGAGCAGGCCATCCGGGACACAGAGCTTTTCCTTGAGGACATCGTGCCGGAGAGCAAGCAGGCCTGGACCGCCGCCTCTGTGCGCTATCAGCAGGAGTGGCGGCTGATCGAAAAGCGTGCCACCGTGCGGCGGACCCGGAAAGACATCGAGCGGGACGCCGCCATCCGGGCCCACAATGATGAGCTCACCAGGGCCGTTAAAAAGGCCAAACGCCAATATGAGCGCTGGGTGAAAATCCAGGCTCTTTGGAATGATACGAAACTCAAAATGAAAATCATGTAAAGGAGTAAATGACTATGTATCAGAACGACCCCATGAAAGTGCTGACCGGCGAGTGCCGCCTGTCCTACTGCAACCTGACCACCCCCAGGGCCGCCCAGCAGGGCGGGGAGCCCAAGTACAGCGTCACCCTGCTCATCCCCAAGACGGACGTGGCCACCAAGGCGGACATTGACGCCGCCATCCAAGCCGCTGCCAATGAGGCGCTGTCCAAGGTGTGGAACGGGGCCCGCCCGCCCCAGCTCCGGGTGCCCATCTATGACGGGGACGGCGTGCGGCCCTCCGGGGTGCCCTTTGGCGATGAGTGCAAGGGCCACTGGGTCATGACCGCCTCCACCAAGAACAAGCCCCAGGTGGTGGGCATCGACAACATCAACTGTGAGCTGGCCCCCTCTGACATTTACAGCGGGATGTATGCCCGTGTCACCATCCGCTTTTTCGGCTACTCCAACAGCGGCAATAAGGGCATCGGCTGCGGCCTGGGCAATGTCATGAAAACCCGTGACGGTGAGGCCCTGGCGGGTAGCGCCTCCGCCTCCGTGGACTTCGCCGGGGTAGGTGCCGCCCCTGCTGCCGCTCCCGCCTACGGCGTCAACCCCACGGCTCCGGCGGCTCCCGCCTACGGTGTCAATCCGGCGGCCCCTGCCGCTCCGGCCTATCAGCCCCCCGCTCCCGGCCCTGCCGCCGCCACGCCGCCCTGGAACACCGCCAGCGGTGTCAACCCCATCACCGGCCAGCCCATGTAATAGGAGGACCGCACAATGAAAACGAGGTTTGACGGAAAAATCTGGGTCATGGCCTATGGCGTGGCCATTGAGGTTAAGGAGATGGAAACGGCCCACCTCCTCAACACGGTCAAGATGCTGGTGCAAAAGCCCGCACGGGTCCAGGCCATGCTTGTGGATGACATTGAGCGGGCCACTTTCGCTGACCCCACGGTGTGGACGCCCACCGGCGAGGGGGACACCCGCAAGCTGTCCCTCCGCAACGTGACCAGCCTCTCCGCCGATGAGCTCACCACCTATGTGACCGGCACGCCGCTTTTTAAGGCCATGCTGGAGGAGCTGGAAACCCGTGGCATCAACACGGAGAACATCATGCAGCTCTACACCAAGGATGAGGCTTTCCGTAATTAAGAAAGGACGGCGCTATGCACCATCTGAGCATTGACCTTGAAACCTTTTCCAGCGTCCCGATTGCCAAGGCCGGGGCTCAAAAGTACATCTCCAGCCCGGACTTTGAAATCCTGCTTTTCGCATACAGCCTGGATGGTGCACCTGTTGAGGTAATAGACCTGACCACGGGGGCGTACCTGCCCCCGTGGCTGGTCCAGGCCATCACCAGCCCGGAGTTTATCAAGCACGCATACAACGCCCCCTTTGAGTGGGGCTGTCTGTCCAAATTCCTGGGATGGCTGCCGCCGGACCAATGGCGGTGCACCATGTTCCACGGCCTTTACTGCGGCTATACGGCGGGCCTGGAGGCCACTGGGCGGGCCCTGGGGCTCCCGGAGGACAAGCGCAAGCTGAACACCGGCAAGGCCCTCATCCGCTATTTCTGTACGCCCTGCGCCCCCTCCAAGGCCAATGGTGGCCGCACCCGCAACCTGCCCCAGCATGACCCCGCCAAATGGGAGCTTTTCAAGGAGTACAACCGCCAGGATGTTGTCACCGAAATGGAAATTGACCGGCGGCTGGCCTCCTATCCCGTCCCTGACTGGGTGCAAAAGCAATGGGAAACGGACCTCATCATCAATGCCCGTGGCGTGGCCGTGGACATGGAGATGGTGTCCGGGGCCCTCTACCTGGGGGACACCGTGCGCCAGAACCTCATGACGGAGGCCATGCGCCTGTCCGGCCTCAACAACCCCAACAGCGTGACCCAGCTCACCAAATGGCTCCAGGAGGAAACCGGGGAGGAGCTGGGGGACTTGCGCAAGGACACGGTGGCCCGCCTGCTGAAAAAGGACAGCAACAGCCCCCAGGTGACCCGTATGCTTGAAATCCGCCAGGAGCTGGGCAAGACCTCCACCAAGAAGTATGACGCCATAGAGGCCGCTGTGTGCCCGGACAAGCGGGTCCGTGGGCTGCTCCAATTCTATGGGGCCAACCGCACGGGGCGCTGGGCGGGGCGGCTGGTGCAGGTCCAGAACCTCCCCCGCACCTATACGGAGCCCCTGGCCCTTGCCCGTGACCTTGTACGCCAGCGCAACCTGGGCGGCCTCAAGGCGGTCTATGGCTCCGTGCCTGATACCCTCAGCCAGCTCATCCGCACCGCTTTTATCGCCCCGGAGGGCCACGTCCTCATTGACGCTGACTTTTCGGCCATCGAGGCCCGTGTCATCTCCTGGCTGGCCGGTGAGCAATGGCGGCTGGAGGTGTTCCGCACCCACGGCAAAATCTATGAGGCCAGCGCCTCCCAAATGTTTGGCGTCCCTCTTGAGCGCATCAAAAAGGGAAATCCCGAGTATTCCCTGCGGCAAAAGGGCAAGGTGGCGGAGCTGGCCCTGGGCTATCAGGGCAGCACCGGGGCCCTCATCAACATGGGGGCCCTGGACATGGGCATCCCGGAGGAGGACCTGCCGGACATCGTGGGCCGCTGGCGGGAGGCCAATAAGAAAATCAAGGAGGAAACAACAAAATGAGCAGTATTGTGATGGATAAGGAAACGATTTTCACCGATGAGCTCATCCGGGAAAACGCCCGGCTGACCGTCCAGCATGAGGCGGACCTGCTGAGGGTTGACCAACTGGAGGAGCGGCTGGCGTCTGCGCCGTCCGCCCAGGACATCCAGCAGGCCGTGGAGCGGGCCCACATCGCTGAGGACAAGCTGGGTGGCGTCAACGCCATGCTCCGCCGGGCCCTTGATGACCTGCATTTTGTCATGGCGGGCGGCGATGCCTGCAAGGTGTGCGCCTGCAAGTGCACTTTCGGCACGGGTGAGTGCAAGCCTGTCTGGAAAGGTGAGGAGGCGGAGGAATGACCCTAAAGGAGCTGTCCCAGCTTTACTATCTCAACCGGGAGATTGAAATGGACCAGCGCCGCCTCCGTGAGCTTGAGGCCAGGGCCCTGCCGGGGGCTCAGGTCATCACCGGGATGCCTCACGGCACCGGCGTGGTGGACAAGGTGGGGGAATGTGCGGCGGAAATCGCTGACCTGCGGGGCATCATTGAGGCCAAGCACCAGCAATGCCTTTATGAGCGGAGCCGTTTGGAGCGTTACATAGCGGGCATTGATGACAGTTTTCTCCGGCAGGTGTTCACCTATCGCTTTATCAGCGGATTGCCCTGGCGGCAGGTGGCCGCCTGCATCGGCGGAGGGAACACGGAGGACGGATGCCGCAAGGCCGTGAAACGCTATCTGGAACGGTGACACGGGGGCGAATGTGTAACAAAATTCAATTTGTCCGTTTTGTCCGCTTTGTCTGTGGTATTCTGTATAAGCGGGTGTATGCCTCAAGGTGCAGCACCTCCTTGGTTGACGGCGGCAAGGTGATGGAAGATGAAACCCGGACCCTTGCCGCTGTCATTTATTTTGATTTGGGGTGGTGAGAATGGCCAAGCTGACACCAAAGCAGGAGCGGTTTGTGGATGAGTACCTGGTGGACCTCAACGCCACCGCCGCCGCCAAGCGGGCGGGGTACAGTGAAAAGAGTGCGTCCAGGATAGCGATTGAACTACTCAATAAAACTCACGTTTCTGCGGCCATTCAAGCACGCCGGGACAAGCTGAGGGGAAAGCTGGAAATCACCCAGGAGGCGGTGTTGCAGGAGCTGGCGTCCATCGCTTTTGCCAACGGAACGGATTTTGTAACGGTCACCGGGGCCGGGCTCCTTTGCGTAAAGGCCACCAGTGAGGTGCCAAAGAACAAGCTCCCTGCCATTGCCGGTATCAAGTACAGCCAACTGGGCATTGAGATAAAGCTGCATGACAAGGTGAGGGCCCTGGAGCTGCTGGGCAAACACCTGGGCGTGTTCGCCACCGGCGGCAGCGCTGCCGCCGCTGAGGAAAACAACATCTTTGAGGTCATCGAACAGAGCACACGGGAGGAAATTGACACAAATGAAATTCCAGAGATTGAGCCCCCGGCAGAACCTGGCGATGACGTGGTGGAATAGGCCGGGCTTTGAGCGCTATGACGGCATCATCTGTGACGGCTCCATCCGCTCCGGCAAGACGGTGGCCATGACCGTGGGCTTTGTCATGTGGGCCATGGCCCGCTTTAATGACCAAAACTTTGCCATCTGCGGCAAGACCATTGAGAGCTTGCGCCGCAACGTCACCTCCAACCTGCCCAAGTGGCTGGCGGGGGTGTTTTCGTTCAAAGAGCACCGCACGGAAAACAAAATCGTGGTGAGCGCCGCCGGGCGGAGCAATTCCTTTTACCTTTTCGGCGGCAAGGACGAAAGCAGCGCCTCCCTCATTCAAGGCATTACCCTGGCGGGCATCCTGCTGGATGAGGTGGCCTTGATGCCAGAGAGCTTTGTCAATCAGGCCACGGGCCGGTGCTCTGTGGCCGGGTCAAAGCTGTGGTTTAACTGCAACCCGGAGGGCCCGTCCCATTGGTTTTACAAGAAATGGCTGGAGGGTGACCAGCCGAAAAAGCACAACGTCCTCCACCTGCATTTCACCATGGAGGACAATTACAGCTTGACCCAGGAAATCAAGGACCGCTATGAGCGGCAATATTCCGGGGTGTTCTATGACCGCTACATCCGGGGCCTGTGGGTGGTGGCGGAGGGCCTGGTCTATACCATGTTCAACAAGGATTTTCACGTTGTCCCGGTCACCCCCCGGCCCTATGACAAGTATTACATCTCCTGTGACTACGGCACCGCCAACCCCACCAGCATGGGCCTCTGGGGCCGTGCAAATGGCAAGTGGTACAGAATACGGGAGTATTACTACGACAGCCGGAAAGAGGGCGGCCAGCGCACCGATGAGGAGTATTATGTGGAGCTGGAGGCGTTGGCCGGGGGTCTGCCCATCACCAGCGTCATTGTGGACCCCTCTGCTGCCTCTTTCATTGAGTGCATCCGGCGGCACGGGCGCTTTTTTGTTGAAAGGGCCGCCAATGCGGTCATGGCGGGTATCCGAGATGTGGCCACACGGCTCCAATGCGGGGACGTGTTTTTTAACGCCTGTTGTACGGACTGCATCCGGGAGTTTGGCCTTTATCGGTGGGATGAAAAGGCCCTGGAGGACCGGCCCATCAAGGAAAATGACCATAGCATGGACGATGTGCGCTATTTCATCCACAAGGTTTATGCGCCGTCCCTGCTGAGTTTTAAGTGAGGTGTTTCCCGTGCGTGTTTCTGTGCTGGGCGTTCAATACGTCCTTGAATATCGAACAAAGGCCCATGACAAGGGGCTGGAAACCTGTGACGGCTACTGTGACACCAGCGCCAAGCTGTGCGTGGTCCGCAAGTACACGGCAGCGGAGCGCCGGGAGCCCCTGAGTTTGAAAGACCTGGACGCCTATATGCGCAAGTGCATGAGGCATGAGCTGACCCATGCTTTTCTCTATGAGAGCGGCTTGAGCGTGAACGGGATGAGCCCGGAAAGCTGGCCCACCAATGAGGAAATGGTGGACTGGATGGCCATTCAAGGCCCGAAACTTTATGACGCCTGGAAACGGGCGGGATGTCTGTGAGGTGACTGACGTGGTAGTGCTGAATTTGCGGGATGACTGCGTGGCCAGGACGGCCACCAATTTCCGGCGTGGTATGACGGACAAGCGCTTTCTGGAGCTGGAAATCACGGCATGGCTGGCCTCTCCTGAGCGCAAGCGGCAGCTCACCGCTGAGGTCTACTATGACGGCCAGCAGGACGTGCTCAAGCGGAGGCGGATGGCGCTGGACGATGACGGCAAGCCCATGGAGCTCACCCACCTGCCCAATAACCGCCTGGTGAATAATCTGTATTCCAAGATGGTGGACCAAAAGACCAATTACTCTTTTGGCCGCCCGTTTTCTTTCGATACGGAGCGCAAGGACTATGCGGCGGCTCTGGCCACGGTGCTGGGGGCCCGTTTCCGGCGGACGATGCGGACGGTGGGGGAGGGTGCCTGGATAGGCGGCAAGGCTTGGCTTTACCCCTACTATGAGGGCGGGGAGATGGCTTTTAAGCGTTTCCCGGCGGATGAGGTCCTGCCCTTTTGGGCGGACGCTGACCACACCATCCTGGACGCCGCCGTCCACATCTATGTGGTGGAGGAGTACGATGAGAGCGAACAGGCCAAGGCCGTGGTCAAGGTTGAGGTCATGCACGGCGGCGGAGTGGATTGTTTCATCCGCCGGGATGACGGCACCCTGGAGCCTGACCCGGACGGGCACTCCGGCGATTATATCACGGCGGAGGACCCGGACACCGGCAAGGAGCAGGGGTACAACTGGGACCGCATCCCCCTGGTGTGCTTTAAGAGCTCCCACCATGAAATCCCCCTGTTGTCCAGGGTGAAGTGCTTGCAGGATGCCTATAATGACATCCTCTCCACCTTTGCCAATCAGATGGAGGAGGACGTGCACAACACTGTCCTGGTCATCAAAAACGCTGAGGGTGAGGACCTGGGGAAATTCCGCCGCAACCTGGCCATCTATGGGGCCGTCAAAGTCCGTTCCTATGAGGGCAGTGAGGGCGGCGTGGACACGCTGACCGTAGAGGTCAACTCTGAAAATTACAAGGTCCTGCTGGCCCTGCTGAAAGACGCCATCATTGAAAACGCCAGAGGCTATGACGCCAAGGATGAGCGTATGAGCGGAAACCCCAATCAAATGAACATCCAAAGTATGTACTCTGACATTGACCTGGACGCCAATGGGATTGAAATGGAATTTCAGGCCAGCATGGAGGAGCTGCTTTGGTTTGTCAACCGGCACCTGGTCAACACCGGCAAGGCCGATTTTGACGGCGTGGAGGTTAAGGTCATTTTTGACCGGGACGTGCTCATCAACGAAAGCGAGGCCATCACCAACTGCAAGAACTCCGTGGGCATCCTCTCCGATGAAACCATTGTGAAGATGCACCCCTGGGTGTTTGACCCGGAGCAGGAGCTTGAGCGCATCAAAAAGGAAAAGGAGGAGGCCGCTGCTGACCCCTACCAGGCCGCCTTTATGGCCAACCGGCAGAACGGCGGGGGCGGCTCCGGCGGCAACCCCGTGACCGGCCAGGACGGTGGTGACGGCGATGGCCAGACAGACTAACGCCGCCTACTGGGCCCAGCGCCTCAAGAACATGGAGGGGGCGCTGCTGGACCAGTCCTTTGGCTATGTGGATAACATGGAGCGGCAATTTGCCGCCGCTCAGGCTGAGGTTGAGCGGCAAATCGCCGCCTGGTATCAGCGCTTTGCAGATGCCAACGGCATCACCTTTGCGGACGCCAAGCGCCTGTTGACCAAGGGAGAGCTGGCCGAATTTCATTGGACCGTGGGAGAGTACATTGCCTACGGCCAGCAAAACGCCCTTGACGGGGCCTGGATGCGCCAGCTTGAAAACGCCAGCGCCAGGGTGCACATCACACGGCTGGAGGCGCTAAAGCTCCAAATCCAGCAACAGGCGGAGCTCCTATACGCCAATCAGCTTGACTTTGTGGACGCCGCCGCCCGGCGCATCTATGCGGGCAGCTACTACGGCACCGCCTTTGAGGTCCAGCGGGGCCTTGGCGTGGGCTGGACCATGCAGGCGCTCAATGAGGGCACCATCAAAAAGGTCCTCTCCCGTCCCTGGACCGTGGACGGCCAGACATTCCGGGACCGCTGCTGGACCAACAAGCGGGACCTGGTGAACAGCGTAAACACCCAGCTCACGCAAATGATTATCCGAGGGGAGGCTCCTGACCGGGCCATCGCTGCCGTTGCCAAGCAATTCCAGGTGTCAAAAGGCAAAGCGGGCCGCCTCATCATGACGGAGAGCGCCTATTTTGCCAGCGCCGCCCAAAAGGATTGCTATGGTGAGCTGGGGGTGGAGCGCTACAAAATCGTGGCGTCCTTTGACCAAGACACCTGTGAGCTGTGCGGGGCTCTGGACGGCCAGATTTTCAAGATGTCCGAATATCAGCCGGGCCTCACCGCTCCCCCGTTTCATCCCTGGTGCCGGTGCTGTACGGCCCCCTATTTTGAGGACATGGCTGGCCTTGGTGAGCGGTGGACCCGTAACCCGGACGGCACCACTCACAAAGTCCCTGCGGACATGACCTTTGCGGACTGGCGGCAGCAGTTTGTGCAGGGTCCGTTGCCAACTGGCTCCGCCGGTGGTACAATATCACCGGCACAGCAAAGTTTTTCTGGAGCCGTCCAGGGTATGCACAGCATGACCCAAAGCTACCAGGACGGCTTGGAACAGCGCTTTTCTACCGGCACGCTTGCTGCACAAAGCGCTTTCTCCAAGTATGTGACCTCCAGCTCCGTGGCGGATGGGGCCTATACAAAGGGCGCACACTTCAACGCCGCCACGCAAAAGGTCAACATGAACTTTGCGGATGATGCTGTCAATCCAAGAGGCTTGGGCACCACGTTTTTCCATGAGCACGGCCACTATATTGATTTTCTTTCCTGCCCCGGAACAGGTTACACCTCAGTGGCCGCCCCGGACTTTGGGGCCGCTCTGCGGAGTGACTACGCCGCCTACATCAAGGCCGTCATGAAACAGAACGGCATCAAAAAGACAGAGGCCTATTTGGTGGTATCTCAAGAAATCCAAGGGCCGCTTTACAATGCCATTTCTGACCTGTTCGGCGGGATGTCTGCCAATAAGTGCGTGGGTAGCTACGGCCACTGGAATAAACGATACTGGAAACTGCCTGGAGCTGTGGAAAAAGAGGCCTTTGCCCATATGTATGAGGCTCAATTTAGTGCTGACAAATACGCTTTGATGCAAAAATACTTTCCCACGGCTCTGGCTGAATTTGAGAAACTTTTGAATGGAGTGATATGATGACTTATCCCGAATTTGAAAAGGACCAGGCGCTCCAGGAGGCCGCTGCTGAGTACACGGCCAAGTTTGGAGGGCGCTTTGGCGGAGAGGAGCCCGGCGTCCGTCTTGTGTACGCCCCGGACGATGAGGACACGGCATATACACCCCCGGATGGGGCCACCGCTGACCGGGTGCTCCAGGACCTCCAGAGCGGCAAGCCTCTCCCGGAGCTCTGGCCGGAGGTGGAGTATGACCCGGACCTGCTTTATTGACGCCGGGATGGAGGTGAGTGTCTAATGGAGCCGTGCTGTACTTCGTGCCCACGTTGGAATGACTGGCTGGGCCGCTGTGATGCACCATTTTGGTGCCCGGACAAGGAAACGGTCAATGAGCGCCAGGAGGGTGTGGAAATCGAATAATCCACCTGTTGATTAGAGCATCGTGCTGAAAATGCACGGTGCTTTTTTCATACACATTACCGCCTGGCCCGGCGGACTACAAGAGGGGCCCTGCAATACCGGGACTGGCCGGACAAAAAGGACAGCAGACAAAACAAGGAGGTAAAACACTATGGCGTTGGAATGGCTCAAGACTATCCTGGGGGACAAGTACACCCCCGAAATCGACACGGCGGTGTCTCAGGAAATCGGCAAGGGCTTTGTGTCCCGCACCGACTTCAACGCCACCAGCGGCAAGCTCAAGGAGGCGGAGGCCCAGGTCACCCAGCTCACGGAGAGCGTCAAGACCCGTGACAGCCAGCTTGAGGAGCTGAAGAAGTCCGCCGGGGCCGGTGAGGAGCTGCAAAAGCAGATTGAAACCCTGACCCAGCAGAACAAGGACCAAAAGGCCGCCTATGACAAGGAGCTGGCCACCGTCAAGCTCATGGCCGCCGTGGATGCGGAGCTCACCGCTGCCGGGGCTAAGAATGTCACCGCTGTCCGGGCCGTGCTGGCGGACTTCCTCAAGGACGCCAAAATTGTGGACGGCAAGGTCACCTCCAAGGACAGCACTGGCACCGTGACCCTGGCGGCCAAGGTGGAGGCGCTGAAAAAGGACGCCTCCACGGACTTCCTCTTTGGGGCGGCCCCCAAGTACAACGGCTGGAAACCCGGAGAGGGCGGGGACGGCGGTGGAAAGCCCGCCGGGGGCAAAAAGCCCTCTGAGATGTCCTATTCTGAGCTGGCGGACTATCTGGCGGCCAACCCGGACGCCAAGCTGGATGAGTGAGGTGAGAAAGCATGGAAAAGATTGTAAAGCCCATCAAGGCCATCTCCTTTGAGGCGGCCTTGCGCAACCTGGCCAGCCGTTTGACCGGCACGCCGGTGGCGGAGCTGCCCCGGACCCAGGAGGCCATTGTGCAGTACATGGCTGAAAACGTGCCCACCCCCGCCACCGGCGGCGTCAACGTGGATGAGCTGGCGGAGGCCGTCACCCAGGAGGTCATGGCCCGTCTCAAGCTGGATGAGCTGGGTGAGGCGGTCACCAAAGAGGTCCTTGCCCGCATCACGGAAAGCATGGGAGCCAATCTGGCGGTCACGGAGCCCCCTGCGGCGGCCCAGGATGGCGTTGAGGGCGCTGGGGGTACATCTACCCCTCCCGCCGCTGAAACGCCCCAGGAGGCCCCCAAGACGCCCGCAAAGGCCGCTCCCAAAACCGGGGGCGGACGCAAGCCCAAGGCGAAAGCCGAAACATAACAGAAAGGATGATTGATGTATGCCTAACAAGTTTGACGCAAAGAGCTTTAACCCCCAGGCCTTTAAGTACAAGGCTGACCGCATCCCCCGCACCCGGATGAACGAGATGCGCAAGAGCCGGGTGCTGACCGGCAACCCGGACATCCGGGCCGTGTTCACCACTCAGGACGGCACCGCCTACGCCCGGCTGGCCATGCGGGGCCTGCTGGATGGGGACGCCGTGAACTATGACGGCCAGACCGACATCACAGCCACCAGCACCAAGACCTTTGAGCAGGGCGTTGTGGTGGTGGGCCGGGCCAAGGCGTGGGTGGAAAAGGATTTTTCCTACGACATCACCGGCGGCCAGGACTTCATGGACAACGTGGCCAAGCAGGTGGCGGATTACTGGCAGGACATTGACCAGGACACCCTCCTGGCCATCCTCCGGGGCGTGTTCGCCATGACCAGCACCAAGGGCGCTGAGTTTGTGAAAAAGCACACCTATGAGGTGGACGGCCCCATGGAGGCCACCACCCTCAACAGTGCCACCGCCCAGGCCTGCGGGGACCACAAGAAAAAGTTTTCCATGATTTTCATGCACTCCGTTGTGTCCACCAATCTGGAAAACCTCAACCTCCTCACCGCCCTCAAGTACACGGACAAGGACGGCGTGACCCGTGACCTGACCCTCTACACCTGGAACGGCAAGCTGGTCATCGTGGATGACGGGATGCCCACCGAGCAGGCGGAGGACGGCTCCACCGTTTACACCAGCTATGTGCTGGGTGAGGGCACCATCAACTATGAGGACATCGGTGCCAAGGTGCCCTATGAGATGGCCCGTGACCCCAAGACCAACGGCGGCCAGGATACGCTTTACACCCGCCAGCGCAAGGTCTTTGCCCCCTTTGGCCTCTCCTACGAAAAGGCCAAGCAGGCCAGCCTCTCCCCCACGGATGATGAGCTGGCGGACGGGACCAACTGGGACCTGGTGCACTCCGGCGAGGCTACGGAGGTGGAGCGGTCCTACGTCAACGATAAGGTCATCGCCATCGCCCGCATCAAGTCCAAGGGGTAAGCCGTGGACGTGTATGAGGCTGTGGTGTCCCGGCTGGCCATGCTGGGGTATCAGGTCACCGAACAGGACAAGCCCGCCATCGACTACCTGACCAGCAAGTGCCGGGTGGAGCTCCTGGCCAGCATCCACCACAAGGACGTGCCGGACGGCCTCATCTACACGCTGGTGGACATGGTGGCGGGCTCATTCCTGCAAGACAAGCTGAACGCTGGGGGGCTGGAAATTGAGGGGCTGGACTTTTCCACCGCCGTCAAGAGCATCACGGAGGGGGACGTGTCCACCACCTTTGCCGGGGCCAGTGATGGCGTTTCCAGCCCGGAGGGGCGCTTTTTGGCCACTCTGGACGGCATGGTCCGCCCATCGGAGAAAATCCTGGGGGCTTTTCGGAGGCTGAAATGGTGACGCTTGAACGCTACAAGGCGGCGGTCCAGCGCCTTTGGACCGGCAAGGCCACCATCACTGTGCGGGAGGGTGTGCTGAATGAGGCCAATGGCCGCACAGAGCCCGTTGAGCGGGTGCTGGTGGAGGGGGCGGTTTGCCGCATCTCCCACAAAACCGTCACCACCACGGAGCCCTCTGAGGAGGCCGCCAAGGTGGTCCAATCCGTTACGCTCTACATTGACCCCTCCGTGGACATCCCGGAGGGGTCAAAAATTACTGTGACCCAGAACAAGGTCACCCGTGACTATGAGCGGAGCGGCACCCCGGCGGTCTACACCGTCCACCAGGAGGTGCCGCTTGAGCTGTGGGAGGGGTGGGCCTGATGGCCAGATGGGGCAACTGCGATTATAGGCAGCTCCAAAAGCTCCGGGAAAACCTGGACCGGCTCCAAAGCGCTGACCTTGACAAATTTTGTCTGGACGTGTCCAAGGAGCTGGCGGCCCGCCTGCTGGCCCTGGTGATACCCCGGACCCCCGTGGGGGACTACTCCAAAGAGGTCACGGTGACTGTCAAACGGGACGGCAAGCACCACAAAAAGGGGGACACCTACACCAAGCGGGTGACCCCCAGCGGCAAGAAAGGCGGCACCCTGCGCCGGGGCTGGACGGCCCGAACAGAGCAGGAGGCCGCCAGCCGGGGCAGTGAGAACGATGCCAAGGCCTACGCCCAAAGCCTGCCCATCAAAAAGCAGGGCAGCAACTACTTGGTGGAAGTCATCAACCCCGTCCACTATGCCAGCTACGTGGAATTTGGGCACCGCACCCCCGGCGGCAAGGGCTGGGTGGCTGGGCAGTATTTCCTCACCCTATCTGAGCAGGATTTGAGGTCCCTGGCCCCGGCGCACATTGAGAAAAGGCTGGAGGCGCTTTTGCGGGAGGTGTTCCGTGTCTGAAATCAGTTTTAACAGCAT
>ERZ779623.176-NODE-176-length-32636-cov-8.219023_pt1 | contig 32636 bp, 18 predicted proteins | sample MGYA00514189_ERZ779623 | MGnify/ENA primary metagenome ERZ779623 (study PRJEB29562, sample SAMEA4376712) | mouse gut metagenome | isolation source: Cecum | study: EMG produced TPA metagenomics assembly of the A DSS colitis mouse model was used to assess the... | reverse complement strand
GGTGGCACGGATAATGACCGGATACTTCAGGCGTTCATACATTCCGGCTGTCTGTACTTCAAAATACATGAAAACAGCCGACAAAGAAAGGAAGAAGAAGCCAAGGGCAAAAAGGTATTTGAAATGCAGCCCTTTGCCACCCAACGCCATGGCAATCACAGCACCGATAGCGTAACCTGCCATACACCAGTTGCCCAACGAGGCATTCTGCAAATTATCAAGATGCATCCCGACACCTGCAAACACATTGACAAACATGGCACTGGAATTGACAATCATCAACAGCAGATAGAGCAAAGCTCCCATACGGATTGTACGCAGTTTGAACGCGTCCAATAGGACATAAGGCGACCGGCGGGTGACATCCATATAAAGAAATATCCCCGCAAAAAGGATACTCACAGCGGTTGCCCAACGGATAGAGTCGTCATCATACCAGTCGAGAACCTTGCCATATACCAGTACGTAAGTGAGACACGTCAGCGAGATGCAGAACGCGGTAACATTGCCGAACTTGCGGAAATTGATGGGAAAACGCCCCGGAAACTTATAGTTGGGCATGGTGGTAAATATAATCAGGATAGAAACCAACAGAATCCCCATCATAAAATAGTATACATATTTCCACTCATATTCAAAGGACAGCCAGGCCGTCAATGCCGTGCCCAACTGTCCCAGAATCATAAAAAACAGATAAACAGCCGGTTGGCTCACACATCTCTCGATGTCCAGCTTATTCCAACCGGCAGCATCTTCCGGCTCCAGTCCGGGAGTTATATTACGGGTAGCTTCCATACCACCGGCATACCATATTAGTGTAAACAGATTGACCATCATCAGCACCATGCGCAAAAAGCCTGTCAGCAGGCTGCAAAGCGCCAACAGGAAAATGCTGTCGGTCTTGGCGCAAATATAGCTGAATATATACATGAACGCGAATCCGACAATGCACATCATCTTCTCCCGACGCACGCATACCAGTTCGTACAGGAACGGTGCAAACGCCGCCATACCGATAGAGGTCACAAAGTTGGCAAACTGGATGTGCTCGGAAATGATACCGAGCCCGCTCATCATCTCAGTACTATTCACCGAATAAACTCCGCCTACCGTAAGAATCGGCAGAAAGAAGAATAACAGGATGATAATACCCAAAGGCTTGGGCATCCAGTCATAAAAAGGATAATTTTTAGGATACGAGGGCATTTAGTCAGTGATTAATGATAAGTGATTAATGATGTGACGGAGCAGGCGGCAAGACATGATCAGAGTCTGGCTTTCACCACTACCATCATGCCGGCGGCCAGTCTTTCGTTGTCTTCCGGAGACAAATCGGTGAAATCAATACGCACGGGAATGCGCTGTTGTATCTTCACAAAGTTCCCCGCCGAATTATCCGTCGGTACCAACGAGTATTTGGAACCGGTCGCCCCTGAAATGGACGTCACCTTCCCGGTAAACTCTTTATCACTGATGGCATCCACCGTGACAGATACTTCCTGCCCGATATGCAGATTCTCGATTTGCGTCTCCTTATAGTTGGCTACAATCCATTTTTGAGTGTTGGGGAGAATATACGTAATCGTTTGCCCTGCCGAGATGAATTGCCCTTCTTCCAACGAGCGGCGACCGAGTTTGCCGTCGCAGGGAGCTACCACAACCGTGTAAGAAAGGTTCAGGCGTGCCATTTCGAGCGCCGCCGTCGCCCGTTGGATAGCGGCTTCGGTACTCACACGGCGGTAAGACACTTCATCCACACCGGAGAGGGCAGCTTTCTTTTGTCTTTGTACGGCTTCCAGTTTCTTGCGTGTAGCCTCATAATCCGTGACAATCTGTTCCAACTGAATGGGAGTGGCCGCATTCCGCTTTACCAGATTTTCATATCGTTTCCGGTCTTTCTCCAGTTTGGCAAGGCGTACTTCAATCTCGGCAATGGAAGCATCGTACACGGATGCCGTTGTCTGCGTGGTGTGCAATGTGGCATTGATTACCGTAGCGCCGGCTTGGGCGTCTTTCAGCGCGGCTTCGGCTTCCATTACGCGAATCTTATATTCACGGTCGTCGAGCACCATCAAAGTATCGCCTTTATGCACTTCCTGATGTTCGGTAAAATATATCTTGTCAATATATCCCGACGCACGCAGGTTGATAGGCGACACATATTGCTCTATCTGCGCATCGTTACTGGTTTCTGTCCGGCTATAACTCAGAAAAAGGCAAACCACTTCGATTACCCCCCAAACAATAATAGCCACGCCCAGAAAGCTGACTGCAATCTGCCAACGGCGAAGTTTCTTCATTTTCTTCGCTTTCTCCTGATGAGTAGCGGAAGGGATATTGTTTTCCATTGTTTCCATATTTATGATTCAGTTTTTAGTTGCGTATTATTTGACTAATGATTCTATCTGACCGGTCAGTTTGAGCAGCATCAGGTTAGTGACCCGGTAGTTATAGTGTGCGCTGATATAGTTGTTCTGCGCTTCACTCATCTGCATTTCATCCTGCAGCACCTCGGTCATCGAAGCGATACCTTCCCGATAACGGTCGGAAGTAACGGCGTACACGTCTTCAGCCAGCAGATAATTGTCTTTCTGCTTCTTAAAGTTACGCTGGTTGTTCATCAGGTCGTTCACAGCATTCAGGTATTGGGTTTGGAGATTCTTCCGGGTGTCTTCCCATGCCAGTTTCCTGTTTTCGATGTCGATCATGGCTTTCCTTATTTTATAGGTCTTGTCCAGTCCGTCGAAAATAGGAATACGCAAGGTCAGTCCCAAGCCATAGGAACGGAACCAATGATTGGACGGGCCGGAGTGGAACCAATGATACCCCTTATCGGTATAAGCAGCATATCTCCAGTTGCCCGTCAGGCTGAGAGAAGGAATATATCCATTGCTCACCATGCGCTTCTGCCGCTCCGCCAGTTCCACCTGCGACTGCGTAAGTTGAAGCTCGTAAAGGTTTTCCGACAGGCCGGTTAAAGCCACTGTCATAATACTGTCCGTATTGACCGGCGTCAGGGCGATTTCTTTTTCAGCAGGATAATCCATAATGTACTTCAGCATATTAAGCTGCTGTTTCATCATCGCCTGCGCATTGTCATATTGCACTTTCAGATTTTCCAAATTGATATTTACCCTTTTCAAATCGACCTCCATTGACATTCCATTGTCAAAAAAGGCTTGGGTAATGTTCCGCAATTCTTCCAGACGGGTGATATTCGCCTTTATCAGCACTATTTGCTCGGCCGTAACTTGTCCGAGGTAGTACATCTTACTGATTTGTAAAATGATATCCTCCCTTGCCTTACCATAAGATAACCGACTGATTTCCTCCATGGTTTTAGCAATGGACATGGAAGTGTAAAGAGTCTGATTAAAAAGTGGCATCTGCATTTCCAGTCCCACATTGGCTGAATGTTGCAATGTTTGGGTAATATTATAAGGAACACCGTAAGACGAACCGTCCGTCACAGATACCGGCGGGTCAAAATTATTATTATAACCGGCAGCGGCACTAATCTGCGGCAACAGTTTCGCCCGATTTTCAGAAACACCATATTTGCTTTTCTGTATTTCTTTACGTTTACTCTCCAACGACAGGTTGTTATCTATCCCTATCCGCAGACAGTCCTCCAATGTCAGGGTTTCTACTCCCTGTGTTCTTCCATTTACAACGAACAAACTTAAAAAGGTAAAAATGAACAGTAGTCTCTTCATAATATGTGCTCTATAATTGGCTACAAATTTAGTGGGTTACGACATATGAAGGCTACCCATAATCCGACTCTTTCTATTCATATTTTCCTTTTTCAATGAGGAAATATTCAAGGCTTGTCAGTTTCAAGATTGTTCTCCTATTTGAAACTATTAGTTTCTCGGTATGAAACTTTTAGTTTCAAAGCAACAACACAACAGCGTTTGTTTTTCATAATTTTTTAGTGAATGCAAAACGGCTCTCTTCGTGATGAAGAGAGCCGTCCTTATTTAATGAAGCTACCTTATATATTGTAACCGATGTTGAAATCCACCAGTCACTTGATCTTATATAAAGGATGTGTCTACTTATTCCGCGTCAGGCTTTTTAGTTAGTTTGCGCCGTCCCGCCCATACGAGAATCATGACTCCGATTAACAACAGGGCCAATGCTGCATAGGCGATGCTTTCTGTAACATGGATGCTCTGCGGGTCAAACCACATTTCGATGGTATGCTCTCCGGCCGGTACGTTCATTGCACGCAGGATGTAGTCGGCGCGGGCAATGTCTACCGGTTGTCCGTCAATAGTCGCCTGCCATCCAGGATAGTATATTTCAGAGAATACCACAACTCCGTCTTTAGCCGAAGAGGTCTTATAAACCAGTCGGTTCGGCTCATAACTGGTCAGGCGGATGGTAGACAAAGAGTCCTTATATCCTTCTGTCACTCCTTTCAGTTGTTCCTTGAATTTGGCATCTACTACGGCAGTCTCTGTCGGAAGAATATCATGCAAGGCATCAATTTCCTCGTTTGCGTTGTTCACGTATTGCACTTTATCCACAAACCAGGCATTGCCGTAAGCATACGGATTTTGAACAGGAACAGGTTGGCCTTGTTCTCCGGCGGGGAAGATAAAGTATTTCGTGTTCAACATATTCAGCACACGAAATTTGGAAGCATCCACGCTGTCCATCTCACCGCCGGCAGTCGCCACAGCCTGATAAGTCTCCTGCATTTCAGGAACGATATGATGGTCGATCATTTCCTGATAACGGCGCAGTTTGGCAGCATGGTAACCACCGACACTCTTATGCCAGTATGCCGTATTATTCTCATTAAATGTATTATTTGGGAAGCCTATAAAGTTCAGCACACGGTAATCCAAAGTAGTATCCTGAAGGATGATTTCATCCGCTTGTGTCTTGACAAACGCTTCCGCTTGTTTGGACTTCGGGACAAATTGTTCGTCATTCAAATAGCGTTTGTTGACCGTCCACATGTCTATCAGACATAGAAGTGCGATACCTGCCAAAGTAAAAGTAGCTTTCAACTTCTTCTGTTGATACAGGAATAAGAGGAAGCATCCCACAATGATAATGAAGAAGCTGCGCCATGCATCTGAAGAGATAATCGCTTCGCGCATTTCCGTCAGATTAGTAACGACCGGAGTAAGATGTTCTGCCGGAAGTCCCTGCTTCAATGCGCCCATCTCTTGTGCCGTGATGAAACTGGAGAAGAAAACACCCGGAACAACAGCCAAAATCAACGCAACACCAGCCGTAAGAACTAATGTAACAATGATACCTGTGCGGTTCTCTTTCAGTTTCAGGATTTCCGGCTTACTGAATATTTCCTTCAACGCAAAAATCGCCAACAAAGGAATTGTAAATTCGGCAATCACCAGAATAGAAGATACGGCACGGAACTTATTATACATCGGGATATAATCTATGAAGAAATCCGTCAGTCCCATGAAATTCTTTCCCCAGGATAGCAAAATCGAGAAAATGGTAGCTCCCAACAATGCCCATTTGAGCGGGCCTTTCACAATAAAGCAACCCAAGATAAACAGGAACATGACAAATGCGCCTACATATACCGGGCCGGCAGTCCATGGCTGGTCACCGAAATATTGCGGGAACTGCGAATAGATACTGCCATACATCGGGTTCGCCTTTGCCATAGCCGCTTCGCTCTGCGACATAGTAGCCGATGACGCCCCGCCTTTCACATTCGGAACCAGTAAGGTCAATGTTTCGCCAATTCCGTAACTCCAGTTCGTAATATAATCACGATCCAATCCACTGCTTGTCTGGTTGGCGGCTGAGCCTTCCTGTTTCAACTCGCTTTTGCCGCGCATGGTCTCTTTACTATACTCATAAGTGTGGTACAAGTTGGAGATATTTATGCACACTCCCACTACGGCAGCCAATACCAGAATCGCGCTGGCTTTGAAGAAATGCGGCAGTTCTTTCTTCTTATAAGCATCTTCGAAGTAAGCCCCTACAATAAACAGGATGACAAACATGAAGTAATAGCTCATCTGAATGTGGTTGGACTGTATCTGAAGAGCGATAAACAAAGCCGTGATAATTCCTCCCAACAGGTATTTCTTTCGATAGGACAGGACGACACCCGCAATCGTAGGCGGTATATAAGCCAGTGTCACAAATTTCCAGATATGTCCCGCAGATATCAGGATAAAGAAGTAGGAAGAAAAAGCCCATATGACTCCGCCTAACGCCGCCAGCCAGGCCGATATGCCGAATGCCCGCAAGAGGATATAGAATCCGAGCATCATAATAAAAGTCAGCACCACATAGTCGGGCAGATAAAGCCGATAAACTTTTTCAACCCAATTCAGTGGTTTCGTCGAGTCGTAACTCGGAGACATCTGATAGGTAGGCATACCGCCGAAAATTGCATTTGTCCAGCGTGTACGTTCTCCGGTACGGTCGCGGTACTCTTTCGATTCCTGTCCGGCACCGACTCCGGCTACGGAATCATGCTGAAACAAAATACGGCCTTCAATATCAGCCGGGAAGAAATAAGCAAAAGAAAGAATAATAAAGGCCAGAATGGCGATTAAATCGGGAAGAAGTTTCTTCATATAATTAAGAATTGAGAACTGAGAATCGAGAACTGGAAATTGAGAACCGTCACGCTTCATACCGCGCAGCTCATTCTCTATTTTCAATTCCCAATTCTCAATTTAATTAATATCTATAATGGTCGGCCTTATAAGGTCCGTCTACAGATACACCTATATAAGCAGCCTGTTCAGGAGTCAGCTTGGTCAGTTTCACACCGATCTTTTCGAGATGCAGGCGGGCAACTTCTTCGTCCAGATGCTTCGGCAAACGATATACATCGACTTCATATTTCTTGTTGAACAACTCAATCTGAGCCAATGTCTGATTGGTAAATGAGTTACTCATAACGAATGACGGATGTCCCGTCGCGCAGCCGAGATTTACAAGACGACCGTCAGCAAGCAGGATGATACTGTGCCCATCCGGGAAATAATAGCGGTCTACCTGCGGCTTGATGTTCACACATTTGATACCCGGATAATGCTTCAAGGCGTCCACCTGGATTTCGTTATCGAAGTGACCGATGTTGCAAACAATGGCCTGGTCTTTCATTTTCTCCATATGGTCGATACGGATAATGTCAATATTACCGGTGGTAGTCACGAAAATATTACCTTCAGCACAAGCATCTTCCATAGTTACCACTTCAAAGCCTTCCATAGCAGCCTGCAATGCACAGATAGGGTCTACTTCCGTCACCAACACACGTGCTCCGTAAGAGCGCATGGAGTGGGAACAACCTTTACCTACATCACCATAACCACATACCACCACGACTTTTCCGGCAATCATCACGTCCGTTGCACGCTTGATACCGTCGGCCAATGATTCACGGCAACCATAAAGGTTATCAAACTTGGATTTCGTTACCGAGTCGTTCACATTGAATGCCGGGAACAGCAGTTTGCCTTCTTCCTGCATCTGGTACAAACGGTGTACGCCTGTCGTTGTCTCTTCAGACACACCGCGCATTTCTTCAGCTACACGATGCCAACGGGTATTATCTTCTGCCAATACTTTCTTCAGGATGGCATTCAGTTCGATTTCATCTTCGGCATGTACTTCCTTATCTAATACAGCCGCGTTATTCTCTGCGTCATAACCTACGTGAATCATCATCGTAGCGTCACCGCCATCGTCCACAATCACATTAGGGCCTTTACCATCAGCAAAGCTCAATGCCTGCAAAGTGCACCACCAGTAATCGGCCAGTGTTTCACCTTTCCATGCGAACACAGGCACACCTGAAGCGGCAATGGCGGCAGCAGCATGATCCTGCGTTGAATATATATTACAAGAGCACCAACGTACTTCAGCTCCTAAAGCAACCAGTGTTTCAATCAACACGGCTGTTTGAATAGTCATGTGCAACGAGCCCATAATACGGGCACCTTTTAACGGTTTGGATTCTCCATACTTTTCGCGAAGAGCCATCAGGCCGGGCATTTCTTTTTCTGCCAAATCGATTTCCTTGCGTCCAAAATCTGCAAGCGTAATATCTGCCACCTTATAGGGCAGAGTAGAGAATAATTCTGTAGACATATTGTAAATCATTTAATATATAATGGTACAAAGATAGAACATTCTGATTAGTAGGGCAAAAGCTATCTGTCTTTTTTATATTATAATAACTTGGAAGGCCACCCGGTTTATCAATTTATTGTCTTATATTTGCAACAGATAAAACAGTTTATACAACATTTTAGTAAATAGCAGTAAGCCCTCTATGCGAAACTACGACAACAAAACAAAAGAAGAGTTATTAGAAATAATCGAACAATTAGAGAAGAAGGCAGAATCTCTTTCTTCTCAACATGTATACGCAAAACAACAAAAGGAACTGGATGCCGCCAGGATAAAAGCCGAAGAGTCCGACCGGCTCAAATCTGCCTTTCTTGCCAATATGAGCCATGAAATCCGTACTCCGCTCAATGCCATAGTCGGATTTTCCAAATTGCTCGCATCTGCGGAATCCGCAGATGAAAAGAACCAATATATCGAAATTATCGACAGAAACTCGGAGATACTGTTGAACCTGTTTAATGATATCCTTGATTTATCATCGCTTGAAGCCGGATCGCTCAAGTTCAATATCCGCCCTATCAAGTTAATTGATATTTGTCTGCAACTGGAACAGCAATTCCATTATAAAACTCAAAGCAGTGTCAAACTCATCCTGGATGATGTAGATACGGATATGTATGCTTCCGGCGACTGGAACCGTATCATACAGGTTATAAGTAATCTGCTTAGCAACGCTACCAAATTCACTCCCAAGGGAGAAATTCACTTCGGCTATCGTGAAAAAGAGGATTTTGTGGAATTCTATGTCAAGGACAGCGGCATCGGTATTGCCGCAGAAAGGGCAGCTACCATCTTCCGCCGTTTCGGTAAAGTGAATGATTTCATACAGGGAACCGGACTGGGACTGGCACTCTGCAGAATGTTAGTAGAAAAGATGGGCGGACGAATCTGGCTGCGTTCCCAAGAAGGCAAAGGAAGCAGATTCTACTTTACTCTCCCTCTGGTTCACGTCGAAAGGCACTTTGATAAATAAAAAACGGTGGATAGCTCATGCAATATAGCTATCCACCGTTTCTCTTATCTATTCAATCTCATTTCTTTGCAACCGGCGCACTCAGCATTTCTTTATATTTCACCGGATCGTTCAGGACTTTCACTGCTTCCTTCAACCCGTCATCATCTTTCAACTGCTGGATGATATTACCGCGCTGATAGTAGTAACGCTTGATAATTTCAGAAGCAATCATTTTCTTTATATCGCCGGAGAAATAATCCAAATCACGATCCAAGTCATGGTTCAGCTTCTTTTCGAGTGCCTTGAACTCTTCCGAAGCATCCGTCATATACCCTTCAAACTCCGCAGCTTCCTTCAACGTTTTCAGAATCTTCTCGCTTTGCTGGTCATATTTGAAATCGGCTTTCTTCACCAATGCTTTAAAGGCATTATAATCAGCATCCGTCACTTCAAACTTTTCAGGAACAACGACGGTAGGATGATCCAGACAATATTGGGTTGCATAATCGAAAATCAGATTATCACGTACCAGATAGAACAGGATATTCGGCAATTTCTCCTGCTTGATGACAATATCCGGCATTACACCGCCGCCGTCACGGACTTCACGTCCGGCTGCCGTATGAAATACTTTAGTCAGACTATCGGGAATAGTTCCTACACTTCCGTCTTCATTGCGATGCTTGTAGTCGATGGCCTGCACGCAGCGTCCGCTAGGAATATAATATTTGGAAGTAGTCACCTTCATCGTTCCGCCATAAGGCAGCGAACGGGGAACCTGTACCAACCCTTTTCCGAAAGTACGGCTGCCAATGACTACCGCACGGTCAAGGTCTTGCAAAGAACCTGACAGAATTTCGGAAGCGGAAGCTGTCCCGCTATTAACCAACACTGCAATTGGAATATCCAAATCTAGCGGTTCGCGCAATGTCTTATACGTATTGCTGGCTTGCTTGATTTTTCCCTTAGTCGTCACAATCACCTTTCCACGTGGCAAGAAATAGTTGGCAATTTCCACCGCTTCATCCAGCAGGCCGCCGCCGTTTCCACGAAGGTCGATAACCAGCGAAGTGGCTCCCTGTTTCTTCAAATCCAAAAATGCTTTCTTGAAATCTTTGGAAGGATTACCGGAAAAAGTACTCAAGTTGATGTACCCTACCTGATTATCGAGTACGGCAGCATAAGGAATGGAAGGATTCTGAATAGATTCACGCACAATCGTGAATTCCATCGGAGTGCGTCCGCCTTTGGCGTTCGGACGTTCCACTTTCAGCTTGAAACTGGTACCCGCCTGTCCGCGCAACATCTGGCTGACTTCCGCATTGTTCTTGCCTGCAAGGTCTGTCCCGTCAATCTCCATCAGAATATCTCCGGCTTTCAATCCGGCTTTCGCTGCCGGTGTGCCTTCGAACGGTTCGGAAATCATCGAGCGTTTCAGTTTGGTATTATAAGCAATGTAGGAGCCTATACCACCGAATGAGCCCTTAATCATCTGTTCCAGTTCACTCTGATCCTCTTCGGGGAAATATTCCGTATAAGGATCCAGCGTGAAAAGCATATTGTCGATTCCTTCCCTGATTGTCTTATTCGGGTCGATCGTATCTACATAGAACATATCCAGTTCCTTCACAATCGCGTTAAATATATCCAGATTCTTTGCAATCTGGAAATTGCGGTCGTCGCCACTCTTGAAACTAAAGAAAGCTACGGCAGCCATTACAGCCACTATAACGACAGCTACCCGCCCATTCAGCAATTTTTTCATACTTCTTTCAATATAAATGAGTTGTAAAAGTAACTCAATCCTTGGTTATTCCGCTAGAATCCTGTTAATATTTAACTTAATTTCATCCCAGCGTTCTTCCGGTATTGTTGTTCCAATTACCTGAATAACATTTCCCGAGAGAATGGAACCTATTTTAGCACACTTCTCCAATGAATATCCGCAAGTCAAACCGTATAAGAAACCGGCAGCAAAATAGTCACCCGCTCCGGTTGTATCTATCACTTTCCCTACCGGGATAGCGGAAACTTTGATTTCTTCCGTTCCTTTACGAATATAAGAACCGTTTGCTCCTACTTTCACGATGGCAATGCTGCACTTCTTGGCAATAATTCCCAAAGCTTCTTCCGGCTCTTTGCCTGTAAACGCTTTCGCTTCTTCTTCATTCGCAAAAACAATATCCACATACTTATTTATTAATAAGGAGAAGAATTCCAGATCATTGGCTACAATATTATAACTTGCCATGTCAAGACAAATCTGCAAACCTGCTTCTTTTGCCAATTCAATGGCATGGAGAATCATTTCGTGATCCTGAACCAAATATCCTTCAATAAACAAGTATGCATACCCTTTAAACATATCGAGCGTGAGTTCTTCCGCTTTCAAGGAAGCGGCTGCTCCCAGGTAAGTACCGAAAGTACGTTCCCCATCCGGTGAAATAAAAGTGGATGCGACGCCGGAAGGAAGTTGTTCTGAGGTCAATAATGAGTCCTCAATCTTATTTTTCTGAAGATTTTTGCGAAAATATTCTCCATAATGATCATTTCCTACTTTTCCAATAAAACCTGTTCCGGCACCCAAACAGGCCAGTCCGAGGATGGTATTTCCAGCCGATCCCCCCGTTGCCAAATGGGTTTTCATTTGCGAAAATCGTGTGTTAATCTGCTGTAACTTAGCGTCATCAATGAGTTGCATGCTTCCTTTGGGTAATCCCATTTCATCCAGGAGCGTATCATCCTTTAGGGTTGCAAGTACGTCTACCAGGGCGTTGCCCAATCCTATTATTTTGTCCATTTCAAATATTTTTTTTGCAAAGATATTGCATATTTCAAAAAAACCTAGTACTTTTGCATCGCAATTGAGAAAAACATTCTTCCTTAGCTCAGTCGGTTAGAGCATCTGACTGTTAATCAGAGGGTCCTTGGTTCAAGTCCAAGAGGAAGAGCAAAAGAAAGGTTCACTTCAATAGTGAACCTTTCTTTTTTGCAATATTATTCTACTGGAGCTGCTTTGCCCTACCCTACTCCGCCATCGCCAAAGTAAGAATACTAATCCGTATTCCCTCAATCTCTGCCAAGCAGGAAGCACATTCTACCGTAGTAGCCCCTGTAGTCAAAACATCGTCTACAATCAGCACATGCTTTCCGGCCAGAGATTCCGCATGATGCAGTTGAAAGATTCCTTCTACATTTTCCCAACGTTCAAAAGAGGATTTGCGTGTTTGCGTTTCCGTGTTCTTCTGGCGCACTACGGATTCCGTATCAATAGAAATACCTGTTACGGCAGCAATTCCACGGGCTATCCACTCACTTTGATTGTAACCACGAATCTGTTGTTTCTTTTTGTGCAACGGTACAGGAAGTATTACATCTACTCCCTCAAAGAAACCGGATGCCAGCAGTTCCGCCGCCATATATCGTCCCATTATCGCACCAATATCCTTTTGGCCGCCATATTTAAGTTGGTGGAGAATTTGCCGGAAGTCACTTCCTTTTCTATAAAAGAAGAAAGAGGTAGCGCGTTCCAGGGGAATCTTTCCCCAAAACAGTTTTTCTACCGGGTTATCTTTTCGAAGATGATAATCCGTGCGCGGGAGATTGATGTTGCACATGGTGCAAAGGCATTCTTCACCTTTTGCCAACGGTCTGCCGCAAACAACGCAGCAACGGGGAAATAACAAGGACAAGAATGAACTAAGCCAGTCTTTTATAAGGAGTGTGTGTTTCATAATAGTAGTAAGGATTTAATAAACAGGCCGTTTCTTCTACATATCCAACGGAGGAACCTCCGCTAAAAGTCTCTGAAATAAAGGATGCAGATAACCGTTCGTGGCAATGATATGATGCCCCTCAATAAAATGATCTTCGCCATAGAAATTGGTTACGCGACCGCCGGCTTGCTGGACAATCAAGGCAGCCGCGGAATAATCCCATTTGCCTAGAAATGCTTCCGCCCAGGCATCAAAACGACCGATAGCCACATAACAGATGGCGGCAGCGGCCGAGCCATTCATACGGATACCGCCAACCACACCATACAACTTATCTATCAAGTGGAGAGCAGTCTGCTTATATTGCAGATGATTATAAGGTAATTCTGTGATAACGAACGCATCTTTGGCATCCTGAACATTCGAAACATGAATTTCTTCACCGTTCATAAAGGCTTTGCCACCTTTCCAGGCATAGAAACATTCATCCCGGCAGACTTCATAAACGACGCCTAAAAGAAGCTCGGTACGGTTGCGTAAAGCAATACATACACAGTAAGGAGCCTCATCATGAATATAGTTCGTGGTTCCATCCAACGGGTCAATCACCCAACAGTAAGATTCATCCTGATAGGTGGCAGAACCTTCCTCCGTTATAAATCCCGCTTCCGGCAATAAAGCAGTAAGCGCCTTTACTATCCGCACTTCAGATTCTTTATCTACATAAGAGACATAATCATGCGCATGTTTCTCAATCACACGTTCACGACGAAAAGCTTTCCGCTCTTCTTTCAAAAAATGTCCGGCTTCAGTTGCAATGCGACATACCTCGGCTGTAAGTTGTTTCAAATCTAACATTTCTATCTATTGTAATTTAGGCTACCCACAAATCCATGCCAAAATTATTACTTTTTTTGATAGAAATAAGAGTTTTATCTAATTTTCTTCTAAAGAGAATTACGTATAATCACCTTCGTCGGATTGCGTTTATAAACCGTATTCCTGTCCAGGATAACAGAAGCAGCAGTTTTTCCCATCATCTCAAAGTCTGTAGAAATAACAGTAATTCCCCCTTCCAATATTTCCTTAACGGCAGTGTCATTATAAGAAATCAGGCCTATCTCCTTACCTAATTCATATCCCTTCTTTTTTGCTAATTTAATCAGCGCCACGTCATCCGTATCATATCGGCTGAAAGTAATATAAGCATTCCCCTTACGAAAATTCTTCTCTTCTATATTTGATTCAATGGAATAAGGCAGTTCGCTCTTTACACAGTAGTGCAGAAAACCATTGATTACTTGTTGGGCATGAATGGCTTCCGGACGCGCTATTAAAATCAGCTTCTCATAATTCTTCAGCCTATCCTGCAATTGCATAAGGCTACAGAAAATATCATAGCCGTAATCCTGATAAATACAACTGTAATTACCGCTCAATCCTTGTTGATTATAATCTATGATGATTCTTTTTTCCGCCGGAATCAAGTTTAAAACATCCGTCACATCTTCTTTAAGAAAAGTAGCTATAATATAATGGGTATAATTACCCAGATTCTCTTTAATGAGCTTTTCAAAAACCTTATAGTTATGATGATGAAAGTAAATATCAATATCCCCGACATCTTTCAAGGAATTGAAAATCGAGCGATAAATCTGCTCACGCATCACGTTCATCTTATCCAATAACAGAAACACATGATAAGAATGGCCTATAGATACTTTTTTTACAAAATACCCCTTCCTGTAAATCGCCTCGATAACCCCCATCTCTAATAAGTAATTCAATCCTTTCAATAAAGTTTCCTTACTCATGTGCAACTGTGTCTGTAATTGGTTCAATGAAGGTATCTGGTCACCGATCTGAAGTGTACCATCTTCAATCAGCGAATTAATATAATCCACCAACTGAAGATACTTCATCCGTGAAGCAGGTTTCTTCTGTTCTGTTATATCAAGATTCTGGTTCTGCATTATTGGCAATACTAAATAAAATTTTAGCAAATATACTTAAATACCATTGATAAAGCAAACGATTGGACAGACAAAATATCAGACCTTTCCATTACTTTCGCAAGAATCCTATTTTATTCAAAATATATTGAACTATTCATAGCATTTTACAGCAAACAAGGCCGCCGGGATTAAACCTGATGGATGCTCCAAAACAATCTTAACCTCATCGGTCACGAGTTTCTCAGGAAAAACCAGTTCATTTATCGACTGATGATTGTCCACGCTCTCATAAATCAACTGATTCTCCCCGTCATATATTTTATATTTCTCCACACAAAAAGGCATTTTATTCTCCGGATGTGTCATCTGGACTGTCTCCATCGGTTGGTCATAATCCGTATCAAAAAAGAGAGACATCTTGCCGATATGCACAGCCGAATCCCATTTGATAGTCAAAGCCGGAGCCGGGTCATTCAACTCCGCAACCCAGGCATTCGGAGACTGGACGGGGCGGTCAATACCATTAGTTATAGTTGAAACAGAAAAAACATGAGAGTCTTTTTCTAACTGAACAGCAATATTATGTCCTCCGGGTCGCCGCTTCGGGCACCAAAATTCAAATTCCTCAATTCCTATATCTTCTTTAGGAGACTGCTTTCCAAAATTGGATACAGCTTCATTAATGGTGTTAAATACAGACAAGACTCCGGTTATCCTTTCCCGGGTATATCGCAATTGTATCAAAGGATTTTTCTTGAAAACAAGGAAAGCATACTGTTCTTCCGGCATCACCGCTTCGAAAACCAGTTCCAACAGTTGCTTGCCTTGACACAAGGAGACTGTTTTCGTTTCCAAAGTAACATCCGGAGTATGATTAAACGATTTACTGCTCACACGAAGCTCTACTTCCAACACCGTATCTTCAGAAACAAATAGTTCAACTTTCACCTTTCCTAATTCATCCCCTTTGCGTAAAGGTATCATTTGAGCTACAGACTCATCCAGAACCTGCATCTCCCCATCAGCCGGGAAGCCTTTAAAATGACATTCACTGGATGCAGCTAAAGTAGCTTTCGTTACTAGATTTTCTTCATCCCTGATAACCATATCAGGAATATACTGCCCCATCCGCGATAGTTTCACTTGTAATTCAGGTATTCTTCCTTGGGAATATACTTCTCTCGGAGAGATATTTTCTTTCAGACAGATCGCCGCAGCCATCGCAACAGCTTGGGCGCTATGAGCAGATGTAGCCATCACACGGGTAGAACCAAAAGCCACGTGCGAAGAACTAATGATTCTCCCGGCAAGGAAAAGATTCTCAATCCCCCGGCTATAAAGACAACGGTAAGGAATCTGATATACCCCCTTTGAATGCCACTGGTTACAAGCAGACTCCTCACCGAACACGCCGGCCGCCGGATGCAAGTCAATACTCCATCCACCATAAGAAACCGCATCCTCATGATGCCTTTGTTCTATGACATCCTGCTGAATCAGCATATAGTCGCCCTCAAACCTTCTGCTCTCCCGTTTTCCGGGAATACAGCCTACCCATTCCAGCGTCATTGTTTCCGCTTCCGGATATTTACCCGAGTTCTTGATATAATCCCAAGCTCCATAAATAACCTTCCACAGTTCCCATTTAATCTGTTCCGTATCATGTACCGTATCCAAATCGCCACCATATTCGACCCACCACAATTTACAGCCATGTTCTTTTGCATTGAAGCTACGAAATCGGGGAACAGTCTTCGTTACATCCATTGCATAAGAAGGAGCTACGTATTTCACCGGCTGACCGGTATCCTTTGTATAGAAATACAAGCTATGCCCCAAGAGCTCGCCATAATCCTCAGCCGGCGCAAACTTCTCGCCAAACTCCTCCCTGCTCTCAGCCCCCATACGGTAAGGAGCTCCGGCAAGGAAACCTACAACCCCGTCACCGGAAGCGTCACAAAACAAGGGAGCGGTTACTTCGTACATAGTGCTGTTCTGGCTACAAAACCCTCTGACACTTTCTATTTTATGACCGGTACTCTTTTTTACCTCATAGACACAAGTGTTCAGCAACAAGGTTATATTCGGTTCGCTCACCACCTTGTCAAGCATAACAGAATCGAAAATTACCGGATTTCCTTCCGGATTGCGGAACGTATTTTCCACCATAATTTCATCTATCACGCCGCCCTCACGTGCCCAGCGATTATTATTCCCCATGTGAGAAGTCGCTCCGAGCATCCACAGCCTTATTTCACTGGAACCATTCCCCCCCAATACCGGACGATCTTGTATAAGTACCACTTTCAGACCTTGGCGAGCTGCGGTTATAGCAGCGCAAACCCCTGAAATACCTCCGCCTACTATTACAAAATCAGCTTGCAGGATATCCGTATTAAACATTCTCACACTATTAAACTTATCAAGTACCATTTTCTCGTATCTAATTAATTTTACTTCCAAACCTACTTCTCTATCTGTATTACCTTACGTAACCGGATGTCGTCGGACGCACTTCCTACAAGCACTTCATAACTTCCCGCATCATAATCAAAATCTTTCAAGTCCGTCTTGTAATAAGAGAAAGCATCCTTATTCAACGTTATTTCCATTTCCTGCCCGGCATTCTTTCTGATAAAATGCTTGACAAATCCTTTAAGTTCCTTATAAGGTCTTTCAACTTTCGGATTTACAGGTCGGATATATACCTGAGCCGTTTCCGCCCCGTCATACTCCCCTGTATTCTTAACAGTAAACCGGACCTTAACCGCCAAATCTTTGCCTTTTTCCCTGTTTATACGTAAGTCAGAGTATTTAAACGTGGTGTATGACAATCCGTATCCAAATGCAAACTGAGGTTTCGTGTCACTGATATCATAATGCCTGTACCCCATGAAAAGCCCCTCTTTATATTCCACCCGCTTATCACCGTCCGTATCGTAATAATATGGATAAGCCGGATTATCTTCCCATTTCTTTTCAAAAGAGACAGGTAGTTTTCCACTGGGGTTCACCTTCCCGAACAGCATTTCAGCGACAGCCGTTCCACCTTCCTGGCCGGCATACCACAAATGCAACAAAGCAGGAACCTTATCTATCCACTTTGACATATCCACATTTCCGCCTGCATTCAGCAACACAACCGTATTAGGATTAGCGGCAGTAATACACTGCACTAAACTATCCTGATATTGGGGCAACTCAAAAGGACGATCATTACTCTCACGTTCGCTGCTTTCATTAAAGCCAATGTTCACAATAGCCACATCAGATTTCCGGGCAATTTCCACAGCCTCATCAAAGAGTAACTTATCCTCTCTCCATCCGAAAGAAATATCAACTGGATGCACATTCGCAAAGTATTCAAGTACAACAGGATACTCTTTTCCGGCTTCCAGCGGTAATACAACTTCACGAGTCGTTATCCCCTGATCTCTCCACTCATTAATCACCATTTCCGTACCGACCTTCAAACGGAACCCGTCGAACCCTCTGACTATGAACCGATAATTAGCAGTCTTCTCCGGACGCACGACTCCACTCCAACGCATGGAACAATGGTCATACGGAATACCTTTATTTTCGGCAGCAATATGCCAGCCGTTACCGATATTGACAATCGTATCTATCACGGTTTTTGCCGGTGTCCCCTTTAAACGGATATTATCAAAATATTCAGCTTTAAGCCCTTTTGTGTGGCTTCCCGCTTCCGTATAAAAAGCAGCGTTAGCAACAGTCTCTGTCAAGGTAGGCACTCCGGGCGCATAAGAAATCTGAAGATCCTGTCCGGCATTCTTCAATCCATCCAATACCGAAACAGAATGGAACGGGAATGTATAAGAACTCCCACCTCCCGATATATAAGAGTTTGCATTAGGCCCGATCACGGCAACCGACTTCACTTTTGACGGATTCAACGGAAGTAAACCTTTCTCATTCTTCAATAATACAATACCTTCCCTGGCCAGTTGCAATGCAACTTTCGCCGCTTCCGGATTATTGTATGGAATAGAAGTATCCAACTGTTCATTATCAAAAAAGCCGAACCGGAACATGATTCTCAGGATTCTCTTCACTTTCTCGTCAATAGTCGCTTCCTTCACTTTCCCGGCTTTTATCGCAGGAATCAGATTCTCTTTATTCATCCACTTGGCACGCGGCATTTCCAAGTCCAAGCCACCATTAGCCGCCCCCACAGCGTCATAAGTAGCCGACCAGTCACTCATTACAATCCCGTCAAATCCCCATTGCTTTCTCAACACCTGATTGTTCAGATAATCATTCTGCGTGGCATGCACTCCATTTACCGGATTATAACTGTCCATAACAGCACCCGCACCCGCTTCCTGAATGGCAGCTTTATAGACAGGCAGATAAATTTCATGCAACACCCGTTCATCAATATCACTGCTTACATTGTTCCTATCCCACTCCTGATTGTTCGCGGCGTAATGTTTCAAGGTAGCCACCACTTTCTGATCCTGCAATCCTTTTACGTAGCCTATGGCTACCTGAGAGTTCAAATACGGGTCTTCCGTGAAATACTCAAAATTTCTTCCACACAAAGGGGAACGAAGAATATTCACACCCGGGCCCAATAATATATGTACGCCACGCGCCTTGGAGTCTCTCCCCAATTGTTTTCCCAATTCATATACCAGTTCCCTGTTCCAGGTCGAAGCTGTGAGTACCCCTGCCGGATAAGCCGTAGATTTACCATCCTTATGCGTGCCGACAGGCCCATCCGTCAACTTTATCTCAGGCACGCCCAGACGTTCGATTCCCCTTATATAAAAGCCTTTATAACCTCCTATATAATCTATTTTTTCTTCCAATGTCATGCGGTGGAGCAAATCATTCGTCCTGTCCTCCACAAAAGCTGTTTTATCTTTGTATATCTGAGCAAAGCCGCTCATAGAAAAACAACTCAAAATCCCAACGATCACTAAATGCTTCATCATTCTATTCTACTATTTGTTATTTAATATACCTGGAGATAACCTCTTTCCATACTGCGTAACCTTCAGCCGTCAGATGTAACCCATCCTCCCGATAATGCTCCGGATACAATTCCCCCTTTGCTGTAAACATCGGATGATATACATCAGCATAAGCAGTATTCGTTTGTTGTTCTGCAAACTCCTTTATCAATGCATTTGCCTGTTCAATCCTCTCTTTGTCTTTCAATCTCCGTACGGAAGGTTTGATAGAAATGAAAATAATCTCCGCTTCCGGTTTTTCTTTCCGGAGAATAAGGAACAATCTCTTGATCTGCGCCAGTATTTCAGCCGGAGTCCATTGGTAGCCAATATCATTATCCCCTTCATAAACAAAAATCTGTTTAGGATGATAAGGGCTTATCAGACGGTCTTTGTAGTTAATCAAATCTATCGTTTTCGTACCGGAGACTCCCCGGTTCAGAACCGGCTTTCCGGGAAAATCATCCGCTAAGGATTTCCAGTTCTCCATTGTCGAACTGCCCACAAAAAGAATCAAATCCTTTTCCGGCGGATTGATGGAATCCGCTTTTTCATACCGCCTCATCTTCTGATCCCACTTCAGTTGTTGTGCCAGTTTAGGCACTCCCTTTATGCGTTCGCACGGAACCGGTTTTCCACGTAAAAGTATCCTTCCCAAATAAATTGTAGACTGATCATACTTTTCAGGATGGGCTGTTATATCCTCCTGTTGTTTATTTCCGAGTATTTTCTTCTTGTCAGCTTTCTCCGAAGAGATCCGGATTGTTACTTGATGAACACCTTTTTCCAACTTTATTACGTCATATTGTCCCCGGTAACGATTGTTACACCAGGAGTTAAAACGATTCAAAGTGTAATTTCCTATACGGTCATTCGCTTCATACAGATGAAAACCTTTAGTACTAACCTCTTTCAACTGAACAAATTTTCCGTCAACCAAAACTTCCACCTGCCCCACTTCCGGGCCGCCAATATCAAACAACCCGAGCATATCTCCCTCAAAACCAAAAGAAAATGATGCACCTTCCTTACTACTGGTCATCACCGTATCAAACCAGCCGGAAAACTTCTTTAAAGAAGGGTTCTCTGATGTATCAACCTCTTTCCATGACTTGTCAAAAGAAGCAATCCGTGAAGGGATATACATTTCCGCTTCGTCCCATTCCGAACCGATAAGCGGTTCAGGAAGTGTATGTGCCTGCGACAAGCTCTGCGAAGCACTATTCCCTTTCCGTATCTTCTCCAGTCCGCGTGCAATGGCGGAAGCATATAAGTTTCCTCCATCGGCACCAGGATGCACTCCGTCATTGGAAAACAAAATCTTTCCGGCAGCAGCCGCTTTAGTTCCTTTCCAAAGTAGCTTGCCATCCTTCTCAAGTGCTGCCGCTTCCATACCCAGATGAATAGAAGGGAGCTGGTAATGTGCGGCAATGTCTTCCAGTCTTTTAATCACCTGCGGGACATCCCCTTTCTGATAGGCAGCAGTCTGATTCGTATAAATCGTGTAAATCAAACAAATATCCGTATGAGGGTTCTCTTTTATAATCTTTCGGATCATCCCCTCCATACCGTCCGGATAGCCGCCATTTACCGCAAATTCAATAAAAACGAGATCCGGTTTGTACTGCAATACCTGTTCCCGAATCCGGAAAGCGCCCAAATCCGTACCCGTGCCGGACACTCCGGCATTAATCCATTTAAAACGGGTATCAGAAAACGTATTTTCCATGTATCGGGTAGTTTGCAAACGATAGCAATAATCTCCTTGTGTAATACTACCACCAATAAAAGCAACCGTAATTTCCTGCCCTTTCCTTATTTTTGAATAAAAGACAGGAAGCCCCTTTCTTACTGTACATTCTTTCTCATTATAATAACTTCCGGGCTGTATCAGTGGAATTTCCTTATCTGCCGTTGTGTACACCAAAGGCGAAGCCCCTCCCTGCGAAGCCGCAATCTTATCCAAATCGGCACGGCTTTGCCCATAAGCGCAGGGAAGCACTGTCATCAGTACCATTCCCGCAATTACAGCTCCCAATTGTCGTATCTGTATCATTGTCATTTTGAATTAAGTATGATTTCCTTCGTTTTATCTGTCTGTCCTTTCGAACTCACCGTTACTTTAACAACGGCTTTCTCGTCCATTCCCAACTTATAGAAACTCCATTCAAAGGGATAAGAAGCGACCCTGCAGGATTTTCCATTACATTCCACCGATACGGACATTTCTTTATCCCTAGCCGGTGCAGTTTCTGCAAACCCATATACAGAATCCCATCCGAATGGTGAACGGATACGGAATAAGAATACCTTGCCGAAAGGTTCTCCCATATCAACCACTTTCATTCCATTCTTTAGTACAGGATAGCGGTTCTCCTTGCGAGGTTCAGCCAAAGGAAACGCCAAAGCCCTGAAACCTTTTCCCGGAACAGACACCCTGACCGTATTTCCAGTCCGGTTTATTTTCATCGTTTTACCTTTTTCGGTGTATTGTACGATATCCCCTTGCCCGACCAACCCGGCAGCCTCATCCAAGCGGATAGTAAGGGATTCTTCCTGTTCGGACTCACCGGATAAAATCACCCAGAAATATTTGTCGGAAACCGCAGTCAGATAGTTTATCGTCGGATTATCCACCTGTACCAACCCTCTCTTTGTCCAAAGTTTCGCCTTGCTGTCTCCGAATATTTTTCCTTTCTCATTCCCGTAGATACGGTTGGTAAACCAGACAAAGCCTTCCTGTTTGCAGAATGGAAAATAAATATTCCCATTGGAACGTTCTATGGCTTCAGACACCAGATAATCCCATGTAAACGCCAGATGGGGCGGAATATGATGATAATAGATAGAACTCACATCCGGGCCCTTATAAGGGAAATCCGGCGACAGGGTTATATCCGTATATCCCGTAGCATAATAGCCCGGATAGTTTGTAAACCGCCCGATCACTCCATTCCGGGCATAAGTCTCGTAAATAGGCTTATGAGTATATTGGTAGAGGCGGAGAAGATGAGGAGCCCAGTTACTCATAAAGACCGGACGCACCTGTTTTCCCTTTGTCCGCAGGAAATAAGTCGATGGCTGTTCAAAACCCAGTCCGACCGGTGAGACAAGCCATTCAGACACTTGCTTCTCTTTCGCATCGTTCGCCACGCGGGGAAATCCCAGACGGTATTTCTCTTTCCCTTTCCACCACAGGTTTGTATTCCCGTCAAAACGGTTTCCCGGATGAATCGTCTGTAAATTCTCTGTTACGGCAGGGAAAGACCTGATTCCCGCAATGGTATTGGAAGCCCCATATTGTGCCGCTTTCAAATATTTCTCGTCTTTTGTCAACTCATACAAGTCGATCAAGTCCCACCACGGAGCATACACGTTCGTATTATAAAAAGCCATCAGTCCTACCGGTTGAGATGAGTTCTTATATATCTGCAAATCTATATACCGGTCGGCTGTGGAAGTGGCCAGCCGTTTCCATTTCTCATCTCCGGTCAGGGTATAAGCGGAGATAGCCTGCACCCAGGAGAGAACTTGCGTAGAATATCCTTTTGTTCTCCTCAATGTATCCCCCGGCAAAGCAATAGAAGACAGCCACGGGTTCAGTCCTCCCAAAAGGCGATGCAAACCTTCATAGTAAGAAGTGTTGAACTGCGAATTAAAAGGGTTGAGCCGGAGTGTTTCAAGCGTTTTGTTGTATCCGCCCGGAACCAGATCCGTAGCCCATCTGTATCCACTCCGGGACAATGTATATTCTATCGTCGGCAAAGAGCGTGACAGATAGAACTCTTCATCTTCCGAAAAGACAGAAGCTGCGATAATAGCCAAAGGGGCAGCGTGCACTACCGTCGGAGCCGTCGCCGGATCTCCTTCAATATCATAGAACCCTTTAAGACCGGCATCCCATCCGCCATACTCTTCATTACGCATCAAATCCAGAATATTGAACATTGCCTCAGTCAGTGATACATCTTTTTGTTTCCTGTAATCTTTCACCTTATATACTTGATCCGAAATATATTCCACCACCTCATTCCAGCCTGCCGGAAGTATGCCCACCACAAACTTGCGTTCAATCACCTCTCCTGCCTTCACGTGGGAGTCCTTCATCCCCATAACGGGAGCAAAGGCCACAGGCTGAACCACATTCTGCTCATTCTTGACAGAAAATCCCATCGGAGAAAAATCCACACTTCCCCATTCTTGCGGGAAAGTCGTATCATCCCCACATATAAATGATGACATTACCCCACCCAAAGGGGTAGTAGACTCCGCAATAGCCAACGGTTGTTGCATCATTGATGAAAGCATCATCACCGGATGCGGAGAAATCCGCTTATACTGAAACATCGGCGGGAGAAGTATATTACTCACATTGGGCTGGGGGACAGGCTGAAAAGCTGAAAGCCCCATACTATACATTCCGTCGGTAGCCGGACGGCAGGACAATCTCACCTCAACATGATTACCTTCGGCGGGCAACGTCCAGTATCCCGTGATAGCAGAACCGTTCTTCGTGATATATTGTACTTCAATACTCCTATTGTCCTTGTTCACCGCTTTCACCGGAATAGCTTCACTGAGCACTCCTGCCACATAAGGATTCAAATAATCCTCGTCAGACTGTACCGTATATTCTTTTCCACCGACAGTAAACGAACGTTTTGACACTGCATTCTTCCAGGAAGGGAAGAACTTATCATTATCTACCGGACTTTGTTCCGCAGTGACAAGAAATACCTTATGGTCTTCCATGGTAGACAAGAAACGACGCCAGATTCCCTTCACCTTGATTTCTGTCCGGCAGGCAATCGCCTGATTGTTCGCTCCGGCTTTTACAAAGCTCACGCGGATATTCGGATTCTCCATATCAGCCACCACCTCCGCATCGGGCGATAATAAAAGCGGGGTAGACACATTATCAAAGCCCGAACCTTTCGTCTCTATCTTAACGGGATTTTTTCTCCACTTTCCCACTTCTTTCCTATCTATCTCATTGGGGTTGATAGAATGATCTTTCACCAACAGGATTGCGTCACATCGACCGAAATTCCTTTTCGTATCATGCAACCGCAATAACACCTGCTTTTTCGCCAGTTGCACACTGCCTGCATTTTCCCAATAAAATCCGACTTTTCCATGTTTTCCGGATTCCTTCATCGGTTTCTCGTCTACACTTAAACGGAACAAACGTGTCCCCGGCAATTTCTCATAATCCGCCGACCTCACCCATACATTATAGTTTCCTTCTTCCATTATATTGACGACCGTAAGCGCGTCAAACTGTCCGTCAAGACTTCCGCCACCGTTCAAACGAAGCATGGCACTCCCCATGCAATCAGCCGACCTGTCCGTTGACCATTTCCCCTTGAATTGAAAAGCCTCGGCCTCAATCAAATATTTATCTTTCTGCGCATACATATCCAATCCTCCAACCGCAAAAAGAAGGGTGCAAACAAGACTCTTTACTATCCAGTGATTTATGTTCATATCCTATTTATATTTTATCTTTAAAACAGTCAATCCATACGCATCAGTCGTTACATTCCAGTTCTCCACCCCGTCTATGGGTGTGGAATAACCTTGATTATCCAGACAAGCCACGTTTTTCACCCGGATCTTTTTTCCGGGGAACAAACATTCCGTATCCATTTCAATCTGTGAAGTCTGCTTTTCATCATCATTGTTCAGCAAGATAAGGAAAACAGTTTTCTCCTTCCCGTTCACAGCAGTCATATATTCCATAGCCGGATTATCCAGTTTAAATAATCCCGGACGTATTATCAAATCTGCCTTTGTACCAAACACAGTGCCGGGCGCAAAGCCATAAGTCTGGTGAGGTCCCACTTTAGGAGTAATAAATCCACCCGGATAAGTTATCCTGCCATTGGAACGCAGGGATATTTCAGACAATAAATAGTCGGTGATCCATCCCACCTGCCACCAGGCATGATGCGGATAAGGCCCTGCCCCATTATTCATCGAATCCCAATAATAGGAAGCGACTCCCGTTTTCAAATCCACAAACGCATCTCTTCCTATGGCGGCCGCACGTGCCATGTTCAGGAATAACGAGTCTTTTGTCAACCCATACATCCGTACGAACATTCCGGCATGGCTGGCCAATAATATCGGTCCGCGATGATTGGCAGAACCAGCCACTCCACCATGCTCGAAACTCAGTCCTACCTGACTGATTTCCCAATCTTTCCGTTCTACCCCTTTCACCCGCTTTACTGCTGACGTCGGTATAGGATGCGTATAAACCGATGCAGTATAAATCTTGGCTGCCGAGACAGCAGCTTCTTTATATTTGTCGTTTTTCGTCACGTTATACAACTCCAATAAAGCTTGTACACTTTGGGCTGTTGCAAAATCCGGCACAAAACGGGTATCACCGCAGACACCCAGGAAATGCCCTTTCTTCACAGCGTTCTCCACGTACCAGTCTGCTCCTTGTATAGCTGCTTGCAGATATTTTTTGTCTTTCAATATCTCGTAAGCAATCAACAATCCATAAAACGTCGGTCGTAAATCCGCAATATCGGTAAAAGTGGGTTCCAACGTTTTGTTCTCATAAGCCACTTCCCATTGTCCGTTAGGTTTCATCCATTCTAACAAGCGGTCGGCAGCCAGTCTGACGTGCTGTTTCAATTCCTTCTGTTCCGGTTCAAAAAGCAGGATATTACCCATATCCATCAACATATAATAAGTGGTTGCAATGGGTTCGGTATAAGGCCCCCACTCTTCGGTAAACCGTTTGCTTTTATACAAATAATACTGTCCGGCAGAAGAACCATAAAGAAAATCTTTCTCCGCGTGCTGCTGCATCAGTTTAAAGTTCAACGCATACGGCAGTCTTTTCTGTGTCAGGCGAGGATCATCCGTCAATTTTGCCAGCATCCACATAGCTCCGTAATCGGAGTTCTTCATGGCATCTTTCTCCGAATCATACACGCCGCCCAGATAGTCCTGTGCTCCAATCGTCACTCCTTTATATACATGGTTGTGCCATTTGGAAGTGCTGTCATTAGTAAGATATGCGTGCATATCATAAAGCCTTTGTGTCAATGAATACTTTGTCTGTTTCAACTTCAGGAAGTCCGTGAAACGATAAATATCATTTATCGCATGTTTCAATACAGCATACCAATCCGCTTTCTGAATAGTATAGCGGAAAGAGAAAGAAAGGCTGTCCCCTACATTCGCCAATGAATTCTTCTCTCCCAATACAGGATGGTAAAGCGTGGGCGAAAACTCCCCTTCACGATTCATGACCGACAATCCGAGCAGCCATTCCGCATGCATCTTTTTATCCTCCGGCCAAGGATCTCTACCTGTACCCGGCTCGGCGGTGACGGCAACGGTCACCCCCTTTTTGTCCGTTACCAGTGAGGATAATGTAGAAGCGGTACGTTCTCTTGCCACTACCGGAACGTCAGGGATTCCCTGACCATAGCCATACGCTTGTACAAAGTCCGTGTTTATAGCATTCCCCTGAAATATTCCGGGGACAGTAGCCCATTGGAAATTATATTTGTCTATTGAAACCAGCGAAGGAGTTGCCAAAGAATAATAACCTGCCTTCCTGGGGTATACAATAAAATCAACCTTGATATCATTCTGATGAAACGAATCCAGACACCACTTTTCTGTAATCCGCATCGTTTCATTTTCATAGTAGAAACAGATTTCCGTATCGGAAATACGTTTCACGGCAGAAGGTTGATAAACCAGATTCTCCCCTGCTTTATTCATGGCAACAGCGTTAGTGTTCTGCTGCCATGAAGGGATAATGTAACGATATTGCGGAGCCGGGAAAAGAATTTCTTTTCCCGTTTTATCATATAGTTTCTGTGGTGTCGTTTCAGGTTTGGATGAAGCATATAAAACATTGTGTTGATACTTGGCTGTTTCCATAACATCCCAACCGTCCGTTCCCTTCACTTTCAGCGTTTCCAATACATATCCGCCGGCACCCTTTTTCCATCCGAGCTCAAGTTGGTCGTTAGCCAATCGTACAACGGACTGTTCCTGGGCTGATAAAGCGACAGATAAGCTTAGTGCTAGGCCTGTAGAAAAATATTTAATGAAATTCTTTGGCATCCCTTTCATTTTTACCGGTTATTCTTTAACTACAATATTTAATTTCACTTGCGAATAATTACTTCCGTCATACCAGTCAAATACAGCTTTATAAGTGCCGGGAGTATTGTAAGTATATATGTAATCTCTGGAAGTAACACTATTTAAAGAGACTCCTTTATCGGGAGTGCCTTTTCTGATATAAACAGGCTTGGAGATAACCCAGTCATCATTAGCCGATTTATTAGCACCTCCAGTCAACACTAATTGTTGAAGAGTGACAGTCCAGTTGCGGTTTGTATTTAAACAATCAACCGCTGTCCACCAATCCTTTGTAGCCATCTTCGCTAAATTACTCCTAAATCCTTCCGGAGAAATCAAGTCCATTTCAAACGTTCTGACAATCCAATCATTCCGTTTCTCTACGACTTCCTCTTCATCTTTATGATGAAAAGCTACAAATATGCGGGCATTAGGATCATCACCGGCAGCTTCTTTCAAACTAACTTCACCTGAAGGAGTTTTATCCGCTCCTGTCGAGAAAATGAATTTATCTGATAAATCAATCCACGTAGCAGCTTCTACATGTTCCTTTTCATACACGCCATTAAAATCTGTTGACATTTTAAACTTTAAAAGCTGATCCACATCATAACGCACCCATGTAGAAAAATTCACCACCATGTCATTATCCGCATAGAACCTTTCCCTGAAGTCAAAGTTATGTCCGCTTTCCCCTGAATAGAAAACTACATTGTTGGCATTATTCCCCGTCAAACTAAATGTTATAGGCTCTCCCGCCTTACATTCCACCTTATCCGGCAAGACGCTCAACGAAGCGGGAATCTCTTCTTCCACCGTACCTTGTACCTCCACAGTAACTCTCGTCAATCCATGGTCACTGCCATTATACCAGTCGGATGTGGTTTCGAATACAACCTCATAGGTTCCCGGTTTCGTATAGACATACTGGTATTCATCCATCGTGGTACTGATATTCTTCAACGCAACCCCCGTATCAGGAGTTGTTTTCCGAACATCAAAAGCCTGTGAAATCACCCAATCGACATTCTTCGGCTGATTAGTTCCCCCATCAATCAATATCTGACTGGTAGAAGAAACATTCCATGTCACTGCCGGATTTTCAAAATCAACCACCTTCCAACCCATAGTAGGCATCGTGGCCAAACTGCTCCGTACCCCTTCGGCAGAAACACAATCAAGCGCAATGGAACGAATAATCCAGTTGTTCTGGCGTGCTTTCTCTTCATCCTCATAACGGAAGGCAACAAACAACCTGGCATCCTCTGCCGCACCGACATACTCTTTCAGATTCACCTCTCCGGAAGGAGTCTGATCATCCCCTACCGAAAAGCGGAACTTGTCAGACAGGTCAATCCATGTAGCAGCTTCCACATTCTCCTTGTCATAAATTCCACTAAAATCAGAAGAAACCAGGAATTTCAGGTTATGATAAATATCTCCATAACGCACCCAGGAATTGAATTTGACCAACAGGTCACCATCCGCATGATATCTTTCCTTATAAGCATAATTATGCCCGACCTCTCCCGAATAGAACACTATATTATCCGGATTTCCGTTCAGTTTGAATGTTACAGGCTCACCCACCTGATAAACCTGTTTATCCAGTGCCACATTCAGCTTCACACTTGGAGCCTCGTCTTCCATGCAGGCAGCCAGCCCCACAAGTAACAAACCGCAATATCTTATTATATTTTTCATGTTCGATTATTTTAAAAAGATAAGAATCAATTACCAGCCTTCATTCTGGGTCATTAGTTTGTTGACGGTAATCTCTGTATTCGGAATCGGGAAGAGGACATTACGGTCTGTCGTATTCTGCCCTACCCTGCTTGCATATTTAAATTCCGATGGAGCAGTCGTTGAAATTTCCGTTCCAAAGGCCTTCATGGTAGCTACATATTCCCCCCAACGAAGCAAGTCGAGCTTACGCTGCCCTTCAAAACACAGTTCTCTGAACCGTTCTTTCTTTACTTCTTCCAGAAAATCCGTCTTTGCCAGATCTGCCGGAAGATCCACTGTGGCATCAGCAGTATGAACCGGCTTCCCATAGGCTCTTCTCCTCACCTGATTGATTGCGTCATACGCTTCATCGGTAGGCCCGTTAACCGCATTCTCCGCCTCAGCTTTCATCAGCAGGACATCACTGTAACGGATAACAGGGAAATTGGTGGAATTGAAAAGCCGCGCTTTCTGTCCTGTTTCATACTCCCTTCTCCATTTTCCCGGATTACGGTTATATATCTGAGTAGCCGAGAACATTACTTTCTTAGTAACCTGAACCACTTCCGTCTCCTGAGTTTCCTCATTGACCTTTGTTTCTTCCACTACATTATAGTAATAAGGGGCAACATTCCAATCCTTGCGCAAATCACCTTCTCCATACGAATCATAAAGCCTTTTAGAAGCCTTCATCGGACCGCCTGAATAACCTATCGACTCGTCACGGCACAGAATGCCATTCTCCACTCCTACGGAACCGGCCAAATCTACCGTACCTATTTTGTTGCCATACATACCTATCTCCCAAATACACTCTCCGCTTTCATTGATATCTTGTGAATGATTGATAAAGATTTGCGCATAATCCGGATTCAACTCATGCCTTGCGGAAGTAATCACCTTGTCGGCATATTCCAAAGCATCCGCATAGCGTGTCTCGTCTTTCAACGGTTCACCCGCCATTTTCAGGAACACTCTTGCCAGAACAGCCTGAACACCCGTTTTGCTGATCCGCTCGTTATAACCAAGCGCGTCAATATCAAATACCAGTTTTTCCGCCTCCTGCATATCCTTTACAATCTGCTTGTAAATATCCGCCAACGGCGATTTCGCCAGATAGTTATCATTGGCAGACATTGTAGGAGTAAGTTTCAACGGCACTTCACCAAAGAAAGAGGTCAGCAGATAATAGAAATATCCTCTCAGGAAAAGAGCCTCTCCCTTCGCCGCTTTCATCACATCCGTCTCCAGTTCTTTACCTTCGACGCTGTATAGCAGAAGATTGGCCCTGTTCACTCCTTCATACAGCACTTCCCAAAAACGTCCGACATCCAGATCAGCGGCATCCATTACACCCGCACGGATATTAGTGTTATTGAAGTTATTGGTATAAAAAGACTCGTCACTCAGTACGAATAAGCTGAAAAGCCCCTTACTGTACATTCTTCCGTTTGTGTCAATCAGACGATTATACACTCCGTTCAACGCCTGCAACAGTTCGCTTTCCGTATTATAATAATAATCAGGAGAAACGAAATCAGGTTCTTTATCCAGTATGTTCGAGCAGGAAGTTGCCAGCAGACATACGGTCATCCATAACAATATATTATGCTTCATATATACGGTTTGATTTTAAAGGTTTAAAAAGAAATGTCAACTCCTAATGTCAAAGTTCGCGGTCTTGGATAAGGAGACCAGTCGAAAGAGGGCGTCAAAGCCGTGGGACGAGTGGAAACTTCCGGATCCGGCCCTGAATATTTAGTCCATGTAATCAAGTTCTGCGCAGAGGCATACACTCTCAATGACTTGATGTTTATCTTTTTCAGCCATGCGTTCGGCAACCTGTATCCTAATGATACCGTTTTCAGGCGCAGGAAAGAACCGTCTTCAATGGTGCGCGACGAATATACGGCCGGGCCTTGTCCACCTATCCGGTAAAGCTCGTTTGTCTGGTTTTCGGGAGTCCAACGATTTGCAAACGAGGCAAACATGTTAAGTGAAGTACGGGCATTGGGATCGCCCCCTTCAAACTCAATACGGTTGGCATTCAGCACATCACCGCCATAGCTCCATTGGAAGAATACGTTCAAATCAAAATTCTTATACTGGAAGTTGTTGCCAAAACCACCGATATGCTTCGGATTCGGGTTACCGATAATAGTCAGGTCATAGTCGTTCACCACTCCGTCGCGATTGATATCCTTGAATTTGATATCTCCGGGCTGAATCTTCTCACGTGCATTTCCATTATTGGGAACACCGTCTTTCAATATATACGATTCTCCTACCTTATCGAAATCCGTGTACTGGTAAACCCCGTCAAAGATATGTCCGTAGAACATAGCAATCGGATGTCCCGGAATGGCAATATAAGGATAAGCATTATTGAAATTACCCCAGTTCACACGGCTTGCCAGACTTGGTTCATCATCGTTCAATGATAATACCTTGTTGCGGTTGAACGAGATATTGAAACTGGAAGTCCAGGAGAATTCTTTCGTCTGTATGTTTTTTGTGTCGATGGTCAATTCAAGTCCTGAATTGGAAACCGATCCTACATTTCTGTAAGCTGACAAATATCCCATGCTCGGCGCTAATGTAGCATTCAGCAGCAGGTCTTTCGTTTTCTTATAGTAGTAATCCGCCGTTAACGAAATCCGGTTGTCCAGGAAAGACATATCCAATCCGATGTTGGTTTGTACGGTAGTTTCCCATTTCAGTTTGGGATTTCCCAACGTTTTCGGCACCACCCCTTTGCCCGGCGTATTACCTGTGCTGTATCCGGAGTCTGCCGTTATCTGCAAGGCTGTCAACGCCGCATAGTCCGTCACGCGGTTGTTACCCGTCGTACCGATACCTGCCCTCAACTTGCCACTACTAATCCATTTTATATTTTATTTTTAATATTGCTATATTTTTCATATCCGCCACACTGTTCAATATTATCAAGGGTATTTAGCAGGCTGATTATATAACCTGCTTCTGCCTGTAATATAAGCTGCGGATAATTTTTTTTGACATCTTTATATAT
>ERZ779623.173-NODE-173-length-33154-cov-10.261579_pt1 | contig 33154 bp, 34 predicted proteins | sample MGYA00514189_ERZ779623 | MGnify/ENA primary metagenome ERZ779623 (study PRJEB29562, sample SAMEA4376712) | mouse gut metagenome | isolation source: Cecum | study: EMG produced TPA metagenomics assembly of the A DSS colitis mouse model was used to assess the... | reverse complement strand
GCCCGCCGTCAAAACACAAGCGGAAAAGCGAACAACCGTTCCCGGGAAAATGTCACGGGTTAAATGCAGAAAAATCTAAAAATGTTTTTTGTGCATTATTTACAAAAGCAACCCTACCCCCTCAATCCCTGCCCCCTGGGCAAGCTCCAGCAGCACCCGCCCGGCACACCTTCCCCCAAGGATGCCGCGCGGGTATTCATTTACCCACCGCTGAACCTGTAGCGTATCTTCCTCGGTTATCCCGGTGAAGTCCGTCCCCTTCGGCACCCGCCGCCGAATCATGCGGTTTCCGTTCTCGTTGCTCCCCCGCTCAAAGGCGCTGTACGGATGGCAGTAATAGATGTGGGGGCAGGCATTACTATTAGGTTACACAAGGCCGCAAGGCCAACGAGGTCTACGTCTCCGAGCAGGTGGTGAAGCGGCTGGACAGCCTGAAGGCCGGCAACCCCAGCCTCCATTGGTCCGCGCCGTACCTGGCCAGCGATTACATCAACCAGACGGTGGACGCCGCCTATCAGAACATCCTCCAGGGCGTGCTGCTGGCGGCCCTTGTGGTGCTGCTGTTCCTCCGCCGGGGCGGAGCCACGCTGACCATCGCCGTGTCCATGCCCATCTGCATCCTGACGGTGTTCGTGCTGATGCGGGCCTTTGACCTGACGCTGAACATGATGTCCCTGGGCGGCATCGCCATGGGCGTGGGCATGATTGTGGACAACTCCATCGTGGTCCTGGAGAACATCTACCGCTTCTCCGCCGAGGGCCGCAGCCGGGCGGACGCCTGCATCGAGGGCACGAAGGAGGTCACCTCCTCCGTCCTGGCCTCTACCCTCACCACCGAGGCGGTCTTTGTCCCCCTGGCCCCCACCGGGGGCATGGCGGCCTCCTTCGCCCTGGTGGTGCTCTTCGCCGTCACCCTGGTAAACACCAAGATGGTCCTGGTTCCGGACATGGACCAGGGCATGTTGAATCTCAGCATTACCATGCCCATCGGGTCTCAGCTGAACGAGACCTCCGTCATCGCCGGCCGGGTGTCCGCCATCACGGAGGAGACGGTGCCGGAGATTGAGGAGATGTTCTACATCGCCTCCGACGAGTCCGCCACCATGACCCTGGTGTTCACGCCGGTGTATTACTCCGTTATTGACAACCTGAGCCATATCTTCCGCAGGAAGAAGGGTGAGAGGAGCTTCCCGCTCCCGAACCCCCGGCCCCGAGGCGGAAACCGTCCCCGCAGAGAGCACCTGAGCGCACAAACAAGCGGGCCGTCCAAACGGACGGCCCGCGTATTGTTCGATTCAGTTTGTGCCCTGTCCGCCGTCTTCCAGTCCCAGAAGCGCCCGGCCATGCTGGCCCAGGTGGGGCAGCAGCGTCTCATAGGCCAGGTGGAACACCTGGGGGCCGGCGGCATAGGCGGCCAGCTCGTAGGGGGAGAAGCCCACGGTCATGCCCGTCTCGTCAAAGCTGACTGCGTAGCTGCTCCACTCTGCCAGGGTGTCCTCGTAGTCCTCCCAATAGAAATCCTTCGGCGTCATGCCCGCCGCCGCGGCGGTCTCCCGGGCCTGCTTCACCAGGGCCAGATGGACGTACTCCCGGAAATCCCCGCCCTCGTCCAGAATCTCCGGTTCAAAGAACTCCCCGGCGTCCAAGTCGAAATTCCAGCTCATCAGGATGCTGTTGGGGTGAGCCCCGCCGGTGTAGGTGCTGTAATTCCCGGAGACGCTGACGAGCGTTTCCGTCTGGTAGACCGTACAGCTCAAATTGTCCGTGTAAGCCACCGGCTCCAGCCCCGACTCGTTCCGGAAGGCCCGGTCCTCCCTGGCACTCTCCGCCAGGGTCCTGGGGTTGGTTTTCCACTGGGCAAAGCGGCCGTTGAAGGTCTCCGCCACAGCCAGGGCCCGCTCCTGACCCGCCGTGGCGACAGTCTCCAGTACGCTTCCGTCCGCCAGCCGCGCCGTCAGCACCGGCAGCTCATAGGAGCACTCCGCCAGCGCCGCGCCGTCCTCGTCCCGGACCGTCTCCTCATACGTTTCCATCTCCACCGAGAAGGCAATCACCTCGGCGGGCAGGTCCGGCAGGGCGTTTTTCACATTCGTCAGCGTCTCTCCGGCACAGCCCACCAGGGCGCTCAGCACCAGCAGCAGGGCGATCATGGTACTCATAGGGGTTCCTCCTTTATTCAGCCCGCCCCTCCCCGCAGATCACCGGACCCGTCCGCCACTCGTCGGGGACGGCGGCGGGGTCCGGGCAGGCCAGGGCGTAGAGGCGTCCCGCCCGGGCCTCCAGGGCGAACAGGCTTTGCGCCTCGGGCCCCAGGCGGCGGACGGCGGCGGGCTTGGTCAAAACCGGCAGGGCGGCGGTCTTCCGCATCCCGGCCAGCAGGGCGGTCCCCCCCCGCTTATTGGCCGCCAGGACCCGCAGGTAGGCGGGTTTTTCCGGCGGCGCGGGGGGCAGTCCCAAATAGGCCCGGAACATCATCCGGCGAAGCCGGGCCAGGGGGTAGCGTTTGGTTTTCACGGTCTCCAGCAGCTCCGCCACCGACGCGGCGGAACGGCCGGCGCGGGCAAAGCGGCGGTAGAGGCCCTCGTTTCCCAGGTCCAGGGCGGCCCAGTCCGCCTCCTCCAGAAAGCGGAGCCGGGCCAGCACCGCCCGCTCGCAGTTCGCAAGCGCCGCAGGGGCTCGTCCCGCGTCCCGCTCCGCCCGGTACGCCGCCGCCATGGCGGGGGCGCAGAGGTTTAAAGCGGCCTCCTCCTCCCCCCGGCGGATCAGCGCCCGGATGGCGGAGGCGGAGACGAAGCCGCCCCCGGCGGTTTCGCTATCGTGCCCCGCCCCCCGGCGGAGGACAGCCACGGGCCGGATACCGCTGCCCCGAAGGGCCTTGCAGTATTCCACGCCCAGGGTGTCGTTGGGCCGGGACAGCGCCGCCGCGTCTTCTTCCGGAAGCAGGGCTTCCAGGGCCCGCTGGCGGGCGGCGGGGAAGCTGTCCCCTTTTTTCAGCTCCTCCCGGAGTTTTCCGGGGAAGCCCTTCCCGCACAGGGCCTCCGCACAGCGGACCAGGGGCGCGGCGTCCCCGCCCTCGCTGCCGAACACCAGATGGGTGACGGCTCCGGTGGCTTTCAGAATCTCCATCGCCCCGGCGGCGAAGCCCTCCGCCGAGGAAAGGGCCCAGGGGACGGGCAGTTCCAGCACCAGGTCCGCCCCGCTTTGGACGGCGGCGGCGGCCCGGGCAAACTTCCCCGCGATGGCAAAGTCCCCCCGCTGGACATAGTTCCCGCTCATAACGCAGATAATCCCCGTATCCGGCCCCAAGAGGCGGCGGGCCTCCGCCATCAGGTAAACGTGGCCCATATGGAGGGGATCGTATTCTGTAATGATACCAGCGGCAGTCATGAAATTCCCCCTTGAAGTGGTGACAAAAAAGTGACAGTTTGGTAAAAAAGCGGTTGTAACTCCTGAAAAGTCTGCTATAATGGAGTTGGACAACAGGGAAGCCGGGCCTTTCGCCCCTCCCTGCCGCTCTATATTATATGAAATTCGGGGCCGGCGCAAGTCCCTGCCCCCAAAGAAGAGGAGACGGTCAATCATGAACATTCTGGTCATCAACGCGGGCAGCTCTTCCCTGAAGTATCAGCTTCTGGACCCGGCGAGCGGCGTTTTGCTGGCCAAGGGCCTGTGCGAGCGCATCGGCATCGACGGCAAATTCACCTACAAGGCCGAGGGGAAACAGACTCTGGACGCCATCGACATCCCTATGCCCACCCATTCCGAGGCCATCCAGGCCGTGCTGGACGCGGTGGCGGACAAGGACAACGGCGTGATTTCCTCCATGAGCGAAATCGGGGCTGTGGGACACCGGGTGGTCCACGGCGGCGAGGCCTTCAACAAGTCCGTCCTCATTGACGGCGCGGTGCTCAAGGCCATCGAGGACTGCATCCCCCTGGCCCCCCTCCACAACCCCGCCAACCTGACGGGCATCCGGGCCTGCCAGAAGGTCATGCCTGGCGTGCCCATGGTGGCCGTGTTCGACACCGCCTTCCACCAGACCATGCCCGCCAGGGCCTACATGTACGCCCTGCCCTACGCCTGGTACGAGGAGGACAAGGTCCGGCGCTACGGCTTCCACGGCACCAGCCACAAGTACGTGGCGGGCCGGGCCGCCGCCATGCTGGGCAAGCCCGTCGAAGAAGTCAAGCTGATCTCCTGCCACCTGGGCAACGGCTCCTCTATCACCGCTGTGGACGGCGGCAAGAGCGTGGACACCTCCATGGGCTTCACGCCTCTGGCGGGCGTGCCCATGGGCACCCGGTCCGGCGACCTGGACGCGGGCATCCTCCAGTATGAGATGAACAAGCGGGGAATGGGCATCGACGAGATGCTCAGCGCCCTGAACAAGCAGTCCGGCGTGGAGGGCCTGAGCGGCGTCTCCTCCGACTTCCGGGACCTGGAGTCCGCCGCCGGAAAGGGCGACGCCAAGGCCGCCCTGGCCCGGGAGAAATTCGCCTATGAGGTCCGGAAGTACGTGGGCGCTTACGCCGCCGCCATGGGCGGAGCGGACGCGGTCATCTTTACCGCCGGCGTGGGCGAAAACGACAAGGGCATCCGGGCCGCAGTGTGCCAGGGCCTGGAGTACATGGGCGTGAAGCTGGACGAAGCCGCCAACGACGTCCGGGGCAAGGAAACCGTCCTCTCCACGGCGGATTCCAAGGTGAAGGTGCTGCTGATTCCCACCAACGAGGAGCTCATGATCGCCATGGACACGGCGGAAATCGTAAGCAAATAAATCATCCGGAACAGGGGGGATCGCCATGAAGATCCGGGACGCGAAGCAGGCCTACGCCGCCCATCGGAGCGACCTGTGGAAAAAACGGGAGGCCCTGGCCAAGGTCTTAAAGGAGCGGGAGCAGCATACCCTGACGTCCTCCGCCTTCGACCGGGTGGAGCTCTCCAGGGAGCTGTCCCTGATCGACGCCCAGTATGACGCGGTGGACAAGGCCCTGGCGGGCATTACCGCCGCGGAGACCAGGGTCTTTGGGGACGAGTGCAGCCGGCGCCAAGCCGAGACTCAGGCCAAGATGGCGGAGGAACTGGGGAAGATCATGGAGGTTTACCGCCGCGCCGCCTCCGGGGCCAAGGTCCCGGCCAAGGACCTGCAGAAGCTGATGGATTACGACATGAAGCTCTATATGGCCGCCAGGCAGGCGGCGATGCTGGCCCGGCAGAACGACGAGGAATACGACTCCCTGTGGGAGGACGAGGAGCAGCCCAGGGAGCAGAAGACCTGCGAGGAGGTGGCGGCGGAGACGGAAATTTCCGTGCCTCATCCCTCCGCCGTCTCAGCCTCTGTGGAAGCGCCCGCTGAGGAAATTCTATAAACGCCGTCAGGCGGCTGTCCCAATTCGGGGACAGCCGCCTGATTTTCATATGCCAAATACGTCCCGTTACAGCACATTCCGCAGGGAAAATTCCTCCATCTCCGCCAGCAGCCGAAGCTGGGCCCGGAGGTCCGCCAGCTCCGCCCGGAGCTCGCTGTCCTCCTCCCGCTTGGCAAAGGCAAGGGAGCGGTGATACATGGCCTCCGCGTCGTCCACGGCGTCGTGGCCCGTGACGCAGTGGAGATAGGTCTGGCGGCCCGTCCAGTCGGCGTAGCCCGCCCGGATGGCGGCGGCGGCGCCCGCCCAATCCTCCAGCCGGACCAGCCGGTCCGCCTCCTCCAGCTGGTCTCTCCAGCGGTCGGTATGGGCGGTCATGGCGGCGCTGTTCCAGAGGCAGAACGCCAGAATGGCCCCCAGCAGGGCGGCGGGGAGCAGCAGGCCCTTTTTCATGTCCGGCCCTCCTTTTTCACGCAGGTCACCCGGCCCGTCTCGTCCACCGTCAGCAAAAACGCCTCCCGGTAAGAGGGCAAGCCCTCTTTTTGGAGGGTATCCCTGAGCCAGGCCCCGTCCAGCCCCCGGGCCTCTAAATTCCGCCGGATGAGCCGCCCGTCGTTCACCAGCACCACCGGGAGGGCCGCGTCCTCCCGCGCCTCCACTCCCAGCTCCTCCGCCGTGGGAGGCTGGTTCCGGGCCCAGGGGAAGACGGAGAGGCGGCCGGAGTTTTCCAGCACGGCGTATTTGACCTCCTCCACGCCGGTGATTCCCTGGCCCCGGAGCTCCTCCAAAAGCTCGTCCAGGGTATAGCGGTTCTTCCGCATGGCCTCCTGCTGGAGGACCCCCTCCCGGATGAGGACGGAGGGCGTGCCGCAGGCCAGGCGGCGGAACCGGAGGCTGGTCAGGGACAGCTGGCTCAGCAGCATGGACAGGGCCAGGAGGGTTAAAATCGGAATGACCCCCGCCAGCAGGGGGATGCCGAAGTCCTGCATGGGCACGGTGGCAAGGTCCGAGATCATCATGGTCAGCACCAGCTCGCCGGGCTCCAGCTCGCCGATCTGCCGCTTACCCATGAGGCGGAGGCCGATCATGATGAGAAAATAGAGGATGACGGTGCGGACAAAGGCGGTCATCATAGGCGCTTCCTCCTGGGGGAATGGTTTCTATACCAGTATCCGCCGTTTGGGAGCCGGATATTCCCGGGCTTTTTTCAAAAAAATTTCGATAGCTTGAAACCTTTTCAGTCCCTGAATCGTTGTATAATGCAGAAGGACGAAAGGAGGCGGCGACATGCTTCTTCTGTCAATTCATGTCGCTTCATGCCTCTATTTTACTGCTTATTCCCCTTTTTATCCATCTTTTGTTTGAAGACACCCTCTAGGCCTTGTTTAAAAAATGGCAAAACGCCCAAAACGGCGGATCAACGAACTGGACGCCATCATTCAGAGGCTCTACGAGGACCATGTTATGGGCAAGCTGAACGCCGAACGGTTTACGAAGCTGTCCGAGGGCTACAAGAAGGAGCAGGCGGACTTGAAGCAGTCTGCTGAAAACCTCCGGGCCATCGTGGACGCCGCCGAAACCCAGGCCGTCAATGTCAAGAGCTTTTTGAAAATTGTGAAGAAGTACACTGAGCCCACCGAGCTGACCCCGGCAATCCTGCGGGAGTTTGTGGAGAAGGTGGTGGTTCACGCCCCGGACAAGTCCAGCGGGCACCGGGTACAGCGGATTGATGTGCATTACACGTTTATGGGGGAGATCGATTTGTCCCCGGAGTACAGCAAGTACGAGAAAGAAACAACCGCATGACGCTCTCGCATCATGCGGCTGGTTCCCGCTAGAAAAACTTCTTTATCAGGGTTCCCTCGACGGGCGGTCCTTTCTCGTTCAATTCCGCAGGCTGTGCAATGGCGCGGGAATTCGCCCGCCCCGGGCGATGAACCCGGCGGAGGATTCCCGGTGAACCGGCATTACCGGGGCGCTGCCAAGAAGCCCCCCCATTTCGATGGTGCCGCCCACATCCTTCCCCGGCGCGGGGAGGATGCGCACGGCGGTGGTTTTGTTGTTCACCATTCCAATCGCCGCCTCGTCGGCAATGATGGCGGCGATGGTCTCCGCCGGGGTATCCCCGGGAATGGCAATCATGTCCAGGCCCACGGAGCACACGCAGGTCATGGCCTCCAGCTTGTCGATGCAGAGGGTCCCGGAGCGGGCGGCGGCAATCATGCCCTCGTCCTCGCTGACGGGGATGAAGGCCCCGGAGAGCCCCCCCACGCTGGAGGAGGCCATGACGCCCCCCTTCTTCACCGCGTCGTTCAGCATCGCCAGGGCCGCCGTGGTGCCGTGGGTCCCGCAGACCTCCAGCCCCAGCTCCTCCAGAATCCGGGCCACGCTGTCCCCGATGGCGGGAGTGGGGGCCAGGCTCAAATCCACGATGCCGAAGGGGACCCCCAGCCTCCGGCTGGCCTCCTGGGCCACCAGCTGGCCCATGCGGGTCACCCGGAAGGCGGTCTTTTTAATGGTCTCCGCCGCCACATCCAGCGGCTGGCCCTTCACGGCCTGGAGGGCGTGGTACACCACGCCGGGGCCGGAGACGCCCACGTTGATGACCGCCTCCGCCTCCCCCGCGCCGTGGAAGGCCCCGGCCATGAAGGGATTGTCCTCCACGGCGTTGCAGAACACCACCAGCTTGGCACAGCCCAGACCGTCCCGGTCCGCCGTGCGGTCTGCGGTCTCCCGGATGACGCGGCCCATGAGGGCCACCGCGTCCATGTTGATTCCCGCCCGGGTAGAGCCCACGTTGATGGAGGAGCACACCAGCTCCGTCTGGGCCAGGGCCTCGGGGATGGAGCGGATCAGGCGATGGTCGGCCCGGGTCAGCCCCTTCTGGACCAAGGCGGACCAGCCGCCGATGAAGTTCACGCCGCAGGTCCGGGCCGCCCGGTCCAGGGCCAGGGCGAAGGGCACATAGTCCTCCGTCTCGCTGGCCCCGGCCACCAGGGCCATGGGGGTGACGGAGATGCGCTTGTTGACGATAGGGATGCCGAACTCGTCCTCAATGTCCTGGCCGGTTTTCACCAGGTGTTCGGCACTGCGGCAGATTTTCTCATAGACCTTCTCGCAGGCCCGCCTGGGGTCCGGGTCACAGCAGGAGAGGAGGGAAATGCCCATGGTGATGGTGCGGATGTCCAGGTGCTGCTGGTCGATCATTTCAATGGTGGAGAGAATTTCCTTCTGATTCAGCATGAGGCCCCCTCCTTAAATGCTGTGCATGGCGTCGAAGATTTCCTCCCGCTGGATGCGGATGGAGAGGCCCATTTCCGCTCCCAGGTCGTTCAGGCCCTTCCCCAGCTCACCGAAGCTGGCTGTGGACTTGCTGACATCCACGGCCATGACCATAGTGAAGGCCCCCTGGAGAATGGTCTGGGAGATATCCAGAATGTTGACGTTGTAGTTTGCCAGGCGGTTGCAGACGGCGGCGATGATGCCCACCCGGTCCTGGCCCAGGACGGTGACGATGGCGTTCATAGCGGCTCCTCCTTTATTTCCCTTATTTTCAAAAACGGCCTCCGGCGAGGGGAAGCTCCCCCCGCCGGACGCGAAGCTCAAAGCTCGTCAAAGAACTTGTCGTGGATGGCCCGGACCGCCCGGTTCACGTCCATTTCGTCCAGCAGGACGGAGACGCGAATCTCCGAGGTGTTGATCATCTGGATGTTGATGCCCGCCTCATAGAGGGCCTCGAACATTTTGGCGGCCACGCCGCAGTTGCTCATCAGGCCCACGCCCACGATGGACACTTTTCCAATCTGGTTGTCGGCCTCGATGTGGTCGAAGCGCAGGGCCTCCTTGTGCTCATTGAGGATGGATTCCACCTCCTGCTGGTCCTTCCGGTGGATGGTGAAGGTGATGTCCTTGGTGTCCTCCCGGCCGATGGACTGGAGAATCACGTCTACGTTGATGTTGTGCTTGCTCAGCAGGTCGAAGACCTGGAAGGCGACGCCGGGGTTGTGCTGGAGACCCACCAGGGCCACCCGGGCGATGCTGGTGTCCTTGGCGACGCCGGCGATGTTGGTCTTTTCCACTTTCGTAACCTCCTTGACTTTCGTGCCGGGCTTCCGCTCCAGGCTGGAAAGCACTTCCAAATTTACTCTGAACTTCTTGGCCAGCTCCACGCTGCGGTTGTGGAGCACCTGGGCCCCCTGAGACGCCAGCTCCAGCATCTCGTCATAGGTAATTTCCTCCAGCTTCCGGGCCGTGGGAACCAGGCGGGGGTCCGTGGTGTACACGCCGTCCACGTCGGTGTAGATCTGGCAGAGGTCCGCCCGGAACGCCGCCGCCAGGGCCACGGCGCTGGTGTCGGACCCTCCCCGGCCCAGGGTGGTGACGTCGCCGCTGCGGTCCACACCCTGGAAGCCCGTGACGATGACGATGCGGTGCTGGTCCAGCTCCGCCTGGATACGCTCGGAGTCGATGCGCTTGATGCGGGCGTCGGTGTGGACGGCGGTGGACTGGATGCCCGCCTGCCAGGCCGTCAGGGACACGCAGGGCAGGCCCATGGCCTCCAGGGCCATGGCGCAGAGGGAAACGGAAATCTGCTCGCCGGTGGAAAGGAGCATATCCAGCTCCCGTTTGGAGGCGCTGGGGTTAATCTCCTTCGCCTTTTCGATCAGGTCGTCGGTGGTATCCCCCTGGGCGGACAGGACCACGATCACGTCGTTTCCCTTGACGTAGGTCTCCGCGATGATCCGGGCGACATTCTGGATGCGCTCCGCGTCCCGCACGGAGCTGCCGCCGAATTTCTGTACAATCAAACTCATATGTCGGTCTTCCTTTTCCGCTTGAAATCAGGTTGTCGGGTTGGAAGGGGGAGGACGCTCTCCCCCGCTCTATCCTATGCGGGAACGGCGCTCCGCGTCAGACCTCCAGCACCCGCATGCAGGCCAGCACGTTCAGGGAACGGGACTGCTGGGCCGCGTCGGCCCCGCTGAGGGGCTCCGTCAAAAAGGCGGTCTCGCCGTCCTCGCTGAGGACCTCCACCTGCCCGAAGGCCAGGGCCGCGTCGGTGAGGCTGCCCTCGATGCGGAAATAGTGCCGCATCTTCAAAACCGACGGGTCCTGGAAGCCCGCCGTGTCCGCCGACCAGCCAATCTCCTCCCGCCTGGGGCTCTGCTGGAGGCACTCCATCACGTCCGCCACGCAGGCGGAGGCGGTGGGCAGCTCCCCGGCGCCCTTGCCGTAGAACATCACCTCGCCGGTGGCGTTGCCCCGGACCATCACGGCGTTGAACACGTCCTCCACGTTGGCCATGGGGTTATCCTCGGGAATCAGGTGGGGGGCCACATAGGCCGTCCGCCCGCCGCCGGGGAGGCGCACCGCCCGGCCCAGCAGCTTAATCCGGTAGCCCGCCCGCTGGGCAATCTTCACATCCCGGAGACTCAGCTTGCCGATGCCCTCCATGGGCACCCGCTCCGGGTCGATCTGGCTGCCGAAGGCCAGGTCCCCCAGAATGCAGATCTTCCGCCCCGCGTCAATACCCTCCACGTCGGCGGTGGGGTCCGCCTCGGCATAGCCCTTGGCCTGGGCCTCCCGGAGGGCGTCGGAGAAAAAGGCCCCGGTGCGGACCATCCGGGTGAGGATATAGTTGGTGGTCCCGTTCAAAATGCCGTACACCTCGTCGATGCGGTTGGCCGCCATGCACTGGGTCAGGGGGTGCAGCACCGGGATGCCGCCGCCCACGCTGGCCTCGAAGAGGTAGCTGACATTCTTCCGCTTCGCCAGGGCCAGCAGCTCGCAGCCCTTTTCCGCCACTAATTGTTTGTTGGCGGTGACCACGTGCTTCCCGGCGGACAAGGCCCGCTTGGTGTACTCGTAGGCCGCCTCCACCCCGCCGATGGTCTCCACCACCACCCGGATCGAATCGTCCTCTTCGACTTTCTTGAAATCGTCCGTCATCAGCTGGCGGCAGGGCCCGTCCTTGAAATGCCGGACCAGCACGGTTTTCACCTGCAAGGGCTCCCCCAGCTTCCGCTCGATCTGCCGGGCGTTCTCCGCCACCACCTTGGCAACGCCGGCGCCCACGGTGCCCAGGCCCAGAATCGCAATCTGTATCATCTCACAAACCTCTCTCTGTCATCCTGCCAGAATCTCAAATTTCAGCACGCCCTCCAGGGCGGTCACGTCCCCCATCAGCTGTTCCAGGGACTCCGCAAGGCCGCTGGTCTCGGCGGAAATGGTCACCGCCGCGCAGCCGTTGGTGGGGATGCTCTGGTTGATGGTCAGAATGTTGGCCCCGGAGGCGGCGAACACCGCCAGCACGCCGGAGAGCACCCCCGCCGTGTCCTTGAGCATGGCGTAAAAGGTGATGATATGCTCCGCCTTCATGTCGTTGAAGGGCTGGACCGAGTCCTTATATTTATAGAAGGCGCTGCGGCTGATGCCCACCAGCTTCGTAGCCGCCCCCACCGTGTCCGCCTCTCCGGTCTGCATCATCCGCTTGGCCTCCGCCACCTTGACGAAGACCTCCGGCAGCGCCTCCGCCGCCACGATATAGTATTTGATCGTCTTTGCCATCGCGCCCTCCATCGCAAGCCGCCCCTCCGGCGGCGTTCAGTCCGCCTATTGCGGTCATTTGTCTTCCCTGCATGGTAACATATTTTCCGCCGTTCCGCAACTGTCGGAATCGGGGAAACTGACCGGAAAATCCCCCTTCCCGGTGGGCAAAATGCCAGTAAGCGGACGATGGGCCGCCTGTCAAAAAATGAATATTCATCCAGGTATTCATTTGCCCTCGAACATTGTGCTTGAAAAATGCACAAAGACTTCTTGGCCATCCGGTATTTTTCGGCAATTTTAGAGAAATACACCAAATAAATATACACAGTTTCTGAAAAAGTATTGACAGGCGGGCGCGTCCGTGCTAAGGTAGCCACAGTCCCGTGGAGGGAACGTCCCTCCCGGAGTTTGGAACCCAGCGCCCGGTTCGCCGGACAAAGACTTTTGTATGAAAAGGATGATGGTATCATGAAGAAGATGCTGACTTTGCTCTTGACCCTGGCCATGGCTCTCAGCCTGGCCGCCTGCGGCGGCGACAAGCCCGCCGGCAGCGCCGGGGATTCCGCCCCCGCCGATACTTCCGCTCCTGCCGACACCTCCGCCCCCGCCGATTCCGGTTCCGACGCGCCCGCCTTCACCACCGTGGAAGAGGGCAAGCTCCACATGTCCACCAATGCCGCCTTCCCTCCCTATGAGATGACCACCGACGCCGGCGGCTTCGAGGGCATCGACGTGGAAGTGGCCCAGGCCATTGCCGGCAAGCTGGGCCTGGAGCTGGTGGTGGACGACATGGGCTTCGACGCCGCCCTGCTGGCCGCCCAGAACGGCCAGAGCGACATGGTCATGGCCGGCGTTACCGTCAACGAAGAGCGGCTGGCCGTCATGGACTTTTCCGACAGCTACGCCACCGGCGTGCAGGTGGTCATCGTCAAGGAGGGCTCCTCCATCCAGACCCTGGACGACCTGGCGAACGCCGAAATGATCGGCTGCCAGAAGGCCACCACCGGCTATATCTATTGCTCCGACACCCCGGAGAACGGCGGCTATGGCGAAGACCACGTTACTGCCTATGAGACCGGCGCCCTGGCGGTCCAGGCCCTGGTCAACGGCCAGGTGGACGCGGTGGTCATTGACAACGAGCCCGCCAAGAGCTTTGTAGCCGCCAACGACGGCCTGAAAATCCTGGACACCGAGTTTGCCGTGGAGGACTACGCCATCGGCTTTGCCAAGGGGAACACCGCCCTGCTGGAAGCCGTCAACGCCGCCATGGCCGAGCTGAAGGCCGACGGCACCTTCCAGGGCATCGTGGACAAGTATATCACCGCTGAGTAAGCACGTTGGGAAGGGCGGCCGCTGGGACCGCCCTTTTCCCGCATTTCGTAAAGAGAAAGGAGAGCCCCCATGAAAGCTACGCTCCCAGAGCGGTTCTACACCGCTTTTCTGGAGGGAGACCGCTGGAAGCTCTATCTCCAGGGCGTCGCCTCCACCCTGGAGCTGACCGTCATCGCCCTGATCCTGGGCATTCTCCTGGGACTGGTAGTGGCGGTGATCCGCACGGCTCACGACCAGCAGCGCCTGGGCCAGCACAATCCCATTCTGGCCCTGCTCAACTTCCTGTGCAAGGTCTATACCACCGTTATCCGGGGCACGCCCATGATGGTCCAGCTGCTGATTTGGGGCTTTGTCATCTTCAAAACCAGCCGGAACCACACTATGGTGGGCGCGCTGGGTCTGGGCATCAACTCCGGGGCCTATGTCGCAGAAATCGTCCGGGGCGGGCTCATGAGCGTGGATATCGGCCAGACCGAGGCGGGCCGCTCCCTGGGGCTGAACTACCTGGACACCATGCGCTTTATCGTGATTCCCCAGGCGTTTAAGAACATCCTGCCCTCCCTGGCCAACGAGTTCATCACCCTCTTTAAGGACACCTCCCTGGTCCAGGCCATCGGCGGCATGGAGCTGGTGTACTACGCCCAGACCATCGGCGGCAGAACCTTTGACCTCATGCCTCCTTATCTTGGCATCGCGCTGATGTACTTACTTCTGGTGATTCTTTTCACCTGGCTCCAGGGACGGCTTGAAAGGAGGCTGCGGGAAAGTGATCGACGTTAAGAACCTCTCCAAGTCCTTCGGGGACCATCTGGTGCTGGACGATATTTCCCAGCACATTCACCCCGGGGAAAAGGTGGTCGTCATTGGGCCCTCCGGCTCCGGCAAGTCCACCTTCCTGCGGTGCCTGAACCTGCTGGAGACCCCCACGAAGGGGACGATTACCTTCCAGGGCACCGTTATCACCGACCCCAAGGTGAAGATCGACCAAGTGCGCCAGCAGATGGGCATGGTGTTCCAGCACTTCAACCTGTTTCCCAACATGACCATCCGGAAGAACATCACCCTGGCCCCGGTGCGGACAGGGCTGATGAAGCAGGAGGAGGCCGACGCCCAGGCGGACGCCCTGCTCCGGCGGGTGGGCCTGACGGACAAGGCCGGCGCCTACCCCAGCCAGCTCTCCGGCGGGCAGAAGCAGCGGGTGGCCATCGTCCGGGCCCTAGCCATGAAGCCCCAGCTGATGCTGTTTGACGAGCCCACCTCCGCCCTGGACCCGGAGATGGTGGGCGAGGTGCTGGACGTGATGAAGGAGCTGGCCCGGGACGGCATGACCATGGTGGTGGTGACCCACGAGATGGGCTTCGCCCGGGAGGTGGGCAGCCGGGTGCTGTTCATGGCCGACGGGAAGGTCCTGGAGGAGGGCCCCCCGGCGGAGGTCTTCGGGAACCCCCAGCATCCCAGATTGCAGGATTTTCTCAGCAAGGTGCTGTAAAGCAAGCCCTCCGGCGAAACGCCGGAGGGCTCTTGGTTTTTTATTTCGTTCCGAAAATCCGGTCTCCCGCATCCCCCAGGCCGGGGACGATGTAGCCGCTTTCGTTCAGCTTTTCATCCACCGCGCCGCAGTAGATGTCCACGTCCGGGTGGCTCTTCTGGATGCGCTCGATGCCCTCCGGCGCGGCCAGGAGGACCATCAGCTTGATGGTGGTGCAGCCGTATTCCTTCATGAAGCCGATGGCCGCCTCGGCGCTGCCGCCGGTGGCCAGCATGGGGTCCACAATCAGCACGTCCCGCTCCGCCACGTCCTTGGGCATCTTGCAGAAGTACTTCACCGGCTCCAGGGTCTCCTCGTCCCGGTACAGGCCGATGTGCCCCACACGGGCAGAGGGCACCATTCTGAGCACGCCGTCCACCAGACCCAGCCCCGCCCGGAGAATGGGCACCACGGCGAACTTCTTGCCCTTGAGCATGGGGGCGGTGGTCTTGCAGATGGGGGTCTCCACCTCGCAGGTGGTCAGGGGCAGGTCGCGGGTGGCCTCGTAGGTGATGAGCATGCCGATCTCGGAGACCAGCTCCCGGAAATCCTTGACGCTGGTGTTCTTGTCCCGGAGGATGGTCAGCTTGTGGGCCACCAGGGGGTGGTCCATGACGTGTACTTTCCCGTTCATAAAAGCGCTCCTTTTATATTAAAGTCTTCAAAATAAGGCCAAATTCAGCCGCCCTGCTTCTCCCGCCGCAATCTCTCCGCCTGGGGAGGACGCAGGTACACCGGAGCCAGCTCCTGGGCCGTCACCAGTCCGCCCGCCCGGGCGATATCCTCCGCCTCCAGGGCAACGCTCACGGCGTTTTCCTTCACCAGATGGGCCGGGGCCAGGCGGCAAGGGATTCCGGCCTCTGTCAGAAAGTCATAGCACAGCTTTCCCCCGTCCCCCAGGACGGTCTTGGGCCTGGGGTCCCCCCGCAGCTCCTCCGCCAGGCCGGAAAGGGCAATGGCCCGGTCCTCCGTCAGGCGGGTGAGGAGTCCGTCCTTTGCCTCAAAGAGGGCGTTGTAGACCTGCTGCCTCCGGGCGTCCATGGCGCAGACCACCAGCCCGTCCCAAAAGGACACGTTCCGGGCCAGGGCCGCCAGGGTGGACACCGCCGCGCAGGGCTTGTCCGCCGCCCAGGCCAGCCCCTTGGCGGCGGAAACGCCGATGCGGACCCCGGTGAAGGACCCCGGCCCCGCCGAGACGGCCACGGCGTCCAGGTCCGCGGCGCTCATGCCGGTGTTTTTCAGCAGAAGCTCCACCAGGGGAATCAGGGTCCGGCTGTGGGTCAGCCCCGTGTCCTGAAAGGCCGCCGCCAGCACCTTCCCGTCCTCGGTGACGGCGGCGGAGACGGCCTTGGCGGCGGTCTCCAGCGCTAAGATCCTCATACCGGCTCCACTCCTTCCAGCGTAATGACCCGCCAGTTCTCATCTTCCGAACAGCGGGCGATGGTGACGGTAACCGCGTCCTCCGGCAGAGCTTCCTCCACCCGCTCGCTCCACTCCACGGCGCACACGCCTCCCCGGTCCAGGTAGTCCTCCCAGCCGATGCCGAAGAGGTCCTCCGGCCCTTCCAGGCGGTACATGTCGAAGTGGAACAGGGGCAGGCCTGTTCCCTCGTACTCGTTGACAATGGTGAAGGTGGGACTGGTCACCCGGCCCTGATAGCCCAGGCCCCGGGCGAGCCCCCGGGTGAAGGCGGTCTTCCCCAGCCCTAAGTCCCCCCGGTAGGCCACCACGGCCCCGGGGCCCAGGGCGGCGGCCAGACGGCGGCCCAGGTCCTCGGTCTCCGCCTCGCTGTGGGAAACGTAGTCCATGGGCGGGCCTCCTTTCTGCGTCTTCCTAAAATCAATTTAGTATATCACAATTTGAACAGTGTGTAAAAACAAATTTCGCTTGTTTACAGGTTTTTTTATTTGTGATACAATATCTTGTCTCAAGACAAGCCCGGACTCTAAGGAGCGTATCATGCTGAACCGACTGAAAGCCACCCTCGCGGACTTTATCCAGCAGGCCGACCTGGTGCTGCTGGGCCTTTGCTGCGCCGCCACGCTGTACGGCATCGCGCTGGTGTTCAGCGCCACACGGTATATGGCCCCCGCCACGGGATTGCGGCGGATGATCATTCAGTGCGCCGCCCTGGGCCTGGGCGTGTGCGTTTATATCTTCTTCTCCATGCTGGACCTGGAATCCATCACCCGGAAGTGGAAGTGGCTCCTGGCCTTCAACGTCGTCTTCATTCTCCTGCTGAGAACGCCCCTGGGCGTCGCGGGCAACACCGGCAACCGGGCCTGGCTGAAATTTCCCCTCATTCCCTTCCAGATCGGCCCCGCCGAGGTGGTGAAGATCACCTTCGTCCTGCTGCTGGCCAAGCAGATTGAGTGGCTCTGGGAGGAGAAGGAGGACCTGAAATCCTTCCGTTCCGCCTTCTTTGTGGCGGGGCACACCCTCGGTATCTGCGCCCTGTACTTCCTGGTCTCCCACGATATGGGCAACGGCCTGGTATTCCTGTTCATCTTCCTCTGCATGGCCTTTGTGGCGGGCTTTGCCCTGCGGTGGTTCTTCCTGCTGTTTGCCGGAGCCGGCGGGGTCCTTGCCGCCGTGCTGCTGCTGGACCTGGTGCCCAGCAACATGAAATATATGCTCAACCGCTTCCTTGTCCTCTTCGACCACAGCTTCGACCCCCAGGGGGTAGGCTATCAGCAGACCCGGAGCCTGCTTGCCATCGGCTCCGGCGGGCTCTACGGGCGGGGCTACCTGAGAGGCAGCCTGACCCAGAGCGGCAGCTGGTCCCTCCCGGCGAAGCAGACGGACCTGATCTTCTCCGTCACCGGGGAGGAGCTGGGCTTTGTGGGCTGCGTCATCATCATGGTGCTGCTGGCCGCCATCATCTTCCGTGTGCTGCTGGTGGCTAAGCGGGCCAAGACCCCCTTTTACCGCTACGTCTGCGTGGGCATGGCCTCGATTTTGATTTTCCAGACCGTCATCAACATCGGCATGTGCCTCTTCGTCATGCCCACCATCGGCATCACCCTGCCCTTTTTCAGCTACGGCGGGTCCTCCATCGTCACGCTGTACATGGCCATGGGAGTGGTGTCCGGCATCAAGAAACGCTCCCCGGAGATGCGCCGGGTGGCAAGGTCGCCGCTGCGGTGAGAGGGAGGCCCTGTCCATGAACGCCGCTCTGCGGGCCCTTGCCCGGCCGGCCGTCCCCTGAACGCCTCCGCCGCCCCGGATTTCCGGGGCGGCGGTTTTTCGCATAATTTCAAGGAATGGGAAAACACTACTCCCGTACCAATTCATACAGGAGGATGATTTCCTATGAAACACCATCTGACACGAGCCGCCGCCCTGCTGGCCATGACGGCGGTGCTGCTGACGGGCAGCGCCTCGGCGCTGTTCGGCAAAAAGACGGAGGAGGCGCCCCCGGCCGGCGCTCCCCAGGTCTGGGACCTGGAGATCCACACCTACCGGGACATCCCCGGCCAGGGCCAGTTCCTGGCCTCGGACCCCGAGGGGGACGAGATGACCTTCGCCCTGGCGGACGAGCCCCGGAAGGGCACGGTGGTCATTGAGGGGGACAGCTTCACCTACACCCCCGACGAGGGCGTCACCGGCTCCGACCGCTTCACCTACACGGCCACGGACAGCCAGGGCAACGCCTCCGCCCCCGCCAAGGTTACCGTGACCATTGACAAGACCCGCTCCGGCGTCACCTACGCCGACCTGGACGGCTGCCCCGCCGCCCGGGCGGCTCAGACCCTGGCGGAAAAAGGCATCTTCACCGGGGGGAAGATTGGGGATTTTTATTACTTCCAGCCGGACCAGCCGGTGAGCCGCAGCGAATTTCTCGCCATGGCCCTGGAGACGGCGGGCCGGGAGGTCACCGGCGTGACCATGACAGGTTTTTGTGACGATTCCGCCATCCCCACCTGGGCGAAGGCCTACGCCGCCGCCGGGGCGGCGGACGGGGTCATCCGGGGCAGCTCTACCGCCGAAGGCGTGGCCTTCCGGGGAGACGAGACCGTCACCTTTAACGAGGCGGCCACCATCCTGGACCGGGTGCTGGACCTGGGCGACGTGGACCTGGACGTGTGGTACGCGGACCGGGGCGCGGCCCCCTCCTGGGCGGCCCAGGCCGTGGGGAACATGGAGGCCGTCAGCGTCCTCTCCGCCGGGAGCTTCGGCAGTCAGTCCATGGAGCAGGCGGTGACCCGGGCCGACGCGGCCCAGATGCTGGAGGCCGCCGGCATCCTGCTGGAGGGCGATGAGGAGCCCAAGGGCCTCTTTGGCTGGCTGGGATAATCCCAACAAACGCCCGCCGGGAAAACCGGCGGGCGTTTCCGCGCCCCGTTCAGGCCAGCTCCGCCACGGCCACGTAGACGTTGGAAATCTCGTACCAGACAGCGAAGTCCACGCTCCCCGTCTGGGGCAGGTGGAAGATCTTCTGGAACTCCGTCACCGCTGCCTGGGTGGCGGGGCCGTAGACGCCGTCCGCCGGGGTCCTGGGGATGGCGGGGAAGTTCTCCGCGATGCGGTTGAGCTGGGTTTGTACGGTCCGCACCGCCTCCCCCTCGCTGCCCACGGTCAACACCTCCCCCCCGTAGGACAGGGGGACGCCCTCCACCTTCTCCGCGCTCTTGAGGTAGATCTCCGAGCCGTAGTACTTCCGCAGGATGCTCACCGCGTCCCAGCCCTGCTCCCCCAGAGCCTGGGAGCCCCACTGGCTCAGGCCCTGGCACTGGGTCCGCCGCCCGTCGCAGTACTGGGTGAAGAGGGGCTGGGCGATGCCCTCCTTGGTGACGTAGGTGGTGAAGAGATCGTCCACCACCACGCCGATCTCCTCAAAGATGGTCCGGCCGTGGGAATAGGACTGGTCGAAGGCCGTGGAGCTGGTGATGGTGAAGTCGTAGCCCTTCCCCCTGTACCACTCCGTATAGACCCGGTTCAGGGTGAAGGAAATGATGGCCAGGACATTGGCCTTGATGGCCTCCGTCCGCCAGGTGGAGTAGATTTCGCTGCACGCCACATTCTTTATGTAGTCCTTAAACCGCACCCAGTAATTCTGGGCGGAAGCGTCGTCGGGCCGCCCGGCGTGGACCACCACAAACTCCGGGATCACCGGCTCCGGCAGGACCACCAGGCCCTCCGGCTCCGGCAGGGGCTTGACCTCCGCCTCCTCCGGGCGGCTGGAGGGCTCTCCCCAGAGGGCGTGAGGGGCCAAGAGCACATTGTGTACATTGAAGCCGCCGGACCGGGCCGGGGCCAGGGGGGCCCGCTGGACGGCCCGCCCGGCGGGCAGCAGCTCCACCCCGCCGATGTGGAGGGTCTCCCGCTCCGGGGCGAAGACGGTGACGTTATAGACGGCGTAGGGCCGCTGCTCCGCCGCCCCCTCCTCCACGGACCACTCCATGGGTGGCGCGGGCAGCTCGATAAAGGGTGTCTGGCCCGAGGAATCGGCGGTCACCTCCTCCAGCACCTTCCCGTCCGCGGGGTCCGTGATGCGGACCCGGGCCCCGGGGATGGGGTCCGGGGTCTCCCCCGCCGTGACAAAAATCTGCAAACTGCCTTTGTCCGTATAAGTTGGATTCATAAGGCTGCTCCTCCTTTCCGTATACTATCTTATGCGGGCGGGACCTTCCGGACACCGCCCGGAGCATCGGGACAGGAGGGCTGTATGGAATACATTATCAAATATACGGGGGATATCCTCTCCCTGGGCTATCCCACGGAGCTGCTGGACGCCCAGTTCGCCATCATGGAGCTGGAGGAGGAGTCCCCGGAGCGGCTGCTGGCCCACTGGCAGGTGACCAGCTTCGAGCCCGCCCGGCGGCTCAGCGGGCTGGCGGAGCGGAGCCTGGAGGCGGCCTGCATCCCGCCGGTCCAGCGGAAGACCGGCCTGGGGCTGACGGGACAAGGGGTTCTCATCGGCTTTGTGGACTCCGGCCTGGACCTGCGGCACCCGGAGTTTCTGGGGGAGGACGGCAGCAGCCGCATCGTGGCCCTCTGGGACATGACGGCCCAGGGCACGCCTCCCCGGGGCTTCCTCCACGGGGCCCTCTACACCCGGGCGGAGCTGGCCACCGGGCTGGTGGACTCCGCCGATGAAAACGGACACGGCACCGCCGTCGCCGCCATCGCCGCCGGGCGGAGCGGGGCGGCCCCGGGGGCCTCCATCGCCGCCGTGAAGCTGGCCAGCGCCCGGACCACGGACATCATGCGGGCGGTGAAGTTCCTGCTGGACCAGGCGGAGGAGCGGGGAATGCCCTGTGTGGTGAACCTGAGCTACGGCACCAACTGCGGCTCCCACCAGGGACAGACCCTCTTTGAATCCTACATCGACCAGTCCGCCCAGCGGGGGCGCAGCGTGGTGGTCTGCGCCGCCGGGAACGAGGGCAGCGGGGCCCACCACTTCCGGGGGCGGCTGATCGAGAATGAGACCATCAACGCGGAATTCACCGTCTCCACCCAGCGCCAGCAGATTTACCTCTCCCTCTGGAAGAACTTCGCCGACGACGCGGTGTTCGAGCTGGTCCTCCCCAACGGGCAGACTACGGGCCCCCTGACGGAGGGGACCCGGTTCCTCCGCTTCGGCGCTATCCGGGCCGCTATTTTCTACGGCGTGCCCACCCACTACACCGCCACCCAAGAGGTCCTCTTCCTCCTGGACGCCCCGCCCGGGGGGCTGGACGGCCTCTGGAATCTGCGGTGCTTCGGGAAAACCGTGGCCGACGGGCGCTTCGACGTGTGGCTGCCCACCATTGAGGAGGTCAGCGACCGCACCGCCTTCCTCCAGCCGGAGCCGGATTTGACCATCACCCTCCCCGCCACGGCCCTGTACCCCATCTCCGTGGGGGGCTTCCGGGCGGAGACGGAAACCCTCAGCCCCTTCTCCGGCCGGGGAGACCAGGACTGCGCGGGCCGGGTCCTCCTGGACCTGACGGCCCCGGCGGAGTCCGTCCGCTCCGCCAAGCCCGGCGGGGGCTATGACTCCTTCACCGGCACCAGCATGGCGGCCCCCTTCGTCTCCGGGGCGGCGGCGCTGATGATGGAGTGGGGCGTCGTCCAGGGGAACGACCCGTTTCTTTACAACCAGAGGGTCAAGGCGTTTTTGTGCAAGGGGGCCCTCCGCAGCCCCTTCCTGGCATATCCGAATCCCCTCTGGGGCTATGGGCGGCTGAACCTCTGCGGTACCATGAAGGAGCTGGTCCGCCATTTGGAAAGGGGGCTTTGAGCATGGCGCTGTCTCCTGAGGCCACGGCCTTCATCCACGCGCCGGACACCGTGGACTTCGTCACTCGGGCCACCGATGCCTTCTTCGACTATGCACAGCGGTCCGGGGAGGTGGTCATCGGACAGATGCTCTCCGGCCGCTACGTCCTGGGCTACATCAAGGCGGAGAACTTCCACCACCTGGAGGAGGCCCTGGGCACCGCCTTCCTCAGCTCCACCCCGGTGGTGCTGGGGCTTCTGGACCGCCCCGCCCTGGAGGCGGCGGGAATCTCCCAGGTCCAGAGCCAGCCCTACCTGAACCTGAAGGGCCGGGGGGTGCTCATCGGCTTTGTGGACACCGGCATCGACTACACCCAGGGCGTCTTCCGCTATGAGGACGGCAGCAGCCGGATCCGGTACATATACGACCAGACCGCTGAGGGGGAGCCCCCGGAGGGCTTCCTCCTGGGCCGGGAGTACTCCAACGAGGAGATCAACGCCGCCCTGGCCTCCCAGGACCCCTACGCCGTCGTGCCCCAGCGGGACGAGGACGGCCACGGCACCTTTATGGCCTCTGTGGCGGCGGGGCGGCAGACGGAGGACTTCTCCGGCGCGGCCCCGGACGCGGAGATCATCGCCGTGAAGCTGAAAAAGGCCCGGCCCTTTTACCGGGAGCGGTACTGTGTCCCGGCGGACCAGGAGAACGCCTATGAGTCCAGCGCCGTCATGGTAGGCGTGGAGTACATTCTCCACAAGGCCCGAGAGCTGGACCGGCCGGTGGTCATCTGCATCGGCCTGGGCACCAACGCCGGGAGCCACGACGGGGTCAGCGTCTTCGAGGAGTACCTGGGGGGCGCGTCCCTCCAGGCGGGGGTGTGCCTCTGTGCCGCGGCGGGGAACGAGGCGGAGGCCCGGCATCACACCGGCGGCGTCCTCCAGCCCGGGGAAAAGCCGGGGACCGTGGACCTGAAGGTGGGGGAAAACGCCGGGGACATTTACATGGCGGTGTGGAACACCGTGGCGGACCGGCTGTCGGTTTCCCTCCGGTCCCCCTCCGGGGAATTGGTGGGCCGGGTGCCCGCCAAGCCGGGCATCGGCCCCGCCGCCGACGTGAAGCTGGTTCTGGAGGCTTCGCGGGTCCAGATCGAGTACCATTTCCCCGTGGAGGGCAGCGGTGGCCAGCTGACGGTCATCCGCATCCTGGGGGCCACCCCCGGCGTGTGGACCATCCAGCTCCACGGGGATATCCTGCTGAACGGCAGCTACCAGGTGTGGCTGCCCATGACGGGCTTTGTCTCCCCCACGGTGGAGTTTCTGGCGGCCACGCCGGACTACACCGTCACCTGTCCCGCCTCCGCCGTAGGGGTGATCTGCTGCGGAGCCTACGACAGCAACAACAAGAGCCTCTACGCCAAAAGCTCCCGGGGCCCCGCCTGGGACGGACGGGTCCTGCCGGACCTGGTGGCCCCCGGCGTGGGGGTCGGGGGCGTCTATCCCTACGGGCCGGGCCTTATGAGCGGCACCAGCGCGGCGGCGGCGGTGCTGGCGGGGACCTGCGCCCTGCTGCTCCAGTGGGGCATCCGGGAGGGAAACGACCCGGCTATGGGAACGTATCAGATTCGGGCTTACCTCATTCGGGGCTGTCTGCGGAGGCCGGATATGCAGTATCCCAACAATCAATGGGGGTATGGGGCCATCCAGCTGATGCAGACCTTTCACCTGATGCGGGAGCTGTAAACGCAAAGCGGACTGTGCCAACGGCACAGTCCGCTTTTTAGAACTATTCTTCATAAACGCGGGCTGCCGGAAGGACGAGGATGTTCCCCGTCAGGCAAGGAGACTTTCTGCGGCAATCCTGACGGATTGCAAGCTCTCATACGTCACACCCTATCCTTCGCCTGGAAGACCGCCCGCATGCCCTTATAGGTCTCGTAGCAGTCCAGCTTGGACACCGTCTCAAAGGGGGCGTGCATGCTCAGCACCGGGACCCCGGCGTCCAGGGTGCTGATGTTCCGGTTCGCCATATACATAGCCACGGTGCCGCCGCCGCCGGCGTCCACCTTGCCAAGCTCCGAAATCTGCCAGATCACGCCCGCCTCATCAAAGAGCCGCCGGACATAGGCCACCGTCTCCGCGTCCGCGTCGGAGGCCCCGGACTTGCCCCGGGCCCCGGTGTACTTGCACAGGCCCACGCCGTAGTTCAGCTGGGACTCGTTCCGCTTCTCGAACACGTCGGGGTAATTGGGGTCATAGGCCGCCGTCACGTCGGCGCTGAGGCAGAAGGACTTGGAAAAGCACTCCCGGAGGGCCGCGCCCTGGGTGGCGCACAGGTCTTCAATAAACGTGTCAAAGGCGGCGGACTGCATGCCCGTCACGCCGTCGGAGCCGATTTCCTCCTTGTCCGCCAGGATGCACACGGCGGTCCTCTCCGGCGTCTCCCCCAGGTCCAGCAGGGCCTTGAGGGCGGCGTAGGCGCAGACCCGGTCGTCGTGGCCATAGGCCCCGATCATAGAGCGGTCCAGGCCGATGTCACAGGCCTTCACCGCCGGGACGGCCTCCAGCTCGGCGGAGCTGAGGTCGTCCTCCACCATGCCGTATTTCTCGTGGAGCAGCTTCATGACAGCCAGCTTCACCCGGCCGGACTCCTCCTCGTTCCCGATGGGCTCGCTGCCCAGCAGCAGGTTCAGCGTCTCGCCGGGAACGGCCTCCGCCAGGGGCTTCTTGTTCTGGGCGGCCCCCAGGTGGGGCAGCAGGTCCGTGATGACCAGCCGGGGCTCTCCCTCCTCCTCGCCGATGCGGACCGTTACCTTTGTCCCGTCCTTCAGAATCACCACACCGTGGAGGGCCAGGGGGATGGTCACCCACTGATACTTGCGGATGCCGCCATAATAGTGGGTCTTGAAATAGGCCAGTTCGCTGTCCTCATAGAGCGGATTGGGCTTCAGGTCCAGCCGGGGAGAGTCGATGTGGGCCGCCGCCAGCTGGACGCCCTCCGCCAGGGACTTCCGGCCGATGTGGGCCAGCATGACCGCCTTGCCCCGGTTGCAGGCATAGAGCTTATCCCCGGGCTTCACGTCCATCCCCGGCGCATAGGGCCGGTAGCCCGCTTCCTCCGCCAGGCGGATGGTCTCCCCGGCGCAGAGGCGCTCTGTCTTACTCACGTCCAGAAAGCGCTTATAGCCGGCGCAGTAGTCCTCCATTTCCGCCCGGCCAGCATCGGTGAGCAGGTCGTAGCCGTTCTTTTTCCCAGAGAGGAGCTGCTTTTTCAGCTCCTTAAATTCGGATTTTTCCATAAAGCGTTACCTCCTAATATGATCCGTGCCGCTTCTCCTCCTGGACCGCTTCCACCAGGCGCTCAAAGAACAGCTGCGCATCCCGGCAGAACTCCTCCGGAGATTCCGTGGCGTTATTCAGCTCGCAGTCGCACTTGCTCCGGTAGTATTCGTCCTGCTTCTGCGCGCCGATGCGCAGGCGGGCGTACTGCTCCGTAATGTGGTCCCGGGCCATGATGCGCTTCACCCGAAGCTCCGTGGGAGCCGTCACGGCCACCGTGCGGTCGCAGAGGCGGTCCAGGCCGCTCTCGAAGAGGTTGATGGCGTCCAGGGCGCAGAGCCCCTCGGCGGCCTCCACCAGGGCCTCCAGCTCCGGGAGGAGGAAGCGGTAGACGATGGCGTTCAGCTGGTCCAGCCGGTCCCGCTTGGCGAAGACCTCCTGCCCCAGCTTCTGCCGGTTCAGCCGGCCCTCGGCGTTGAAGACCCCGGGGAAGCGCACGTTGATGGCGTTTTTAAAGTCCTCGCTGTCGTTCAGCACCTGATGATAGACCGCGTCGCAGTCGATGATGGCGCCTCCCAGGTCCCGGATGGCCTGGAGGGCGCTGCTCTTTCCCGCGCCGGTGCCGCCGGTGACCCCCAGGATGATCCGCTGGCTGTCCGCGTTGATGATGTGGAAGCCCGCGGCCTTTTTCAGCCGGTTGCCGATGGCCAGGCCCAGCCCCCGGTTGTCCGGGCACTGGGCGAAGATCTCCTTCACCTCGCTGCTGTCGAAGCGCCGCAGGGACTCGAAGACCCGCTGGGCCTGGACCTGCTTGTCGCTGCAGGGACCCAGGGTATGGACCACCTGCTGGGTAAAGAGATGGGCGTACTCGTCAAAGCAGAGGATGCCGGAATCCGGGCCCGCCCGCTCCGCGATCTTCCGGGCAGAATTCATGGGAGCGCCGGTGACCACCGTCACCGGGGCCTTGGGGGCGTAGTGGCGGTATTTCATGCCCGGCGCGCCGGGCCGCTCGTCCGCCCGAAGGGAGGCCGCCACGGCCCGGTCCACGTCGACATGGCCTATGAGCCGCTCAATGTCCTCCACCGGCAGTCCGCCGGGACGGAGAAGCCGGGGCGGTTCCCGGGTCAGGTCCAGTACGGTGGACTCCACGCCCACGGAACAGGGGCCGCCGTCGATCACCATATCTACCCGCCCCCCCACGTCCTCCAGCACGTCCTGGGCCGTGGTGCAGCTGGGCCGGCCGGAGGTGTTGGCGCTGGGGGCGGCGATTGCCATACCCGCCTCCCGGATGATGGCCAGGGTAACGGGATGGTTGGGACAGCGGACCCCCACGGTGTCCAGACCCGCCGTGGTCTCGTTGGGGACCGTGGGCTGGCGCTTGAGGATCATGGTCAGGGGTCCCGGCCAGAACTTTCTCGCCAGCGTATAGGCCACCGGTGGGATATCCGCGCAGTACCGGGGCAGCCACTGGGCCCCGGTGACGTGGAGGATCAGGGGATTATCCTGGGGCCGGCCCTTCACCTCGAAAATACGCCGGACGGCGGCGGGGTTGGACCCGTCGGCTCCCAGGCCGTACACCGTCTCCGTGGGGATGCCCACCAGGCCCCCCTCCCGGAGGATCTTGGCGGCGGCGGAGATTTTGTCCTCGATCTCCTTCTGCTGTCCCTTCGTGTCCCGCAAGTCATAATATATCGTTTGCATTTCGTTCGCCTCTATCTCTCCGTTCGGGCTTTCGCCCGCGTTTTCCACCACAAAACCGTCTCGCGCGCCGCCCACGCCAGGGCCCCCAGGCACAGCGGCAAAAGCAGCAGGGCGCAGATTCCCGCAATGTCCGCGTCCTCGGCGGCATAGGGGTTTTCCGCTCTCCCATAGCGGGCCGCATACAGCGTTCCCCGCAGCCAGGCCCAGGCCAGCAAAGCCTCCAGCCCCGCCAGGGCCGCCGTCACCGCCGCGCCCGCCGCCCGGGCCATGCGCCGTGCCGCCCGCTTCACGCCCCGCCGCCTTTCAGCCGCTCCGCCGTGTCCGCCGTAACCAGGGCGTCGATGATTTCATCCAAATCGCCGTTCAGCACCGCGTCCAGCCGGTACACCGTCAGTCCGATCCGGTGCTCCACTACCTGGCTCTGGAGGAAGCGGTAGGTCCGCACCTTCTCGCTGCGCCACGCGCCGCCCACCTGGTTTCTCCGCTCTGAGGCGGCGGCGGCGTCCTGCTTTTCCCGTTCCCGCTGATAGAGCCGGGAGCGGAGGACCCGCATGGCCTTGTCCCGATTCTTATACTGGCTCCGCTCGTCCTGGCAGGTCACCACCGTCCCCGTGGGCAGATGGGTGATGCGGATGGCGGACTCCGTTTTGTTGATGTGCTGTCCCCCCGCGCCGGAGGAGCGGTAGGTGTCGATCTGCAGGTCCTTGGGGTCGATGTCCACGTCCACCTCCTCCGCCTCCGGCAGCACCGCCACGGTAGCGGTGCTGGTCTGAATGCGGCCGCTGGACTCGGTTTCAGGGACCCGCTTTACCTGGTGGACGCCGCTCTCGAATTTCAGGCGGGAGAACACGTCCTCCCCCTCGATGAGTACGCCGCACTCCTTGACGCCGCCCAGCTCCGTCTCGCTGGCGCTGAGGACCTCCGTCCGCCAGCCCCGGCGCTGGGCGTACATGGTGTACATCCGCAGCAGCTCCCCGGCGAAGAGGGCCGCCTCCTCGCCGCCCACGCCGGCACGAATCTCCAAGATGACGTTCCGTCCGTCGTTGGGGTCCCGGGGCAGAAGCAGCCGCTTCAGCTCCCCCCGGAGGCGCTCCGCCTCCTCCCTGGCGGCGGACAGCTCCTCCTGGGCCAGGGCCTTCAGCTCCGGGTCACGGAGAAGGGCCTCCGCCTCCTCCCGGCGGCGCTCCGCCGCCTCCAGGGCCCCGGCGGCCTCCACCACCGGCGTCAGCTCCTTGAGCTCCCGCTGGATGGCCGCCAGCCGCCCCCCTCCGCCGTAGACGGCGGGGTCCGCCAGCTGGGCCTCCAGATCCTCCTTCCGCACCGCCAGCTCTTTTAGTCTTTCCAGCATAGCATGTCTCCTCGGGAAAAATATAATCAAATCGAGTCCTTGAAACCGGAAAAACTACCGTCCGTTGGTCTGCAAAAATTCCTGGGTCTGGCGGAGGAACTCCTCCTGCCAGAAGGCATAGCCCACGGAGCCGCTCCGCAGGGACACCGCCGTCCGGTGCCCGCAGGGGGTGTAGCGGTCCATCTGCTCGAAAATCTCCTCGTTCTTGTCCTCACAGCCCCGGGTCAGCACATAGGAGGCGTTGCGGATGTGCTTCCCGTTCTCCTTCAAAAAGCTCCGCACCACGGAGCTGCACCGCCCCGCCCATACCGGAGACCCCACGATTACCAGGCGGTAGTCCGTCAGGGGAAACCGGGCGGTACACTTCACAGCCGGCAGGGTCCGGCGCATGGCGTCCACGCCGCACCGGAGCCAGCCGCCCCAGCCGCTGCGGTCCACATTGTCCTGGAGCTCCGCCAGCTCCGCCCCCAGGGCCTGGGCGATTTCCTCCATGGCTTTTTTCGTGTTCCCCGTCCGGGAATAGTACACGCACAGCACGTTGTTCCATGCCACTTGGCGTTCATCTCCTTTGGTTCAGTCGAACAATGCCGTCTTTACCACGGCAAAGGCCTCTCTCAAATAGTAGTTGGCGGTGAGCCACCACCAGGGCAGCTCCGCCGGGACGTCGATGGTCCGCAGGCCCTGCTTCCGCGCAATCATATGGGCCCGGAAGCAGTGGAAGTCGTTGGTCACCACGGCGATCACCGCCGTCTCCGTGTCCAGGCCGTACTCCTCCAGCAGCGCCTTGGAGAACCGGAAGTTCTGGGCGGTGTTGGCGGACTTCTCCTCCAGGAGGAGGCGGGAGTTTTCCGCCCCGTCTTCGCTCCACAGCGCCCGGCGCATGGCTTCCGCCTCGGAAATGGCCTCCCCGGGCCCCTGTCCTCCGGACAGGACCACCGGTATGTCCGGGCGTGTTTCCAGATAGTCCTCCGCCGCCCGGATGCGGCTCCAAAGCGCCGCCGACGGCTCCTCGCCGTTGACCCCGGCCCCCAGGACGATCACCGCGTCCACGGGAACGGCGGAGTTGTCCGCCTCTCCCCGGAAAACGACGGCGGTTTCAATCCCCGCCAGGGCCGCCAGCCCCAGGGCCAGTCCCGCAAAGAATATCCGTTCGCAAACCTTCCCGGCCCGGGAGCGCCGCCCCCAGCGGACCACAAACATTCCCGCGGCCCAGGCCGCCGCCGTCCCCAGCAGCAGCCAGCCGGTGAAGCGCATCCCGTTAGGGACAACCGCCAGGCCCAGCCCTGTCAGGGCCAGCAGCGCTATGCAGATATAAGGGAGTTTCTTTCCCATAATTCTCCTTTGTAAAGCCGAAGCGTCACGCCTCCCCGGCCTCCTCGCTGAGCTGTTCCCAGCGCTCATAGAGGGCGTCCAGCTCTCCCTGGGCGGCCTCCCGCTCCGCCGTCAGCTCCGTCAGCTTTTCATAGTCGCAGGCGGCGGCCTCCATGTCCGCCTCCAGGGCGGAAATCCGTTCCTCCGCCCTGGCGATGTCCCGCTCGCAGATGGTCAGCTGCCGCCTGGCGTTCTGCTGGGCCCGGTTGCCCCGGACGGGGCGCTCGGCCTTTTCCTTCGCGGGCCTCGGCGGCTCGGCCTTTTCCGCCGCCTCCTGGGCCTTCATCTGCCGGTACTGGGTGAAGCCCATGGGGTAATCCGTAATCGTCCCGTTCGCCAGCTCCCAAATCCGGGTGGCGAAGCGGTTGATGAAATAGCGGTCATGGCTGACGAACAGCAGCGCCCCGTCATAGCTCTCCACCGCCTCCTCAATCCACTCCCGGGAGGCGATGTCCAGGTGGTTCGTGGGCTCGTCCAGAATGAGGAAGTTGATCTCCCCATCCATCAGCATGCAAAGGCGCAGACGGCTCTGCTCCCCGCCGGAGAGGACGGACACGGGCTTGAACACGTCTTCCCCCCGGAAGTCATAGGACGCCAAGCGGTTCCGGGCGCTCTGGGCGGAGAGGCCCCGCTTGGAGGACATCATATTCTCCACCAGGTTCCAGTCCGGGTGGTCGAAGCGGATGATCTGGGGCAGGTAGGCGGGCTTCGCCTGGGGCCCCAGCTTGATGCGCCCGTCGTCGGGGTACAGCTCCCCCATAATCATCTTGATGAGGGTGGATTTCCCCGTGCCGTTGTCTCCGATCAGGGCGATCCGCTCGCCTCCCTCGATCTTCAGGGTGATGCTGTCAAATAAATGCTTGTCCCCATAGGACTTCGCCAGATTCCGAATCCCCAGCAGCTCGTCCCCGTGGAACTCGGCGGTGGAAAAGCGGGCGTCCATCTTCCGGGCCTTGGTGGGCTTGGCGGTGGTGCGCATCCGCTCGATGCGGCGCTCGATATTGACGGCCCGGCGGTAGGTCTTGTCCATGCCCATGAAGGCCCAGAGGCGCAGCTGCTCCGCCGCCTTCTCCAGCTGTTCAATCTTCGCCTGTTCCTTCTGGTACTGCTTCAGCCGCTCCTGATAGCGGCGCTCCTTCTCCACGGCGTAAAAGCTGTAGTTCCCGCTGTAGAACTCCGCCCTGCCGTTCTCGATTTCAATGACCCGGGTGACCACCCGGTCCAGGAAATAGCGGTCGTGGGAAATGGCCACCACGGTGCCCCGGAAGCCCCGGATATACTCCTCCAGCCACTCCGTGGCGTGGAGGTCCAGGTGGTTCGTAGGCTCGTCCAGCAGCAGAATGTCCGTGTCCTCCAGGATGAGCCGCCCCAGGTTCACCCGGGTCTTCTCCCCGCCGGAGAGGCTGTCGAAGAGCTGCTGCCGCTGCTCCTGGGAAATGGAGAGGCCGTTGGCGATTTTATTCACGGCCACGTCGGTATCATAGCCGCCGAAGACCTCGAACCGCTCGGCCAGGGACCCATAGCGCCGCAGCAGCGCCGGGTCCGTCTCCCCCGCCGCCATGCGGCCCTCCAGGGCCTCTATCTCCTTCGCCAGGCTCTCCAGCCGGGCAAAGGCGGAGCGCAGCACGTCCTCCACGGTGTACCCCGCCGGGTAGACGGGAATCTGGGAAATCAGCCCCAGCCGCCGTCCCTGGCCCACGGAGACCCGGCCCTCGTCGGGCTCCAGCTCCTGGGTCAATATGCGAAAGAGGGTGGTTTTGCCCGCGCCGTTCCGGCCCAGCAGGCCCACCCGCTCTCCCTGGTCGATCTGAAAGGTCAGGCCGTCCAGGACGTTGTGCCCTACCTCAAAGGACTTGACCAGGGAGTTTACCTGTATCTCAATCATAGCGCTTTATCGTTCATTCTCCAAATTTATTGTTCTTGCAGCCGCTCCACCAGCCAGCCGAATTTCATGGCGTGGGAAGCCTTCACCAGCATGGCCGTTCCCGGCCCCAGCTGCCGCCGGAGCTCCGGAAGGGCCTCCTCTTTCGTCGGGAAGTACAGCACGGATCCGCCGCTGAGGGCCACGCCGTCGGCGGTCTTGCCCGCCAGCTCTCCGCTGCCGATGGCAAACACCAGGTCGATTCCCAGCATGGCGGCCAGGGCCCCCATGTTGTAGTGGGCCCGGTTTTTCAGCTCCCCCAGCTCCCCCATGTCTCCCAGGACGGCCACCCGCTTGTCGCACTCCGTCCGGGCCAGGATTTCCAGCGCCGCCGCCACGGACTGGGGGTTGGCGTTGTAGCAGTCGTCCAGCAGCATCCGCCGCGACCGCAGGCGGAGGACCCGCATCCGGCTGCCCGACGGGACATAGGAGGCCGCCCCCCGGGCAATTTCCTCCGGACTGAGGCCCAGGGCCTCTCCCACCGCCACGGCGATGGCGGCGGCGTAGGCCATGTGCTCCCCGGGGGCGGGGATGTCCAGCGGATACCGCTCCTTCTCCGTCACCACGGTGCAGCGGATGCCCTCCACGCCGTGGTCGGCGATTTCCGTAATCTGGGCCTGGCAGTGTTCCGACTTGCCGCAGCGGACGGTGCGGAAGGGCTCCGCCACGGTGTTCAGCAGGGCGTCGTCGCCGTTCAGAACCGCCAGGCCGTCCTTCTTCAGGTGGGTGAAAATCTCGCACTTGGCTTTCAGGATGCCCTCCCGGCTTCCCAAATACTCGATGTGAGCGTCGCCGATGTTGGAGATGACGGCGACGTCCGGCTTTACCATTTCAGTGAGGTACTCGATCTCCCCAAAGTGGTTCATGCCGGTCTCGATCACCGCCGCCTGATGCTCGGAGGTCAGGCCCAGCAGGGTCAGGGGGGTTCCCACGTCGTTGTTGTAGTTCTCCGGGGTCTTCCAGACCCGGAGCTTCGCCCCCAGCACGGCGGCGATCATCTCCTTGGTGGTGGTCTTCCCCACGCTGCCGGTGACCTGGATCACCGGGATGGAAAACCGGTCCCGGCAGGCAGAGGCCAGGGACTTGAGGGCCAGGCGGGTGTCCGGGACCCGGATGTAAAATTTATCCTCCCGGAGCGTCTCCGGCACGCGGGCGCAGAGGCATCCCGCCGCGCCGGCGCCCAGGGCCGCGTCGATAAAGTCATGCCCGTCGAACCGCTCTCCCACCCAGGGCAGGAACAGGCAGCCGGGGGTCAGCTTGCGGCTGTCGGTGCAGACCGCGGCGACGGCGGGGGCGTTCTCTCTGGGATTCAGCCACACGCCGTCCACGGCGTCGGCAATTTGGCGGGCAGTCATGGGCTCCATTCCATCGTCCTCCTCACGCCCCGCGGGGGGAGCGTGCTTTCTCTTTATGATTTATGTATCAGCGGCGCTTGACGGCAAGGGACAGCCGCACAATCTCCTCGCACAGGTCGCCGTAGCTCATGCCCACGGCGGCGGCCTCCTGAGGCACGAAGCTGGTGGGGGTCATCCCCGGCAGGGAGTTGGCCTCCAGGCACCAGA
>ERZ779623.170-NODE-170-length-33516-cov-16.018649_pt1 | contig 33516 bp, 30 predicted proteins | sample MGYA00514189_ERZ779623 | MGnify/ENA primary metagenome ERZ779623 (study PRJEB29562, sample SAMEA4376712) | mouse gut metagenome | isolation source: Cecum | study: EMG produced TPA metagenomics assembly of the A DSS colitis mouse model was used to assess the... | reverse complement strand
CGGCCAGCAGCACCAGCGCGGCGCCCGCCAGCACCGTCCAGGAGGAGAAGTATTGCCTGACGGGAGTACGGTGGACCAGCGTGCGGACGGCGATGAAGACCAGAAGGCCCAGCGAGCCGATGGGAGAGGCGAGCAGGCACAGGGAGGCCAGGAAGAGCTGGTATTTGGGCGGAATGTTCCAGGAGACCGCCATGGCCAGGAACAGCCACAGCAGCGTGGTGTGATGAAAGGTGTAATGAAGCTGCATGGTGGGGGGCACGCCTCCGAAGAAAGCCAGTACCGTCAGGTAGAGTTCGTGGGCCAGGGGCCCCTGCAAATTGAGCAAATGAAGCCCCCACCTGACGATGCCGTCCAGCGGGCCCTGGAAGATGAGCAGGAGCAGGAAGAGCAGGGTGGCCGAGCGGAATCTGCTCCAGAGGACCGTAAGGGTCAGCGCCAGGCCCAGCCCCGTCCAGGCGGTCAGGACATAGTTAATGATGAATATGTCCGAACAGGAGAAACATTTGCACGCCAGAGCCGGTGGCAGCCAGAAGGCGAGGTAGTAAATGAAATGGCTGTCTCCCGCGTCCACCAGCGGCCAGTCGCAACGGATGAGGGTTTCATAAATGGGGTTGCGGACCACAAAGTCCGCGTGCTGGGATGTGATCCCCGTCATTCCGCCCGCCAGAAGCCACAGGAGGGAAAGGGCGAGGGCACAGAGGTAAATGGCCAGCTGCCGCCTGGTCAGGTGAAGCGTGGGGGCCGGGATTGTTGCGCTCAGCAGGACGGAGGCGGCGGCTACTGCCGCAGCGGCCGGAATGGAAAACAGGGGCCTGACCCATCCCAGCAGAAAGAGGAGGGTAGGGAGCGCCATATAGGCCACGGTGCAGGATGCGGCAAGCCTCCCGCTGATGGTTAATGCGATGTCCGTTTGTTTCCGGGGCTGTTCCATGTAGAGAGAAAGGGGGAAGGCGTGTTCAGGAGGCGTCTGGGAGGAAAGCTTTTTCCCACTGGGGAATGATATGTTCCCGCGTGAATTTCCGGCTTTTGGCTATGGCGTTCCTCGCCATGGAGCGCAGGGCGGCCGGTTCCCGCATCAGCCCTGCGGCCATTTCCGCCATCCGATGCGCCTGGAAACCGCCGGCCGCAGGCAGGATGCAGCCGTCCTTTCCGTGGTCCACCAAGTCATAGGCGGCGGTGAAGCTTCCGTAAACAATGGGGGAGACGCCGAAGGACATGCCTTCCACGATTACCAGGCCGAATCCTTCATATTCCGAGGTTAAAAAGAGCAGGGAGGCCTGTTCGTAATACGGGGCAGGATTTTGGAAGCCTTCAAAGGAGACGTGCTTCAGGCGGTGTTCCTCGCAGAATTCCTGAAGGGAGCGTTTTTCCGGCCCGTCACCCACCAGGCGGAGAGTCCAGTCCGGGAAGCAGGGTTCCAGCAGCGCCCACGTTTCCAGCACGCGGGAGACCCGTTTCTGGTTGGGTTCCAGCCGTCCGACAAAAAGAACCTCCTTTTTCTTGAGGGCCGGATCATAGCGGAATTCCGGGTTTTCCACGGTAATGGGGTTGGGAATCGTCAGAAGTTTTCCGGTATCTTTCAGTCCGGTGATGTTCCGGAAAGCCTGGTGGAAACTGTCTGAAAGGAGGATATAACGGTCGCTGTGGGCGTAAACGTAACGCAGGCTGGCCCCGGTGGCCATTGAGCAGCCTTTCAGCAGAAGGCGCAAAAACGCTCTGTTCACCGGGTTTCCCGTCCGGGCCATGCGCATCCTGAGGCCTTCCAGCCGTGCGTTGCAGTCCGGGGCGTTATGGTGGACGGCCAGCAGGCGGCAGGGCAGGCCCCTCATGGCTTTCCGGCACAGTCTGGTGACGTGGAAGGGCAGGCACCACTGGTTGATGATGACGTCAATGCCGCAGGTGGCCAGGATGTCCCGCAGCGCATTCCGGTTGGCCCGGCTGGAAACGGGGTAGCTCAGCCGGTGCAGCGTGACCCGTTCGTCCAGAGCTGGGGAGGGCTTTTCCGTCACCTGTTCAAAGGAAACCACATGAACCGCATGGCCCCGGGCGGAGAATTCATTCGCCAAAATGGCGGTGACGGTTTCCACGCCGCCTATGGAAGGGAATTTTCCGAGCAAAAAGAGGATGTTCATGGGAGATAGACAAATTCCGGTTTGGTTTCCTGCCCCAGCAGATACCGATACAGGCGTTTCATGCGGTCGGCCGCGTGGGGGGCGGCGCAGGTTTCCATGACGAGGGCGCGTCCGCGGCCTCCCATGGCGAGCCTTTCCTGCGGGGAGAGGTTGAAGGCGTTTTCCAGGGCTGCGGCCAGGGAAGAGGAATCGTTGCCGCACCACCAGCCGCACCGGCGGGTGTTCAGCGCTTCCCACGGCGTTCCCCGGCTGGCGATGACGGGCGTTCCCGCCAGCAGGGCCTCCGCAATGCTCATTCCAAAGTTTTCCTGGTGGCTGGGGGCGCACAGGACGTCCAGGGAAGAGAGCATTTCATACTTCCGCCTTCCGGAAACAAAGCCCGTGAAGGAGATATTGGAAATGTTTTCCGCCCGGACCAGTTCTTCCAGCCGGGCCTTGTATTCCGGGTCTCCGTCACCGATGAGCAGAAGCTCCGCGTTCGGGAGGCGCAGCTGACCCCAAGACGTGATCAGGGCTTCCAGATTTTTGATGGGATGGAGTCTGCCCAGGAATCCGGCCCGGAAGCCCTCGTGCCCGGGGCGCCTGATATCCGCAAGATATTCCGGGATCCGCACCGGATTGGGGATGACGGCCACGGGGTTGGAAAAGCCCATGTCCCTGTAGTATTCCATTTCCTTTTCGCAGGTGACGTGGACGCAGGCGGCTCCAGAGATGTCTTTCCGGTGTCCCAGGGCGAGCATGAGTTTCTTTTTCCAGCCGCCGCGCTCCAGCGCCTGGGGGTACAGCATTCCGTGCAGGGAAACGACGCAGGGGGCATTCATTTTGCGCGCGTGTGCGCATGTGGCGTGGTTGACGTCCAGCCACAGGCCGTTGGTGTGGTAGAGGCAGTACCGGGAGCCGGCCAGAAAGCGGCGTATGTTCCGGGAGACGGCGAGAGGGGTGCGGGCGTCAAACGGGCAGGCATGGATAAAGCTGTCTTCTCCCACCATCTGTTCTTGTGGGGAGCCGGGCTGGAGGGTGAGGATGTCCGTGGGCATGCCGGAAGCGTTCAGGGCTTTGACCAGGTCATAAGTGCAGGTGCTGGTGCCGCCCGAACGGGAGTCAAGGGACGCGATGGTTTGTAATATGGGAGCCATTAATCTAAAAGGGAGGTGTATGCCTTAAGCTGCGTTTCCACGCGGCTGTTCCAGTTGATGTCCGCGACGCGGCGCGCCATGGTTTCATAATTCTTTTCAACTTCATGAATGGCGTTGCTCAGGCCGTCCGGCGCGGACAGGGAAAAGACGGCGCCCGTTTCCAGAGCGGCAACCATGTCGGCCGCGCTGCCCACCTTGTCGCTGGCGATGACGGGCAGCCCCCGGAAGAGGGCTTCTTCCACGACCAGCCCCCACGGCTCATAGCGGGAGGGGAGGATGAACACGTCATGCCGTCCGTATATTTCCGGGAGTCTGTCGTTGGGAACGTGGCCCAGAAAGCGGATATTATCCTTGGCCATGTTTTTGAGAAGTTCTTTTTGAGGGCCGTCCCCCACGATGGACAGAGGCCGCCCATTGGAGTTGAATTCCCTGATGAGCAGTTCCAGATTCTTTTCCGGCGCGAGACGCCCGACGTAAATGTAGTTCAGGGGAGTGGACGGGGAATGGCGGAGGGCACGGCGGCCTTCCATGTTAAAGATGCCTACGCTGCCCGTGACATGGATGTCTCCCGGATAACGAATATGCTCAAACAGGGCGCGGTGGGGGGAACCGGAAGGCAGCGCCGCGCTCATGCGGCGTATGACGGCTTTTTTAAGCAGGCCTTTCCAGCCGTTCATGCCGGAATCAATGGCTGACGATTCGCAAATGACGGCATTGCGGCGCCTGGGGGAAAAAAAGCTGTATATGTTGTATTCCGGCGCCATCCAGCCGGAGAACAGCACTCTGCGGGCCCGGACCTGGGCCATCAGCTTCAGGAGCCTGAGCAGGACAAGAGCCTTGTTTCTTTTTCCCGCATTTCCCTCATGCAGAAAGAAGTAGTCAAAACCTCCCTCATTGCCGGAGAGCCGGGTATTGACCGCTTCCGCCCCATAGCCGTAAAGAACCAGAAGAACGGAGTGTTTTTTCGCCAGTTCCTCACAAAGCCTTACTTTGTAAAAGGAAGGCGTATTGGTCAGGTAGATGAAGTCATATTGCTTGTTCATAGTTAAAGCAGCGTCTTGAATTCATCCGGAAGGCAGGTGCTGTCCCCCAGGACGGCTTCCGGAACGCTGTTCCGGTATACCCGCTTGAAATGCCTTTTGTTGAACAGGATGGGGCGTTCCCCTATGAACGCTCCCCAGGCGGAGAATGTGGAGTCCGAAGCAATGACCCATTTGCACCTGCTGATGGCGTACATGTCCGCGTAGGCATTGCCGTAAAACGCGCGCCTGACGTTGGGGAGGGCCAGCAGCTCCCGAAGCTCTTCGTCCGAGCCGTCGGAAAAGATGAGGAATTGCTGGGCCGGCTTGATGGACAGGATTTCCCTGACGAGATTCACGTACCAGAGGATATCCACCCGCATCTCCGGAGAATAGTCTCCCAGCCGCACGTGAATGGCGATGCAGTCCTTCAAGGCTTCCGGACGCACGTTTTCAATGATTTCCTTTCTGGTGATTTTTTCTATGAATTCATGCACCAGATCCATGTGTTCATTGAGGTCGTCGAAGTATTCCCCCATGCCGCGGATTTGCTTCACCCTCCCGGAACCGGGGCGCAATTTTTCCGCAAGCAGCAGTTGGATTTTTTTTAATCCTCTGATTCCCAGCTCATTGAAAATTTTGAAATAAACTCTTTTATCTTTCTCCCGGCGCAGGAATGTTCCCGGGCTGAGTTTGGTCCAGGTGGGGGAAATGTAGCCTGCGTTTTCCCGCCTGCTGAGTATGTAGGCGCGAGCCGCCACAAACATGCAGTTGGCAAGCCCCGGTCCTGATAAACGGAACCAGCCGAAGTCATAATCCGAGAGGACAGGGTAGAAATATGTTTTTTCAGATTCCATGTTTAAGGTCTGTCATGCGTTTTTGCAATACGGCGAAGGAGGTGAACAACAGGGTGGTGACCACCTGGTTGATTCCCCATAGATATGATTCAAAGTTGGCGGCGATTAGAACGGAGATGATGACGAACAGGTGTATCCTGTCATAATCGCAGGCGGATTTGTGGAATTTCCGCCAGACGGAGCAGGTATAATACGCCATGAACGCAAACAGGAAAACAGAGTAGGGAATGCCTATCATTTTCATGATGTCAAGATAGCCGTTGTGGGACCCCAGGCCGCTTACCGCCTTGGCTTTTTCGCTCTGTTCCACGTCAAAGCCGTTTCCCAGGATGGGGGATTCGGCGATCATGATGAGAGTCGCTTTCCGTTCGCCTTCCCGGGAGGATGAGAAATCCATATTTTCCACGGATTCCGTGAACCGGTTCAGGCCGGTGGAAGAGATTCCCGCCATGGGCAGGATGATTTGCCAGGCGAGCACTCCGGCCAGGAGTACTGCCAGAAATTTGGCGTTCAGACCGTATTTGATGACGAAGGTCAAACAGAGGATGCCTATGGAAGCCCGGCTTCCGGAGAGGAAGGTGGCCAGGACGCATAGAAGAATGATGGCGATTTTTTTCTTTGAGCGGTCGGAAGAATCCAGAATCATGGCTCCTGCGCATAATGAGGAGATGGCTCCCAGCCCATTCGCGTTGCAGAATCCCAGGGTGTGGCGGCCCTCAAAAATAACGTCGTTGTGAACAAAGCCGAGAAGGATGAGCAGGCTGGTGACTACCGACAGAATCGGCATGAGGCGCTGTAAATAGAATGACAGGTCCTTCTGGACGGAAAGCGCAATCATCAGGCAGCAGACGACCTTGGCAATCAGGTAAATTCCCGTTTTCTCATTAAGGTCAAAAATACCGAATGTGAATTGATACAGGATGAAAATGAAGACGAAAGAATAAATGAAAGGAGATGATGCGACCGTTTTCCGGTCAAATACGCGTCCGGAGTTGATCAGCAGCAACAGAGCTCCCAGCCCCAGAAGAAGGAAAGACCCCATGGAGCCAATGCCGTTTAAGAGCATGTGCTGCTGGCCAAGCTGGCAGAGAATGAAGGCAAAAGCCCAGTATTTGCAGAGTGCGGCCATGTCCGGATTTGCTGGTTCTGAGTGAAACTGAAAAAGATTGTTACTGCATATATCCCAGTTGGCGCAATTGCGGAAGGAGACGGGTCATTCTTGTCTCCCATGATGCGTTTTCCCGGGCGGCGGCCAGGTTTTTGTCCGCCAGTTCCTGATAGGTGGCGATGTTGTCCAGAATCTGGGAGAGCCGATTGCCGATGTCCCCGTCTGTCTGGAGTTCAATGACGGGATTGTACCCCAGCAGATCAACCAGTTCTTTGGGGGCATGGCCGACGATGAGCGTTCCGGAGAGCATGCATTCCCAGTAGCGCTGCGTCAGCGTTTCCACATCGCCCGCCATTTCCGGGTGGGTTCGGCAGCGCGGGTAGCAAATGACGATTTTTGTGGAAGCCAGCCCTTCGCACAGCGAAGGAAAATCCGGGAAGACAAGGCGGCCCGGTTCTTCCGGGTAAAGATAGCTGAGATGTGGCGCCTCCTGCCGCATTTGAAGGATGGCCTCGTGGACAGGCTGCATCAGGCGCCCGATCTGGAGAATGTCCGTCCGGCGCCCCTCCAGAGCTCCTCCGTCCCTATAGCCGGTGGGGTCTATGCCTTCCGGAACGTGAACCGCGTGGATATGCGGAAGTTTTTTTGCCACGTATTCGCAGACCCGGGATGACGTGCACAACAATGTTTGCACATGGTGGCGTTTCAGGGAAGAGATGAGGCGCGGCCAGTACCGGGGCCAGACGTCCCACAGCATGGGCACGATTTCATTGGTATAGCCGAGCGGCCACGCGAATGAGTCCGGGTATCCGGCCCCCGGAACCAGCAACGCCTTGCGTGAGCTGGTGAACAGGGGGAAATTTCTTGAGATTCGGGATTTGGCGATCAGCAGACGCAAATTCCACGGGGCGCGAATTCCCTTGACCGTTTTTCCCCCGCTGGCTGCCCATGCGTCCGCGAACCATTGCATGAAGAATTGGTAATTGCCTTCTTTTCTGATAGGTTCCAGTAATGTTAAATGTTTCATGATTTTACTGCGTTGAACATGTTTTCCCATTCAGAGACAGTCTGTTCCAGGTTGAACAGAGGCGCTGCGGCCAGGCCGTTTGCCGCATAGGAGGAGAGGTCTGAGGCCGTCATTTCACGCATGGCCCGGCACAGGTCTTCCGGATTGTCCGACTCAAAAAGGATGCCGGCGTGATGTTTGCCCACTATTTCCCGACAGATAGGTATATCCGCCGCCAGAATAGGCAGTCCGCAGCACATGGCTTCCACCTGGACGAGGCCGAAGCCTTCGCAACGGGAGGGAAAGAGCAGGATGGAATGGCGGGGAAATTCTTCCTCCATATTTCCGCAGGGTCCGTGCAGAATGATTCTGTGGTGCAAACCGTTGGAGGATACATATTCTTCAATCCATCCTTTCAGCGGGCCTTCCCCATAGATGTGGAGATTCCATTCCTGATCCGTTTCAATGAATCTGTGGAACGCGCGGACGGCCAGATCAGTTCCTTTCTGGTGGGAGAGAGCCCCGACGTAAACGAATGTTTTGCTGGTAAGGGGCGATTTTCTGGCCGGGTTCATCGTGTTGGGGTTGTAGATTCGACGGGCGGGGAGATGGTGTTTTTCTCTGAATTCTTTTTCGTCCCCGTCAGACAGGACGATGATTTCATCGAAACGATGGTAATATGCCTTGATGGCTTCCTTCATGTACCGGGAGAAGAAGGAGCCCATATTGGTGAAATAATTGTCATAGGAAGCATGGGACCATGTCAGTATTCTCATGCTGGGCAGGAGCTTGTTTTTGGTGAGGGCGAGAAGCAGGGAGTCTTCAAAGCCGGAACCGAAAATGACCACATCATATTGATGTTCATTGAGATGGTTCGTCAGCGCCTTTTTGAAGCCTGACGTGTAGCGTGCGGCCGCGTATAGCCGGCAGCCAAGGGCGGAGCTGAACAGAGGGGTTTTGCAGACGAGAACGTCCGCTGCGGAGCGGCGAATTTTCTCATATAAATTCATTTCCCTGCAGTAAATGTGAATTTGTTCCCGGTTGATTCCTTGGATGCCTGACTGCGGAAGGTTTTTCAGGGAGTAGAGGCTTACGTCATGTTTGCGTGACAAGGCATCCATCAGGCAGGTCAGAACTCTTGGGACGCCTCCTATTCCGAAATCAGACCATGCGACAAAACAAATTTTCATTTTTACAAATGGTTTGATGAAGTTCTTTTGATTCTACAGAATGGCGGCCCACCTGGCCGCCAGGTTTGAGGAGCTGAAGTTTCTGGATGTGACGAGGCTGTGCCGGCTGAATTTTTCCAGTTCGCCGGGATTGTTGATAAGGGATGTGAGGGCGTTCGAGTAAATTTCTTCCTGAAAGGGGGGAACGAGGATGCCGTTTTCCCCGTGGGAGATAATATCCCGGACGGCAGGGTAGCTGTCAAAGGCAACAGGAACGCACCCGTGCTGCATGGCTTCCACAAGAACAAGGCCGAACCCTTCAAACGTGGAAGTCATGCAGAATACGGAGGCTCTGGAATAGTAAGGTTCCGGATTCTGGAAGCCGTGAAAGGCAATTCGGGAAAGCCCCAGTTTTTGGGCGGAATCCTTAAGCATCTCCGCATCCGGTCCGTCGCCCACAATGTCCAGATGCCAGTCCGGACATGTTTTTTCCACTTTTTCCCATATGCGCAGAAGCCTGTCCACTCCTTTTGAGGGGTTGTCCAGCCTGCCGACAAACAGGCAGCGCGGTTCTTTTCTCTCTTCCTTGGAGAGAACGGCCGGTTCCACGATATTGGGAATGCAGACGAGCTTGTTCCCGGGGACGGAGGGGCACAGTTTTTTGAATTCTTCAATGCCCCCTTCCGAAAGCGTCACTATCCGGTCATAGTCTGAAGCCAGTTCCCGGAACAGGCTGCGCTGAAGCAAAACTGCCCTGTATTTTTTTAATGACAGTATAAGCGTATGATAGAAAAATGAACGTGCCTTGCCGATGAGGCCGCGTCCGGAGGGCCTCCGGTTGACGGTCCGGTAATGTTTCAGATAGGTATATTGGGAACTATGCTGCACAGCAATGAGTTTGACGGAAACCCCGTTCATGTGCCCGCGATGACGGAAGATTCCCCACCGCCCCACAATCCCGCCTTCCGTCTGGTCAATGATGCTCTCAATTTCTCTTTCCCGGATAAGGTTAAGCAGGAAATTCTGTTCTTCCTTCCGGCTGAGGGCTGCGGGAATGAACACGAGATCCGTCGGAGGCACGTATTCTTCCCCCAGCCTGTTTTTGTTTCTGCAGAGGAGCGTTACCCGGTGGCCTTCACCGGCAAGCATGGCGGCCAGCTGATGGGTGGCCCGTTCCATGCCTCCCTGTTTGCCCAGGGGTTCATTGGGAAGATAGATGACGATGTTGCTCATGGCTGGTCCTGCAGGCATTCCATCCACAGGGGAATGACCTTTTCCGGGTGATAGTTCGTTAATACTTTGGTGCAGGGCGGGACGTAGGGGCCGCTCATCAGTTCATCCAGTTCCCGCGCGAAGAGGCGCAGGCTGAAGGGCGGGATGAGACGTCCCGTCTCCCGGTTCGGCAGCATGTCTTCAGCAGCGTGGAAACTGTTGAAAACTACAGGAAAACAGCCGTAGGAGAGGGCTTCGTTAATTACCATGGGCATGCCTTCGTGGGTGGAGGTGAGGCAGAGTATTCTGGCCTTGCGGTAATAAGGCGCGGGTTCCTTAACACCCTCAAAATGGACGTTTTCCAGTTTCAGGCGCGCCGCCATCCGCTCCAGATTACCGCGTTCCGGGCCGTCCCCCACCAGGTACAGATGCCAGTCCGGATGAAGCGGCTGCACTTTTTTCCAGACGTTCAGCAGACGATCCACCTTTTTGGGAGAATCCGCCATCCGTCCCACATAAAGAACGGCGTTTTCCTTCCCGGAAAGGTCAGGCTGAACGGGATCATAAGTCAGCAGGTTGGGAATGGCGTACAGCCGGGCCCTTTCCGGGGGGCCCGCCAGCTGGAGGGCGTCTTCCGTATACCGGGGGGAAAGAAAGACCACCTTGTCCGATCCGCGGAACATATCCCTGTATTTCCTCCTCTTGTTACTGACGGCCACATGTTTTTTACAGGGCAGCAGCGCATGGCGCAACAGCGTTTTCATGGTATTGCCCCAGGTGGAGAAATCCTTCCGGAGCAGGCAGGAGAAATAATCCAGCCCTGTGCGGACGTCAAAGGAAATCCAGGAAATGATGGAAGCCTGGATGTCAAGGTGTTCATGGCTGAAGAAGAAGGAGTCATCCTGATTGGCCCCGCAGTTGATAAGGCCGTCCGTCTTTTGTGCGGAGCATAGATTTTCCACATATTCCCTGTTTTCCCTGCAGAAGAGCGTGTCCTGCCGCGGGAGGGTGAAATAAGGCAGTTCGCCGGGAGGAACATCCGCCTGACGGAGAGACAGGAAGGAAACCCGGTGGCCGTGCCGCGACAGGGCTTGCGCCAGAAGATATGCCGCCCGTTCCGTTCCTCCCGCATGGGGCAGGATGGGTTGGTCAAAATAGAAAATCAGGTTCATGACGGCGTGACGGAAAGGAATGGGAACAGAAAATTTAACGGGTTTTGAACAGGTAAAGGATGGGATTGCGCATACTGCCAGCCTTGGCCAGTAGCCGGGTTACTCCGTAATGCCACGGGTAAGGGATGCCGTTTTTTTTGAATGCCTGCTTGTTCTGGCGCGTATTCCTCAGAATGGCTCTCAGGCCCGCCGTACTGGAGCCTCCGGTGCGCATGAATACCATGTCGCGGTCGATATAGGCGGTGGAAATGCTGTTTTTTTCTATAAAGCGCATCATCAGCTCAAAGTCCGCCGCGCTGCCTATAGCAGGATCAAAGCCGCCGTAACGGGTAAAGCAGTCCTTTTTACAATAGAACGTGGGGTGCGCCGGGTTCCAGCCGCGCTGGAAGGAACCGGGAGTGTACTCCGTTCCGCGCCATGTGCGTACGATTTCCCTTGCTCCGTTGATGTAGTGCAGATTGCCGTGCACAGCGTCCGTTCCATGCCGGGCAAACGCTTCGGCGATGGCTTCCAGTACATTTTCGTCCTGGTAATAGTCATCCGCATTCAGAAAGCCGATGACATCTCCCGTGGCCATGCCTATCCCCTTGTTCATGGCATCATAAATTCCCTTGTCCGGCTCGGATAGCCATTTCATGCGGCCGGAAAATTGATGACATCTCCCGTGGCCATGCCTATCCCCTTGTTCATGGCATCATAAATTCCCTTGTCCGGCTCGGATAGCCATTTCATGCGGCCGGAAAATTGATGACTGTATTTTTCAATCAATTCCACGGTTCCATCCTTGCTGGCCCCGTCCACCACAATGCTTTCCACGTCCGGGTAGGTTTGCCGCAGAATGCTTTCCAGCGTGTCTTGCAGCGTTGCAATGCTGTTATAACAAACCGTAATGACTGAAATTTTCATTTTTGGCGGGGGGAGTGGAGGATTTTTATTGGACGCTTTTCTGACGGCTCCTCATGATAAGCTGGGTATTTGCCCTAAGGCCTTTGGTCGGCAGGTCTTTGGGGGTCAAGGGATGGTCGGGTACGCTCAAGGATGGGACGGGTTCTTTTCGGATACTTCTTAAGATGAGTTGCGTATTTTCTTTTAATCCGTAGGTCATCAAATCCCTGGGCTTCAGTACACGGGCCGGTGTGCTCAGGGCATCCGGTCGCTGTTGAATGCCTTCTCTCTCGACAACCTTGAGGAAGGTGTAAAAAAGGATATTCAGGTCGTACCGAAAGGTCAGGTGGTGTTGGTAGCTCAGGTCATAACATACCCGCTGGCGGAAGGTGAGGTTGTTGCGCCCGCGAATCTGGGCCAGCCCCGTGATGCCCGGGCGCAGGGACATTCTTTTTTTCCGGGTGGAAGGGGTAAAAATGGCCATTTGATCGGGAATCCAGGGGCGTGGGCCGATAAAGCTCATGTCCCCCAGCAGAACGTTGATGAGTTCAGGCAGTTCGTCCAGGGAGGTGCTGCGCAGCAGGGAGCCCAGGACTGTTGTGCGTTCTTCGTCCGGGAGCAGGTTCCCTTCCTTGTCCCGGGTATCTTTCATGGTTTTGAATTTGATGATATGAAAGGGTTTGAGGCCGTGCCCGATGCGCTTTTGCAGGAAGAAGGGAGATGTCCGCTGGACGATGGCCAGCAGAATAGCCAGAATGGCTAATACCGGAAACAGGCATATAAGGCCGAAGAGTGCACCCGTGAAATCCAGGGCGCGTTTTCCGTAGCGTCTGTAAAAATTATGATTACGATACAGCGGGTTGCTGAAGGGGATATTAGTTATAGGGGCTGACATGGGTGTAGTACGAGAGGTTGTTGATAGGGTAGGCGGAGTTAGTTTTTCAGAGGCATGCGTTTGGCCATGGCGATGTTGTGGCTGTCTGTCCCCCACCATTCGTAAAGTTGACGGGTGCGGAACGTTTGTGCCAGGGCTGCGGCGGATTTGCCGTAAAATCCTTTCAGGGAGCCGACATTGCCCTGATATTTGACGCCTTCCTGCCGGGCCAGTTGGAGGAAATCTTCCTGTTGCAGGAGGCGGCCATAGCGTTCAGGGTGCGCCAGGACAGGGACGTATCCCATGTCCCGAACGGAGCTGATCATGTCCTTCCAGGCGCCGGGAAGGTAGTACTGGGGCAGTTCCACCAGCAGGTGGATTCCGTCGTAGGTCAGGGGAGTGTATCGGCGCAGCTGCTCATGGAACTGGTTGTCCAGCATGTATTCCGCCGCGAGCCGAAGCTGGAATTGTTCTTCCCTGGTGTCGGCAAGCAGCTGGTCGAAACGGCGGCGCAGGAAATCGGGCGTATTATCCGGGTAGCGCGCCATGATATGGGGGGTGCAGTAAGCTCCTTTGAGTCCCATGGCCTTGAGCCGGCGAATGATGCCCAGGCTTTCTTCAAGGCAGGCGGCTCCGTCGTCCACCCCCCATAGAATATGGGTGTGCATGTCCATGCCGTCCGGAAAAAGGCTGGATGTCGCATACCGGGGGGTGAACAGGTTGCCGAACATGATTGCTGCCGAAAAGAGTAAAAAGCAGGGAAGAAAGCCTGGGCTTATGTATGGCCTGCGCCTTATTTATCTTGTTTCCTGCTGGTTTGCTGCGGTTCTTTGGTCCCGTAGCCATACTGGTAGCCGTAGCCATAGCCATAGTAGCTGTAGCTGGCGGACTTGAAGTTGACGCCGTTGATGATGTACGCCATATTGGGCAGTTTTCCCTGATCGGCCAGTTGCTGGATTTGGAGCAGATACCGTTTGTCGATTTTTCCGCTGCGCACGGCGTACAGGGTAATATCGCTCAGGGATGCCAGAATGGCGGTGTCTGCCAGAATGCCGTAGGGCGGAGCGTCGATGATGACGGCATCATACTGTTTTTTCAGGATGCCGAGGATATGGCCCAACAGGGGATGGCTGAGCAGGGTGACCGGATTGGGCACCATGGGGCCGGTGTAAAGGATATCCATGCCGCGGGAGTTTTCTCCCAGGGGGCGAATGATGCCGGTGGTGTCGGTGGTCTGTTGGAGCAGGATGGAAGTGAGTCCTTTGCGTCCGGAACCGCCGAGACGCCGGGTCAGGGAGGATTTGCGGAAATCCCCGTCAATAAGCAGTACTTTTTTGCCGGCATAGGCGAAAGCGGCGGCCAGATTGGCGGAGGTGAAGGTTTTCCCTTCTCCGGGGAGGGTGGAGGTGACCAGAATGACGTGTCCTCCCTGTTCCGGCCTGGGGAGCATGGAATCTACGTTATTGCGCAGAATGTGGAAGCATTCCGCGATGACGGAATGTTCGTCCTGAATGAAAAGCTTGGTGTTTTTGCTTTCTTTTTTGCTCATTTGAGGCAGTTCGGCAATGACCGGCTGCCTGTTTGCAGCGGGGAGGTCATGCTTGTTGTTGACCTTATTGTTCAACATGGCCGCTCCCATGAAGGCCAGGATACTGAGCAGGGCTCCGCCTGCCGTTCCTCCGGCGACGTATTTAATGGTTTTAGGAGAGATAGGGAGGTTGGAGCCATGGGCGGTTTCCAGTACCCGGGCATTGGATTCCGTTACCGCCATGGCCAGGGCGTTTTCCTGTTCCTTGCTCAACAGCATCAGGTACAGTTCTTCCTTAACCTTGTGTTCACGGATAAGCGGAATGATTTCCTGTTCCTTGATGGCAGTTTCCGTCAGGCGTTCAGTCAGGGAATTCCTTTTGTTAATAAGCTGGTTAAGTTTGAGATCCAGATTGCTGCGGTAGTTGGAGAGAGCTTTGTTAGCCGCCGCTCTGGTGGAATTCATCCTGTCCCTCAAGCTCACGGCAATCGGGTTTTGGGAGCCGGCGCTTCCGGCGATTTTCTGATATTCCAGATAAGCCTCATTGTAATGTTCTATCTGCCGGGCGATGCCGGAATCGGGAAGACCGGTTTCTACGGAGATCAGCCCATGTTTGCGTTCGCTTTCCTTGAGATTGTCAGCAAGGGTGGACGCCAGTTTGATTTGGGTTTCAAGATCAAAGATTTCCTTTTCCAGCGCCTGGGAGGTGCTGAAGTCCGCGCTCATGGTTGTGTCCGCATCTTTGACGATGTCACTCTTCGTTTTAAATTCGGTAAGTTTTTTGTCCACGTCGCTCAGGGAGGCTCCAAGTTCTTTTAGTCGATCCCTAATGAAGATTTTCGTTTTAAGGGACGCCTTGTTCCGTTCGTCCTTGGAAATTTGGTTGTAAACCTGGATAAGGTGGTTGAGCGTGTCTTCGGCTTTCTGGGGATTGCTGGATGTCAGAGTCATCTCCAGAAGGCTGGATTCCTTGGAGTCTGGACGGGTAATTGTCAGGCCACGGAGCAGGGCGTTGGCGGTTTCAAGAACGGGAGAGTGTCTTACGATGACGGTTTTTCCGTTCCATGCGTCGGTCATCAGGGAGGTGGGATGAACGGAGATGGTGGCAAAGGGAAGCGTAAGCGGTTTTCCGTAAAAACCTTCCAGCAGGATGAGTTCCCCCTGATCATTGGGATGGCCAAGCGTGAAGCGCTTTTCATCCAGCGGCGTGATGTGCAGGGTGCAGGCTCGTTGTTTGTCGATTTGTTCAAAGTGCACCAATAAGGGGGTGGCATGGTAAAGATCAAGCTCCCTGAAATCTTTTTTTTGCCAATAGGATGTGTTGAGGTTGAGGTCTTCCACCACTTTGTTCATTAATGCGGTGGATTTGAGAACGAGGCTTTCATTGGCCAGGTTAGCCGCGTTGGGGTCTATGTTCAATTCCGCCATGATGCGTTCGGAAGAGACGTCGCTGCCTGTTTTGGCATCGCGCATCAGGACGCTGGCCGTTTTCTGGTAAATATAATTCTGTTTGCCGGCCAGGTAATAGGCCGCCGTGCCTCCGGCGAGGGCTGCCAGAATGATGATGAACCAGTAACGGCGCAGGATCGTCAGCACCGTGTCCAGGGAAAGAGCTGTTTCTTCTGTATTTTCCGTAACAGGAGGAGTGGGAGCGGTATTATTTGTCATGGAGGAAAGAGGGTGGAATGTTGTGTGGAAATACTGAACCCCTGGGGAATCGGTCCGATACAATCGGACCGTCCCTATATTTCCGTTCACAGGTATGATTAAGCCGGACGAAAAAGCGGCGGAATGTCCGTTACAGGCACAGGGCGACCACGGCCAGAGTAATGCCAAGCCCGGAGAGACCCCAGCCGTACCATTGAGCGGCATCGCTGCGCGTGTTGACCTTGCGGTCTGAGGGGGTCACGTAAATGATGTCGTTTTGCTGGATGTAATAGTAAGGAGAAGTGAACAAATCCTTGCTGCGCAGGTCGATACTGGCGATTTGACGGGTTCCGTTGGTTTCCCTGATTAGCGTGACGTCCCGGTTGCCGTCAATATTCAGGTCTCCGGCACGGCTGATGGCCTCAAGAATGGTTACGCGCTGTCCTTCAATAGTGTAGGTTCCGGGAGCATTGACTTCGCCCAGAACGGAGAATTTGAAGTTCATGATCTGAACATTGACGGAGGCATCCCGGATGTAGTCATTGTTCTTGAGAGTAGCGGCAATGTCGGAGGCCAGCTGGGAGCAGGTTTTGCCCGCAGCCTTCATTTTGCCGATGACGGGCAGGACGATGCAGCCCTGGGCATCTACCAAATATCCTTTGGGTTTGTTACTGGAGGTGCCGCTGGAGGAACCGATTTCAGACATGGCAAAGGGGGCGGTGAGCTCCGGCTGCTTGCTGCTGACTGCGATATAGAGCTGGTCATCCTTTTGGATGGTTGTCTGGTAGTTTGCCTTGATGGTTTCCCTGGAATTTCCGGAAACATCCTGGATATAGAGGACTTCCTTGGGGCTGACGCAGGAAGGCAGGAGAGCGGCTCCGGCCATGGCCAGGGAGCACAGAATGGCTTTATTGATGAGGTTGTTTGTATTCATTTGGTGAGGGAGGAGGAAACGTTGCTTTTGGGAGGAAAGATGGTGATAAAAACAGGGGAAGAGGCCATTCCGGCTCAAAGGATTTTCTTCCTTGCCCCGGAAGCACCACGGGAATGGCGTGATGCCCTCCATGCTTTCAATCTTCCGGAAGTTTGAAAGAAAAAGGCCGCTATATGTTCAGTCATCATTTTAAATTTGATGATTTTGATTTTTTTTGTTTGAAACAAGCAAGGGTTTGAAAAAGGGGGATATATTTCCCCTCACATGGAAAAAGCGGGGAAATAATCATCAATAATGAAAAGATACTGGCAGAAGCAGTACCGCCGAACAAAATACCGGGGAGTGGCCGCTGACTTGCCTGCACATGAAAGTCGTGCCTGGTTAACGGATTGTAATTTCAATGTCATGAGGAAGAGCATTCTCAATTAGCGGATTTCAAATCCTATTAAAAAAATAGGAATATTATGATTTAGTATAACTAGATAATGATTAGCGTTTAAAAAATTTTTAACCATATAATTTTTACAACTTTTTTATCTTTTCCGAACTCGGAAATAATGAATAAGCTTTTTTTTTTAAATGATTGCTATTGACACCGGATTTGAAATCCGCTGGATGTTTCATAACTCATGAAAAAATGTCGAACGGTATATTTTTTGTAATAGATATTTAGGATAATAATAAATAATCAAATGGATATGAAAAATAGTCATTGAAATTGATTCGGTTTTATTGATTTGCGGTGTAGGGACGGTCTTTTCTCAGGTAAAAAAAGGAATTCCTAGCGATACTCTTCCAGAGTGGCAAAAGTGTTTAAAAAACCTTATTTCCGGTCCGTAAGCCGGCACTTCCTGTCTTGAGGGAAGCGGATTCGGGCGATTCTTTTTCTTCCCTGTTTAGCCTTGAGTTTGGGGCGAAGAATTGCTAGGATAGAAACAGGTATGGCATTGGATATGCAGGAGCGTCATGCATTTGAGCATGAAGAGGGGCGTTCCCCTGTTTGGATTGGAATGGCATGGGGTGCCGTGTCTTTGTTGGGGGGGGCGGCTCTTCTGGCTGCTATGCTGACATTTGATGTGCGGGAAATAGGCTGGAGTTATTTAAATGGCTCCGGGCTGGTTATACCGGGTACCTCCAATGTGCTGGGAACGGCGGGATTATATGGTGCGGGAATTTTTTATTGGATGCTGGGAGCCATGGCCTGGATGCTGGTTATCCTGTTGGAGTGGTGGGGGCTTTACCGTCTGCTCCACCATGGAAGGCTGCCCCGAAGCGTGGTTTACGGCGGTTTGTTCCTGCTGTTATTCGGATGCCTGTTTCTGACGGCCGGGCATGTGCCGGGTAATGAATGGGTGGCACGCCACCAGATTCAGGGCGCCGGGGGGCTGGCGGGCCATTTGCTGGGAACTGGTCTGTTTCTTCCGTTGGCCGGGAGATCCGCTGTGCTGGCTTTTTCCGGGCTGGGCTATTTGCTGGCCCTGGTTTATGCAGTCGGGATGCGTCCCCGTCCGTTTTGCCGGGCCATGCTGCGGGAATGGCGTGCCTGGCGTATGAACAGGAAGGAAAAAAGACTGGCGCGACAGACCGCTCTGCTTGCCAGGGAAGCTGCCCGCGTGAGGGCCAGCATGGAAGACGCCGCTTTGTCCGCTCCCAGACCGGTTAGAAAGGGCCGGGCTTCCGTTCCCCGTCTGCAGCGCACCGGGGACGATCTGGAAAGTTTGTATCATGAAGCGGCGGCGGTTGCTCCGTCCAAGCCGGAGGATTCTGTCCCGCCTCCCAGCGCCCCGCGCACCCAGGGCCGCCTTCCCCTGGCTCCGCGCCCCAGGATTACCGTTGCGGAACCGGCGGAAATGAAGCCTGCGCCTAAAGAGCAGCCTTTTTCCAAATTGTCCACTCCGCCCACGGAGGAATTCCGCGAGTATGAGCTGCCTCCCTTTGAACTGCTGCATTATGAAGAAAAGCCGGAAGGCCCTACGGCAGAGGACAAGGAAGAAATGCTGGAAATACAGCAGAAGATTATTGATACCCTGACGACATTCCGCGTGGACGTGACGCCTGGGGATATTACCCGAGGCCCGACCATCACCCGTTATGAAGTGTATCCCGCGCGCGGCGTGCGCGTAAATACTTTTGACCAGTATGCGAAGGATATTGCGCTGGCGACCAAGGCGGAAAGCGTGAACATCGTGGCCCCCATTCCGGGCAAGGATACGGTAGGTATTGAAATTGTCAACCGGAAGAAGGTAGCCGTTCCCCTGCGGGAACTTTTGCAGGATCCTGCTTTTTGTTCCCCCAAGAAAAAGATTCCGCTGGCGCTGGGGAAAGACGTGTATGGACGCACCGTGATCGGGGACTTGGCATCCATGCCGCACCTGTTGGTGGCCGGTGCCACCGGATCCGGGAAATCCGTGTGCATCAACAGCATCATTTCCTCCATGCTCCTGAAATTCCGTCCGGATGAACTGAGGCTTATTCTGGTGGATCCGAAAGTGGTGGAAATGCAGCCTTATTCCAAGCTGCCGCATCTGATTGTTCCGGTGGTGACGGATCCCAAGAAGGTTCCCAATGCCCTGCGTTGGTGCGTAAATGAAATGGAGCACCGCTACCATTGCTTTGCCAAGGTGGGTGTGCGAAACTTTGAAGCTTTCAACAAGCGCCCGCCGGATGTTCCTGCGCAAGAGACGGAGGAACCGGAAGACGGGCAGGTGGATGAAGCTTTGGCGGAATCCATTGCCAGAGACCTGGAATCCCAGGGGGAATGGCCTGTGGAAGAAGATGATGAACTGGAGCTGGAGGACGACGGAGTTATCCCTGAACGCTTCCCCTACATCGTCATTATTATTGACGAACTTGCGGACCTGATGCAGACAGTAGGAGCGGACATAGAAACGAATATCGGACGTCTTACCCAAAAGGCCCGTGCCGCAGGCATCCACCTTATTGTGGCGACGCAGACGCCCAGAAGGCAGGTGGTGACGGGGACGATCAAGGCCAATATCCCGACGCGCATCGCTTTCCAGGTGGCGAGCGGTACGGATAGCCGTGTGATTTTGGACAGGCAGGGGGCGGAGAAACTGGTGGGCAAGGGAGACCTTCTGTATTTGCCGCCGGGTTCCGCCCAGGTGGAGCGGGCGCAGGGAGCCTTTATCTCTGACGATGAAGTGGAAGCCCTGGTGGCCCACTGTGCTTCCCAGGCCAAGCAGAAATTCCATGAAGAGGTTCAGAAGTCCTTGGACGAGCCTTCCCGCGGAGGTGCGGACAGTCCGCTGGATGACGCGGAGGAGGAGTGCTATGCCAAGTGCCTGGAAGTGGCTGTTGTAGAACGTAAGGTAAGCACCTCCCTGCTGCAGCGTCGTTTGAGCATTGGATACGGCCGTGCAGCGCGCATGATGGATTTGCTGGAATCCCGCGGCATTATTGCCCCGGCGGATAATACCAACCGTCCACGCAAGGTGCTGGTGGAATGAAACGACGAAAAAACTCACCATGAGACGAATTGTTTCCCTGCCTGTTCTGGCGGCGTTTGTAGTGCTGGGCGCTTCCTGTTCCCAGCAGGTGCAGCAGCCCGTTAAAAAAGCAGCCCCTCCCCCCGTATATGTGGGCAAGGTGGAGCAGGTGTATCCCAATCATCATTATGTGCTGATTGCTCTGGCCGGGAATGTTTATGAACCGGGGACCGTGCTTATCTCCCAATCTCCGGGCCGGGAGGAAAAATGCAGAGTCGCCAACCTGATTGTGACGGAGGAGCGGATGGGGCGTGCGCGCATTCCTGCGGATATCCGCAGCGGCGCTGTGGAGGCGGGGGACCTGGTGTTCCTGTATCGGAATCTGGCTGTTCCGGAAAGTTCCGGAAAGATGGAAGAGCAGAAGCCGGGTAGTCCTGAACCGGAAACGGATGAAGACAACAAGGGTGTTGCTCCGCCGGTTGCCCCGGACGGTGGCAGGATGGCGGACGGGCTGATGCCTCTGCCCGGGGAGCAGCCTGTTCCGGCCTCTGCGGATCAGGAGCGGATTTCCCGGGAGCGGGAGAAAATACTCCGGGAGTTGGAAAGAGTTCCGGACAGGCTGGAAGAACCGTGGAGCAGGACTTTCTCCGGAAAACCGGTGGAAAGGTGACCGGATGCGGAGGTATCCGCAATGTTTCCCAGGGCGGGAAGGAACTCTAGAAGATGAGGCCGGGTATTGGGAATTCAAATACCAGTTTCTTTGAAACGGACGGATGACCTGTTCCAGTATTCCTGATAAACCCGATCCTCCTGTCCATCCAGATTCAACTGGTACATGCGGAAAGTGACCAGAATATTTTTAGGTTGCCACAGCTCTTCATAAGAATATTGGTAGCGCATGCCCAGCTGTTTCATGACGCCTCCGCTGCGGGGATTCCTGATATCGTGTGTGGCCGTGATGTAGGGCATGCCGTCTTTCTTCAACCGGGCGACAACAGCCCTGGCCGCCTCCGTGGCAAAGCCTCTGTGCCAGAACTCCTGAAGCAATCCGTAGCCGAGGTCATGGCTGTCGTCCGTGCCTGCGTGGATATACCCTGCCGGAAGGTTGCTGTTTTTCGGGCAGATGGCGTAATGATACCCGTAAGGCCGTTTGTACACTTCCTGGTACTTTTCTTTGAACAGGGACGCCGCTTCTTCCAGGGAGGTTAATGGAAACCACGGCAAATACGTGTTTACCTCTTCATTGCTGTAAATGTTGAACAGGGCCTCCAGATCATTTTCCGTGAATTTTCTCAGTATTAATCTCTCGGTTTCCAATAAGGGGGTATTGGCGGAATTCATGGATGGAGCTTAAGGTTTTTTTTCCGTTTAATTTTACTATTTGCACAAGGGGTGTCAAATGATCCGGTTCATGCTTAGGCCTGATGTTGCGGTACGGGTTCCTGCCTGTTTCGCGGGATGCCGTTTTGCTGCCGGCGCGTATGGGGGGGGACAGCAGAAGCGTGCATGGCAACAGTTTTCCCAAATGGGGAAACTGCCGTATGTTTTTCCGGATATGTCTATTTTTTAGATTCATTCAATATTTGCTTGTTTTTTCACGGCGTCTTATTAGGATGCTTTCGCTTACGCAACCAGATGACTAATTTATGAAATCCATCAAAGGAACAGAAACAGAAAAGAATCTTCTCAAGGCTTTTGCCGGGGAGTCAGAAGCGCGCAACCGCTACACCTACTTTGCCGGCGTAGCCAAGAAGGCCGGTTACGAACAGATTGCCGCTATCTTTCTGGAAACGGCCGACAATGAGAAGGAACATGCCAAGGTATTTTTCAAACTGCTGAAAGACGCTTGCGTTGAAGTAACGCACGCCGTCTGCACGGCTCCCCTGGAATCTACGGAGGATTGTCTGCTGGCCGCAGCCGCCGGCGAGCATGACGAATGGTCCGACATGTATCCTGCGTTTGCCGAAGTAGCGGACAGGGAAGGCTTCCCCGCCATTGCGGAAACTTTCCGCAAGATTGCCTCCGTGGAGCAGCACCATGAAGCCCGCTACCTCAGGCTGGCTGAAAATGTGCGCGAAGGCAGGGTTTTTGCCAAGGAGAAGGAAATCCAATGGAAGTGCCGCAACTGCGGTTATGTACATACCGGTTCCACTGCCCCCAAGGTATGTCCGGCTTGTGCACATCCCCAGGCATTCTTTGAAGAACTGGCGGACAACTTTTAATAACCTTTTCTCCAGGAATATGATTGGGGCCGGTTTCACGAGCTGATCGTGCAATCGGCCCTCTTTTTAGACTACGGATGCCTTACGCTGATGGACAGGGAACGAACGGATGCGGTATGGAAAAAATATGGACGCAGCCTCTGGAATTTTGCCGGAAGCTACGGCTTGGGCATTGCCCTGATGCTGATCCTTCTGGTGCTGACCTTTGCCGGGACGCTGCACCAGGTGCGGCTGTCTTCTGCCATGGGGTCGGAGGCTGCCATAGAGTCTTTTTTCGGGGCGGCTTATGTGCTGATACCGCTGGGCGGGGAGAACTCCCTGATTTCCCTGCCTTTGCCCGGCATGGGCATTACCTGTGTCCTGCTGTTCGCCAACCTGCTCATAGGCGGGGTATTCCGCATCCGGTGGACCTGGAGGCACGCGGGCGTGCTGGTGGCTCATGGGGGAATTTTGCTGCTGCTGGCCGGCATCATGCTGGGCAACAAAATGACGGTGGCCGTGGAACAGGTGGAACTGCCCCAAGGGGACCGGGTGCATGAATATTCCCTTCCGTTTGATTTGCGCCTGAACCGTTTTGTGCCGGAGTTTTATCCGGGGACTTCCAAGCCTAAATCCTATGAATCCCAGATAACCGTTTTTCCGGAATCCGGCGGTCAATATGACGCCGTTATCCGCATGAACGAGCCTCTGCGCCTTTCCGGCTGGACGCTGTACCAGATGAGCTGGGGCCAGGATTCCCTGCATCCGGGCAGGCTCATCTCCATTCTCCGCGCTTCCCATAATCCCCTGGAGCAAATGCCCAAATGGTCCTCCTACATCATCGCTTTAGGATTGCTGTGGCATTTTGCCTGTGTTTTTGGCAGATACCTGCGCCGCAAACCCGGTCTGGCATCTGCCGGAACGGCGGCGACGGTTGAACCGCAGGCCGCTTCCGTCCCCGGCGGGAAAAAACATTTGCGTCTGGCAGGCATTTGCCTGCTGGTAGCGGCAATCTTCGGCGTCGGCATGCTGGCAGCGCGTCCTGCCGCCCATCCTGTTCTGGTGAAAAATTATGTGCCCTGGTCTCCCGCTTTGGTGGAACGGGCCGGGGCCATGGCCGTCCAGGACGGCGGCCGCCTGAAGCCGGTTTCTACTTATGCGGGGTTCCATCTGCTCCGGACGCTGGGCAAAAGAAGCTTTGTTGTTGATACGCCGGAAGGGAAAAGGAAGCTTTCCCCGGTGGAATGGATGCTGGACTGCATGTTCCGTCCGGAACTGGCGGAACAATACCCTGTTTTCCTGGTCAATCGGGAAGAGGTGGTCAGGCGCCTGCATCTGCCGGATCAGAAAGACAAGCGTAAAAAATACTCCTACGCGCAGCTTGCGGAACGCTGGGAGGAAATGACCCGTGCCGTCCGGGAAATCCGTTTGCTGGGAGAAACGAATCTGACGGAAGCCCAGAAGGAAATTTTGTCCCTTGCCCGCAACTTTGACGTAATGCGGGGATGGATGCTTGTCTCCCGGATCATGCTGGAAAACCCTTCCGCCATGGAACGGATGGAATTCCCACGCTGGTTTCCTTCTGCCGGCCGCGATGGAGAACGCCTGTGGACGGCTGCCCCGGATAAAGTTGCCGGAGCCTTTTTGGCAATGGCGTCTCTGCTGGAACGCAAAGCTATCGGTATGGAAGGGGCGGAGGCTTCCGCACTGCGGATGAAAGCGGAAGGCCTGCTGCTGGAAAAGCTGGCGCAACCCAATGAAGCCGCCTCCGCCGGAGAGCGGCACAGCCTGGAAAGAGAAATTTTCTACTACCGTCTGGATCCGCTTTATATTTCCCTGGCCGTTTTTGTGGCGGCGTTCGTGTGCCTGCTGCTCTGTGCGCTTTTCCGCCCTGCCGCCAACGCTCCCCTCTGGCGGCGTTTTCTTCGGCCCGGAGGTTTCAGCCTGGCGTGGCTGACAGGCGCGGGCGGAACCGGAGTACTGGCCGCGGCGCTGGTCATCCGCATGCTCATTACCATGAGGTCCCCGGTGGGCAACACGTATGAAACCATTGCCTTCATCGCCTGCATGGGAGTGCTCTGCGCTCTTGTGGTGGAACTTTTCAGTAAAAAGGGAATCGTACTGGCGGCGGGGCTTTTGCTTGGGGCTTTCTCCTGTCAGATGGGTATTCTGTATGAAGCCTCCCAGGCTGTGGACCATATGGATCCCCTGGTGGCCATCCTGCGCTCCAACTTCCTGCTTTCCACCCATGTCATTACCATTGTGCTGGGGTATGCGGCCGGGCTGCTGGCGGCGGTGCTCTCCCATATATACCTGCTGGCTTCCCCCCTGTGCCTGATCAGTGGAAAAACGGAACAATCCCTGGACCGCATGGCTTACGGCATCTTGTGTTTTTCCCTGGTGTTTACGCTGGTGGGGACGGTTTTTGGGGGGATTTGGGGCAATGAATCCTGGGGGCGGTTCTGGGGCTGGGATCCCAAGGAAAACGGAGCATTGATGATTGTACTGTGGCAATTGACCGTATTGCATGTCCGGAAAGCCGGATGGCTGTCTTCCTGGCTGCTCCACTTCAGCAATGTAGTGGGCGGCGTTATCATTGCCTTTGCCTGGTGGGGCGTCAACATGCTTGGAGTAGGGCTGCATTCCTACGGTTTCACTTCCGGTCGGGATGCGTTAGACATGTTCTATTGGTTCGAAGCCGTATTGTGCGTTCTCTTCATTATCCTGCATTACCGCGCGCTCCGGCGCGTAGATGTCAGGTAGGGGAACAGGTTCCGGAAATAATACGGAAACATATTCCCGGAAAGGGACAGGAAATCCTTGTCTGCCTTCTTTCCATTTTCTGGAATTTGCGGTGTCCGGATTTTACAGTCATGGAGAACAGGGAAATGAGGACGCATTTTTTTTCATTTTCTCCTTGCCGGGCCTGCTTTCCCGGTATATATTCCTTCCACCTCACGCACGGATAGCTCAGTGGTAGAGCGGCTGTCTTACACACAGTTGGTCGGGGGTTCGAATCCCTCTCCGTGTACCAAAAGCTTTCTTTTTGAATAAAAAGCCCGCACAATGAAAGTGCGGGCTTTTTCGTTGTTTTTTAGAGGGTTAATTAATAAATAGTTTGTTAGGTGACAGGGTATGACGGGATATGAATAGTTGCTTTTTGATGCTAGTTATGATGCTATATCAGGCATGGCGTTTTTGAGATGCAGAAAGGGATCTCGGTTTTGGCATGCTTGTTTTTATGTGCCCACCGCATCCGGCAAGTGGAAACTTGTCACTCATAGTACCAAGATTGAAGTTGCTCCGGCGGGTGCTATATCTGAGAAGGATGCTCAGAGGCTTTTAAACAGCGGTATGGAGCGGGAGAAGGTGGAGGCTCTAAAGGAGGCGGGGATGTCCGCGACGGATGCGCGGAAGCTGGCTCAAAAGGTGGCTGATGCGTGGGAGTCCGCCGCAAAGAAGGGATGGACTGTTTTCCATATACGGAAGGTGATTGGGGAGTTGGCTGTAGAGGTGACAGGAGAGGAGGTTTCTGCTCCTACTGTGCGTGCTTGGTTTGGCGATTTTATTGCCGGGTTGGGCAGAAAGGGGAAGTCTGTTGCGACTGTCCGGAATTATCGGAATGCCGCAAACAGGTTTTATACATTTTTGGAAGACAGGGTTGATTGGTCAATGGAACGTATTACTCCCCGCATGATGAATGATTTTATGCTGGAACTGGCCGGAATGTTTGCCGTCAAGACAGTGAAGAAGGAGTTTGGGATGGTTTGCGCTGTTTTTAATGCTGCTGTTAAGTTGGGTGTGATTGAGAGGAATCCCGGAATGGGAGTGGAGCTGCCGAGGGATAAAAAGACGGATTCTGGAAGAATTGCCCGGCGCGGTTTTACGCTGGAAGAGTTGCGGAGAGTGTTGGAGCGATGTGATGAGGAGTGGAGGAGTATGGTGTTGTGTTCTCTTTATCTTGGCGGCCAGAGGTTGGGGGATGTGGCGATGCTGAGGTGGGATGCTGTGGATTGGGAAAAGGGAGTGGTGAAATTGGTGACTCAAAAGACGGGCCGGGAGATGGTGGTGCCGATGGTTCCGGTTTTGGCCGGAGTGTTGCGCGAGCGGCAAACTGTCTGTGGAGAGGATGCCGTGTTTGTTCATCCGTCCCGTGCCGAGATGTATGAGCGGTCTGGGAGCGGCAGGTTGTCTGCGGAGTTTTCCGGGATGTTGTTTGATGCCGGTTTGATTGACCGTGATCCACGATTGGCCGGGAAAAGATACAGGAAATTAACTCCTGCCAGAGACGGAAAGAGAAGGGTGAAGAATGAGCTGTCTTTCCACTCTTTGCGTTATACTGTAGCAACGATGCTGCATGATGCAGGAGTGGTTCCGGCGATGGTGCAGGAGATTGTAGGGCACTCTTCCGCCGCCGTGCATGCCGGGTATATTAAGTTTGGAGCGGAGGCGACGGAGAAGGCGTTGGAGAAGTTGCCGGAGTTGTAAAGTTTTTTCTTTATCTGATTTAAATTATAATTATTGTGACGATATGTGTGCAATGCGATTGGTAAGTAAGAAGGAGAATCCTGTTAGTGCGCTTTTGGCTTCTGAAAGTAGAGAACGCGCAAAAAAGTTTATAGATATACGGGTATTGTCTACCGAAGGGATAGAGGATGAAATAGATGTTTTGAGAAAATTGGCCAAAGATTATTATGAGGTCTGTGATGAAAATGTAAAACTTAAGAAAAATATATATGATATTAACAATGAATTGAATAAATTAAATTCTATAAGAGAAAAAGAGGTTGAGTTATTAGGGGTTTTAAGGGGGGAATTATATTCTTGTTGGGTGAATTCTAATTGTTTTATTCAAGGGACAATTTTCTTTTTCGCTGTAATTTTAAGTGTCATAGGATTTATATACGATGGTTCTTTTATTGGTCCTTTCGTGTTGTTTTTAATTGGGAGTCTGTTATCTCTTTTGAAGGGGTGGGATAGAAATGAACATTATGATTCTATGATGTATATTTGTTCAAAATTGTTGCTTGATAATAAGGTTGTGGATAGCAATGGAGATGATTGCCCTTTAACAATGAAAGAGCGTCTTGGTGTGGTAATGGTTGTTGTGCTAGTGACAATTTTTTTGAGTTTCATTACTGTGGATTGGTCAGTTATTTTTTGATGGAAGGAGTTTGAGCGCGTGTTTTGTTAGAAAAATGCAGATTCTAACAAATATTTCTTGAAGAGAAGGTGTAATTGTGGCAAGGAGTGGCTTAGTTTATTGGGGACAGTTTTTCCCAAATATCCAAGTCAAAATCACAATTAGAGAAGTAATAACCGATGATGTTACGCAGAGCCTGATTTTCTCTTTGCGCCCGGATTAGTTCCGATGCGCAGTATGCCGAGAGTTTCTTCGGTTGTGCGTTTCCGGGTGGCGGGATCGGAAGATTCCGTATGGGAGGGGAGGCCTTGTTTGGCTGTCTCCTGTTTTTCCGTGCCTTGTTGTTGAGAGGCCAGCCGGGCAGCAAGGCGTTCTCCTATATCTTCTTGTTCACTGCACCACTCCACCGCCATTGTACAGTAAGCGGAGAGTTCCATGCGGAGGCGTAGAGCTTCTTTTTCCACCCGTCTTTGAGTGTCGTAGTCCAAGCGCAATTCCATTTTCCCGCGATTGTCCTGATTCGGCAAATTAGAAGGTTGTATAGAAGATTGATATTGTGTTTGAAGCATCAATTCATTAATTTTCAAAATGGCCTTAGCAGGGACAATACCTTTAGTTTCAAACCATTTTTCTACAGTTCTTTTAGATTTGGCTCCACATTGTTTAGCGAGCCATTCTCGGTCTTTTCCTATTGTTTTGAGCCAAGATTTTATTTGTTCTTTGCTAGGCGTCATGCGCTAACAATACGGTCTTTTTGCGTATTGGCAAGATGATTTTATTTCTTGTTTACGAAAAAAAACCGTGTTTTGTTGTTGACGAACACGGTGTTTTTTCGTATTTTGGTGACATGCGAAAGACAGAGCGACCGGAAATAGATTGGTTGGGCCTGAGTCCGCGAGCAATGGCGCGGGTGATGGAGCTGAGTGAGCAATTAAAAATTACTCCTAAAAAGGCGTTTGAGTTGATGGTGGCGGAAGCTGCCACACAGGGAGCCGATGTGAAAGAAGCATCCGCAAGCAGGAAGAAGCTGAGAGCGGGGACTGTGGCATGATGGATTTGATGGAGGAGGAGTTGATGTTGCTGGGGTGGGATTACAGTCACAGTCCTTTTTATTGAAAAGATTTTATCTCCCGGCTCCAAGGTGGAGGCCAAGAACAACAACCAACAACTGAATGATATGGGTGTAATTGAAGATGATGGCTGGCATGGGGTTAATCCCTGTCCGGGAGGCCATTTTCTGGCGCAGGATGAGGAGAGCATCAAGCCCAGCCTGCGGAGGGATGAGAGGGCATGGTGTCCTTTGGTTCCCTCCGCAGGAAGGGTGCTCCCGGTGAGGATGGGTGATTTGCCTTGGGGTGGCAAGCCTTGCATGCGGGCGTATGGTACTCCGGGGAGGTGCTGCCGGGTGAGAGGGTGGTTGTGGGGGATAGGGGTAGTGGCGTGTTTTGTGTTGATTGGAGGTGTTTATGTCTGCGGCTGATGATTTTAACAAGATTTTGTTTGCGGATGCCGTGCTGGATTTGCTGGCCGCGAAAGTAGTGGAACGGTTGGCTGCAACGGGAGGCGGGCAGGATAAGGCTGCGGGAATACAGGTGAAGGTGGAAAGTGGTCAGGATTGGGTGAGTGCGAAGGTGGCCCGTGCGGTGCTGGGGCGTAGTGATTCATGGCTTCACCGGACGGCCCAGCAGCATCCAGAGATTAAGCGATCCATGAAGCAACCGCACCAGAAGGTGGGGCGTCCGTTGTACAGTCTGCGAAGGATTTACCGAATTTTAGAAGATTCCGAAACAACCAAGAACCAAGACCATGAATAACAATGTGAAAGAACGGCCCATTCTGTTCAGCGGGGACATGATCTGCGCGCTATTGCAGGAATACAGCATGCCAGGCCAGTACAAGAACCAGACGCGCCGCACGCGCGGCCTGAACCGGTTTAATAATTTCCCGGAGCACCTGAAAGAAAGAGGCTGGGAGATTCAGGAGTTCATTGAAGTTGAACCCGGTTTATGGCTAGCTGTCTCCAATGACGAAAGCGGGGAATTTCCGGATGATGATTTTAATCCGTGGGTAAGATGCCCCTACGGGAAAGCGGGTGATCGACTGTGGGTAAAAGAAAACGGCCAGATGCCCCGGAAAGCGGCGCGGATTTTGTTGGAAATTACAGAAGTAAGAATTGAGCGGCTGTTAGACATTACACCGCAGGATGCCCGGATGGAGGGCATTGAAAGCGTCTGGCACGACGAAGAAACGGATGTCTGTTTATGGAAGGATTATTCAGGGAAATCCAATGGGTACATTTTTGCCCGGACGTCTTACTTTTCCCTGTGGGATAAATTAAAGGGAGCCGGATCATCTAAAATGAATCCGTGGGTATGGGTTATTAAGTTCAAGGTTTTAACGATTAACGGAGAATTGAAATGAAAGATATTAAATGCCCGCTATGCGGAACACTTTTGCAATTTTTCTACGAACTTAAATTTGGAGAGCTGGGCCGTGTTGGATGCTCATCCTGCGAATGGGTAACTTTTTTAGCGTCGTCGCATCGAGCTTGGAAAGCCGCCGAAGAATTCGTTTCCAAATTCCCGCCTTTCCTAAGGGTACATCAGGGAGACAATCTCAAACTGGATTTTGATGATGATATTTTAACCGTCATTGGCAAAGATACCGACCGCTGTAAAATCTATCTTGAGGATTGCAATGGAAATACAGAGATAGCCACGCCGGATGACGTGGATCAATGGCCGTGGGAGCTTGATCAGAAAGGAGGCCAGCAATGATTAACATCCTCTTATCCGTCAGGCGGCCTTTCTCCGGGAAAATTCTGTCCGGCGAAAAGAAATGGGAACTGCGTAAAAATGCGCCACGCCTCAACAAAGGCGACTCCGTCACACTGTGGCTCTACGAGTCCGGGAAAGACGGAAAACGGGCCATCATCGGCAAGTGTCGTTTAGTTGTCACTGCTTCACTTTATCTATACCCTCCAAAGGGGATTTTAGAATTGGCCATTAAGAATGCTTGCGTGACGGAAGAGCACCTGCGGAATTACCTGCCTTGTTGCGTCTGGAAAGTCACGGCCCCCGTGAAACTTCCCGCCGCCGTGCCGCTCTCTGTCATCGGCCTGACCCGCCCGCCGCTGTCGTGGCAGTACATCAGCCCGGAGCAGGCGGTTATTTTGGAAAAGGCAGCGTCATTGACTTCAAAGATGTGTGTTGAATGCCAGTTGTGGAGCGGCTGGGACGGTTGTTGCATGTCTCTCGCATCCGGTCACTTGTGGGAAGAAATGCCCTCGGATCATCCGGCCTGTGACGATTTCAAACCAGAAGAAATAGAACAGGAGGAAGAAGATGACGCCTGAACAGAAAGCTTTTTTTGAGTACGGCGGAGCTTGGGAACAGGTTGTTTTAACTCACAAGGGTATCAGATCGACCGTCAAAGCGTTGCCCGGGAAAACTCGCCAAAAACTTTTAAGGCAAGCCAGAAACGAGACTCATCAACATGAGCTTGTGCTTAACGCTTGGCAGAAGAGGTCCGCGTGCAGGGCGTGGGTGCATCCTATGCGACGGAGATGCTCGAATTGTGAGCACGACCCAAAACAGTACAAGTGCTGTGTAGGGTGCGCCGCTATGGGATGGCCTGTTTACTGGAAGCCGAGAAAGGAGGGAGAGTGAATGAGCTACATCTTTTCGCGGGCGCTGGTGGAGGCATACTTGGCAGCTCGCTGCTCGGATTCCGCACCGTTTGCGCCGTCGAACTCGAACCCTATCCCGCAAGCGTACTGCTCGCCCGACAGAATGACGGCTTACTCCCGCCTTTCCCGGTTTGGGATGACGTACGCACCTTTGACGGACGACCGTGGCGCGGCCTTGTTGACGTGGTATCTGGAGGCTTCCCGTGCCAGGACATTTCAGCCGCAGGAAAAGGCGCCGGCATTGACGGCGCCCGCTCCGGTCTCTGGCGGGAAATGCACCGAATTATCAATGAGGTACGACCGGAATTCGCATTCCTGGAAAACTCACCTCTGCTTGTGGGACGAGGACTTGCCAGAGTCCTCGGTGATCTTGCCGAAATCGGGTACGATGCGGAATGGCTTGTGCTGGGAGCGGACGATGTGGGAGCCCCGCACGTCAGAAAGCGCATCTGGATACTTGGTATGGATCGGAACGCCAACTGCCTCCGGGAAGAAGAGAAGCGAGAAGTTTCGGGAGGGCAACAAGCTGCCAAATCCACACGAGTTTGTGGAGATGTTTCCAAGTCCCCTTTCCTCGGATCACAAGAGACGTGGCCCGAACAGCAGGCAACAGGGATTGTCCGAATTTGTCCGGATGTTTCCTACTCCAACCGCCAGTTGCGGCGGCAAGGAAATCAACCGGGCAACAGGGAAGAAATTGATAACTGTGGTTTCACAGTTTCCAACGCCCCGCACCAAGGGGATGTGCGGGGGGACGGGGAGTTTTCGGAAAATGAAAGACCTGGAAGCCAAGGGAATTATCACGCCGGACGAGCGGAAACAAATGACTGCGGGGAGTGGTGGTCAGCTGAACCCGACGTGGGTCGAGTGGCTCATGGGGTGGCCGCTAGAGTGGACCGCCTTAAAGCCATTGGCAACGGCCAAGTTCCTGCAGTGGCGGCAACTGCATTCCGGGTTTTGCTTGGCAGATTCCAAGAAGGAAAGGAGGGGGAATGAACACTAGAGCACCACGGAAAAGGGCTCTGGCCCGGTATCTTGGAGGCAAAAACCGCATTGCCCCTTGGATTATCAGCTTTTTCCCGCCTCATAAAATCTACGTTGAACCCTTTGGTGGTTCCGGTGCGGTGTTGCTGAATAAACAGCCCGCCTGGATGGAGGTCTATAACGACCTTTATGACCGGGTGGTGAATTTCTTCGAGGTATTGCGGAACCCGGAGAAATCCGAACGGCTGGCCAGTTTGTTGGAATTGACGCCCTACGCTCAAACGGCCTATGCCCGGTCATTTGAGATTGCGGAAGACCCCGTGGAAGATGCCCTCCGCTTTGCCGTCAATAGTATGATGAGCTACGGCGGAGGAATCCACAAGCCGGGGTTCAAGCGCAACGGCTTACTCCGCACAACTCCCTATCCTCAAACATGGAGGGAATATCCCGAAATCGTTCGGGAATGTGCCGCCGAGCTGCGAAGCCGGAATATCGAGATCAACAACATGGACGCCCTGCAGGTCATGGCTCGCTATGACTCACCGGATACGCTGCATTACGTGGATCCTCCCTATGTGCAATCTACCCGCGGCAACCAGGTACGATACGAACACGAGTACGACCAACAGGACCATGAGCGGCTTCTTGTCTTTTTGAAGACCTTGAAAGGCAAGGTTGTTCTGTCTGGCTATGATTCCGACCTTTATTCCAGGCATCTTTCCGGCTGGCGGAAGGAATGCAAGGTCTCTCACGACACGCAGGGCGGCAAGAAGATTGAATGCCTGTGGCTTAACTACAACCCACAATTAACGCTTTTTTGACGATGCCGCGCAGGGAAATAAGAGACTGGTGCCAAGAGGTGGAGATGGATGAGTTAAGCTCTACCGGGGAACGTGTGTATGTCCGGCTGAGGATGGCTGCGGATAGCGCAGGGAGGTTTTACGGGGACGCTGAGTGGGTGCTGAGCAAGTGTTTTTCCTGCCGGGTGCATTTGTCCGTGGATGAGGTGGAACAGGCCCTGTGTGAGTTGGAGGCTGCCGGGATGGTCGTGAGGTATGAGGTAGAGGGTGGACGGTATCTGGCGATTACGGAGTGGGGCGTGAGACAGAGGAGCGAGCCTAAGTTTCCGGCTCCTCCTGTGAGGGTTGCGAGGCTCGGAGATGCCGTGTCAGACGGTTGTCCGTCAGCTGTCAGTCAGTTGTCAGACAAGCGTCAGTCAGTTGTCGGACATATGTCAGACAGTTGTCAGACATCCCCCCTCTCCCCCTCTTTCCCCCCCCCCCCCCCCCCCGAAAACCCCACACCCCCCCCCCAAAACCCCCCGCGCCCCCCGCCGGGGGGGGCGGGCGGGGGGGGGGGGGAGTTGGGGAATTTC
>ERZ779623.167-NODE-167-length-33641-cov-11.493807_pt1 | contig 33641 bp, 28 predicted proteins | sample MGYA00514189_ERZ779623 | MGnify/ENA primary metagenome ERZ779623 (study PRJEB29562, sample SAMEA4376712) | mouse gut metagenome | isolation source: Cecum | study: EMG produced TPA metagenomics assembly of the A DSS colitis mouse model was used to assess the... | reverse complement strand
AAAATCTGCCCCAATCCGGCATTCCGCCAATTTTCAAACAAGGCCTAATCAGTGCTTCCTTAAAAAAAGAAGAAAGAGGTCCCGAAGGACCGCCTTCTTCTTTTAAAATTTCCAGCATTCGGAAAATTTATCCATTCTTGCCCAGGTACGCCTCCCGGACCTTTTCGTCGGCCAGGAGCTCCGCCCCGGTGCCGGATATGGTGATGTTGCCGGTTTCCAGCACATAGGCCAGGTCCGCGATCTTCAGGGCCATGTTGGCGTTCTGCTCGATCAGCAGCACCGTCACGCCCTGCTTGTTGATCTCGCCGATGATGGAGAAGATGTCCTGCACCACCAGCGGGGCCAGGCCCAGGGAGGGTTCGTCCAGCATCATCAGCTTGGGCCGGGACATCAGCGCCCGCCCCACGGCCAGCATCTGCTGCTCGCCGCCGGAGAGGGTGCCCGCCAGCTGCCAGCTCCGCTCCTCCAGCCGGGGAAAGAGGCTGTAGACCCACTTGACGTCCTCCTCCACCCCCGCCTTGTCCTTGCGGAGGTAGGCCCCGATGCGCAGGTTTTCCAACACCGACATGTCGGCGAAGACCCGCCGCCCCTCGGGGCTCATGGCAATGCCCGCACCCACGATCTTGTCGATGGACTTGCCCAAAAGCTCCTCCCCGTTCCACTGGATGGAGCCGGAGGAGGCCTTCACCAGGCCGGTAATGGTGCGGAGGGTGGTGGATTTGCCCGCGCCGTTGGCGCCGATCAGCGTGACGATCTTGCCGTCGGGCACCTCCAGGGAGATGCCCCGTAGGGCCTGGATGCCGCCGTAGCTGACGTGGAGGTTTTCAATTTTAAGCATCCTCGCTCACCCCCAGATAGGCGTCAATGACGCGCTTGTCGTTCTGAATCGCCGCCGGGTCTCCCTGGGCAATCAGCTTGCCGAAGTCCAGGACGTAGATCCGCTCGGAGATGTTCATGACCAGGTTCATGTGGTGCTCAATCAGGAACACCGTCAGCTGGAAGCGGTCCCGGATCTCGCTGATAAAGGCCGTCAGCTCCTCGGTCTCCTGGGGGTTCATGCCCGCCGCCGGCTCATCCAGCAGCAGCAGCTTCGGCTCCGCCGCCAGGGCCCGGGCAATCTCCAGCCGCCGCTGCTTGCCGTAGGGCAGAGAGGTGGCCAGCTCGTCTTTTACGTCCGCCAGGCCCACGGTCTCCAGCAGCTCCAGCACATTCTCCCGCTGCCGGGCCTCCTCCTTCCGGTTCAGGCGGAAGGTGGCCGTGAACACGTTGCTGGCGGCCCGGCAGTGCTTGGCAATCAGCACGTTGTCAAACACGGTCTGGCTCTTCCACAGCCGGATGTTCTGGAAGGTCCGGGCCATCCCCAGGCGGGTCACCTTGTCGGGGGTGGGGGCCAGCGCCTGGGTGTAGTCCCCGGCGTGCTCGCCCTTGTACTGCTGCTTCATCTTCCCCTGGGGGTGGTTCTCCACGATTTTCTCCCCCTGGAACCAGACGGCCCCGTTGGTGGGCTGGTACACGCCGGTAATGACGTTGAAGGCCGTGGTCTTCCCCGCTCCGTTGGGGCCGATAAGGGCCACAATCTCCCCCCGGTTGACCTCCAGGTTAAGGTTATCCACCGCTACCACGCCGCCGAACTGCATGGTGACGTTTTCCACTTTCAATACGTTCCCGCTCATTTCGCCGCGCCCTCCTTCCGGCGTTTCTTCAAGAGGTCCGGCAGCTCCTTGTCTCCCATGATGCCCGTGCGGAAGAACAGCACCACGATCATAATGACCACGGAGAACACCACCATGCGGAAGCCGTTGCGGAGCAGCGGCACCTTGACCCCGCCGATGAAGGTTTCCGCGTCCAGGAAGCGGAGCCACCACTCGCTGGCGGCCACGTACAGGAACGCCGCGATGCAGCTTCCCGACACGGAGCCGATGCCGCCGATGACCACGATCAGCAGAATCTCATAGGTCATGGCGGTGGTAAAGGTCTTGGCCTGGGCCTGGTTGGCGAACATGGCGAACATGCCGCCCCCCACCCCGGCGAAGAAGGAGCTGATGACAAAGGCCAGCCGCTTGTGCCTGGAGAGATTGATGCCCATGGCCTCCGCCGCCACCTCGTCGTCCCGGATGGCCTTGAAGGCCCGGCCGTAGGTGGAGTTGATGAGGAGCACGATCACGGCGATGCAGATTCCCGCCAGCAGGAAGGCCGCGAAGGTGGACAGCCGCAGCACCGTCTCCCCGTTGGCGTTCTGGATGTTGAAGCTGGAGAAGGTGGGGAAATTCTTCAGAGCGTTGGCGCCGTTGGTGACGGGGCCCAGCTTATCCCACTGGAACACCGCCCGGATAATCTCGCCGAAGCCCAGGGTGGCAATGGCCAGATAGTCGCTTTTCAGCCGCAGCACGGGAAGGCCGATGAGCCACGCCACAACGGCCGCCACGCAGCCGCCCAGGATCAGCGCCGCCAGCACCCCCAGCACCAGGCCAACCGCCCCGCCGCCGAAGAGCTCCGGCAGGGAGAAGTTGACGGCGGAGCCGTTGTAGATATAGTAGACCGCGTCCCGCTGGGAAACGGGGATGGTCAAAATCGCGTAGGTATAGGCCCCCAGCAGCATGAAGCCCGCCTGTCCCAGGGAGAACAGGCCCGTGAAGCCGTTGAGCAGGTTCATGGACACCGCCACCAGGGCGTAGACCGCGCCCTTTTTCAGGGCGGTGAAGACCATGATGTTCTTGTTGGGGTCCAGCACGTTTTCCAGGACCACCACCGCCGCCAGCAGGGCCGCTACGCAGAGGAGGCCGATCCAGGCGCTTTTCTTGGAAGTGTTTTTCATAACCGTCCGCCTCCCTTACACTTTGTCGGTGACCTTTTCACCGAAGAGGCCCGTGGGCTTCACCACCAGGATGATGATAAGCAGGGCAAAGGTGAAGGCGTCGGAGAAAATGCTCCAGTTAGAGCCCTTGATAACGCTCTCGGACAGACCGATGATGAAGGCCCCCACCACCGCCCCGGGGATGGAGCCGATGCCCCCGAACACCGCCGCCACAAAGGCCCGGAGCCCCGGCAGGGAACCGGACAGGGGGACGATGGACTGGTAATTGGTGAAGTACAGCACGGAGCCCACCGCCGCCAGGAAGGAGCCGATGATGAAGGTGACGGAGATGACGGCGTTGATTCGGATGCCCATGAGCTGGGCGGTCTCGAAGTCCTTGGCCACGGCCCGCATGGCCATGCCCACCTTGGTGTGGTGAATCAGCTGGGTCAGGGCCAGCACCAGGGCCAGCACCAGGACGGGGGTCACCACGGTGACCACCTTCGTGGGCACGCCGGCAATGGTGATGGTATTGGAAATGCCGGGAATCTCCGGGTACATCTGGGGCAGGCCGCCGGTGACATAGGTCGCCAGGTTCTGGAGCAGGTAGCTCACGCCGATGGCGGAGATCATGACGCTCATGCGGGGCGCTTCCCGCAGGGGCTTGTAGGCCGCCCGCTCGATGACGAAGCCCAAAAGCACCGTCAGGACCAGCACCAGGGGGATGGACGCCGCCAGGGGCAGGCCGGCGGTGAGGTAGACCATCATCAGGCCCGCCACCATGAACACGTCGCCGTGGGCGAAGTTAATCAGGCGCAGGATGCCGTAGACCATGGTATACCCAATGGCGATCAGGGCGTACTGTCCGCCCAGGGACACGCCGGAGAGCAGAATGGAAATGGCGTATTGCACGAGGGAACCCTCCCTTGTCGTTTTGATATGGGGCATGCGGAGGACCGTCTCGAAAAAGGCCGAACCAGCCGCTTTCGAGGCGGTCCTGTGAAACGCCGATGCCTGCCGGGGGATTTTCCCCCCGACAGGCCAGCGGAATCGCAAATCTAAGTTGCCGTCGCTTCGACTTGGTCAATCACCAAGCTGCCAGAGCGAGCGAAAGCTCTTTTGGTAGCTTTTCTCTCGAGAAAAGTTACTTCGCGGTCTGGACGGTCTCCAGGGTCCAGGCGCCGGCGGCGTTGTCCGCCGTCTTGATATAGGCGGTATCCCGGACGGCGTCGCCCACCTCGTCAAAGGCGATGTCGCCGGATACGCCGGTGTAGGTCAGGCTGGGCAGGGCGGCCTTGACGGCGGCCTTGTCGGGAGAGCCGGCGGCCTTCAGGGCCTCCAGGGCCACATAGTACGCGTCATAGCCCATGGCGGTCACCGCCGCGATGGTGTCGTTTCCTCCGTTGTTGGTCATGGCGGTGGAGTCCTCCGCCAGCCAGGCCTTGATGCCGTTATCGAAGTCCGGCGCGCCGCCCTCCTGGTAGAAGGTGGAGACGTAAATCTGGACGTTGGAGCCCTTGGCGGCCTCCAGGACCTTGTTGCTGTCCAGGGTATCGGATCCCAGGATGGGGATGTCCAGGTTCATGGAGGCGGCCAGCTTCACGATCTGGGTGGAGTAGGCGATGGACACGGGGCAGAAGATGACGTCCGCGCCCTCGGCCACGGCCTTGTTCAGATAGGTGGAGAAGTCAGAGGTGTTGGTGGGGAAGGAGTCCTTCACCACGTCGCCGTCAAAGGCCTGCTCGAAGTAGTTCAGAAGTCCCTGGTCATAGTCGTTGCCCAGCTCGCCGAGGAGGTACGCCTTCTTGGCAGAGAACTTCTCCTGGGCGAAGTTGGCGAGGACCGTGCCCTGGAAGGGGTCCAGGAAGCAGATGCGGAAGTAGTAGTCGTTGCCCGCGGTGACGCCGGGGTTCGTGCAGGTGACGCCGATGGCGGCAAGGCCCGCCTCGCCGAAGATGGGGCCGCCGGCGATGGCGGAGCTGGAGCCGTAGGTGCCCAGCACCAGGCTCACGTCCTGGCTCACCAGCTGGGAGGCGGCGGTGGGCGCCTTGGAGGCGTCGGAGGCGTTGTCGGCGTAGACCAGCTCGACGGTGTAGGTCTCTCCGCCGATCTCTACCGTGGGGGTCTCCTTGTTGGCGTACTGCATGCCCAGCATCTCCTGCTTGCCGCCGGCGCCGGAGTCTCCGGTGGCGGGCTCAAACACGCCGATTTTAACAACCTTGTCCCCGCCGGAGCCGCCGCCGCCGGAGGGCTGGGAGCCGCCGGAGCCTTCGGAACCGCCGCTGCCGCCGCAGGCGGCCAGGCTCAGCGCCATGACAAGAGCCAGAAGCATCGCGAAAAACTGTTTCATTCTTTTCATCCTCCTATAACAATCGGACCTTCGTCCTGATATCTTATTTATTCTACGTCTTTTTCTCCAATTTGGCAAGGTAAATTCTTCACAGAAAGATTCCCCGGATTTTGCCGTCCCCCAAGGGCCTCGCCTTTAAACCGGCGGCCGATTGTCCTCCGGCAGAGGACAATTCGAAACACTGAGAAACTATCCCCTCCCCCGCGTACGCCTCCGGCGGACAATCGTTTTCGTGATTTTGCTGAACGGGCTGAAATTGGGAAAAATTTTCGACATCATTTTCGCAGTTATTATTGCAATATCATGGAAGTATGCTATAATAAAACCATTGCTCAATTGAAAACCGAGTGGGAGGATACAGCGTCTATGAACATGAAAAAAAGCATCAAGCGGACCGTATGGATCCGCACCGTCGCGGCCCTAGCCTCGATTCTGCTGTTCAGCTTCGTGACTACAGCGAACATTCTGCGCATTCAGAGCGTCCAGAACGCCAATACCCAGGCCGCCAGCCTGCTCCAGCGGGCGCAGGGAGCGGAGACCGCCCACTATAAGTGGGCCAGCAACCTCAGCAACGCCCTCTACGCCGGGACGGAGTTCACCGGCAGCACGGACCCCACGGGCTGCACCCTGGGGCAGTGGCTCTATGGCGACGCGGAGACCGACGACCCCGCCATCCTGGCCCTGCGCAGCGAGCTGGAGCCCTTACATAAGGAGATCCACCAGTCCGCCATCCAGGTGCTGGAGCAGCTGAAAACCAATCCCGTCCAGGCGCAGAACTACTATCACCAGACCATCCTTTCCAACATCAACACCCTGGTGGGCAAGCTGGATAAGGTGGTGGAGCTGGAGACTGCGGCCAATAACGCGGGCCTGGAAAAGCTGCACTCCCTCATTCTCCAGATGCAGCTGGTGTGCTTTATCTGCCTGGTGCTGGCCCTGACCTGCCTCATCGGCCTGGTCACCTATGTGGGCAAGCATGTGGTGAAGCCCATCCTCCTCATTACCGACCGCGCCCGTCCCCTCCAGGAGGGTCATCTGGACCTGCGGATGGACTACCATTCCGAAAACGAGCTGGGCGAGCTGGCCGGCACCCTGGAGAAATCCATGGTCCTGATCCACAGCTATGTGGAGGATATCAACCGTGTCATGGGCCAGCTGTCCCAGGGGAATTTCGACGTCTCCACCTCCGCGCCCTACATCGGCGACTTCCAGTCCATTGAGACGTCCCTCAACAGCTTCACCGCCACCATCTCCGACACCCTGGGCAGCATCGTCCAGACCCAGGGCCGGGTCTCCAGCAACGCCGGACAGCTCTCCAGCGGCGCCCAGGCCCTGGCCCAGGGCGCGACAGAGCAGGCCAGCGCCGTGGAAGAGCTTTACGCCACCTTGGACGACCTGTCCAAGGGCGCGGCGCAGAACGTCCAGTCCGCCGCCGCCGCCCTGGAAAACGCCCGCCTCACCGGCGAGCAGGTGACCATCAGCGGCCAGCAGATGGAGCAGATGGTCTCCGCGATGACGGACATTACCAACTCCTCCCAGGAGATCGGGCGTATCATCAAAACCATTGAGGATATTGCCTTCCAGACCAACATCCTGGCGCTGAACGCCGCCGTGGAGGCCGCCCGTGCGGGCTCCGCCGGCAAGGGCTTCGCCGTCGTCGCTGACGAGGTGCGCTCTCTCGCCACCCGGTCCGACGAGGCCGCCAAGGCCACCAAGGACCTCATCGACAACTCCGTCCAGGCCACGGAGCAGGGCAGCCGCATCGTGGGCCAGGTTTCCGAGTCCCTGAAAAAGACCCTGGAGCTGGTGATGCAGTCCAACACCACCATCGGCGCCATTGCCGAGGCGGTCCAGGGCGAGGCCGCCTCCATCGCCCAGGTCACCGAGGGCATCAGCCAGATCTCCGCCGTGGTCCAGACGAACTCCGCCAGCAGCGAGGAGTCCGCCGCCGTCAGCTCGGAGCTCTTCGAAGAGGTCCACAAGCTGGAGGACGAGACCAAGAAGTTCCGCCTCAAACGGGGAGGACGCTGAGAAACGCGAACAAGGCCGCCTGGGCAAGCGCCCAGGCGGCTTTTTCCTACTCCATCAATCCGGCCCGCCGCATTTGGGCCGTCTTGGACTGAAGGCGGGCGAAGGAGGTCACGCTGTCGTCCTCCTCCAGCAGGGCCTTGGCCTCCGGGGACAGGGTCTGGAAGAATTCGTAAGCCGAGGGGTCCTGATCCAGCAGGTCCTCCAGGCTCAAATATTCCACGCCATACATCCAAATCACCTCCGGGCCTAGTCTGCCCGGTTTTCAAGGGAGTTTATGATGGAATTTCGAACAATTTCTGACAATAAGCGGGACTTCTTGCCCCTGCTTCTCCTGGGGGACGAGCAGGAGGACATGATCGCCCGCTACCTGGACCGGGGAACGCTGTGGGCCCTGTACGACGGCGGGCTCCGGTGTGTGTGCGTGGTGACGGAGGAGGGCGGCGGGGCGTTCGAGATCAAAAACCTCGCCGTGGTTCCGGAGTGCCAGCGGCGAGGCTATGGGCGGGCCATGGTGGAGCATGTGGCCCGGACATACCGGGGCCGGGGAACGCGTTTGCTGGTTGGCACCGGAGACAGCCCGCTGACGGCGCCGTTTTATGAGGCGTGCGGCTTCCGGGAAAGCCATCGGGTGAAGAACTTTTTTACAGACCACTACGACCACCCGATTTTTGAGGCGGGGCGGCAGCTGGTGGATATGGTGTATTTTTCTATGGCATTATAATGTGTTATAAACAGAGAGGGTTCCGTAATATTTGGAAACGGTGGACGTATCATAAATGGATATATAGTTTTCAAAGACTTCCGGCCCATAGCGCAGAAGGAAATAGTCCAGGTCGTGGAGCTTTTTGTATACATTGTTCACGTGTTCCATTTCACGTCCCTTCGCCAGTTCCATCTCCCGGGCCAGATCATGCAGCTCCGCTTTCAGGTTCTCATTTTGCACGGACGCCTCCAATTCCTCCATCAGGGTGATGAAATCGTCTGCGGCGTAGTTGTTCGCCGCGGAGACCGCCGTGCCGTACTTCGCGTAGAACGCGTCCTCGGTGAGGCCTTCCGCCTGGCAGACGGCCTCCATGTCCAGACTGCCGTCATAGGCCCAGCCAATCTGAATTTCGCCTGTCTGGTCGAAATAGTTCCAATACAGACTGTCCGGGTCCTCCAGCTTTCCAAACATATCATCGTACAAATATCCGCTCTCCAGCCGCAGGTTGGCCGCGATGATAACCTCGCTCAGGCGCTCAATTTGCTCCGGAGACATCCCTTCCAGCGCTCTTTCCCGAGCGGCAAGCACATCTTTTTTCCCGGGCACTGTGGAAGCGGGAGACTCTCCCTGCGTTTCAGAGGGTTCCGCCTCCTCCGGAACGGCGGCGGATACCACCTCCGGGGATTCCTTCGTATCTTTATCAATTGTGCCGGAAGAACACCCTATCAGAAAAACCGCGAGGGCTCCGATGAGCAGCAGGGCTCCAAAATGGCGCATAACAGCAAACCTCTCATTCCGTTTTACAGATACACAGACTGCCTTGAATTGATTCGCTTTATTGTATCACGGTACTTTTCGCGGGGCAAGGGACAAATGGTTACAAAAACAGCGGGGCAGCATGGCTTTCACCATGCCGCCCCGTTTCGTTCACTTTCCGGTAAAGCCGAACGCGCTTACTCCTTCACGGCAGCCTTCAGCGCCTCCGCCCGGCCGGTCTTTTCCCAAGCCACGCCCAGGTCCTCCCGGCCCATATGGCCGTAGGCGGCCAGCTTGCGGTAGATGGGCTTGCGCAGGTCCAGGTCCCGGATGATGGCGGTGGGCCGCAGGTCGAAGACCTTCGCCACGGCCTCCTCCAGCTTCCCGTCGCTGACGGTTCCGGTGCCGAAGGTGTCCACCATGATGCTGACGGGCTTCGCCACGCCGATGGCGTAGGCCAGCTCGATCTGGCAGCGCTTGGCCAGGCCCGCCGCCACGATATTCTTGGCCACCCAGCGGGCGGCGTAGGCGGCGGAGCGGTCCACCTTGGTGGGGTCCTTGCCGGAGAAGCAGCCGCCGCCGTGGGGGGCGCTTCCGCCGTATGTATCCACAATGATCTTCCGGCCCGTCAGCCCCGCGTCGGCGGCGGGGCCGCCCTTGACAAAGCGGCCGGTGGGGTTCACATAGTATTTCGTGTTCTCATCCAGCAGCTCGGCGGGCAGGACCTCCTTGGCGACCAGGTTAATCATATCCCGGCGGATCTGCTCCAGGGTGACGTCGGGATTGTGCTGAGTGGAGATGACCACGGTGTCGATGCGGACGGGGTTGTTGTTTTCGTCGTATTCCACGGTGACCTGGCTCTTTCCGTCGGGGCGCATGTAGGACACCAGGCCGCTCTTGCGGACCTTGGTCATCTGGAGGCACAGCTTCTGGGCCAGGGACAGCGGCAGGGGCATCAGCTCCGGGGTCTCGTCGCAGGCGTAGCCGAACATCATGCCCTGGTCTCCCGCGCCGTGGTTCAGCTCGGCTTCCTCGTTGTTCTTGTTTTCCAGGGATTTGTCCACGCCCAGGGCGATGTCGGCGGACTGTTCGTCGATGGAGGTAATCACGCCGCAGGTGTCGCAGTCAAAGCCGTACTTGCCCCGGTCATAGCCGATGTCCCGGACCACCTCCCGGGCGATTTTGTCGATGTCCACATAGCAGCTGGTGGTGATCTCGCCCATGACGTGGATGAGTCCCGTGCAGGCGGTGGTCTCACAGGCGACGCGGCCCTGGGGGTCCTGGGCCAGGATGGCGTCCAGAACGGCGTCGGAAATCTGGTCGCAGATCTTGTCGGGATGCCCCTCCGTCACGGACTCGGAGGTGAAGAGATAGTGTCTTGCCATAGCTTGCTCCTTTTCGGCCCCTGTGGGGCGGCGCGCCTGTTTTCTCCCGCGCGCTGGGACAATTTTTTTGCCGGCTGAAAGGTCCCTGAGATGCAAAGAAAAACCGTGCGTTTCGACGCGAAACGCACGGGAAGCTCCTTCTCGTTCCTCATCTGTCGTTTCCGCCGGATTTGGCACCTTTCAAACGCAGGTTGCCGTGGCTTCATTGGGCCGTTCCCTCCGCCACTCTTGATAAGGATATTTACTTGCCCTTTATTTTATCAGGTCTGGGCGGTTTGTCAAGAGCCCTCCGCCCTTTTTCGCCGGTTTTTTTTACCAGCCGCCCCAAAGTTTAAAAAATGTTGGTGACTTTTTCCGGCGAACGGGGTATAATGCTCTTTAACTTCTAAAAACTTGAACCGGGAGGGAGCTTCCTTGAGAAAGCTGAACAGCGCCATGGAGCGCTTCGCGCTCCGGCACCCCAACTTCGGCGTCCCCAACCTCATGCTGTACATCGTCATCGGAAATGTCGCCGCCTTTTTCCTTCTGCGCATGACCTATTACCAGGCGTACGCGGCTATGGCCTTTGAATGGGGCAGTATTCTCCGCTTCCAGCTCTGGCGGCTGGTGAGCTTTATCTTTATCCCCCAGTCCACGGAGCCCTTCAGCCTGATTTTGTCCCTGTACTTCATGTACTTCATCGGGTCCATGCTGGAACGGGAGTGGGGCACGCCAAAATTCAATCTCTATTACCTCTCCGGCGTGGTCCTGACCATCCTCACCGGCATCATCAGCTACTACGCCTTCGGCGCGGGCGTTCTCACGGGGACCTATTACGTGAATATGTCCATGTTCCTGGCCTTCGCCGCCCTGTATCCCGACGCCCGGCTGATGCTGCTGTACATCATCCCGGTGAAGGCCAAGTGGCTGGCGCTGGCGGACCTGGCCCTCTTCGCCGTGGACGTGATCGCCGCCCTGCTCCGGGGGGACTGGCTCAGCGCCCTGCTGCCCGTCATCGCCCTTTTGAACTTCCTGATTTTCTTCTGGTGCGAGATCGTGGACCAGCTGGACCGGCGGAGGGCCTATGCCCGGCACCGGAACTCCCGCCAGACGATTCAATTCAAGTCCGCCGTCCGCCAGCAGCGGAAGAAGGAGGCCCAGCAGGGCTACCGCCGCAAGTGCTCCGTCTGCGGCCGGACCGACACGGACTATCCGGACCTGGAGTTCCGCTACTGCTCCCGCTGCGCCGGCTACCACTGCTTCTGCGTGGACCATATCTTCAACCACGAGCATTTCAAGGAGTGAACCCTTTGAAGAATCCGTTTTTATCCCCCCGATACCGCCTCTCCCTGCCCCAGTCCCTTCTCGCGGCGGTGCTGCTGTCCGGGGGAATCACCCTGCTGGCCCTCTGGTGCCAGCCGAACTCCTTCCGGGAGCTGCTGTCCGGCTTTCTCCGCCAGCCCCTGCTGATCGTTTTAAACGCCCTGCCCATCGGCCTTTTGATCCTGGCGGCGGCGGCGCTGTTTCGCAGCGTCTTCTTCGGCGCGGCGCTGGTGAATCTGGCCGCCGGAGCCCTGTCCATCGCCAACCGGCTGAAGCTGGAGGTCCGGGACGAGCCGGTGTTCCCCCGGGACTTCGCCCTGCTCAAGGAGGTGGGCAGCGCCCTGGAGAGCTATGATATCCGCTTTCCCCTCCCGCAGATCGCGGCGGTGGTCCTGGTGACCGCCGCCCTGCTTGCGCTGGGCTTCCTGATTGGCTGTGAGCCCTTCCCGGCGGAGAAGCTCCGGGGCTGGGCGGGGAGCCTCCTGGGCGCCGCCGCCGCTCTGGCGGCTCTGACGGGGCTGATCCTCACCCTTTACGCCTCCAAGGACCTCTACCAGTCCTTTCAGGTCCGCAACGCCGAATACATCCCCTCCGTCTTCAACGACCTGGGTTTCCCCTACGCCTTCTGCCACCACTTCACCACCTATCTTGTTGACCGGCCCGAAGGCTTCAGCCGCGCCGAGGCGGAGGGCTGGGAGACCGGGGACCATCCCGGCCAGGGGAAGGCCGTCAGCGTCGTCATGGTGATGAACGAGGCGTTTTCCGACATCACCGACGCCCCGGCCTTCGCCTGCAGCGGGGCGAACGACCCCCTGCCCAACCTCCACGCCCTCCAAGAGGACCCCCACGCCCTCAGCGGCCACGTGGTGGTCCCCGGCTTCGCCGGAGGCACCGCGAATACGGAATTCGATGTGCTGACCGGGATGCAGACCAACGCCCTCTCCGCCTCCACCACCTCCGCCATGCGGGTGGTGAACCGGGACCTGGACAGCCTGTTCCGGGTCTTTGGGAACGACGGCTATGAGACCTCCTTCTACCACCCGGGAGACAACTGGTTTTACAACCGGGAAAACGTCTACCGCTGGTTCGGCGCGGAGGAAACCCGGTTTGTAGGGGACATGGAGAACCCGGAGTACAAGGGCCGCTGGGTTACCGACGACTACGCCGCGGGCCTCATTGAAGACGCCTTTGAACAGGCGGAGGGCCCCCTCTTCCACTTCACCACCACCATCCAGAACCACATGTCCTACACCGCCGACAAGTACGGGCCGGACTACGCCTTCCCCCCCACGGGGATTTCCGGCCTCTCGGCGGAGGTGGAGACGCTTCTCAGCGTTTACGTGGAGGGCCTCCGGGACGCGGACGCCATGCTGGGCCGCCTGTGGAGGTATTTCGACGCCCGGGAGGAACCCGTGGTCCTGGTCTACTGGGGGGACCACCTGCCCTACCTGGGGAACGACATGCTGGGCTACAAGCAGCTGGGGCTGGATGTGGCCCCTGGGCCGGAGGGGCAGGAAAACCTGACCGCCTATAAGACCCCCTTCGTCATCTGGGCCAACGCTGCTGCTGCGGAGGCCCTGGACTGGGAAAACGCCGCGGAGGCCCTGGACCTGCCGGAGACCGTCTCCGCCTGTTTCCTGGGGGCGGCGGTGCTGGAGCTGACGGGCCGGGGCGGGGAAAGCCCCTGGTTCTCCTTCCTGAACCAGCTCCGCCGGGAGCTTCCCGTGGTGCAGAAAAACGTTTATCAGCTGGCCGGCGGCTCCCTTACCGGAGAGCCGGGCCCGGAACAGCAGGACCTGCTCCGGAAGTGGCGGCGGTGGAGCTACTACAAGCTCCAGTACAAGGAGCTCCCATGAGAGCCCGGCCCCTGGCCCTCTGCGGCGTGCTGGCGGCCCTGGCGGTGGTGCTGCTGTGCCTGGGGGGCGTGATTCCCGGCGCGGTCTTCTGCGCCCCCATCCTGGCTATGGGCGTGCTCCTGCCGGTATTGGAGGAGCTGGGCCCCAAGGCCGCCGGGACGGCCTATGCCGCCGTATCCATTCTGGCCCTTCTGCTGGCGCCGGACCGGGAGACCGCCTTTGTCTATCTGTTTTTCGGCTGGTATCCCATCCTCCGGCCCAAAATTGCCGCCCTGCCCTCCCGGCCCCTGCGGGTCCTGGCCCGGATTGCGGTGTGCAGCGCCGCCGCCCTCCTGCTCTACGGGTTGGTCCTGCGGCTCATGGGCCTGACGGCGGACCTGCTGGATTCCGTCTGGTACTTTAACGCCGCCCTGCTGGCGGCGGGGAACGTGGTGTTCCTGCTGACGGACTCCACCCTGGCCCGGCTGACCAGCATCTGGCACTGGAAGCTGAAAAAATATCTGTACCGATAAGGATTTCAACTATTGAGGTGATACCATGAAAACCGCGCTGGTCCTGGAGGGCGGAGCCCTGCGGACCATCTATTCCTCCGGCGTGTGCGACGCCTTCCTGGACGGCGGCCTGCCCCTGCCGGACTACACCCTGGGGGTCTCCGCCGGGATTGCCTACGGCGTCAGCTACCTCTCCCGGCAGAGCCGCCGGAATTTGCAAATTGTCTGCCACTACGTGGGCGACAGGCGTTACATGGGCTGGCGAAACCTGGCGGCCCCGCAAAACCGGGCCTATTTTGGCCTCAAGTTTGCCTACGAGACCATCCCCAACGAGCTGATCCCCTTTGATCACGACGCCTTTGAGGCCTACCCCGGCCGGGTGGAGGCGGTGGTGACGAACCTGATTACCGGGGAGGCGGAGTACCTGCCGGTGCCCCGGAGGGACGAGCACAACCTGCTGCTCCAGGCCACCTGCGCCATTCCGCTGATGTTCCCCGTCATCCGCATCGGCCGCCAGCCCTACCTGGACGGCGGCTGTGCCGATGCCATCCCCTGGCGGCGGGCCTTCCGGGAGGGCTGCGACCGGGTCGTCGTGGTGCTGACCCGGGAGCGGGACTATTATAAGAAGCCCGGCCGGTCCGACCAGGTCGCCGCCCGGGCGTTCAAGCGGTATCCCAACTTTCAGGAGACCATGCGGACCCGGTCGGAGCGGTACAACGCCTGCCGGGAGGCGCTGTTCGGCCTGGAGCGCCAGGGCCGGGCCCTGGTCATCGCCCCAAAGGACACCCTGGGCTGTTCCCGGACGGAGAAGGACCTGGACACCCTCCGGGCGCTGTGGCAGGAGGGCTATTTCGACGGACGGCGGGAGCTGGACCGGATTCGGGAATTTTGGACACAGGAATAAGAAACGCCCCCTGATGGAATCCATTCCACCAGGGGGCGTTTTTTCTTCACCTGAAAAAGTTAGTCCTCGCAGAGGCCGGCAGTGATGATGGCCATGGAGTAGACCTCCTGGGCGTTGCAGCCCCGGGACAGGTCGTTGATGGGGGCGTTGAGGCCCTGGAGAATGGGGCCGTAGGCGTCAAAGGCGCCCATGCGCTGGCAGATCTTATAGCCGATGTTGCCCGCGTTGATGTCGGGGAAGATGAAGGTGTTGGCCTGTCCGTGGACAGGGGAGTCGGGGCACTTGGTCTTCATCACACGGGGGGACACGGCGGCGTCGAACTGGAGCTCGCCGTCCACCACCACGCCGGGCAGGGCGAACTTCGCCTTCTCGCAGGCATTGTGCATCTTCTCCACGTCCTCACCGGCGCCGGAGCCGTGGGTGGAGTAGCTGAGGAACGCCACCTTGGGATCGATGCCGAAGGTCCGGGCCGTCTGGACGGTCTCCACGGCGATCTCCACCAGCTCGTCCTCAGAGGGCTTGATGTTGATGGCGCAGTCCGCCATGGCGAACACGTCCGGGTCGCCGGTGGCGGAGGGACGGACCAGAATGAAGCAGCTGGAGACGATCTTGCAGCCCGGCTTCGTCTTGATGAGCTGGAGGGCGGGGCGGACGGTGTCGGCGGTGGAGTAGGTGGCGCCGCCCAGGAGGGCGTCGGCGTAGCCCATCTTCACCAGCATGGTGCCGAAGTAGTTGCCCTGCTTCAGCATGGCGCGGCACTGCTCCTCGGTCATCTTGCCCTTGCGGAGGGTTACCATCTCGGCCACCATCTTGTCCATGTCCTCAAAGGTCTCGGGGTCCAGGATCTCCGCGCCCTTGACATTGAAGCCCACTTCCTCGGCGGCGGCCAGGATCTCCTCCCGGTTTCCGATCAGGACGGGCATCAGGAACGTGGCGGACAGCAGGCGGGCGGCGGCCTCCAGGATGCGGGGGTCGGTGCCCTCGGTGAACACGATCTTGCGGGGATGGGCTTTCAGCTTTTTGATGAGAAATTCAAACATGTCTTTTCCTCCAGATGTACAGCGTCTGCTGAGATATCATACCCCCATTATACACCATTGCCCGCCCCGGTCAATCCAAAATTTTGGAGATTCCCCATAAAAATTTACGGTTCTGTCACCAATTTCCAGTCCCATTGTGGCACACTGGAGCCGCCGCTTCGGGGCGCTTTCCGTCGAAACCACCGGAAAACCCCGGAAGACTCCCGTTTTTTTGCCCCTCTCGGGGCTTGACGGAGAGCGAAAAAAGCGGTATGATAGGCATTGGTAACAAATTGTAACTTTTTCAGGACATCCCGCCTCTCCCATTCCCAGGGAGGGCCAAATACAAGGAGACCTCATGAGCGAAGACAGGAAAAAAACCACCGTCCAGGTCCCGCCCTCCCAGGGCGGCAGGCCAAAGCCGGAAACCGCCGGAGAGCGGGAGGACTTTCCGGAGGGCTGGAGCCCCTGGAAGGACTGGGACCTCCCTCCCTCCATCCGGGACTGGGAGCCGGAGGAGGGCGAACGCCGGCCCCCGGAGCGCCGCCGCGCCTCCTCCTCCCGCAGCCGGGAGCGCCGGAGCGCCGCCCCCAGGAAGCCCCGCCCGCCGGAACGGCGGGAGAACCGTTCCCCCCGGCAGGCCATCGCCGAAAAGCGCCTGCACTTCCGCCGCCGCTGGCGGCGCATCGTCCGGGAGAACAAGGCCCACCGCTTCCCGGAGTCCGAGCGGCTGCCCATTCAGCTGATGCTGTTTTTCTGGGGGCTGCTGCCCATGTGGGCCAGCCTCCTCCAGGAGCGGGTGCTGCAAAAGAACAGCGCCTCCCGGCAGAAGAGTGCCCAGAGCGCCCAGAAAAAGCGCCGCTGGCGGATTCACCCCGCCGTCTTCCTGGCGGGAGGCTGCGTGGCGGCGGCGGCGGTGCTGTTCGTCTCCACCTATACCAACGGCGTCACCGTCACCTATGACGGGAAGGTGCTGGGCTCCCTCTCCAGCGAGGCGGAGGCCGAGGAGGCCCGGACCGAGCTGGAACGGGTCACCGCCCAGACCCTGGGCCGGAGCTTCACCATCGACGATTCCCTGATTCAATACTCCTCCGGCCTGCTCCGCCGCCAGGACCTGGTGGACAAGGAGACCTACGAGGAGGAGCTGAGCCAGGAGGTGGGCATGGTCACCGCCGCCTACTGCCTGTACGTGGACGGAGAGCGCATCGGCGCCACGCCCTACAAGGGGGCGCTGGAGCAGCTTTTGGAGCAGATCCAGCTCTCCGCCACCAACGAGGGCACCATCTCCGTCTCCTTCGCCGAGAACGTGGAAGTGAAGGAGGAGTTTGTCGCCACCGACAGCCTGATGAACCTGGGCTTCCTGGCGGAGACCCTTTACAGCACCAAGACCGCCGAGGTCACCTACACGGTGGCCAAGGGGGACACCTGGTCCGAGATCGCCGAGGACCACGGCCTCACCTCCAACGAGCTGCTGGCCCTGAACCCCGGCTACGACATCAACAAGCTGCAAATCGGCGAAATCCTCACCATGTCCGCCTCCGTGCCCTACCTGACCATGACCGTGGTCCAGCAGGAGCGGTACGTGGACAGCGTGGCCTTCGACGTGGAGTACACGGACAGCGCCGACCTTTACAAGGGCGATTATAAAGTGACCTCCCCCGGCCAGTTCGGCGCGGCGGACACGGTGGCCAACGTCACCTATGTCAACGGCACGGAGATCGAGCGGACGGTCCTCTCCAGCGTCACCCTTCGCCAGCCCGTCACGGAGCACCGTCTCCAGGGCACGAAGGACCGGCCCACCTGGCTGCCCACCGGCAGCTTCCGCTGGCCCACCACGGGACGCATCACCTCCCGTTTCGGCGGGCGGAGCTCCCCCGGCGGCATTGGGTCCACCAACCACAAGGGCATCGACATCGCCGTCCCGAGAGGGACGCCCATCTACGCCGCGGACGGCGGCACCGTCACCTACGCCGGATGGATGAGCGGATACGGCTATCTGGTCCAGATCGACCACGGAAACGGCTACGTGACCCGGTACGGCCACAACAGCAGCCTGACGGTCTCCGTGGGCCAGAAGGTCTACAAGGGCCAGCAGATCGCCCGGGCGGGCTCCACCGGCAACTCCACCGGAAACCACTGCCACTTTGAAATCCGCCTCAACGGCGTGGCCCGAAACCCGCTGAACTACCTGTAACGCAGAAAAACCCAAAAGAGCCCTCCGGAGCGCTTAACGCTCCGGAGGGCTCTTTTCTTAACCTTATCCAAAGATGCGGCTTTTCGGTCCAATGGGCTGGAAGTGCCGGGCCACGGTCCGGGAGCCGAAGGCCGCTTCCAGCTCTCTCCACTCCGCTGCGGAGAGGAGGCAGAAGCCCAGGGTATCGTCCCCTTTGGAGGGCACAAAGCAGCGGAGCTGCCAGTCCGGCGCGAGAAACGCCTGCAGGGCCCGCAGCGTCGTGTCCCGGTCCATCCGGTCCGGGGCGTAGGGGATGGCCGCAGTGGTTTTTCCTCGCTTCAACAGGATGTCAAATCCCCTGGGCAGGGGGCTGTCCCGAAGTTCAAAGGCAAAGCGGGCGCTTTCCGGCAGGCTTTCGCTGACACAGCGGACGATGTCCCCGTCGTACTCCCGCCAGTCAAACCAGAACACCGCCGGGCTCATCCAAAAGCGTTTTTTCTCCGCCGCCGGGTCCCTTAAATAGCGTTCGATCAGCTGATAATCGGTCACGGTTTCCATAGGGCCTCCATCGTTCAGGGCAGCTTGTATTTCTCCAGGTCCTTGTCCAGCGTCTCGGCGAACTCCCCGGCGGCCTTGAAATCATGGAGATAGCCGTGGCGCCGCTCGTCGTGGTCCTCCCGCTCCTCGATGACGCAGACGGCGATGTTGGAGCAGTGGTCGGATACCCGCTCCAGGTTCGTCAGCAAATCGCCCAGGATAAAGCCCAGCTGCACGGTACACTCTCCGCTCTGGAGCCGGTGGATATGCCGGGCCCGAATCTCGTCGGTGAGCCGGTCGATGGTCTCCTCCAGGGGCTCCACCAGCTTGGCGGCGGCGGGGTCGTCGGCCCGGAAGCAGTCCACCGCAGCGGTGAGGATTTCCTCCAGGGCCCGTTCCAGCACCTGGAGCTCCGCCTCCGCCGCGCCGGAGAAGCTGAGGCCCTTCTCGTGGAGCTCCCGGGCGGATTCCTGGATGTTCAGGGCGTGGTCCCCGATGCGCTCAAAGTCCCCGATGGCGTGGAGCAGCCGGGCCACCGTGTGGATGTCCTCCATGGAGAGGCCGTGCTGGGAAATCTGCACCAGGTAACCGCTGAGGCGGTCCTCGTAGATATCCAGCTTGTCCTCATTCTCCAGGAGCTCCGCCTCCAGGCTCCCGTTATACTTGGACAGCTGCCCCAGAGAGGCCAGCAGGCTTTTCCGGGCCAGGGCCCCCATCTCGCAGGTCATGGCGGCGCACTCGCTGACCGCCGCGCCGGGGGTGCGGAGCAGCAGGGGGTCCAGGAAGGCGAACTGGGGAGTCTTGTCCTCTTCCTTGACAGCCGACCGCGCCAGCCATTCCAGCTGGCGGGAGAAGGGCAGCAGCAGGGCGGTGGTGCCGATGTTGAAAACCGTGTGGCACAGTGCCACGCCCACGGCCCCCACGGTGGAGTCCATGAAGGGGAAGTGGAACAGCAGGTCCCCGCCGCAGAAGACGATAAGGCCGATGGCCGTGCCGATGACATTAAAGGCAATGTGGATGACGGACACCCGCTTTGCTCCCCGGGAGACCCCGATGGAGGAGATCAGCGCCGTGACGCAGGTGCCGATGTTCTGGCCCATGATGATGGGGATGGCCACGCCGTAGGTGATGGACCCGGTGAGGGCCAGGGCCTGCAAAATGCCCACGGAGGCCGCCGAGGACTGGATGACCCCGGTGAACACCGCGCCCACGGCCACGCCCAGCAGGGGATTGCGGAAGGCCGTCAGCAGGTCCGAGAAGCCCGGCAGCTCCGCCAGGGGGCTGACGGAGTTCTTCATCATCTCCATGCCGGACATCAAAATGGCGAAGCCAATGAGGATGCGTCCCACGTCCCGCCGCCGCTGGCGCTTGGACCCCATGATGAGCAGGATGCCCGCCAGGGCGAAGAGGGGGGAGAAGTTCTCCGGCTTCAGGAGATTCAAAAACACGCTCTCGCTCTCGATGCCGGTGAGGGACAGAATCCACGCCGTCAGCGTGGTGCCCACGTTGGAGCCCATGATGACGCCGATGGTCTGGCCCAGCTCCATGACGCCGGAGTTCACCAGGCCCACCAGCATCACCGTCACCGCCGAGGAGGACTGGACGGCGATGGTGATGCCCGCGCCCAGGAGCAGGCCCTTCACGGGGTTGGAGGTCATGCGCTTCAAAAGCCGCTCCAGCCGGCCGCCGGCCATCTTCTCCAGGCTCTTGGACATGGTGGTCATGCCGTAGAGGAAGAAGGCCAGGCCGCCGCAGAGGGTAAACAGGGAAAAAATATCCATGCAGAAACTCCTCACTTCCGCGTCCGCGCCAAGGCGGACGCTCCATCTTATGTGACGGCTTCATTATATATGTGAAGAGCGTGCGCGGGAAATCGGCGGAATCACCAAAACGCAAATTTTGCGGAAAATTTTGGCGTTTTAAACAAAATCACCCTTTCGAATTATTGGATTCGCCCATTTCCGACCCATCCGGCTCGGGAATCCAGGGGCAGCGGCCATAGAAGGAGGTCATGGAACGGATCTCCTCCGCCAGCTCCGCCGTGATTTGGCCGGGCAGGAGCCGCCAGCGCCAGTTGCCGGAGCCCACGCCGGGGACATTGATGCGGCTCTCGCCGCCAAGGCCCAGGTAGTCCTGCATCTGGGCCACAAACAGCCCGGCAACACTGCCCTGCCCCGCCCGGAGCAGGGCCCGCCGGACGTTCTCCGCCCCGGAGACCCCCAGGTATTTCTCAGCGAAATCCCGTTCCCGTTTCGGGGCGGAGGCGTACCACCCGGCGGCGGTGTCGTTGTCGTGGGTGCCGGTGTAGCAGACGCAGCTGGGCTGGTAATTGTGGGGCAGGTAGGCGTTGGAGGGGTCGGAGAAGGCAAACTCCAGCACCTTCATTCCCGGCAGTCCGGACTCCTCCCGGAGCCGGTGGACCCCCTCCGTCAGGATGCCCAAATCCTCGGCGATGAAGGAAATGCCCTGGAACCAGGAGGTCAGCACCCCCAAAAGGTCCATGCCGGGGCCCTTCTCCCAGGTCCCTACCCGGGCGGTCTCCGCCTCCGCCGGGACGGCCCAGTAGCTCTCCAGTCCCCGGAAGTGGTCGATGCGGATGACGTCGAAGAGCCTGGAGGCCCCCTCCACCCGGCGGATCCACCAGCCGAAGCCGTTTTGCTTCATGGCGGCCCAGTCGTAGAGGGGATTCCCCCAGAGCTGGCCGTCCTCGGAGAAGTAGTCCGGCGGGACCCCCGCCACCTTGGAGGGCTTTCCCTCCTGGTCCAGAAGGAACTCCTTCCGCTCGCTCCACACGTCGGCGGAGTCCAGGGAGACGTAGATAGGCAGGTCCCCGATCAGGCCCAGCCCCAGGCCGTTGACATAGGTTTTCAGCGCCGCCCACTGGGTGAAAAACCAGTGCTGGACGCAGGTCTCAAAGGCCGTTTCCTCCGCCAGCTCCACCCGCCAGCGCTCCACGGCCTCCGGTTCGTGGCGGCGGAGGCCCTCGTCGGGCCACTGGAACCAGGGAAGATTTCCGAAATGCCGCTTCGCGGCCCGGTACAGGGCGTACTCCCGGACCCAGGGACGGCTCTCGGCAAAGGCCCGGGCGGCCTCCGCCGCCTCGCCGCTGACCCGGGAAAACGCCTTGCGGAGCAGGGGCTCCCGGCTCTTTTTCAGGGCGGCGTAGTCGATTTTGTCCCCAGCGGGGATTTTAGCGGAGGCCAGCTCCTCCCCGGTCAAAAGGCCGTCCTTCGCCAGGAGGTCCAGGTCGATGAACAGGGGATTCCCGGCGAAGGTGGACTCGCTGGCGTAGGGAGAGTCCCCGGCCCCGGCGGGGCCCACGGGGAGAATCTGCCACCAGGACTGCCCCGCGTCCTGGAGGAAATTGGCGAAGGCCCGGGCCTCCGCCCCCAGGGAGCCGATGCCGTACTCGGAGGGAAGGGAGAAAATGGGCAGCAGAATGCCCGCAGAACGTTTCATAAAGAAAACCTCCATATGATGAATAGTGTGCCCCCTCATTGTAAAAAAACGCCCCCCGGTTGTCAAGAACCGAAGGGCGTTCCTTTACAGCTTCTTCTCGTAACAGTTCAAAATCTCGTGGATGTATCCGTGAAAGAAAAATTCCGTTCCCCCGGCGAAGCGGTAGCCGATGGAGGGATACAGGCGGTTGGCGGGGGCGTTCCCCTCCCAGGTGTCCAGGCGGATAACGGTTTTTCCCTGGGCCCGGGCGGTCTCCTCACAAAACGCCGCCATCCGCTTGGCATAGCCCTTCCCGGACTGGGCCGGGTGGATGCAGAGGGTGTGAATCACCCCCACCTCCTCCCGCTCCGCCGGAATGGACCAGGGAATTTTGCCGTACTCGGGAAGCTGAATCCCGTTGAGGTTCACCACGCCCCAGAGCACGCCGTCCTCCTCTCCTACATACAGGGTCCCGGCCTCCAGAGCCTCGCGGGCGTCCTCCGTGGTGGGATAGCTCCCCCGGAGCCAGTTGGTGTAAACAGGCCCCTGGTCCTCCCGGTCGAAAATGGCCTCGTAAATCGCGCCGATCCCAGGCAGGTCGGCGGCGGCGGCTTTACGGATCATCCCGGCTCTCCTCTCCATCCGTTTCCGTTTCAGGGGACGGCTCCGCAGCCTCCGCCGCAGGGGCCTCCTCCGGCTTCGGGGCGGCTTCCGCCTCCCCGGGGGCCAGAATCTTCTCGGAAATCATATGCACCTTCTTCGCCGCCGGCTCGATCTCCGCCGGGCGGGTGGAGGCATAGGGGCTCTCCACCAGGGCCGGGTCCCGGCCCTCAATGATGGCCACCATCTCCGCGCCGGTGATGGTCTCCTTCTCCAGGAGGTACGCCACCACCTTGTCCATGTCCTCCCGGTTCTCCCGGATGACCTCCACGGCGGTCTTGTACGCCTCGTCCAGCAGGACCTTCACGGCCTTATCCATCCGGGCGGCGGTGTCCTGGGCGCAGTCCATGCCGTAGCCCCCGTCCAGGTACTGGTTCCGCCGGGAGGCCAGGGCCATCATGCCGAACTCCTCGCTCATGCCGAACATGGCCACCATGTTCCGGGCCACGTTCGTCGCGTCCTGAATATCCTGGGACGCGCCGTTGGTCATGGTGTCCATCACCACCTCCTCGGCGGCCCGGCCGCCCATGGAGACGGTGATCTTCGCCATCAGCTCTTCCTTGGTCCTGAGCTCCGTCTTGTCCTCCTCGGGCATCAGCAGGGTATAGCCCAGGGAGCCCTGGGTGTGGGGGACGATGGTGATTTTCTGCACCGGCTCGGTGTTCTTCTGCTTATAGGCCACCATGGCGTGGCCCACCTCGTGATAGGCCACCAGCTTTTTCTCGAACTCCGTCAGGACGCTGCCCTTTTTCTCCGTGCCGGCGATGACCAGCTCGAAAGCGGCCAGCATGTCCTCCTGGCTCACCAGCTTCCGGCCCTTCCGCACGGCCCGGAGGGCCGCCTCGTTCACCAGGTTGGCGAGGTCCGCGCCCACGCAGCCCGCCGTGGCCAGAGCCACCTTTTTCAGATCCACATCCTCTCCCAGCTTGATGTTCCGGGTGTGGACCTCCAGCGTTGCAATGCGCCCCGCCAGGTTGGGCCGGTCGATGGTGATGCGGCGGTCAAACCGGCCCGGGCGGAGGAGGGCCTGGTCCAGCACCTCCGGGCGGTTGGTGGCCGCCAGGAGGATGACGCCCTTGGTGGGGTCGAAGCCGTCCATCTCCGCCAGAAGCTGGTTTAAGGTCTGCTCCCGCTCGTCGTTGCCGCCCATGCGGTTGTCCCGGGATTTGCCGATGGTGTCGATCTCGTCGATGAAGACGATGCAGGGGGCGACCTTGGACGCCTCCTTAAAGAGGTCCCGGACCCGGGAGGCGCCCACGCCCACGAACATCTCCACAAAGTCAGAGCCGGAGATGGAGAAGAAGGGGACCCCCGCCTCCCCGGCCACGGCCTTGGCAAGCAATGTTTTGCCGGTGCCCGGAGGGCCCACCAGCAGGGCGCCCTTGGGCAGCTTCGCGCCGATCTCCGTGTACTTCCCGGGATTGTGGAGGAAGTCAATGATCTCCGTCAGGGACTCCTTGGCCTCGTCCTGGCCCGCCACGTCCCGGAAGGTGACGCCGGTGGACTTCTCCATGTAGACCTTGGCGTTGGATTTGCCCACGCCGCCGATGCCCCCGATGCCGCCCATGCCCTTTTTCGCCATCCAGTTCATCACCAGGCTCATTACCAGGATGATGATGAAGAAGGGGGCCAGGTTCACCAGGAACAGCAGGATGGGGCTCATGGGGGGCTGATAGTCCTGGTTGATGCGGACCCTCTCCCCGCCCAGGGAGCGGATGTGCTCCACAATGGCGTCGTAGGACTGGAGCTGGACGGTGAAAAGCTCCAGGGACAGCTTCATCTCCCGGCCTTCCCCGTCCACGTGGGTGTAAACGGCGGAGCCGTCCTCCCGGGTGGATTTGGTGTATTCCATCCCCTCGCTGTTGGTGTAGACATAGCCGTCCACCGGGGTGATGATGAGGATGGATTCGCTGTTGTCAAAGTCCACCCCGGCGACCTTTCCGAAGTCCAGCATGTCCAGAAACTCGCTGTACTCCAGCTCCACGGAGCTGGCCTGGTGGCCCATGCTGGTCATGTAGGTGGTGGCGTAGCTCACCAGCACCGCCAGCAGCACGGCCCAGCAAATCAGGTGGATAAAGCCCCGCCAGTTGCTGTTTTTGTTCTGGTCCGGCTTCTTTTTGTTGTTGTTTTGGTCCATGTATGAAGTTGCTCCTTTCTAAAGAAAAGCGCACGGTATCCGTCAGTGCGTGAAACCCGGCGAAATTATATCGCAGTATAACACAGAACCCGGAAAGTCACAAGAAGGTTTCATGAAGTTTCTGTAAATTCCCGCTTTATTATCCTTCCGGGTTATGGTATACTGTGGAATGTATCGACAAAATTTTCAGGCCGGTTCCCCGGCCGGGAAGGAACTCCCTATGGACGAGCGCAAATTCCCCGCCCCCGAGGCCGACGGCGTCATTGAGGGCCGGAACGCCGTCATCGAGGCCCTGCGGGCCGGGACGGCCATTGATAAAATCTACCTCCAGAAGGGCGAAACGGACAAGACCCTGGGCCATATCGCCTCCAAGGCCCGCTCCGCCGGGGCGGTGGTGGTGGAGGCGGACAAGCGGAAGCTGGACGCCATGAGCCGCACCCACGCCCACCAGGGGGTCATTGCCCTCAGCTCCGTCCGGGAGTACGCCAGCGTGGAGGACATTCTCCAGGCGGCGGCGGACAAGGGGGAGGCCCCCCTGCTGGTGGTCTGCGACGAGCTGTCGGACCCCCATAACCTGGGGGCCGTCATCCGCACGGCGGAGTGCGCCGGGGCCCACGGCGTCGTCATCCCCAAGCGCCGCAGCGCCGGGCTGACGGCGGTGGTGGCCAAGACCTCCGCCGGGGCTGTGGCCCACGTGCCCGTGGCCCGGGTGCCCAACCTTCCGGCCCTGCTGGACGATTTAAAAAAGCAGGGCGTCTGGGTCTTCGGCACGGCGGCGGACGGGACCACCTCCCTCTATGACGCGGACCTCAAGGGCCCCGCCGCCATCGTCATCGGCAGCGAGGGCAGCGGCATGGGCCGCCTGGTGTCCGAGCGCTGCGACTTTCTCGTCAGCATCCCCATGCGGGGAAAGCTGAATTCCCTGAACGCCTCCGCCGCCGCGGCGATCCTGCTCTATGAGGCCGTGCGGCAGCGGCTGTAACGATCTTTTATCCCTTTCCTAAGGAGGGAAACCCCATGACCCCGAAGGACAACAACCCCAACGCCCCGGCCCCGGAGGAGGATTATTCCCTGGAGGAAATCCTGGCGGAGTACGGCGGCAGCCTGGAGCACCACCTGCTTCGGGATGCCGAAGCTCCCGCCAAGCCCCCCGCCCCCCCGGAGGAGCCCGCTCCGGCGAAGGAGCCGGAAGCGCCGCCCGTTCCCGAACCCCCGGCGGAGGAAGCGCCTCCGGAGCCTCCCCCGCCGCCGGAGCCCCCTCCCGCCCCGGACCCCCTCCAGGAGGCCGAGAGGGCGGCGGAGGCGGACGTGGCCCGGCTGAACATTCCCCACCCCCGGCCCATCTCCCTGGAGGACGTGGTGGGCAGCACCGTCGACGCGGTGATGGAGGAGGCAAAGGAGCCCCTTCTGCCCCCGAAACGGGGCCTGTTTTCCCGCAAGCCCCTGGAGGAGACGGAGTCCCTCCCCCCGCCGCCGGAACCGGAGCCCGAGCCCGACCCGGAGCCCATCGGCCCTGAGCCCACCCTCTGGGAGGCGGCTCACGACGCCCGGCAGCTCTATATCCGCCGGAAGCATACGGCGGTCCTGCCCCTGGTCACGGCCCTGCCCCCCACGCTGTTCCTGCTTCTGGAGCGGTATCAGATGAAGGTGCCCTACTGGTCCGGGAACCGGGAGGTCCAGTGCGTGGTCCTGCTCGCCTGCCTGGGGCTGACGGCGCTGCTGTGCCGCCATGTGTTTCTCAAGGGCTTCGGCATGCTGCTGCGCCGCCGCTGCGTGGCGGAGCTGCTGGTGTCCCTCTCCGCCCTGGCCTCGGCGGCGGACTGCGCCGCCCGGCTTCTGGGCGGACAGCCCGGCGAGGTCATGCCCTACGCCTCCGTCAGCTGCCTGGGGCTGGTCTTCGCCCAGTGGGGCGTCCGCCGGGAGAGCAAGGGGAACTACGACATGCTCCGGGCCGCGTCCCTGGACGAAGACCCGCCTTACCTTGTCACCAACACCCCCCAGGGGGCCTGCAAGCAGCGGGGCTCCGTCCCCGGCTTCTTCACCACCGCCGCCCGGAGCGACGCGGCCACCCTCTGGCAGACGGCGCTGCTGCCCGCCTTTCTGGCGGCGGCCCTAGTCTTCGCGGGCCTGAGCTCTGCGGGGCAGGAGCGGGGCGGGGACTTCCTGCTGAACCTCTCCGCCATCCTCCCGGCGGCGGCCACCTTCTCCCTGCCCCTGTGCTGGGCCCTGCCCTGGTCCAAGCTGTCGGAGCACCTGCAAAGGACCGGCTGCGCCGTGGCGGGCTGGTCCGGGGCCCAGAAGATCAGCGCCCACCGGCGGATGATCGTCACCGACGGGGACCTCTTTCCCCCGGGCGCCGTCCAGCTCAACGGGCGGAAGCTCTACGCCGAAACCCAGGAGCGGGCCGTCTCCCTGGCGGCGTCCATGGCCCGGGCCGCCGGGTCCGGGCTGGAGCGGCTCTTTAACAATCTGGTCCGCAGCGAGGGGGGCCGCTATGAGAAGGTGGACGATTTCAGCTTTTACGAGGAGGGCGGCTGGTCCGGGACCATCAAGGGCGAATCCGTGCTGATGGGCGGCGCCTCCTTCATGCGGAAGATGAACGTGAGGCTGCCGGCGGACGTGAACCTGCGCACCGGCGTGTTCCTGGCGGTGGACAAGGAGCTGGCGGCGGCCTTCGCCGTGAAGTACAGCCCTTCGGAGAACGTGGACTTCGCCATGAAGATGATGCAGCGCAGCCGCATCCAGCCCATCCTGGCCTCCCGGGACCCCAACATCACCCCCTCCCTTATCAAGCGGAAGTTCAGCCGGGGCGTACACATGGAATACCCCGGCCTCTCGGAGCGGATCGCCCTCAGCGAGGCGGAAAAGGACCGGGACCTGCCCCGGGCCCTGCTGTTCCGGGAGGGGCTGCTGCCCTACGCGGAGACGGTGGCGGGAAGCCTCCGGCTCTGCAAGGCGGTACGCCGTGCGGCGGCCATCTCGCTGCTGGGAAGCTGGGCGGGGACCCTGCTGACCTTTTACCTTACCAGCCTGGGGGCCTATGAGCTGCTGAACCCCCTGGCGCTGGAGGCTTTCCTGCTGCTGTGGACCCTGCCGGTGCTGCTTATGGCGGACTGGACGGGGCGATATTAAAAGGAGTTGCTTTTATGGGAAAATTTGACGGCGTGCTGCTGGCCAGCGACTTTGACAACACGCTTCTCTACACGGAGGACTCCCTCCGCACCGGCGCGCCGGTGCCGCCCCTGCCGGAGCGGAACCGGGAGGCCCTGAAGTACTTTATGGCCCAGGGGGGCCGTTTCGCCATCGCTACGGGCCGGGCCCTTCCCGCCTTCCTCCGCCACGCGGGGGACGTGCCCATGAACGCCCCCGGCGTGGTGTGCAACGGCGCGGCCATCTATGACTTTGAAAAGGGCGAATACCTGGACGCCGCCCTGCTGGACGACCAGGCCCGGCAGCGGGGTCAGGCGGTGCTGGACCGCTTTCCCTCCGTGGCGGTGGAGGCGTACCACATTGACAACGTGATCCACGTGGTCCGCCCCAACGCCATTTCCCGCCAGCACGAGCACATGACCCACGTCTCCCTCACGGAGGCTCCCTCCCTGCCGGAGGTGCCCCTGCCTCTGGGGAAGCTCCTCTTCGAGGCGGACCACGAGACCCTGGAGGGGGTTCTGGCCTTCCTCACCGAACAGGGCTGGGCGGAGGATTACGAGCTGATTTTCTCCGTGTCCCACCTGCTGGAGATGACCATTCAGGGAGCCAGCAAGGGCGGCATGATCCGCCGCCTGGCCGCCCGGCTGGGGATCTCCATGGAGCATGTCTACTGCGCCGGGGACGAGGCCAACGACCTCTCCATGCTCCATGCCGCCGCCGAGGGCTTCGCCCCCGCCAACGCCTCCGCCGCCGTCCGGGAGTCCGGGGCCACGGTGGTCTGCGACGCCCGGGAGGGGGCCATTGCCGACGTGATCGCGATTCTGGACCGGAAATACTCCTGAAATGCCGCAAGCCCCGGCTTTTGCCGGGGCTTGGCAAGAGGGTCGGAGGGCCCTATAATAGACATAGAAGGGCGCCGCCGGTAGGCGGTTGGCCCCGGTTAGTGGTTTACTTCAATAAGAAACCGTCACCGTGCAGGGTGGCGGTTTCTGCTCTTCACAATAATCGTAACGGCAAACCGCCCGATATGTAACGTGATGCGCATGCAGCCCCACCCTTTTCCAAAAAGGGTGTGACCAACCGCCTGCCGTTTGGCACCCGATGACATCTTACCACAGCTTCCGGGGAGAGGCAAGCCCGGCGCGGGCAAGCCTTTCCCGGCAAGCCTTTCCCCCCTTTTTCTTTTGCCTCCCCTTGCATTGCTTTGTTTAAAGTGCTACAATAACGCTTGGTATAGTCAAACAAGTTGAAAAGAATCCACAGATTCCTTTCAGCTCTGCGGCAAACCATTGCCGCAGGCGGCCGCATATGCGGCCGTGGTTTGGACTTCATAGAGAACAACAGCATAGCAGAACGAATCAACGAATTAACAGAGAGGGTGACACAAGCAACATGGAATGGACAATGACGGCCAACGCCCCCGGTCAGGTCTGCCTGATGCAGGGCAACGAGGCCATTGTGCGGGGCGCGGTAGAGGCCGGAATCCACTTCGCCGCCTCCTATCCCGGCTCCCCCTCCTCCCAGGTGCTGGGAATGCTGGGCAAGATTGCCCGGGAGCGGGGCTTTTACGCGGAGTGGTCCGCCAACGAGGTCTGCGCCTTCCAGGCCTGCACCGGCGCGTCCCTGGCGGGCGCGCGGGCGCTGTGCGTGGTGAAGCAGAACGGCCTTTTGTGCGTGGCGGACGCGCTCCACTGCGCCGCGCAGGCCGGTGTGAAGGGGGGCCTTGTGATCGTCTCCAGCGACGACCCCAGCGCCCACTCCTCCACCAACGAATTCGACTCCCGCTGGCAGGCCATGTCCGCGGGCATCCCCCTGCTGGAGCCCACCACCATGCAGGAGGCCAAGGACATGATTCCCTACGCCTTCGAGCTCAGTGAGAAGGCGGGCCAGATCGTGCTGGTCCGGGTGACCACCCGGGTCTGCCACGGACGGGGCAGCGTGACCCTGGGCCCCCTGCCGGAAAGGCTCCGCCCCCTGGAGCGGGTGAAGGAGTGGGACCGGATGGTCTGCGTCTCCTATATGCACGGCCCGGCCCTCCAAAAGCTGGAGGCCCTGCGCGAGTGCTTTGAGACCAGCCCCTGCAACCACTACGAGGGCCCCGAGGCCCCCAAACAGCTTATCATCGCCGGAGGCACCGGCCGGCTCTACGGCCAGGAGGCCCTCCGCCGCCTGGGCAAGGACCGGGAAACCGGGTTCCTCTCCCTGGGGACCCTCTGGCCCCTGCCGGAGGATTACATATTAAATTACCTCCGCGCCGCAAAGGAGGTCCTGATCCTGGAGGAAGTGGACCCCTTCCTGGAGCGGGCGGTCCAGGCCCTGGCGGGCCGGGAGGGCATGCAAATCCGGTTCCTGGGCCGGGGCAGCGCCCTGCCCGCCGTGGGTGAGCTGGACCCGGACGTGGTTACCGCCGCCATCTGCCGCCTCACCGGCGCGGCCCTGCCGGAGAAACAGCGCGCCGGAGACCTGGAGCTCCCCGTCCGGGAGATGAGCTTCTGCGCGGGCTGCCCCCACCGGGCGACGTTCTACCTTCTCAAGCGGGCCATGCGCCAGGAAAAGCACCCCGGCGTGGTGGTGGGCGACATCGGCTGCTACTTCATGGCGGGCCAGTCCGCCGGACAGTACGCCTGGCAGACCTGCAACTGCATGGGCTCCGGCGTCAACGTGGCCGAGGGTCTGGGCCAGCTGACCAACTACGGCCTGGACCAGAAGGTGGTCACCATGTGCGGCGACTCCACCTTCTTCCACACCATCCTCCCAGGCCTGGTGAACGCCACGTATCACAACGCCAACATGCTCCTTATCGTCCTGGACAACTCCGCCACAGCCATGACAGGCTTCCAGCCACACCCGGGCACCGGCCTCACCGCCATGGGGGACCAGGTGAAGCCCATGGACATTCCCAAGATCCTGGACGCGGTGGGCTGCAAGGTGGAAGTGGCCGACCCCTTCGACGTGGCGGAGGCGGAGAAGACCCTCCGGCGTCTGCTGGACCAGCCGGGGATGAATGTCCTTATCATGCGTCAGCCCTGCGCCACGCTGATGACCAAGGAGCGGAGCAAACAGCCCGTCCGGGTCTACGTGGACCAGGACGTGTGCCTGGGGGACGGCTGCGGCTGCGACAAATACTGCTCCCGGGTCTGGGGCTGCCCCGGCAACACCTGGGACTTCAAGAAAAACAAGGCGCTCATCGACCCCGTCACCTGCGTGGGCTGCGGCGTGTGCGCCAAGCTCTGCCCCAGCGGGGCGATTAAAGTGGAAAGGGGTGAACAGGCGTGAAGCTGAAATACGATCCCTTAAACATCGTGGTCTGCGGCATCGGCGGGCAGGGCAACGTGCTGGCCGCCGAGACCCTGGGCACCGCCATGTGCGACCGGGGCTGCCGGGTGGCCGTGGGGGAGACCTACGGCGCCAGCCAGCGGGGCGGCTCCGTCATGAGCCACGTCCGGGTCTCCGAGACCTGGGACCCCAGCGTGCTGATCCCCGCCGGGGAGGCCCATATCATCATCGGCTTCGAGCCGCTGGAAACCCTCCGCATCGCCCGGAAGTACGCCGGGGCGGACACCGTTACCGTCTACGACCCCCGGCCCGTCTATCCTCTGGGCGTTCTTCAGGGCGTCCAGACTTACCCGCCCCTGGAGGAGCTCCAGGCGGAGATTGCGGACCTCTCCACCATGGCTTTCGCCATTCCGGCGGCGGACATTGCCATGGAGGCCGGGGACTCCCGGGCCGCCAACATCGCCCTGCTCGGCGCGTTCAGCACGCTGTCCGCCGCGCCGCTGAACAGCGAGGACCTGGAGAAAATCCTGGCCCAGCGGTTCCAGGGGAAGGTGCTGGAGCTGAACCGGCGGGCCTTCGCCATGGGCCGGGAGGCCGCGCAGAAAGGGGGCGCGGTGTGATGAAGACCATTCGCGTCGTGTTCCGCCATCCCCAGGGCAAGGCCCCGCTGACGCTGGAGCTGAACCGGGACACCCAGTTTTCCGCCCTGACGCCGCTGTTATATGAGAAGAACTTTGTGGAGCGGCAAAAGCCCGGCTGGCGCTGCCTCTACCAGGAGCACCTGTGCGGCATGAAGCACCGGCTTTCCGACTACGTTCCGGAGGACGCGGAAGAGATCGTTCTGGACCTCTTCGGCTTCTCCCAGGTGCTGGTGTAAAGGAGGAGTGGAACCATGTTAAGTACGATTGCACTGGACACCCAGGTCCTCCGCCCCGGCCTGTGTACCGGCTGCGGGGCCTGCCAGGGGCTGTGCCCCTATTGGGGCAGCGTGGACGGGCGGACCGTCTGCTTCTTCGACTGCGAGCGGACGGACGGCCGCTGCCAGCGGTTCTGCCCCCGGATGCCCACGGACCTGGACGCCCTGCGGAAGCAGTTCTTCCCCGAGGACGCCGTCCTCCCGGAGATCGGCCCCTTCCGGGGGCTGTACCTGGCCCGGGCCGCCGACCCGGCCATCCGGGCCAACGCCCAGCACGGCGGAAGCATGACCGCCCTGGTGGAGCTGGCCCTGAAGGAGGGCTTCCTCGACGCGGCGGTCCTCACCCGCTCCCGGGGCGGCCTGAACCCGGAGGGGGTCCTGGCCACAACGCCGGAGGAGGTCCGGGCCTGTTCCGGCAGCAGCTTCCAGGTGCCGCCCACCCTGGCAACACTGAACCGGGCGCTGAAGGAGGACCAGTATCATAAAATCGGCGTGGCAGGCACGCCCTGCAAGACCCTGGCGGTCTATAAGATGAAGGCGAACCCCCTGCCGGAGAACGATAACCACGCCGGGAACATTGGCATGGTGTTCGGCCTCTTCTGCGGCTGGGGCCTGGACTGGGACGGCCTGAACGCCCTGGCGGCAAAGCACGCCGACCCGGCGAAGGTCTCCCATATGGACATCCCTCCCAGCAAGTACCACTCCCTGGAGCTCCGGGAGGACGGGGAAACCGTCTCGGTGAACCTGGACGAGGTAACGCCCCTGGTCCGCTCCGGCTGCCGGTATTGCGCCGACATGACGGCGGAGTTTGCGGACCTCTCCATCGGCGGGGCCAGAAGCGCCGGCGGCTGGGAGGTCGACAAGGGCTGGAATCAGATTATCGTCCGGTCTGAGAAGGGCGAGGCCCTGCTGAAGCTGGCCCAGGAGAAGGGCGTGCTGGAGTTCAAGGAAGCCATGGAGGGCGGCCTGGAGAAGCTGAAAAAAGCGTCCCTCGGCAAAAGGCGCACAGCGGTAAAGAACCTCCGGGAGCTCACCGGCAAGGCGGAGGACCTGGGATATCTGAATCCCAGCCGGGAGCTGTTCCAGAATCTGTAAGATCGCAAAAAAGAGACAGGCGAAAAGCCTGTCTCTCTTTTTTGAATTGGGAAACATCCCCCGTCCCCCGCCGCCCGCAAACCAGCGATGTGTTTGCGGGCGGAAAGCGAAGCCCCCGCAAGGGGGATGCCGTATCCGTAAGGCGGCAAAGCCGCCGGCGGCTACGCAAAAATTCCCGCCAGCGTGCAGTTTTCGGCAAAGCCGGAAACGGAACGGTGGCAGGAATTTCTGAGCTGGTGACCCGGCGGGGATTCGAACCCCGGACCCACTGCTTAAAAGGCAGTTGCTCTGCCGACTGAGCTACCGGGTCGTCGTCGGAAGAAATTCCGCTCTGCTCCGTCCCCGCCCTGCGGGGCGAGGACTGCGCCCGCTCCATTCCTTCCTCCTCTCCCCACAAAATCTATCGATTTTGCGGGGGCCCCCATTTTTGCGGGGGGTGAACGCCGCGCACGGTTTCGCTGCGCTTACCTTTGCCCTGCTCCCCTCGTCTCCCGTCCCCCGCAGGGGCGGGGGTTGCTCAAGGGGGAGCCCGCTCCCCCCTTGAAGGAGCGAAGAAATTTTCCGTCCGGCGCAGTTTTCCGCCTCTCGGGGCGGGAAACGCAGCGGTAAGGGAAATTTCTGAGCTGGCAGGGACGGCTGGACTCGAACCAGCGCATGAGGGAGTCAAA